>Ga0066710_100000244_pt1 | contig 29494 bp, 30 predicted proteins | sample GraSoiAngelo_159_FD_79666 | JGI IMG/M metagenome (GOLD analysis project Ga0066710, IMG submission 79666) | Grasslands soil microbial communities from the Angelo Coastal Reserve, California, USA - 14_1009_16_40cm | ecosystem: Environmental > Terrestrial > Soil > Grasslands | place: USA... | reverse complement strand
GGGCGGGCGGCCGCGCAGGCGGCGCGGCCGGCACCCGGCGAGGCGGGGCGCGTGGCGGCCCCGGTACAACCCGCGTCACCGCTTTCTCCCGCGCGTCGTTAGTTGACTGGACGCCACCCACCGACCTGGGAGTCAGCGGATGCTAGGTAAGCGGCTCGCGCCGGTACTGGCCGCCGCCTGCGCCGGTGCCGCGCTGTTCGCTCCGGGTACCGCCGTCGCGGCGTCGCCGACCGTCGCCTTCCAGGGCGGCTGCGGCCTGCTCGGGGTTGGCGCCTCGTCGCATCCGGACGCCGGTTCGGTGGCGGTGCGCTCCGGCGGCACGGTGACCTTCGTGAACCACCTCGGCCAGCCGGCCCACCTGATCATCAATGGCGCCGACCGCGGTGTCGTCCCGCGGGACAACCAGGTCGCCGTCCTGTTCCGGCAGGGCCGGGTGAGCGTCACGATGCTGCCCGGCTGCCTGGTCGGCGGTGGGGGCGACGTGGGTTACGTGACGGTCGCTGTCACGGCTGACGCCGGCTCGCCCGCCGGGGCCGGGTCGCCGTCCCCGCGGGCCGGGAGGTCCCCCGAGGCCAAGGCCACGCCCAGCGCCTCGGCGGTGCCGGGTGCGCTGGCGGCCTCCGGCGATCCTGCGGCGCCAGCACCCGCCGGTGGTACCGCGCCGTCAGCCGACGCGCTGGCCGGAGCCGGTGCGGGGGTACCCGGGATCGACGCTGTTTCGGTCGGTACCGCGGTCCCCGGCCCACCCGGTCGTCGCCGCCCGGCCGGGCTGCTGATTTTTGTCGCTGCGATCTGCGTGGTTGGCGTGTCAGTAGCGGCAACTCGGGCTATCATCGCTCAACGGGCAATCCGGTCGGTTGCCACATAAGAAGTATCCAAGCTCCGCGGGGCGTCGTTCATCCAGCTCGTCGGTGTGGTCGTTCCTCCCCAGGTCCCACCCAGGCAGACGGATAGACGCCCCGCGGCTCTCTTCTGTACCGGCCAGGTATCCTGGTCGGGTTCGTCTTCCGCCCAGCCGGGCTTTCGCGCGGCAGGCGTGGTACGGACAGACGCCAGACCTCCTGCCACGGACCGACCGTGGCCGCTAGCCCAGAGGAGGTGAGTAAGTCTTGCGTCATTACGAAATCATGGTGATCCTCGACGCCAGCCTGGAGGAGCGCACCGTCGCTCCGTCCCTCGACACGTACCTGAACGTCATCCGGACGGCGGGCGGCTCGGTGGAGAAGCTCGACGTGTGGGGCCGCCGGCGCCTGGCCTACGAGATCGAGAAGAAGGCCGAAGGCATCTACGCGGTGATCGACCTGCAGGCGACCCCGGAAGCGGTGGCCGAGCTGGACCGGCAGTTGCGACTCAACGAGTCGGTACTGCGCACCAAGGTGATCCGGCCGGACGTCCGCTGACGAACGGCGCCCCCACGCGATCTGTCATACGGATGTGCGAGTCTGGCGACGCGTGGATCGAAACGAGGAGTAGGCGATGGCAGGAGAGACCACCATCACGGTCATCGGCAACCTGACCGACGACCCCGAACTGCGCTTCACCCCGTCGGGTGCCGCGGTCGCCAAGTTCCGGATCGCCTCGACGCCGCGGACCCTGGACCGCGCGTCCGGCGAGTGGAAGGACGGCGAGCCGCTGTTCCTGGCCTGTTCGGTGTGGCGGCAGGCGGCGGAGAACGTCGCCGAGTCGCTGCAGCGCGGCTCTCGCGTGATCGTCTCGGGTCGGCTGCGCCAGCGGTCGTACGAGACCCGGGAAGGCGAGAAGCGCACCGTCATCGAGCTGGAAGTTGACGAGATCGGCCCGTCGCTGCGGTACGCCACGGCGAAGGTGCAGAAGATGTCGCGCAGCTCGGGCGGTGGCAGTGGCGGGTTCGGCTCCTCGGGCGGTGGCCAGGGCGGCGGCGGTGGCGGGTACGCCAGCGACGATCCCTGGGCGACCGCCACCCCGGCACCCAGTGGCGGCGGCGGTGGGGGCAACTTCGACGATGAGCCACCTTTCTAACGCAACCGGAGTAGATAGCAATGCCTAAGGCCGCTGCCCTGCGCAAGCCGAAGAAGAAGGTGAATCCGCTCGACAAGGAGGGGATCACCTACATCGATTACAAGGACACCGCGCTGCTGCGCAAGTTCATCTCCGACCGCGGCAAGATCCGCGCTCGGCGGGTGACCGGCGTCAGTGCCCAGCAGCAGCGCCAGATCGCCCGTGCGGTCAAGAACGCCCGCGAGATGGCGCTCCTGCCGTACACGGCCACGACGCGCTGAGAGGAGGCCGGCAGATGAAGATCATCCTTACCCAGGAGGTCACCGGCCTCGGCGCGCCCGGCGACGTCGTCGAGGTCAAGGACGGCTACGGGCGCAACTACCTGCTCCCCCAGGGGTTCGCGATCCGGTGGACCAAGGGCGGGGAGAAGCAGATCGCGCTGATCAAGCGGGCCCGTTCGGCCCGGGAGATCCGCGACCTCGGCCACGCCAACGAGGTCAGGGAGCGGCTGGAGAAGCTCACCGTGCGGCTGTCCGCCCGTGCAGGCAGCGGCGGCCGGCTGTTCGGTTCGATCACCACCGGCGAGGTCGTCAGCGCGGTCAGGTCGGCCGGCGGTCCCGAGCTGGACCGGCGCCGGGTCGAGCTGCCCGGGCACATCAAGGCGGTCGGGGCCTACCAGGTGCAGGTGCGCCTGCATCCGGAGGTCACCGCCAAGTTCGCGCTGGACGTGGTCGCCGCCAAGTAGGTCGGTACCTCAGCGAGGCGCCCCGCAGGACGCGGGGCGCCTCGTGCTGTCCGCGGCCGTGTCGCACCGCTGGCGCTGGCTGGTCTCACCGGGTACTGGTTGCGCCGAGCCTCCGAGATCTTGGACACCTCCACCCCCTGCAGGGGGTACTGGCGTCCAAGATCTCGCCGCGGGAGTCCCGCCGCGCACCGAGCGAAGCGGGGCCCGGTGAGCGGACCAAGGCGCCCCACGCAGCGATCGGGAGGCGCGGCGCGGCCCGGATCAGCCGGAGGAATTGATCACTGAGTAGAGCACCGTCGCGGCGCCCGCGCCGATGATCGCCGCCGAGAAGGCGGCGGTGGCCGGGCGCCATGCGGCGCTTCCGAGCCGGATCAGCCCGGCGATGATCAGGGCGAGGCCGAGGGCGAAGCCGACCCGGGGCAGGCTGTGGATCAGCGTGGTCAGGGCCAGGCTGCGCGGCGACGGGCAGGCGTTGCCGGTCGGCCGCGCGCAGGCCGTGCCGGGGCTGGACGGAAAGGTCAGCGTCCACGCGGCGAACAGCGCGTACGGCACCGCGAACCAGGCCGCCACCCAGCCGAACGTGGCCAGGTAGTGCTTCTCGTCGTCCTCGACCTCGACCGGGCGGGCGGCGTGCCGGGTGACCCGCCAGTCGTACCGGTTGCGCGGGGCGCGGCGGCGGCCGTGCCGGCCCGGCGGCGCCGTCGGCGGGGGCACCGGCGCCGGGCGCAGCGCGGGCGGTGCGGGTAGGGCGCGCAGCGCGGGCGGCTGCGCAGGCGGCGCGGACCGCGCGGGTACCGGGCCCATCGCGGGTGGTTGCGGCACCGGCCGGCCGGGTGCGGGTGGTTGCGGCACCCGCCGCTGTACCGGCGGCACCACCGGGGAGACCGGCGGTGAGATCGGCACCGGCGGGCTGAACCGCTCGCGTGGCGACATCGGCCGGCGGGGCGGTGGTTCCTCGTTCCACGGGTCGGGCGCGGCGTCGTCGAAGCGCCGCTCGGTCCGCCACGTGGTCACGCCAACGAGGGTACCTGGGCTGGCGCGACACGCCGACGCAAGTTTCTGTCAGGCACAGGCTGTGGGAAACGTCTGCGCTGGTCAGCGTGCTATCGGCGAATCATCCCCAGCACGATCCACAAGCTGTGCACAGCATGACCCACATCGTGCGGCCGCGTGGTCCACAGGTTGTCCAGAACACCGTCAACAGCGATGTTTGTGCCCGGCCCCGCAGCCTCCGTATCGTTCCTGCGTTGTCCTGCGGTGGGCGCCGCCGCGCTGAGGATTCTGTCGTACCCAGCGCGGATCATGGCTTCCGCGGAGGACATTGGGGGTGGGTCAGCGGTGTCGGTCACCGACGACGCGCGGTCGGTCGAGTCGCGGTTCGCGGAGCCGCGGCCCACCGAGGCGCGGTCGGACGACGTGTCCTACGACCGTTCGCCGCCCCAGGACGTCGCCGCCGAGCAGTGCGTACTCGGCGGGATGCTGCTGTCCAAGGACGCCATCGCCGACGTCGTGGAGATCCTCAAGACCGGTGACTTCTACCGGCCGACCCATGCGACGATCTTCGACGCGGTCCTCGACCTGTACGGGCGTGGCGAGCCGGCCGACGCGATCACCGTGGCCGCGGCGCTCGCCGACGCGGGGCACCTCGGCCGGGTCGGCGGGGCGCCATACCTGCACACGCTGATCTCCAGCGTGCCGACCGCCGCCAACGCGGCCTTCTACGCCCGGATCGTGTCCGAGCGGGCGGTGCTGCGCCGGCTCATCGAGGCGGGCACCCGGATCGTGCAGCTCGGCTACGGGTCGGCGACCGGCACCGGCCGCGACGTCGACGACCTGGTCGACCTGGCGCAGCAGGCCGTCTACGACGTGACCGAGCGGCGGGTCAGCGAAGACTTCGCGGTGCTGTCCGAGCTGCTTCAGCCGACCCTTGACGAGATCGAGGCGGTCGGGTCGCAGGGCGGCTTGATGACCGGGGTACCGACCGGGTTCACCGACCTCGACCGGTTGCTCAACGGGCTGCACCCCGGTCAGTTGATCATCGTGGCCGGCCGGCCCGGCTTGGGGAAGTCCACGGCGGCGATGGATTTCGCGCGGGCGACGTCGGTCCGGCACAACTTCGCCAGCGCGATCTTCTCGCTGGAAATGAGCAAGGTCGAAATCGTCATGCGACTGCTCGCCGCCGAGGCGCGGGTACCGCTGCACGTCCTGCGGTCCGGACAGCTCTCCGACGACGACTGGACCAAGCTCGCCCGGCGGATGGGCGAGATCAGCGAGGCGCCGCTGTTCGTCGACGACACGCCCAACATGAGCCTGATGGAGATCCGGGCCAAGTCCCGACGGCTCAAGCAGCGGCACGACCTCAAGCTCGTCGTCGTCGACTACCTGCAGCTGATGACCTCGCCGAAGCGGGTGGAGAGCCGCCAGCAGGAGGTCGCCGAGCTGTCGCGTGGGCTGAAGCTGCTGGCCAAGGAGGTCGACTGCCCGGTGGTCGCGGTCAGCCAGCTCAACCGCGGTCCCGAGCAGCGCACCGACAAGCGACCGCAACTGTCCGACCTGCGGGAATCTGGCTCTATTGAACAGGATGCAGACGTTGTCATCCTGCTGCACCGGGACGACTACTACGACAAGGAGTCACCCCGCGCCGGGGAGGCGGACTTCATCGTCGCCAAGCACCGCAACGGGCCCACCGACACGGTCACCGTGGCCGCCCAGCTGCACCTGTCCCGGTTCGTCGACATGGCCGTCACGTAGGACGAGCCGGCGGGTACGCTCGACGGCCCGGGCCAGGTACCGCCTCCACCACGTCGAGCGAGTCGAAGTCGAGGTGGTCGGTCGGCTCGTCGAGGAGCAGCAGGACTGCTCGGCGACCACCTCTGCGTCGGTCACCGTCGGCGGGAACGCCAGTGCCAGTACCGGCTGGGTCTGCGATGCGGCCACCCACCCGGCGGACAGCATCTTCCGGCGTAGCCGTCCCTCGCGCGCCTTGGCCGTGCGGGCCACCTTCCTGGCGTACCGCAGGCGCCCAGCCCACGGCGGACCGTGCGCTCGACCGGCCCGGCCTGCGCCCGGGTCCACTCGATGTCGGCGACCAGCCGGGTGCGCGCCTTCTCCGGTGCCTCGAAGCCGAGCAGCAGCCGCTGCCAGCGGTGCTCCTTCTCGATGCGGTACGCGGTGTAGTTGCCGGCATGGAACCGCGGCTCGCCGTGGATGCCGTCCAGCTCGATGACGGCGCCGACGACGCGGTTGAGGAACGCCCGGTCGTGCGCGACGACGAGCAGCGCCCCCGGGAAGTCGGCGAGGAATGCGTCGATGGTGGCGCTCGGGTCCGGTACCTGCTGGGGGTAGTAGCCCAGCGTGCCGCGGACGGTGACCGCGCCGCGTTGCGGCTTGAGCTCGCCAGCGAGGACCCGCAGCAGCGTCGACATGCCGACCCCGTGCGGCCCGACCAGGCCGACCTGGTCACGCCCGGACAGCGTGAACGACACGCCCCGGAAGAGGGCGCCGCCGTCGTAGGACATAGAAAGATTGACAGCCTTCAACAAGGCACGAACCTCCGCGACATCGACCGAATAGATCACCGGGAATGTCGCGGTCACCGCATGGCTGCCATGATGCTTCCGACCCAGCCCGGCCGGCAACGCGATTACCGCAGCCCGCTGGACTCGGCCGCCTTCTTGAGCCGCGCCAACGCCCGGGCCGGGTCGTTGACCAGCTCACGCCGCACGACGCGGCGGATGAACCGTCCCCGCCAACCTGGAAGGAAGCTGAAGTCTCAATTGAACGTGACGCGGCAACTGTCGGTGCCGACCGGCGACACGACGACGACCTCGTGGTTCCTGATGCCGAACGGCGCCTTGACGTCGAGTTCGAGCGTGCGCGGCGGTTCGACGGACAGCACCTGCCACGACAAGCGCAACCCGGGTGCGGGCCCGAAGACCAGCCGATCGCCGACCGCGAGGTTATGCGCGGGCGCCTCGATGACCTTCACGCCGAGCCAGCCGTCGAGCCGGGCCGGAACGGTCAGCAGCTCCCAGACCCGCTCCGGCGATGCGTGAACGATATCGGTGGGGCACGTCTCGAAGCTGTCGATGTCCGCCATGGCGCCTCCATCCCTGGCCCCGAGATCAGTGCGCGGCGGGGCGAGCCCGCTCCTACCGCAGCAGCGCGACGACTTCGTCGGTGCTGACCTGCCCGAAGTTGCCGTAGAAGCGGCTGACCGCGCCGAAGTGTCGCGGTACCAACGGGCAGTGCACCTCGTCCGCCGCCGCGGCCAGGCGGCGCACCGCATCCGGCGCACCCACGGGCACCGCCATGACCACCCACGCCGCGCCCAGGCCGCGGGCCACCGCCACCGCGGCGCAGGCCGTCGCCCCGGTGGCCAGGCCGTCGTCGACGAGGATCGCGGTCCGGCCCGCGAGATCCAGCGGCGGGCGGCCGGCGCGGTAGGTCCGCTCGCGCCGCTCCAGCTCCGCCGCCTCGGCGGCGACGACCGCGGCGATGTCGCGCTCGTCGAGCCGGCCGGCGACCTCCGGGTTGAGCACCTGCACGCCGCCCGGGCCGAGCGCGCCGAACGCTACCTCCGGTGCCCACGGCACGCCGAGCTTGCGCACGACAAGAACATCAAGGGGTACCGCGAGAGCCAGCGCGACACGGACCGCCACGGGTACACCGCCGCGGACGAGACCGAGGACGGTGACGTCGGGTCTGCTCCGGTACGCGGACAGTTCGTCGGCGAGGAGATCGCCGGCGTGTGCGCGGTCGAGGTACCCGGTCACGTCTCCAGTGTGTGCTCTTTGCGGATGGTGGCGAGGGTTTCGCGGGCTTTGGCTTGTGCCGGTCAGGTGCTGGACGGCCTGGTCATGGACCGGTACAGGCTGGTACCGGCGGCGTGGCTGATCGCGTGCGGGCTGCCGCTGCTGTCGGCAGTGCCGTGGCCCAGACCGCGTAGGCGGCCGGGTAGAGCAGGTATCCGAAGCGGGTCGCCGGCATCAGCAGGATCGCGGTGAGCAGGCCGGCGGCGCAGATGGCGGCCGCGCCGCGTGCGTCGCGGGGCGGGCGGCGGACCAGCCAGACGGCGATCGCGATGCCGGCGGCGACGAGGAGCGCGACGGCGGCGGCCGGGCTGGCGAGGGCGATCAGGTGGCCGGGGAAGTTGGTCGCCGCCGTGCTGTGGGCCAGGCCGCGGCCGAGGGTGAAGCGGACGACGTTTTCGACGGCGGCGTCGGGGTCGACGAGGAACGCGGGGATGAGCGCGAGGATCGGGATGCCGAAGGCGCCGATCGCGTACCGGCGGCGGTTCATCGGCAGGAACAGCGCGACGATCGCGACCGGCCAGGCGAACAGCTTGAGCGCGCCGGCGAGGCCGACGGCGACGCCGGCCGCGGCGGCGCGGTTGCGGCTGGCGTAGGCGAGCGCGAGCAGGCAGAGGGCGAGGACGGGCAGGTCGTCGCCGCCGACGGCGAGGGTGAGGGCGCAGACGGGGAGTACGGTCGCGACCTGCAGCGCCCGGATGGTGCGCGGCGACCGGGGCAGTTGCCGGATCGCGAGGGCGAGCGCCAGTGCGGTGACGGCGGCGAAGCCGACGCGGGCGTCGGTCCACCAGTGGGTACCGAGGGTCGCGCGGGGCAGGCCGAAGACGGCCATACCCGGCTGGTACGGCAGGTATGCGAGCAGGCGGTCGCCGGCCGGGAGGGCGGCGATGGCGTCGTGGGCGAGGTACGGGGTACCGGTGTGCAGCAGCCGCTCTCCCCCGTGCTCGACGGTGATGACCTCCTCCTGCGCCTGGCCCCGTACCGCTTCGACGACGAGCGGTACGAGAGCGGTGGTGGCCCAGGTGGCCAGCGTGAGCGCGGCCCGGCTGGTGACGTCGGCGCGCCGGGTGGCCAGCTGGCCGACGACGACGAGGGCGGCCGCGGTGTAGCCGGCGGTGGCGATCCAGCCCCACGTATGGTGCGTCGGCAGCGTGGCGGCGAGGGCGGTGATCAGTGCGAAGACGACGGAGAGGGCGTACAGCCCGAGGTCGACGGCCAGACCGCCAGCGGCTGCGTCGAGGGCGGCGGCTGCGTCGAGAGCGGCGGAGTCGAGGGCGGCGGCCCGGCTGCGGAGGGCCGGGCCGGGGCGGTCGGGCACGCGTCAGCCTAGCTCGTGGCGCGGCTGGGGAACGGAACGCCGGGCGGGCAGCCGGATGACCGACGCCGAGTCGTGCAGCGGGGCGGCGAGGGTGGCCGGGCGGTCGCCGTACCCCCGTTTGAGCGCGGCGAGCAGGCGTTCGAGCGTCATCGGGCGGCCGAAGAGGTGACCCTGACCGGCGGGGCAGCCCTCCTCCCAGAGCCGGCGGCGCTGGTCTTCGCTCTCCACCCCTTCGGCGACCACGAGCATGCCGAGGCTGCGACCGAGGTCGATCGTGGAGCGGACCACGGCGGCGTCGGCCTGGGTGGAGTCCATGGCGTCGACGAAGGTACGGTCGATCTTCAGCTCGTTGACCGGTACCCGGGCGAGGGTGGCCAGCGACGAGTACCCGGTGCCGAAGTCGTCGAGAGCGAGGCGTACCCCGAGGTCGCGCAGCCGACGCAGCACCTCGTCGACGACGTCGAGCTGGCTGAGGGTGAGCGACTCGGTCAGCTCGATGGTCAGCGCCTCGGGGGCGACCTCGGCGAGGAGGAGCCGCTCCTCGACCGCGTCCGGGAACGTCGGGTCGAGCAGGCTGCGCGGCGAGACGTTGACCGCGACCGGCAGCGGGAAGCCTTCGGTGCGCAGCCTGCCGGCGGCGTGCAGCGCCTGTTCGAGGACGTTCTCGCTGAACGCGGCGAGCAGGCCGGAGCGCTCGACCTTGTCGAGGAACCGGGTCGGGTTCAGGTCGCCGCGGTCGGGGTGGTGCCAGCGGGCGAGGGCCTCGGTGGCGAGTACCTGGCCGGTGGCGAGGTCGACGATCGGCTGGAAGTTGACGGTGAACTCGCGGCGGGCGACCGCCCGGGGCAGGTCGGCGGAGAGCGCCAGGCGGCCGATGTCGGCGGTGTCGCGGGACATGCTGTACAGCGAGATCCGGTTACCGGCGCGCTTGGCCTGGTACATCGCCACGTCGGCGCGGCGGAGGAGCTCTTCGAGGCCGCCCCGGGCGGGGGCGAGGGCGACGCCGGCGCTGGCCTCGATGACCAGGCGCATCCCGTCGACCTCCATGGGCTCGTCGAGCGAGGCGAGGATCTCCCGGGCGCGGGGTACCGCGAGGGCCGGGGCGGGGAGGCCGATGAAGAGTACGGCGAACTCGTCGCCACCGAGGCGCACCACGAGGTCTTCTTCGGGGGAGGTGTCCTTGAGGCGGGCCGCGACCTGGCGGAGTACCTCGTCGCCGGCTACGTGACCGAGGGTGTCGTTGACCTCCTTGAAGTGGTTCAGGTCCATGAGGAGGAGGCCGATCTGGCCTTCGGCGGACCGTTCGGCGAGGAAATCGTCGCCGACGGTGTATAGCTGGCGGCGGTTGGCGAGGCCGGTGAGGGGGTCGTGCTTGGCGGCGTGCTCATGCTCGGCGGCGAGGCGCTTGGTCTCGGCGAACGCCGAAGCGTTGCGTATTGCCGTCGACAGCGCCGCCGCAAAGGCACGTAGAGTGAACTGTTCTCTCTCGGACAGAGCCACTTTGTTGCCGCGGAAAAGCAGTCGCAGCTCGCCCGCGGTTGCTCCGTCGTGACCCGTCAAAGGCACGGCAATCGGATGACTGGCGGTCGACGGCGCAAGCCCTCCAGGACCGTCATATTGAACGCCGTCGGCGTCGCCCAGTACCAAGCGGTCCATGGCCACCGGGACGGCTACCCTCACATCCACTTTGTCCGCCGAGAACAACTCAGCGGCTCTCTTTACCGCCGACCGAAGTACGATATCTAGGTCGACTTCGTTGAATTCGTCGGTGGTCTGGGCCAGCTTCTGCCATGCAGCCCGCTCGGCGCGCTCGCGGAGCCGGTTCGATGAAATGAACTGGATCGCCGCCATTACCAGGGGGGCGACGATGACGAACACTATTTGCTTCGGGATCGCGAACAATGCGATAACTGTGAGGACCAACCGGACGATCATTCCGCCCAGTCGAACGTCGACATTTGTCCGGAACAGCTGCCATCCGGGTGTGCCTGTTGCCAAAGCAATCACCGGAATCGAGAGCACTTCGTCGACGAGCGGGATAGCGAGAGCGGCGGCGATGATCCCCCACAATGTACGATCATTTGGTGGAAAGGGACCGGAGACATGAAAAGCAGCCGCCGCTGCAACGCCTGAGGCGGCAATGCACGTAAGTTTGGCGACATTGAAGGACGTTTTGATCGGCGGCGTCCTGCGCAGTAGCTGTCCGAGCGTAACGGCTGTGGCTGTACTCACGACGAGCCAATAGCCCGGAAGCAACGCCAAACCGAAGAGGAGGACAACCTCCTCCATTCCAATAAAATGGCGATCTGATTTGATCCGAACTTGTAGGGTTACGCGGTTAGCAACCGCCAATGCCGCCGTAACGCAGACAATCGGTAGCCATGGCGAATGTTCAGATCTGCCCGAAATCGTGATTTTCCATAGCGCCCAGCTGACCGAGACCATTCCGAGAACGACGACGAGACCGACGGTCGTCATCAACCGCCGGTCGGTCTCGTCGGTGCCTGCGCTCATCACCCGCCGTAGTGGTCGGCCCTGGTTGTCGTACGCAGTCAGCCTAGGCGGCTTTGCCGCCGATCAACAGTCCTACAGATCCGTGGCCAGATTTCCGGCCAACTGACCGTCAGCCCCAGCCGCTGATTTTGCGCATCGCTCTCTCCTGTCGTCCGGCCTTCCGTCGGTGTACAAGAAGAGTACGATAGCTAGCAGACCCAGCGCTATCAAATTTTGTCGTTCATTTCAGGATATGCGAAGTGTGACAGACTTTGACCACTTTGAGTAAGTCGATAAACGCGATCCGCTACCGCGGTAACGCCCCAAACGGACCACAAGCCACAATTCGCGCCAATCAATGCACGGCGCCGGCCTGCCTCCCCCGAACTTTCGAAGTGCGCAACCGAGTTCCATGTGTGGTCTCCCTCGCGGTAAGGAGAGCCCGTTCTCACGGTACGCGTGTTTGATTTCCCGAAAAATCTCTGTCGGCCCTACCCCCAGCCAACGCGGGCCGGGTCGGCGAGGTTCGCGGTCGCCGTAGGCTGCTGAACGTGACCAACACGCCGCTGACCCACGTCGACGAGACCGGCGCCGCCCGGATGGTGGATGTCTCATCGAAGCATGTCTCTTCCCGTCAAGCGACCGCCGCCGGTGAGGTACGCACCACGCCTGCCGTGATCGACCTGCTCAGACGAGACGCGCTGCCCAAGGGCGATGCGCTCGCGGTGGCCCGCGTGGCCGCCATTATGGGCGCGAAGCGGACGCCGGATCTGGTACCGCTGTGCCATCCGATAGCCCTCCACGGAGTTACCGTCCAGCTGAAACTGGGCGAGTCGGCGGTACACATCGAGGTCACCACGAAGACGGCCGACCGCACGGGCGTGGAGATGGAGGCGCTCACGGCCGTGGCCGCCGCGGGGCTCGCCCTGGTCGACATGGTCAAGGCCGTGGACCCGGCGGCCTCCATAGAAGCAGTGCGGGTACTGCGCAAAGAAGGCGGCAAGACCGGCCTCTGGGAGCGTCCGGAGTGATCCGTGCCAGGGTGATCGTGGCGTCGAACCGGGCAGCGGCCGGCGTCTACGCCGACACGAGTGGACCGCTGCTCGTCGACGGACTCCGGCAGCTCGGCTGCGAGGTCGGCGACCCGGTCGTGGTACCCGACGGCGAGCCGGTCCGCGACGCGATCGCGCACGCGGTGACAGAAGCCGTCGACGTCGTCGTCACCAGCGGCGGTACCGGGATCACCCCGACCGACCGCACCCCCGACGTCACCCGTGAGGTGCTCGACTACGAGGTACCCGGTATCGCCGAGGCGATCCGCGCGCACAGTCGCGACAAGGTACCCACGGCGGCGCTGTCCCGCGCAGTGGCCGGGGTCGCCGGTCATACCCTCGTCGTCAACCTGCCCGGCTCAACCGGCGGCGCGAAGGATGGCCTCGCGGTGCTCGGGCCGATCCTCGCCCACGCCGTCGACCAGCTACGCGGCGGCGACCACGCGGGCAGCGGTGGCGACCATGCAACCGGCGGTGGCGACCAGGCGGGCAGCGGTGGCGACCACGCGACGGAGCGAACACCACACTAGGCTGCAGGGATGACCCCGCTCGCCTGGGACAAGGCCCGCGTCGCGGCGTACGAGGCCGGTGCCGCACACCCGGTCGACGCGGTCGAGGTGCCCCTCGCCGAGGCCGACGGTGCCACGCTCGCCGGGCCGCTGCTTTCCCGTACCGACCTGCCGCCGTTCCCCACGTCGAGCATTGACGGGTGGGCCACCCGGGGACCGGCGCCGTGGCGGATCGTCGGCCGGGTGCTCGCCGGTGCCACGGCCGGCCCGCTCACCGAAGACGGCACCTGCGTCGAGATCGCGACGGGTGCGATGGTGCCCGACGGTACCGAGCAGATCGTCCGCGTCGAGGAGTCATCCCGTACCGACGACGGCCGGGTCACCGGATCCGCGCGCCCGGCCAGGGAGTGGCGCGACCAGGGTGACGAGGCGCGGGCCGGCGAGGAGCTGTTCCCGGCCGGTACCCCGGTGACGCCCGGCCTGATCGGCCTGGCCGCGTCGTGCGGCTACGACACACTGGTGGTGCGGCGACCCACCGCCGCGATCCTGGTCTTCGGCGATGAGCTGCTCGGCAGCGGACTGCCCGGAGACGGGCGGGTACGCGACGCCCTCGGTCCCATCCTGCCGCCCTGGCTGCGCCGGCTCAGCGCGGAGGCGACCCGGGTGGTACGCGTCGAGGACACCCTGGAAGCGCACGTCAAGGCGATCCGCACCGCCCTGGACAGCGGCGCCGACCTGGTGTGCACGACCGGCGGCACCATGCACGGGCCCGTCGACCACCTGCATCCGGCGCTGCGCGAGCTGGGCGCGGAGTACGTGGTGAACGCGGTCGAGGTGCGGCCCGGCTTCCCGATGCTGCTGGCCCGGGTGGGCCGGGCGCTGATCGCCGGGCTGCCGGGCAACCCGCAGTCGGCGATCGTCGCGCTGCTGTCGCTCGGCGTGCCGGCCATCGCCGGTCTCGCCGGCCGGTCGCTGCCCGACCTGCGGACGATCCGGCTGGCCGGGGACATCCCGGGACGCGGCGGGTACACGCATCTGGCGCTGGTCGACGGTGCCGGCCGGCCGGTGTCGCACGTCGGGTCGTCGATGCTGCGGGGCCTCGCCGGGGCGGTCGGGTTCGCGGTCATCCCGCCGGGGTCGGTGGGCGCCGCCGGGGAAACGGCTGCGCTGGTACCCCTGCCGTTGCTGGACGGAGAACGGCCGCGCGGAGCGAACCGGGAGACACCGTGAGCAAGCTGGTCAGCGTCACCACCGACCGCCTGGATGTGCTCGCGCACGAGCGGGCGGTGAGCGACCGCGGCGCGGGCGCGGTCGTGGTGTTCCAGGGTGTCGTCCGCGACCACGACGACGGGCGGCCGGTGACGGTGCTCGAATACGAGGCGCATCCCAGCGCCGAGGCCGTGTTGCGTGAGGTGGCCACCGAGATCGCCGCCGACCCGGCGGTGTACGCCGTGGCGGTGTCGCACCGGGTGGGCCGGCTGGAGGTCGGCGACGTGGCGCTGGTCGCGGCGGTGTCGACGGCGCACCGGGCGGCCGCGTTCGCCATCTGTGCGCGGCTGGTCGACGAGGTCAAGACGCGGCTGCCGGTGTGGAAGCGGCAGGTGTTCGCCGACGGTACCGAGGAGTGGGTCAACTCCCCCTGACGGCCGGCACCCGGACCGGGAGCCCCGGTTCGGCGTAGAACGCGGGAGCGGCGCCCGGGCGCCACGGCAGCAGCGCGACCAGCGCGATGATGACCAGCGCGAGGCTGTTCTCGCCGAGCGCGCCCGGCAGCCCGTTGGCGTAGTGGGAGACCTTCGGCAGCACGTGTTCGAAGCGCCAGATCGACACGATGAACACGAGGTACACGCCGAGGGCGGCGAGCGCGTGCCGGAGCCCGGCCAGCGCCGGGATGCCGACCGGGCCGCGGGTCCACAGTCCGCGGGAGGCCAGCGCGCGGGCGGCCGCCCGGCGGCGCATCGCCGTGTCCACGAGGATGACCAGCGCCGGGATGACGAACACCAGGTGGTGCGTCCAGGAGATCGGGCACACCGCGTTGGCGGTGAGGCCGACGAGCGTGAACGAGGTCAGCTCGTCACCCTCGGCGTGCGCGGTCTTCGCCCGGGACAGGCCGACCGCGAGGATCAGCATCGCGAACGCCAGCCACATCAGGGTCGGCGTGGTCGGCGAGTCGTACAGCCGGGCGAGCAGGCCGCTGAGCGCCTGGTTGGCGGTCGCGTCGACGGCGCCGACCTTGCTGGTGTCGGTGACCACCGAGGTGAAGTAGGTGATCGTCTCCGGGCCGCCGACCACGAACGTCAGCAGGGTCACGCCGACCGCGGTCGCGGCCGAGGTCGCCGCGGCCCGCCACTGCTTGGTGACCAGGAAGTAGATGATGAACAGGCCGGGGGTCAGCTTGATCGCGGTGGCCAGGCCCACGCCGACACCGGCGGTCGCGCCGGTCGCCCACCAGCGGCGCAGGGCCCGCGCCGGCACGGGGGTACCCGCCTGCGGTCCGGCCCGGTTGGCCCGGTTGCGCAGGGCCACGAAGTCGGCGTAGATGAGCAGGGCGAGCAGCAGGTTCACCTGCCCGAAGCCGAGCGTCTCGCGGACCGGTTCGGTGGCGGCCGCCAGGGGTACCGCGAGCGCCACCACGAACCAGCGTGGCCAGCCGTACCGGTCGGCGATGGGTACCAGCAGCCACGCCAGCAGCAGCGTCAGCGCGGCGAGGCTGACCACGGTGTTCATCCAACCGGCCACGAGCGTCGGCATGATCGCCATCGGCGCCATCGCGAGCGCGGCGAACGGCGGGTAGGTGAACCCGAGCGTGGTGCCCGGGGAGACGAAGTCGTACAGGTTGCCGCCGTGCGTCCACCAGACCATCGCACCGTGGTAGATGTTCAGGTCGAAGAAGTGGTAGTGGCGGCCGTACTTCTCCACCGACCAGAGGGCGAACAGAACAGCGGCGAGAAGGATGCCGAACCGGGCGAGCGTCGCGGAGGCCGGCCGGACGACGCGGCGTTGCTTCAGGGTGACGTGCGGCCGCTCATCGACGGTCGCCGGCATTCTGGTGACACCCCCGAACCGCTGTCGCTCTTCCCATCCAGGTCCGGCGTCGAGCCTAGAACGGGCGGCCAACCCGCACCTCCCGCGTTATGCGAACGTGTCCGATCGCACACTACTTAGATATGTTTCAGGCACGTTAAGCCGGATGCCCGCCTCGGCGCTAACCCGGCAGGCGCCGGGCGAGATAGCCGGAGACCGCCGCCAACCGTACCCTCTCCTTCGTCTCGCGCGCAGTGCGGCGTGCCGCTGCGTCCGCGTGGTGGGCCGCGTGCCGCGCCTGCCAGGCCAGGCCCGGGCGGCCCTCGGTGTCCAGCGCCGCGAGCACCAGGCCGCCGAGCAGGCCGAGGTTCTTGAGGAAGTGGGTCTGCTGCTGCTCGCGGGTGACCGGGTCGTCGTGCTCCCAGAACCGGTGCCCGCCGAGCGTGGTCGGGATCATCGACCCGATCAGCGCGAGCGCCGCGACCCGGTGCAGCCGGGTGGGCAGCAACAACCCGCCGATCACCTGTACCGCGCCGTTGACCTGCACCAGCGTGCGCGGATCCGTCGGTACCTTGTCGTGCACCTTCGCCAGCATCGGCGCGACCCGGGCGATGACCGGCTCGGACACCTTCGCCCGGGGTTCGGGGTCCAGCAGCGCCTTGGCGCCACCGGCGACGAAGATCCCGGCCAGCAGGGTGCGGGCCGCGGTACGTACGGGTGTCATGGCTCGTCCTTACCCCGGCGCCGCGGCGGCTAACCGCTGATCACGCCGGTTGGGTGCGCAGGTACCGGCCGAAATGCGGCACGGTGAAGGCGACCGTGCCGCGCTCCCCAGAGTAGATCAGACCCTTCTTGATGAGGGCATCCCGGGCGGGTGACAACGAAGCCGGCTTGCGGTCCAGCGACCGGGCGACGTCGGCCGTGGGTACCGCCTCGCCCTCGCCGTCCACTGTGGACAGTGCGGCCATCGCGCGCATGTACTCCCGCTCGGCCGGGGTGGCCCGCTCGTACCGAGACCCGAAGAACCCCACCGCCAGCTCCGCCTCCGCCTCCGGCGCGCCGACCCGCACGTCGGCCGCGGTGATCGGGGTGCGCGGCGCGTGGTCCCAGGTCGCCTTGCCGTACGCCTGCACGAAGTACGGGTACCCGCCGCTCGCGTCGTAGAGCGCGTCCAGCGCCTTGGCCTCGTACTCGACGCCCTCGCGCAGCGCCGGCGCGCACAGCGCCTGGTCGGCCGAGATCCGGTCGAGCCGGTCGATGCGCTGGTACCGGAACAGCCGCTCGGAGTAGGACTTGGCGGCCGACAGTACCGCCGGCAGGTGCGGCAGCCCGGCACCCACGACGATGAGCGGCGCCCCGGTCTGGGACAGCTCGTGGCAGGCGGCGCACAGCGCGGACACGTCCTGCGCGGACAGGTCCTGCATCTCGTCGATGAACAGCGCGATCCCGGTACCCACGTCGGTGGCGATGCCGGCCGCGTCGGTGAGCAGCTCGACCAGGTCGATCTCGATGTCGCCGGAGTCGGCGCGGCCGGTGGCGGCCGGTACGTCGATGCCCGGCTGCCAGCGCTCGCGCAGCTTGGCCCCGGCCGGGTTGGCGCGCAGCGCGAACGCCTTGAGTACCGCGAGGAGGTCGTCGATCCGGTCGGGTGCCCGGTGCCGGGGTGCCAGTTCCCGTACCGCCATGTGCAGCGCCCCGGACAGTACCCGCCGCATCGGCTGGTCCGGCCGCGCCTCGATCTTCCCGGTGCCCCACAGCCGGCTGATCGCCTGCGAGCGCAGCGTGTTCAGCAGCACGGTCTTGCCGACCCCGCGCAGGCCGGTCAGCACCAGGCTGCGCTCGGGCCGGTTGCGCGCCACCCGCTCCAGGACGACGTCGAAGACCTCCAGCTCCCGGTCGCGGCCGGCGAGCTCGGGCGGGCGCTGGCCGGCGCCGGGGGCGTACGGGTTCCGAACCGGATCCACGTCTGGCACCGTATCGGGCCGTCTAGCGATAACCGTAGAAACACGCCGGGCTCTCGGCGCTTCTACCGTTGTCTAGCTGTGCGGCTAGAAACCGGTAGATCTCACAACTTCTTCAGGCACAGGACGAAGTCGAGCGTGTCCGGCGAGGTGTCGTAGAAGTAGTGGTAGTTGGACCCGGCCACCGTCTTGCACTTCGCCTTGTCGGTGCTGCCGTCGAAGCGGGCGAGCACCTGGAAGGTGCCCGGGGCGCAGCCGACGACGTGCAGCACCGGCGCCTCCTCGGAGCCGTTGTTGACCACGCACTGGCCCTTGAGGATGGCGTTCGGGTCGTCGCTGCGCGTCCCGCTCGGGCTCGCCGACGGGCTGGCCGCCGCGTGGGTGCTCGGCGCGGCCGGCCCGCTCGCGGTGGGCAGGTGGTCCTTCGCGCCGAGCAGGTACAGCGCCGCGACGCCGCCGCCACACAGCACCAGTACCAGGACGGTGACCAGCGCGACGACCAGCGCGGTCGAGCCGGCTGTGGATGGCGGCCGCTCGGCCGGTTGCTCGTACCCGGGCTGCACCCATGGATCGGTACTCTGGCCCGCCCCGTCGTACTGCGACATCCTCACGCTCCTCCCGCGCCACGGTAGCGTGACGGAGCCACGCGCGCGCGAGCGAAGCCTTAGCATCGCGCAGTGCCCGTTGTCGCCGTGGTCTGTGCGGTACTCGTCGGCGCGCTGCTCGGTGCCCTGGTACCCCGGCCGGCCTATCGGCTGTCGGTGCCCTACGGCGAGCCACCGCGCGCGGGTGACCCTCCCTTCCCGGCCGGTATCCGCGGCTGGCTCACCCTGGCCGGGGGTACCCGGCCGCGCCGCTGGCTGACGGTACCCGCGGGTGCGCTCGTGTTCGGCGCGCTGACCTGGGTGCTGTGGCCGAGTCCGGTGCTGCCGGCGGTGCTGTTCGTCGCCGTGGCCGGGCTGTTGCTGGTACCCATCGACCTCGCGGTGCAGCGGCTGCCCGACCCGGTCGTCGCGGTGGCGTTCGCGGGTGCCGCGCTGCTCCTGCTCGCGGCCACGGTCGCGACGGGCAACTACGGCGCGCTGCTGCGTGCCGTGCTCGCGGCCGCCGCCATGGCCGGGGGGTACCTGTTGCTGGCCCTGCTGCCGGGCGGCCACCTGGGCATGGGCGACGTGAAGCTGGGCGCGGTGCTCGGCCTGGTGCTCGGCTGGATCGGCTGGCCGTACGTGGTGCTGGGCGCAGTCCTGCCGCATCTGCTGAACGGGCCGGCGGTCGTGGTGCTGCTGCTGTCCGGCCGGATCCGGCGCGGATCGACGGTGCCGCTCGGTCCGGCTCTGCTGGCCGGTGCGTTCCTCGCGGTCGTTCTCGTGGTCGGCTGGCAGCGCGGTCGGCTGGGCTGACCCACCCGGTCAGCCGCGTATGATGGCGGATCGGTTGGCGGTCCTGCCGTCCCTGGTGATCCCTTGTCGGCAAGGCGACAGACGGTTGCAGTATCGAAATCTGTCGACCTCTGGCCCTCGCGACGCCGGTTTCGCGGCGCGAGGTGCGGCATTTATCCGCGTTCCACGATGGATCCGATCCACCGATCATCCGAGTCGGTGTAGTCCCCGGCTGACAACTGGAGTATGACGCTGACCCCGCGTTGTACGGGAAAGGTGGCTGCTCGACGGACTTCGGCCAGGCCCGCTCCCTCGGCAGAGTTCCCGTGTAGCGGCCAGCCGGCCGTGCTGCCCTTGTTCGCAGTCCGAGTGACCTGACCAGGGAGTGCATCACTCATGCTCAACCTGTACTGCAAGTTCAAGGCGATGCTCGCCATGCGCGACCGCGACAACGGCGTGACCACGGTCGAGTACGCCCTCATCCTCGTCGGCATCGTCGCCGTCGTGGCCACGCTGATCTTCACCTTCGGTGGGCAGATCAACAAGGTCTTCAGTGACACGTGCACGGCTCTCAAGGTCACCTGCTGACTCTGGCTCCTGTCCGCCGCGACGGGTTGGGGAGGGGCGGTGAGTCGACGGCGTGATCCTCGCCTGCGTGACCGCGGTACGGCGACGGTGGAGTTCGCCATCGTCGTACCGGTGTTGCTGCTGCTGGTCTTCGGCATCATCGACTTCGGTCGCATGGCGAGTGATCACGTCCAGCTCACCGCTGCCGCCCGGGCCGCCGCAATGGCCGCGGCGGCACATGCCAACCCGACGACCGCTGCCACCAGCGTTCTCGCCGGCGTCTCGGTCACGGTCAACAACGCATGCCCCACAGCACCGCGCCCCGGCAGGGTCGTTCAGGTCACGGTGACCTACACGTTCCGGTTCGCGACCCCGTTCGCGGCCCTCGCCAGCCTCCGTAGCAGCAACCCCACCATGACCGCGCAGGCGGCGGCACCGTGCCGGGGCTGACCCGGCTGCGGCGGCGTGCCGGAGGAGACCGGGGCGCGGTAACCGCCCTGGTCGCGATCCTCATGTCCAGCGGCGTGCTGCTCGGCATGACCGCGTACGCGGTCGACATCGGTACCCTCTACGCATACCGCGACCAGGCCCTCAACGCGGCCAACGCGGCGGCCCTGGCCGCGGCGGAGCTGTGCAACCGGCCCGGTACCCGCTGCGGCGGCCTCGACGACGCGGTCGCCCGGGCGAACATCCCGGGCGGTGGCGTCAAGCTGCAGTCCACCACGTTCGGCGACGCGGTCTGCGGGCTGGACAAGGACACCGGCCAGCTGAGCCCGTGTGACATCAACCCCGGCCGGGCGAAGGCGTGCTTCAGTGCCGCGGACACCAGCACCAGCTACGCCGACGTGCACGCGACCACGACGCCGCCGGACAGCTCGACCGTGTACCCGCCGACCTTCGCCGGCTCGGTGATACCCGGGTACAACCCGTACGGCATCCAGGTGTGCTCCCGGGTGGCATGGGGCACGCCGCAGGGGCCGTACACCGCGCTCGGCATGTCCAGCTGCGACTTCCAGGCGAAGACCGGCGGCATGGACACGCCATTCAACAACGGCTTCCACGCTGTGTACGACACGACGGTACCGCCGCGTGACGAGGTCGAGCTCGACCTGGAGACGGCGGCCCTCGCCCCCACGGACGGCTGCCCCGACCTCGGCTACTACCGGTCGAGCGGCGGCTGCCTGGTGAACACCCGGCAGAACGGCAGCCTGAACGGTTTCGTGAATGACGCGACCAGCACCGGGGGCCTGCCGGCCGGCTGCCGTGCCGTGCTCGACGCCATGGAGCGCAAGCCGACGCGCCGGGCCGTCACGCAGCCGTACCTGCTGATCCCGATCTACCGGTCGATCACGGCGAGCGGCGCGCCCACCGTCAGGTTCGACGGCATGGTCGGCATCGCGGCCTTCCAGGTCACCGGCGACCACCTGGGCGACGAGCAGGGCACCGCCAACATCACCGGTACCCGCGACTGGCTGTCCAACGTCAGCGAGACCGACTACTGCCACGCCAACTCGACCAAGCCGACCGACCGCTGCATCCGCGGCTACTTCCTCTGGGTCAACCTCATCGACGGTAGGCAGCCCAGTACCCAGTGGGACAACCAGCTCGGCGTCGCCACCTACAAGACGGTGGGCTGATCCGTGCCCACCGCCACCTTCGCAAGGATCGGAATCCGTATCCCATGACCCGGCGAATCATCGGCGTTTTCCTCGCGTTCGTGCTGGCCATCGTCGGCACCCTGCTGGTGTTCGGATACGTCCAGCGGGTCAGGTCCACCGTCGCCGACGGGCAGGAGCCGATCCACGTCCTCGTCGCGAAGACCCGCATCCCGGCCGGTACCAGCGGCGCCCGGATCCGGGCCCAGAAGATGGCCGCCGATGTGGTGATGCCCAAGTCGTCGGTACCCGACGGGGTGCTCTCCGACCTGCCGGTCGACCTGGACAAGCTGGTCGTCACCGCGGACGTGCAGACCGACCAGCTGCTGCTGCGCGGCATGTTCGGGCAGGCCGGCAAGTTCTCCGGCGGCCTGGACATCCCCGAGGGCATGATGGCGGTCACCGTCTCGGTGCTCGAACCCGCCGACGTGGCGCAGTACGTGCGGCCGGGTTCGCAGATCGCCATCTTCGGGATCGCCAAGCTCGTCGACCCGGAATTCAAGAAACAGACCGGCGAGGACAACCACATCACCGAGGTGATCCTGTCCCGGATCGGCGTGCTGGCGATCGGCAGCTACGGCGACAACGGCCAGACCGCGAGCCAGGCGCAGGACTCCGGGCCGCTGCCGGCCGGCAACGGTACCGCGGCCAACAACACGCTCCATTCCAGCAACATCGCGATCAACGTGACGGTCGCGGTGGACCAGGAGGGGGCCACCCGGCTGATCCACTTCGCCGCGAACGACGACCTGTACCTGGCCCTGCTGACCGACAGCTCCAACGTCCAGCCCGGCCGCCCGTTGACCGACAAGAACGCCGCGATCCCGTAGCAGTACCGCACCTCAAGAACAGGGCAAACCATGACAGTTCTGTACGAGCCACTTCGGCAGCAGGCACAACACCTGGCCATGCTGGTCGGCGGGGACATCCATACCGCGGTCACGCTCGACGAGGTCACCACCCTGATCAACCATGACCGCGAGGAACTGCTGGTGATCTTCGGGCCGGGGGTACCGCTGTCCGAGGCAGTCTCGTTCGCGTCGGCGCAACGGATCACCCGGCCGCCGCTCGGCGTCGTCCTGCTCCGGCCGCACCTCGATCTCGGGGTGCTCAGCGAGGCGCTGCGGTCCGGGGTACGGGAGGTCGCCGACATCAACGACCCGGCCGCGGTACTGGCGGCGTGCGCCCGCTCGCAGAACCTGTCCCGCCAGATGCGGGTCGGCACCGCGCGGACGACGGAGAGCGAGGAGGGTCCGGCCCCGGACGGTCGCGTGATCACCGTGTTCGCGGCCAAGGGCGGCTGCGGCAAGACCACGCTCGCCACCAACCTGGCCATCTCGCTGGCTCAGGGCGGCAGCCGCCGGGTCTGCATCCTGGACCTCGACCTGGCGTTCGGCGATGTCGCGATCATGCTGCAACTGGTACCGGAAAAGACGATCGCGGACCTGATCCCGGTCGCGGACCGGATCGACGAGACCGGCATCCGGACCCTGATGACCTCCTACTGCCCGGGCGTGGACGCGATGCTGGCGCCGGTGCAACCGGCCGTCGCCGAGGAGGTCAGCCGCGACCTGGTGGCCGACCTCATCGACCTGTGCCGGCGGATGTTCGACTTCGTCGTCATCGACACCCCGCCGCAGTTCAACGAGGTGGTGCTCGCCGCGCTGGACGCCTCCCACCTGTACGTGCTGGTGGCTACGCCGGACCTGCCGGCGCTGAAGAACCTGCGGGTCACCCTGGACATGTTCGAGATGCTCGACTACCAGCGCGATCACCGGGTGGTCGTGCTCAACCGGGCCGACGCCCGGGTCGGGCTGACCGGGGCCGACATCGAGCGGGTGATCCGGGTACCCATCGCCGCGCACGTACCGTCCAGCCGCGACGTGCCGATCTCGGTCAACAAGGGCGTCCCCATCGTGCTGGACAGCCCCGGCCATCCGGTGAGTACCGCGATCCGCGAGCTCGCCCTCGGCCGGCTCGCCGGCGAGGTGGCCCTCCCGAGCCGTGGCCTGCGTGGCCTCATCGGCCGGCGCAGCGGACGGAGGCCGTCATGAGCGCAGCGGGGCGCGGCGTCGCCTGGACTGAGGAGCGCAGCGACGAGGGACGACCGTTGCGGGCCGCCCGGCGAAGCCCGTGGGCCGGAATGGTCGCTAGGCGCACCAGAGCGCCGCGCGCAGCGAACCGGGGAGGCGGAGCATGAGCTTGGCCAGTCGCCTGGGTCGGATGCCGCCGCCGGACGGCGACGGGGAGGGCAACGCCGCGCAGGTGACCGCGGTACCGGCCAGCAACATCCCCACCACCGGCATCCCGGCCACGGCGATCCCGGTCACCAGCTTCTCGGTCTCCAACACCTCCGGCGGCTTCGCCCGGCGCAACCCGCGCCGGCCCTACGACCCGCTGGCGCAGGTGCGGCGGCGGGCCCACGAGGCACTGCTGGAGCTGCTCGGCCCGCAGCTGTACGAGCTGACCGGTAACGACGACGACCTGGTCCGCCCGATCCTCGAAGCGCTGCCGGAGGTACTGGCCAAGGAGGAGGCGCTCACCGCCACCGACCGGGTCAAGGCGTACCAGCAGATCGTCGACGAGATCCTCGGCCACGGCCCGATCGAGCCGCTGCTGCGCGACCCGGACGTCACCGAGATCATGGTGAACTCGTGGGACCGGATCTACGTGGAGCGCTTCGGTCAGATCCACGCCGTCGACGCGGCGTTCACCGACGAGAGCCACCTGCGCCGGGTGATCGACCGGATCGTGTCGCGGATCGGCCGGCGCGTCGACGAGGCGAGCCCGATGGTCGACGCCCGGCTGCCCGATGGAAGCCGGGTCAACGCCGTGGTACCGCCGATCGCGATCGACGGGGCGGCGTTGACGGTGCGTAAGTTCTCCGCCGACCCGTACACCGCCGAGGACCTGATCAGCTTCGGTACCCTCACCCCGGCCGTGGCCAACTTCCTCGCCGCCTGCATCCTGGGCCGGCTGGACATCGTGATCAGCGGCGGTACCGGTTCCGGCAAGACCACGCTGCTCAACGTGCTGTCCGGGTACCTGCCGTCGAACGAGCGCATCATCACCATCGAGGACTCCGCCGAGCTTCGGCTCTCCCAGGAACACGTGCTGCGGATGGAGTACCGCCCACCCAACATCGAGGGCGCTGGCGAGGTGACCATCCGCGACCTGGTCCGCAACGCGCTGCGCATGCGGCCGGACCGGATCGTCGTCGGTGAGGTCCGCGACTCGGCCGCGCTGGACATGTTGCAGGCCATGAACACCGGTCACGACGGCTCGCTGACCACGGTGCACGCGAACTCGCCGCGGGACTCGATCTCCCGGTTGGAGACCATGGTCATGATGGCCGGGATGGAGCTGCCCATCCGGGCGATCCGGGAGCAGATCAGCTCCGCGGTCGACGTGATCGTGCAGCTGGCCCGGCTCCGTGACGGTTCCCGGCGGATCGTGCAGATCACCGAGGTCGTCGGCATGGAGGCCGGTGACGTGGTGAGCATGCAGGACCTGTACACCTTCGACTACGGCGCCGGGCGGGACGCGTACGGGCGGTTCAGCGGCCAGGTGCGCTCGACCGGGCTGCGCCCACACTTCATCGACAAGCTGCTGGAGCAGGGCATCCCGGTACATCTGGAGCATTTCGGGATCGGGGTGAACAGATGAGCGTGCGCGGCCGTCTGGATCTTGGACGCGTGCACCCCCTGGTGGGGGTGCGAACGTCCAAGATCGCGCCGACGGGAGGGCCGGCCGAAGGGGCGGAGGCCCGATGAGCCCGGCCGACCTGATCCCCACCAACCTGATCCTGCCGATCAGCATCGGGATGGTCTTCCTGTTCCTGCTGGTCGTCAGTCTGATGATCTTCTCGCCGCTGATCGACTTCGCGGCGCACCGGCGGCGCATCGCGCAGATCGACCAGTTCAGCATCCCGGGCGCCAACCCGCCGACCGCGCCGACGGCGCACAGTGACAACCCGCTGGTACAGGCGTCGCTCGCGATCACCAGCCTGTTCATCCGTTCCGCGCGGACCGAGGCCGCGGTGGCCGACCGGCTCGACCGGGCCGGGCTGCGGCTGCGGCCCAACGAATGGGTACTGATCCGGATCGTCGCCTGCATCGTCGGCATGGCGCTGTTCATCCTGCTGCTCGACCCGGTGTTCGGCGTCGTGATCGGCTTCATCGCCGGCTTCGGCGGTACCGCGATGTACCGGCGGATCCGCACCGAGCGGCGGTACCAGGCCTTCGCCGACAAGCTGCCCGACGCGCTGCAGCTCGTGGTGGGTTCGTTGCGCGCCGGGTTCTCGCTCGGCCAGGCGATCGACGCGATGGTACGGGAGGCGCCCGAACCGATCGCCACGGAGTTCTCCCGGGCGCTGGCGACCATCCGGCTCGGCGCCGACATCGACGAGGCCATGTCCCGGCTGGCCCAGCGGATGCGCAGCCGTGACCTGGAGTGGGTCGTCGTCGCGATCCGCATCCAGCGCGAGGTCGGCGGCAACCTGGCCGAGGTGGTGGCCACGAACGTCGAGGCGATGCGCGAACGGGAGGCGTTGCGCCGGCACGTGCGCGCGTTGTCGGCGGAGGGGCGGCTGTCCGCGTACATCCTGGTCGGGCTGCCGCCACTGGTGATCGTGCTGATGCTGGTGATCCGGCGGCCGTACATGCTGCCGCTGTTCACCACCGCGGTCGGCCTGTTCCTGCTGATCCTCGCCGGGGTACTGGTCACCCTCGGCGGCCTGTGGATGTGGCGCCTGATCAAGGTGGAGGTCTGAGGTGTCGGGTTCGACGATGCTGCTGGTCGGCGGGCTAGGCGCGATCTTCATCGGGCTGCTCGTCGCGGTGAGCCTGTTCACCGTCGGGCACCGGGTGACCCCGGTCGAGCGGGGCATCGCCACGATCGGGCAGGCGTACTCCCCGGTGCCGCAGCCCGGTGACGGTACCCGCCCGGTGCCCGGCCAGTCGGCGGGCACCATGGCCGGTGGCGTCGCCCGGGTACTGACCCCACGGGCGACCGCGAGCTGGGTCCAGCGCCAGCTCGACTACGCCGGCAACCCGCCCAACTGGCCGGTCGGCCGGGTGAACGAGGTGCAGGGGTACGCGGCGCTCGCGGTGATGGTGTTCGGCATGTTCGCCGGCGCGCTCTTCGACGGGCTGGTCGGTGCGGTCGCCGGCCTGGTTCTCGGTGCCGCCGTCGGCCTGGCGCTGCCGCTGATCATCATCTACGACCTCGCGACCCGCCGGCAGGAACGCATCCAGCGGGAACTGCCCGACGCGCTCGACCTGCTGACCCTGTGCGTCGAGGCCGGCCAGGGGTTCGACGGCGCGCTGACCCTCGTGTCGACCCGGATGGGCGGGCCGCTGTCCCGGGAGATCGCCCGCGCGCTGCAGGAGATGCACATGGGCATGCGCCGGGTGGACGCGATCCGCGGCATCGGCGAGCGCACCTCGGTGACCGAGCTGCGCAGTTTCTGTACCGCGGTGATCCAGGCCGGCGACCTCGGTATCCCGATCGCCAACGTGCTGCGCGAGCAGGCCGAGGAGATGCGGCTCAAGCGGCGCCAGCACGCCGACGAGAAGGCCCGGAAGGTACCGGTGAAGCTGGTCATCCCGCTGGTGTTCATGCTGCTGCCGGCGATCTTCCTGGTGGTGCTCGGGCCGGCGGTGCTTCAGATCACGCACTCCGGCCTGTTCCGGTAGCGCCGGTCACCGGGCGCCGCGGAGCTCAACGGGCACTGAGCGGGACGTCGTCGCCGAGCAGCCCGGCCCGGGCGGCCACGCTCAGCGCCTGGGCGCGGCTGTTGACGCCGAGCTTGTCGTACAGCCGGGACAGGTATGTCTTGATGGTCGACTCGCTGACCAGCATCGCCTCGGCGATCTGCGGCACGCTGGACCCGCTGTGCAGCGCCCGCAGCACCTCGCCCTCCCGCGGGCTGAGCAGTTGGTGCTGGCGGCGGTGCCGGGCCATCGCCTGGGCCAGGTCCGGTGCCGTGAACGAGGCCGGCGCGACGGCGGCGTGCCGGAACGCGGACAGCAGCACCTCGATCGGCGCGTTCGTCGGCACATAGGCGGAGATGCCGGCCTCCAGCGCGCGCATCAACCGGTCGTCGTCGCGCGGCGAGATCAGTATCGCACCCCGTTCGGGTGCCTCGTGGTGCAGCGCGGCGGCCAGGTGCAGGCCGTCTTCGTCGGGCAGCGCGACATCGACCGCGACGACGTCGGGGGTCAGTTCGGCGACGGCGTCCCGGGCGGCGGCGGCACGATCGACGAGGCCGGCCAACACGATGTCGGGGTGGCCGCTCAGGGCGGCGGCCAGGCCCAACCGGGTCAGCGTCGAATCACTGACCAGAAGTAATCGGACGGTCACCGCCGCTCCTCCACCGGATGCTCCGCGTGCCGGAAGCCTACGGGCTCCGTCCGCCAGCCCAGGTGTCGGGAAATTTACAGCAGCCGGAGCTGGCGGTCGCGTGGCCGCCGTGGTCCGTCCTCGCCCCGCCGCTCCAGCAGGCCGGGGTCGATGGCCGCGAGGAACGGCGACGGGGCCGCGTCCCGGTCGAACCGTCGCCGCGCATGGCTGATATACAGCCGGTCCTGCGCCCGGGTCAGCCCGACGAAGAACAGCCGCCGCTCCTCGGCCACGTCGTCACCGGACGGCGCGGCGCCACCGAAACGCAGCGGCAGCAGCCCGTCTTCCACGCCGACCAGGAAGACCACCGGAAACTCCAGCCCCTTCGCGGCGTGCAGGGTCAGCAGGGTCACCGCTTCGGCGCGCGGGTCGAGCGCGTCCACCTCGGCGCCTGTCGCGATCTCGCCCAGGAACCGTTCCAGGTCGTCGCCGCACCGCGCGGCCAGCGGGATGAGCAGGTCGACGGCGGCGTGCACGTCCTCGGCGGGTACCGCGCCGTCCAGCGGCGGCCGCTCCGCGAGCACCTGACCGGTCAGCCGTACCCGCGCGGCCACCGACCCGGCCAGCCCCGTCGCGTACCGCAGCTCCCGCGCGATCGCCGCCACCCCGGCCCGGTCGCGCAGCCGGTTGTGCGAGCGCTTCTGCACCGGTACCCCGGCCCGGACGAGCGCGTCGACGAGGATCGCGGCCTGCGCGTCGGTGCGGTACAGCACCGCGATGTCGCCGAACGCGAGCGTGCCCGGGGTGGCGTGCCGGTCGATCCGGCCGGAGTCCAGCGACCGGTGCGACAGGCCGCCGACGAGCTCGTCGATGGTACGCACGACGAAGTCCGCCTCGTCGGCCGGTGACGCGGCCGGGTACCGGCCGATGGGTACCGCCTCGGGGTCCAGCCGGGCCGGATCCAGCCGCCGGCCGGGTACCAGCGTCGACGGCGCGATCGCCTGCACCGCCGCGGCCACGATGGGGGCCGCGGACCGGTAGTTGCGGGTCAGCCGGACGATCCGCGCGTCGCCGTAGTCGCGCGAGAACCGCAGGAAGAACGACACGTCGGCGCCGCGGAACGAGTAGATCGCCTGGTCCGGGTCGCCGATCGCGCACAGGTTGCCGTCGCGCGGCACCAGCAGCCGCAACAGCCCGTACTGCGCCGCGTCCACGTCCTGGTACTCGTCGACGAACACCCACGGCCACCGGCTCTGGTACCGGTGCGCCAGCTCCGGATCGGCGCCCAGCAGCGCGACCGGCAACGTGACCAGCTCGTCGAGGTCGACCAGGTCGCGCGCCCGCAGTACCTTCGCATACCGCTCGCGCAGCGCGTCGTCCAGCGGCCCACCCAGCAGCCGCCGCGCGGCGGCCTCCGATCCGCCCCCGGCCTCGACCAGCGCGGCGACCCGGTCCGCCTCCTCGGCGATCCGGAAGCCCGGCGACAGCCCGGCCGCCGCCGCGTTCTCCCGCAGGATCGCCAGGCCCAGGCTGTGGAAGGTGCCGACCGTGACGTCGTCGGCCACCGGCCCGAGCAGCCCGGCCAGCCGCTGCCGCAGCTCCTCGGCGGCCCGCCGGGTGAACGTGATCGCCAGGCAGTCCTCCGGGTAGACGTCCAGCTC
>Ga0066710_100000242_pt1 | contig 29705 bp, 24 predicted proteins | sample GraSoiAngelo_159_FD_79666 | JGI IMG/M metagenome (GOLD analysis project Ga0066710, IMG submission 79666) | Grasslands soil microbial communities from the Angelo Coastal Reserve, California, USA - 14_1009_16_40cm | ecosystem: Environmental > Terrestrial > Soil > Grasslands | place: USA... | reverse complement strand
TAATAATTTAGTAGATACTTTAGGTTGCGGTACTGTTAAAAAACACTCTAAAGATACTAAAGTATTTATAATTTCAGGACTTAAAAATATAAATGAAAAAATTATTCCATTATTTAACGAATATAAAGTAAGAGGAGTAAAATATCTAGATTTTAAAGATTTTTGTGAAACAACAGGATTAGTGAATAAAGGAATACATATTATATTAGAGGGATTATAACAAGTACGAATAATAAAATCTAGAATTAATAAAGCTAGATACATTATTATAAATATTTAATGTACTATTTGTATAGGAAAACAGATTTCGCTTAGGACGGAATAGCAGAGATGCTTTGTAAGTTCAAGTCTTGTCATCTATAAAAGATATTTTTTTATTAATCAAAAAAATATTTAACATTTTTAATTACACACATTATTTAATAATTTATATGTTATATAAATTTTATAGTTAATGTATATTAATATAATTTATATGTATATATTTCGTAGACTAAAAGGTAAGTCATAAATTTTTGGTATTTAATATTGAATGTTCGAATCATTCCGAAATAATAATATTATTTTAATAATCATCATAATTAATAATATAGGTGGATATAGTTCAATAGGCAGAACAACTATATGTGGAATAGTAAGTTCCTTGTTCAAATCAAGGTATCCTCCCAATCATATGAAGCTAAGGTAGTTCAATAGGTTAGAACATTAATTTCATGAATTAAGAATGAGAATTCAAATTTCTCTCTTAGCTTAATATATATTGTATATATACATAAAAACAAAAATAATGTTAATAAACTCTGTTTTAATCTTAATATTATCTAATGCCGTTACATCAAAACGAGAAAAATCTATTTTTTATTCTAGATTAGCTATCATTATTTTAATAATTTCTTTTTTATTAGGTATAGAAAATTTATATATTTTATATTTAGAAAAAGGAATAAGTTTATTTGGTGGTTTATTTCATATTACAGCTAATACACAAACATTTGATATATTTATATATTTTATAAGTGCCATTATATTACAATTAACTGCTTTTTATCCTAGAAAATTATTTATTAATTATAATATAAATAGTTTTGTATTTAACTACAAAATAAAAGAAAAAAAAGGAGAAGAATTTAAAATAATGGAGTTCCCTATAATCATCTTATTTATAATAATAGGAGCTGTTTTATTAATATCAAGTAGCGATCTAGTTTCTATATTTATATCTATAGAATTACAAAGTTATGGATTATATTTACTATCTACATTATATAGAAATTCAGAACTAGCTACTACAAGTGGTCTTACTTATTTTCTATTAGGTGGTTTATCTTCTTGTTTCATACTTTTAGGTACAAGTTTATTATATGCTAATTCAGGAACAACTAGTCTTGAAAATATATATGTTTTAATTAATATATCTGATACAATACAAAACAATATAAACAATAATATGTGTTGATATAAACCTTATTATATTAATTTATCATTACTTATCATGACTATAGGATTTTTATTTAAAATATCAGCTGCTCCCTTTCATTTTTGATCTCCAGAAGTATATGATGGTATACCTACAATAGTAACTACATTTGTAGCTATTGTAGGTAAAATATCTATATTTATATTTTTTTTAGAATTAGTACATTATACTAATAATTCTTGTTTTATATCTGAATATACTTGAACTAATATATTATTAATCAGTTCTTTATTGTCTTTAATAATAGGTACAATAGTAGGTTTAACTCAATTCAGAATAAAAAGATTATACGCTTATAGTACTATATCACATGTTGGTTTTATATTATTAGCTTTAAGTATTAACAATGTAGAATCATTGCAAGCTTTTGTATTTTATTTGATGCAATATACCATATCTAATTTAAATGCTTTTTTAATATTAATAAGTATAGGTTATTCTTTATATTATCATAGATATTCTGATATAAAATATAATATGATAAAAGATAAAAACAATTCTCCTATCCAATTAATTAACCAATTAAAAGGTTATTTTTATATAAACCCTATATTAGCAATTAGTTTAGCATTAACTATTTTTTCTTTTATAGGTATACCACCATTAATAGGATTTTTTGCAAAACAGATGGTTTTAAGTGCTGCCATTGATAATGGTTATATTTTTCTTACTTTAGTTGCTATATTAACTAGTGTTATAGGTGCTGTTTATTATTTAGGCATAATAAAACAAATTTTTTTTAACAAATCAAATTATAAACTTAAAGTGATTTTTACTGAATATTTTTCGAATAAAAAAGATTTAAATCTTTTTTATTCTAAAGATAATAATTTTATTAGTTTATCTAGTTATTTAACTTTTACTATTTCCATTTTAACTTTGATAATAACTTTATTTATATTTATGCCTCAAGAATGATTAAGTATGGCTAATATATTAGCACTTTTATTTTTTAACCCTTAGATGACTAATACAACTTTCTTTTTTATTTTTATACCTTTATTAGCCTTTATATTATTAACAATAAATTTAATATTAGCTTCTCATAATCCTTATAAAGAAAAGAATAGTGTATTTGAATGTGGTTTCCATTCATTTTTAGGTCAAAATAGAACACAATTTAGTATTTCTTTCTTTATTTTTGCTTTATTATTTTTATTATTTGATCTTGAAATTCTTTTAATATATCCTTATGTTGTAAGTGCATATACTAATGGCATATATGGTTTATTTATAATGCTTATCTTCTTTTTAATTTTAACTTTAGGTTTTACCTTTGAATTAGGTAAAAAAGCTCTAAATATAGATACTATTCAAAATAAAATTAATTATAACAATGATTTATATTTAAAAAATTAATCTTATTAGCTTAATGGTAAAGCAAGATACTTCTAATATCCGGATCCGAGTTCGAATCTTGGATAAGATTAATCAAAGTTATGTATAATAAATATATATATATTTGTATGTGTATATATTTATTACGTATTTAGATTATATTAACAATGTACTTACATTAATAAGTAAAAAAAAAGATTAGTGTGGTAATTACCTGATTATTTTATACCTATTTTATCTATCAATAATCCTTTACATCATGTATATACATATAGTAATTTATATAAACATAATCCTATTTTTTATGTTAAAAGGCAAGAAATAAAAAAATCATCTATAAGTTTATGAAAAGAAAGATGATTTTTATCTTCGAATGCTAAAGATATAGGAACATTATATTTAATATTTGCTTTGTTTTCTGGTTTAATAGGTACTGCATTTTCTGTATTAATCAGATTAGAATTATCTGGACCAGGTATACAATATATAGGAGATAATCAATTATATAATAGCATAATTACTGCACATGCTATTATTATGATTTTTTTTATGGTTATGCCTGCATTAATAGGGGGATTTGGAAATTTTTTACTTCCACTATTAGTTGGAGGCCCTGATATGGCATTTCCTAGATTAAATAATATAAGTTTTTGATTATTACCTCCTAGTTTGATTTTATTCTTATTTGCTAGTGTAATAGAAAATGGAGCAGGTACAGGTTGAACATTATATCCGCCACTATCAGGTATACAAAGTCATAGTGGACCAAGTGTGGATTTAGCCATATTTGGTTTACATTTATCTGGAATAAGTAGTTTATTAGGTGCTATAAATTTTATAACTACAATATTAAATATGAGAAGCCCAGGTATAAAACTACATAAATTAGCTTTATTTGGCTGAGCTGTAATAATAACAGCAGTATTATTATTGTTATCTTTACCAGTTTTAGCTGGTAGTATAACTATGATTTTAACTGATAGAAATTTTAATACATCATTCTTTGAAACAGCAGGTGGAGGAGATCCTATATTATACCAACATCTTTTTTGATTTTTTGGTCATCCAGAGGTCTATATTTTAATAATACCAGGTTTTGGTATTATTAGTACTACTATTTCAGCTAATTCTAATAAAAGTGTATTTGGTTATCTTGGTATGGTATATGCTATGATGTCCATAGGTATTTTAGGTTTTGTAGTTTGATCACATCATATGTATAGTGTAGGTTTAGATGTAGACACCCGTGCTTATTTTACAGCTGCTACATTAATAATCGCTGTGCCTACGGGTATAAAAATATTTAGTTGATTAGCTACATGTTACGGAGGATCTTTACAATTAACACCTTCTATGCTGTTTGCTTTAGGTTTTGTATTTATGTTTACTATAGGTGGTTTAAGTGGAGTCATATTAGCCAATGCCTCACTGGACATTGCTTTTCATGATACTTATTATGTTGTTGCTCATTTTCATTACGTATTATCCATGGGTGCAGTATTTGCATTATTCAGTGCATGATATTTCTGAATACCTAAAATATTAGGATTAGAATATAATATTTTTTTATCTAAAATTCATTTTTGAATTTTATTTATAGGAGTTAATGCTACCTTTTTTCCTCAACATTTTCTAGGTTTACAAGGGATGCCAAGAAGAATCAGTGATTATCCTGATGCTTATGCGGGTTGAAATATTATAAGTAGCTTTGGTTCAATTGTTTCAGTCGTAGCTACATGACTATTTTTATATATTGTATATAAACAATTAATTAAAGGTAAAGTTACTTTAAGAAGTCCTTGATTAATATCTCAATTTTATAGTGACACATTTCAAACTCTTTTAAATAGATCTAATAATTCATTAGAATGGTGTTTAAATAGTCCACCTAAGCCTCATGCATTTATAAGTTTACCTTTACAATCCATGGATTTATTAACACTTATTAAATTAACTTTTTATTCAAATATATAATAATTAACTATATTATATTTTCTCTGAATATATTTCTATTTTTATCTAAGATAACTGTTAATATTATATACACACTATTTATAAGTTCTAGTTATGGTTTAATCTTAATTTATTTAAATTTAATTGTTTATATAAATAAAACAGAAATTATTTAATAAAATTTAACATATGAATAATGTAAATTTTATATTAGATTATAATGATACACCTAACCTATGAGGTATTTATTTTCAAGATAGCGCCAGTCCACAAATGGAAGCACTAGAAGAATTACATGATAATATAATGTTTTATCTAGTAATTATATTATTTGGAGTAGGATGAATATTAGTTTCTATAATTAAAAATTATACTAGCAATAAAACACCTATTTCACATAAATATGTGAATCACGGTACTTTAATAGAATTAATATGGACTATTGCACCAGCATTAATATTAATACTTATAGCATTTCCATCTTTTAAATTATTATATTTGATGGACGAAGTAACTGATCCTGCTATGTCAATATTAGCAGAAGGTCATCAATGATATTGAAGTTATCAATATCCAGATTTTTTAAATAATGATGGTGACTTTATAGAATTTGATTCTTACATTATTCCTGAATCTGATCTAGAAGAAGGTGCTTTAAGAATGTTAGAAGTTGATAACAAAGTAATTTTACCTGAATTAACACACATAAGATTTATTATAACATCAGCTGATGTTATACATTCTTTTGCTTGTCCTGCTTTAGGTATTAAATGTGATGCTTATCCTGGAAGATTAAATCAAGTTTCTTTATTTATTAATAGAGAAGGTACATTTTATGGTCAATGTTCAGAAATTTGTGGTATATTACATAGTTCCATGCCTATTGTTATTAAATCAGTATCTATAGAAAAATATCTTTATTGATTACAAGAACAGTAATTTTAAATTAAATATAAAGTATAATATATAAAAAAAAACAAATACATGAATTTATCTTTAATACTTTTTATGATAGGAATTTTAGGATTCGTTTTAAACAGAAAAAATATAATATTAATGCTTATTTCAATTGAAATAATGTTATTGGCTGTTACGTTTTTAATATTGGTAAGTTCACTTAGCTTTGATGATATATTAGGTCAAACTTATGCTATATATATTATAGCAATAGCTGGGGCAGAATCAGCTATAGGTTTAGGCATTCTTGTAGCTTTTTATAGATTAAGAGGAAATGTTACAATAGAATATAAATAATGTATTTAGCTATAATAGTTTTACCTTTATTAGGAGCAACAGTATCCGGTTTTTTAGGTCGTAAAATCGGAGTACAAGGTGCCCAATTAATAACATGTAGTTCTATAATAATGACTACAATATTAACAATGTTAATCTTTATTGAAGTAGGTATAAATAATATACCTGTATCAATTCAAATATTTAAATGAATTGATTCTGAATCTTTAAATGTTTTATGAGGATTCTATTTTGATTCTTTAACAGTATCTATGCTTATACCTGTTTTAATAGTATCATTATTTGTGCATATCTATTCTATAGGATATATGAGTCATGATCCACATAATCAAAGATTTTTTAGTTATTTAAGTTTATTTACTTTTATGATGATTATATTAGTTACATCTAATAATTTATTATTATTATTTGTAGGTTGAGAAGGTGTTGGTATTTGTTCGTACCTTTTAGTAAGTTTTTGATTTACTAGAATAGCTGCAAATCAAAGTTCAATATCTGCTTTATTAACAAATAGAATAGGAGATTGCTTTTTAACAATAGGTATGTTTTCTATATTATGGTCTTTTGGTAATATAGATTATTCTACAATATTTTCATTGTCACCTTTTTTAAATAAAGATATAATAACTATTATAGGTATTTGTTTACTTATAGGTGCTATGGCTAAAAGTTCCCAAATAGGATTACATGTTTGATTACCTATGGCAATGGAAGGTCCTACACCTGTGTCAGCTTTAATTCATGCAGCTACTATGGTTACAGCAGGTGTATACTTATTAATTAGAACATCTCCTTTAATAGAATATAGTTCAACTGTATTAATACTATGTCTGTGAATAGGTTCTATTACAACTTTATTTAGTTCTCTTATAGGTCTATTTCAACAAGATATTAAAAAAGTTATTGCTTATTCTACTATGAGTCAATTAGGTATGATGGTTATAGCAATTGGTTTATCTAGTTATAACATAGCTTTATTTCATTTAGTAAATCACGCTTTTTATAAAGGACTTTTATTTTTGGGAGCAGGTGCTGTAATTCATGCAGTGGTAGATAGTCAAGATTTTAGAAAATATGGTGGCTTGAAATCTTTTTTACCTCTTACATATTCAATTATGTTAATTGCTTCTCTTAGTTTAGTAGCTTTTCCTTTTATGACTGGATTTTATTCCAAAGATTTTATAATTGAATCTGCATATGGACAATTTTATTTTTCTGGTATTATAGTATATTTTGTAGCCACTATAGGTGCTATTTTTACTACTTTATATTCAATTAAAATTTTATATTTAACTTTTTTATCTAATCCTAATGGACCTTTAACTAATTATAAAATTGTTAATGAAGCTAATATCTATATGAGTTTACCTTTAATTTTATTAGCTATATTTTCCATATTTTTTGGTTATATTGCCAAAGATATTTTTATTGGTTTAGGTTCTGGGTTTTTTATAGATAATAGTTTATACATTCATCCTTTACATGAAATTATGTTAAATACTGAATTTGCTATACCAACTTATTTTAAGTTAGTACCTTTTACACTAACAATTTCATTTAGTTTTATAGCTATTATTTTAAGTGAATTTTTACCTAAATTACTTGTTAATTTTAAATTAACTAGATTTGGTTATAATTTATTTGGGTTTTTTAATCAAAGATTTTTAATAGAACTTATTTATAATAAATATATAACTAATTTGATTTTGAATTTAGGTAGTCAAACTACTAAAATTATTGATAAAGGTTCTGTTGAATTGATAGGACCTTTTGGGTTAGAAAAAGGATTAATTAATTTAAGTAAAAGTATTACTAATATGAGTACAGGAAATATAACAACATATGCTTTATATATATTAATAGGTTTTACTTTATATATACTAGTTCCATATTTATATATGATTGATAATAGCTTATTATTATTATTATTGTTAGGTTTATTTTATATAAAAAGAGAATTTTTATTGTTTGATTTAAATAAAAAAAATAGTTTTATACGTTATAATATGCAAAATAACATATTGGTATATATAAAAAAAATTAACAAAAAAGTATTTAATAAAGAAAATATTATTACTGTAATTTTTTATTCTTTATTAATATATATTGTTAGATTATGTTTTTTACATTTCGGTATAGATGTAAGATTGTCTTATTTATTCATTATTTTATCTAGGTTTTTTAGAGATATTTTACGTAATATTATAAATATTTATTTTAATGATGACATTATGAAGATGCCCATTTATGAAGATAAAGATAATTCATTTACAAATAAAGTTATTCAAAAAAATAATAATAAATTATCTAATATAAATACAATGTGTTCGAATGAATCTGATACAGATATAGAAATGATTGATGCTCCACCTATTAGTAGTAATAGTAATTCTAGATCGGGTTCTACTACTCCAACACTTAGTAGAGAAACTACCCCTACTCCCACTTCAGTTGCTATAGCAAGAGGAATTAATGTTGCTGCTAAAGCAGCACTTGATTCTACATTACCACGAGATATTCAACCAAATAATTCTAATTTAGGCAATTCCTTAGATGATAATTCTACTGATACTCCGTATGCTCCTATACCAATGGCTGATGCTGCTCAAAAAATTAATGCTATACGTGCTCTTCCTCCTGATATGAGAATACGTAATGTTTTTTTTTCAGATAATCCCGCTCCAGGAACATTAACTCCTGAAGCTGAAGATCAATTTTATACTGAAGATGAGAAAAAGGAACATTTAATTAATATGCAAGCCTTGCGTAAAGAAATATATGATGTATCTCCTTTAGCTAAAAAAATAAATTTAAATTATTTAGATAGGAATCCTAAACTTGCTGAATTAAAACTGCAAGAATTTGAACTTGCTGATAAATATTTTAAGGGTTTATATGATATAAATAGTACAAATATTGAATATCGTAAAAAGTGTTTATATCAATTAGCTTTAGCTAATCGTGCTAGCGGTGGTAAACATAATACTGAAGAATTAGGTCAAATGTTATATGTACGAGGTGAATATTTAAAATTAAATTTAGCCTGAAGTAAAACATATTCACAAATGGAAATATATCAATCACGTTTTTCTATGTTATCAGAAGGAACAGAGAATTCTAATGTAATATAGTTTAAAAATTTTAATATTTTCAATAATTTTGAATATTAATCTTTATAATTAAATAAAAAAATAATTATATTATAAATAGGATTTTTAAATATACATATTTATATTTAATTATATATTAACTTTATTTAATTATTAAAAATAATTAATTATTTATTGAGAATAAAGTATACTTTTATAAATGCACGAAAATATTTTTAATGAGAGTATTAAAAAATCATCCATTTTTAAAAATGGTAAATTCTTATGTAATAGATTCTCCACAACCTTCAAATATTAGTTATTTATGAAATTTTGGTTCTTTATTAGCATTTTGTTTAGTTATACAAATAATAACAGGTGTTACTTTAGCAATGCATTATAATCCTAGTGTTTTAGAAGCATTTAATTCAGTAGAACATATAATGCGTGACGTAAATAATGGGTGATTAATACGCTATTTACACTCTAATACAGCTTCAGCCTTTTTTTTTTTAGTTTATTTACATATAGGTAGAGGTTTATATTATGGTTCTTATAAAAATCCAAGAATACTAGTATGAACTATAGGTACTATTATATTTATAATAATGATAGCTACAGCATTTCTGGGTTATGTTTTACCTTATGGGCAAATGTCCTTATGAGGTGCTACAGTTATTACTAATCTTATGAGTGCTATACCATGAGTAGGACAAGATATAGTTGAATTTATTTGAGGTGGATTTGCTGTTAATAATGCTACTTTAAATAGATTTTTTGCTTTGCATTTTTTATTACCTTTTGTTCTTGCTGCATTAGCATTAATGCATTTAATTGCTCTTCATGATACAGTGGGATCCAATAATCCCTTAGGTATATCAGGTAATTATGATAGATTGCCTTTTTCTCCTTATTTCATTTTTAAAGACTTAATAACTATATTTATATTTATATTTATATTATCTATATTTGTATTCTTTATACCTAATATATTAGGAGATAGTGAAAATTATGTTATGGCTAATCCTATGCAAACTCCTCCTGCTATAGTACCTGAATGATATTTATTACCTTTTTATGCTATATTAAGATCAATACCTAATAAATTATTAGGTGTAATTGCTATGTTTTCTGCTATATTAATTTTATTAATTATGCCTTTTACTGATTTATCTAAATCTAGAGGTATACAATTTAGACCTTTAAGTAAAATAGCTTTTTTTATTTTTATTAGTAATTTTTTAATATTAATGCAATTAGGTGCTAAACATGTTGAGTCACCTTTTATTGAGTTTGGACAAATATCTACAATTATATATTTTTCCTATTTTTTAATAATAATACCTTTAATTAGTTTGTTTGAAAATAGTTTAATTGACTTAGTTACTTTAAAAAAATTTAATTAATTTTTTTTATTAAAATTCATTTATATAAAAAAAGATATGTAATATATGGTTATATATTTTGATTGCAGATCATAAATTAGAGGTTCGATTCCTCCATATCTTTTATTTTTACATAATATGTAAAAATAAAAAAATGATATATATAATATATATCATCACATATATAATATGGGATTCCTATATAAAATATAAATTTATATATATGATACAGGCAGCAAAAATAATAGGTACAGGATTAGCAACTACAGGTTTAATAGGAGCTGGTGTGGGTATAGGTGTAGTCTTTGGTGCATTAATTTTAGGAGTTTCTAGAAATCCTTCATTAAGAGGTCAATTATTTTCTTATGCTATATTAGGTTTTGCTTTTGCAGAAGCTACAGGTTTATTTGCTCTTATGATGGCTTTCCTTTTACTATACGTTGTTTAATTAATTTATATATAATTATATATCAAGTAAAAAAGAGTTTAAAATATATTATACAATATATAATATTATATACAAATATATTATTGTATACATATATATTATTACATTAATTAAAATACATAATAGTTTAAATTAATATTATTAATATTAATCTATATATTTATATGACAAATATATTTGTCATATAAATATAGTAAAAAAAATGATAGCTTATGTTTAATTTAACAACTTTGATATCCGTATCTGAAGTATTATTGGTAACTGTACCTACTTTATTTAGTGTAGCTTTTGTAACTATAGCAGAAAGAAAAACAATGGCTAGTATGCAAAGAAGATTAGGTCCTAATATAGTAGGTTACTATGGTCTTTTACAAGCTTTTGCTGATGCTTTAAAATTGCTTTTAAAAGAATATATTTCTCCCACACAAGCAAATTTAATCTTATTTTTTTTTGGTCCTGTTATAACCTTAATTTTTTCATTATTAGGTTATGGAGTTATACCTTTTGGTCCAGGTTTAACATTAAATGATTTAAATTTAGGTGTATTATATATATTAGCAGTATCTTCTTTATCAACATATGGTATATTATTAGCAGGTTGATCTGCTAATTCCAAATATGCTTTTTTAGGTTCACTTAGAAGTACTGCTCAATTAATAAGTTATGAATTAATATTGAGTTCGGCTATTCTAATCGTAATTCTTTTAACAGGTAATTTAAATTTAACTGTAAATATAGAATCACAAAAATCAATTTGATTTATAGTACCTTTATTACCTATATTTGTCATTTTTTTTATAGGATCTATAGCAGAAACTAATAGGGCTCCTTTTGATTTAGCCGAAGCTGAATCAGAATTAGTTAGTGGTTTTATGACTGAACATGCAGCAGTAATATTTGTGTTCTTTTTTTTAGCAGAATATGCTAATATAGTTTTAATTTGTATATTAATAAGCATATTATTTATTGGAGGTTATATATTAAATATCGCACCTTTAATATATTTATATAAATATATTAACATTGAATTAAGTATTAATCAAGAAAATACATTTTGAAATCCTTTTTTAGAAGGTACATTTTATGGTATAGTTTTAGCTATTAAAACTTGTATAATGATTTTCGTTTTTATATGAGCTAGAGCTTCATTACCTAGAATAAGATATGATCAATTAATGTCATATTGTTGAACGATATTATTACCTATAATAATAGCATTTATTATTTTAATACCTTGTATATTATATAGTTTTGAAATAATATGCTGTAATATATTCTTATTTTAAATAAATTTTTATATTAATAATACTAATTTTAGTAACTATATAACTATATATAGTGTAATCAACTTTTAATTATATTATTATTATAATAATTATCAGAATAATTATGTATATTATATATATATAGTGTATACATTGTATATATATAGAACAATTTATGTTAATATCTTTATTAATTGTGCCTATGCTAGGTATATTATTAATATCAATGACAATATCATATAATGATACGAAAAAAATTACAGAATTCATAAAATATACTGCTTTAAATACAACAATAATAAATTTAATTATCTCTCTATATATATATATAATATATGATTTTAGTATTAATCAATTTCAATTTGTACAAGAATATCATAAAATAAACTCTTATGATTTTTATTTAGGTATAGATGGTTTATCTATATATTTTATATTATTAACTACATTAATAATACCAGTTTCATTATTATCTAATTGAAAATCTATTACTGAAAATATAAGATCTTATCTAATAATAATATTATTATTAGAAACATTATTATTAGGAGTATTTTTAGTATTAGATATATTATTATTTTATATTTTTTTTGAGAGTATATTGCCTCCTTTATTTATATTAATAGGGTTATATGGTTCAAATAATAAAGTAAGAGCTAGTTTTTTTTTATTTTTATATACATTATTAGGTTCATTATTTTTACTATTATCTATTCTTGCTATTTCTTCTATAATGGGTACTACAGATTTTGATGCATTGTTTAAAAATAATATTAATTATTCTACTCAATTATTTTTATTTTATGGAATATTTATAGCTTTTGCTGTTAAAACACCTACTATTTTTTTAAATTCTTGACTTTTAAAGGCTCATGTTGAATCACCTTTAGCTGGTAGTATTATTTTAGCTGCTATTGTTTTAAAATTAAGCTTATATGGTATATTTAGATTAATTTTATCTTTATTACCTAAAGCTACAATAGATTATACATATATTATATATTTAATTGGAGTTATTACTATAATATATGCTAGTATTAGCACATTAAGAACTATAGATATTAAAGAACTTATAGCTTATTCTTCTGTATCTCATGCAGCTGTATATTTATTAGGTGTTTTTAGTAATACTGTTCAAGGTATAGAAGGCGGAATTATTTTAGGATTAGCTCATGGTTTTGTTTCTTCTGGTTTATTTATTTGTGTAGGAGGTATACTCTATGATAGATTTTCTACTAGATTAATAACTTATTATAGAGGTATTACTCAAATTATGCCTTTATTTTCTTTACTATTTTTTATATTATCTTTAGCTAATTGTGGAGTACCTCTTACTTTAAATTTTATAGGAGAATTCATGTCCTTATACGGTGCTTTTGAACGTTTGCCTTCATTAGGTTTAATAGCTAGTTCTTCTATTGTATTATCTGCCTCATATACAATATTTATGTATAATCGTATAGCTTTTGGAGGTAATTTAGCTAAATTAATTCGTATTAGTGTACCTGATTTAAATAAACGTGAATTTTATATATTATTAATTTTAGTAATTTTTACTATTTTATTAGGTATTTATCCTATATTTATATTAGATGGTTTACATTATTCTGTATCATCTTTAATATATAATACATAATTATATATTAATATATTATATAATAATTAAATGCTTTTAAAAAATTTTTATCTTCACATAAGATAATGATATTTATTATATCTATTTATTATAGATAAATAATATGCCACAGTTAATTCCCTTTTATTTTGTAAATCAAGTAATATTTACTTTTGTAATTTTAATAATAATGGTATATATATATACTAAAAATATATTACCTAGATTTGTTCGTTTATTTTTGACTCGTATATTTATTAGTAAATTATAAAAATAAAGATTTATATAAATCTTTATTTTTATATAAATCTTTATTTTGTTGTATACCTAATTAAATATTACAATATAAAAAAAATATATAATATAATAAATTTAAATAATAGTAAATCATTTTCTATTATAATAAGTCCTTTAGAACAATTTGAAATTAAAGATTTTATATGTCTAGATATACCAATATTAGCTAATATACATTTATCTTTGAGTAATATTGGCTTTTATTTAATATTAAGTATTTTAATTATTTTAATACTAAATACAGCAGCTACTAATTATAATAGAATAGTATCTAATACTTGATCTATTAGTCAAGAATCAATATATACAACTATACATAATATAGTAATAAATCAAATAAATGCAACAAAAGGACAATTTTATTTTCCTTTTATATATGTACTATTTATTTTTATTTTGATAAACAATTTAATAGGTATGATTCCTTATAGTTTTGCTTCAACTTCTCATTTTATATTAACTTTTTCAATTAGTTTTACAGTAGTTTTAGGTGCTACAATATTAGGATTTCAACAACATGGACTAAGATTTTTCTCTCTATTTGTACCAGCAGGTTGTCCTTTAAGTTTACTACCTTTATTAGTATTAATAGAATTTATTTCTTATTTAGCAAGAAACGTATCTTTAGGTTTAAGATTAGCAGCTAATATTTTATCAGGCCATATGCTTTTAAATATATTAGGAGGATTTACATATAATATTATGACTTCTGGGTTTATTTTTTTCTTATTAGGTATAATACCTTTAGGGTTTATTATAGCATTTTCTGGTTTAGAATTAGGAATAGCTTTCATACAAGCACAAGTTTTTGTTGTATTAAGTAGCAGTTACATAAAAGACGCATTAGATTTACATTAACTACGCGTATAATAACAGACTATATATTATATAAGTGATACTTATATAATACTATATATTTATATAAATATAAATATAGTAAAGGAAAGTCCTATATTAAATAAACATATACATATAATATATGTGAAGATAAAAATCTAGGTATTCAATAGAAAATAAAAACCATGTAGCTTTTTCTATGGTTGCGAACTAAAAAGCCTAATGTTATATTATTATTTAGATAATATCTAATACAACTTAGTTAGGCTTATCAGTATCCAACATTCTATATATATATTATATATAAATACATTATTAGTGATAACAAAAAAATTATCATTAATGATTAATGAGTTTGATGATGGCTCTGAATGAACGCTATCCAAATGCTTGACACATGCTAATCGTACGTTTAATTTAAAATCAAATTAGAAGTGGTGTACAGGTGAGTATATGATATTTTGGCTACCTTAGAGTAAGGAAAAAATTCCTTATATTTTGTATATTATTAAGTATAATATTAAAGGAAATAAGAATAAAATTCAGTCCTTCCGTTCTAAGATGTTAATTTATATCTCGGATAAGTAGTAGTTAAGATAATGACTTAACTAGCTTAAAGTCCGTAGTCGTGATTGAAAAGTCGATCGACCACATTGGGTCTGAAAAAAGCTCAATGCGTATAGCACAGCAGTGAGGAATATTGGTCAATAGCCTAACGGCTGAACCAGCAACTTGGGGGAAGGTATAGTATTTACTAATTATGTTAAATTTAACATAATATCGATTATGTCGAATAAAATTCTAGATAAATAATTGATTATGACAAATTTTTATCTATATGTCTTGACTAAATCACGTGCCAGCAGTCGCGGTAATACGTGAAAGACTAGTGTTATTCATCTTTATTAGGTTTAAAGGGTACCTAGACAGTTAATTTAGCTAAATTAGTACAAATTAACTAGAGTTTAATAAGAGGAAGTAAGAACTTATAGAGTAAAGATAAAATTTATCTATACTATAAGGACAGATAACGGCGAAAGTGACTTTCTATATAAAAACTGACGTTGAGGGACGAAGGCTTGGGGAGCAATAAGGATTAGATACCCTCGTAGTCCAAGCAGAAAATTATGAATGCCATAAACTAAATAATTAATTAATTATTTAGTTTATAAATGAAAGTGTAAGCATTCCACCTCAAGAGTAATGTGGCAACATAGGAACTGAAATCATTAGACCGTTTCTGAAATCAGTAGTGAAGTATGTTATTTAATTCGATGATCCGCGAAAAACCTTACCACAATTTGAATGTTATTTTTAATATATCACAAGTGTTGCACGGTTGTCTTCAGTTAATATCGTGAGATTTTGGTTTGTTCCAATAAATTAACGTAAACCCTTGCTTTATTTAACTTTACTTATTATAAAGTAGATCGCTATTATATTGGATATGATAAAAGGGACCAAGACAAGTCATCATGACCTTAATATTGTGGGCTATAGACGTGCTACATATTCCTATACAAAAGGATGCAAAAACTTAAATTTAAGCTAATCCTTAAAATAGGATATAATATGAATTGTAGTCTGTAACTCGGCTATATGAATAAGGAATTACTAGTAATCGTGAATCACCACGTCACGGTGAATTTATTATCAGTTAGGTACTAACTACTCGTCAGGCGCTGAAAGGAATATGTGCAATAAGTTTGATTGTATATTTAATATATAAATTAATAATTAGGCTAATATATATATATATATTTTTTTCGTATGTATGATTTTAATTAGTGTTAAGTCGAAATATGGTTCATGTAGGGGAACTTGCATGGGGTTAATTAAATTTAACAATAAATCGTGTATATAAAAATATGCATAGCCTATTATTGGAATATCCTGTATTTATATGTTATATTGTATATATTCCAGTTCGAATCTGGATATGGGCTTATAAAAAATACAAATATTTTTTATAGAAATTCACTGAATATAAAAGACTCTATAATTAAGTAATTAATATTAATAAAAAGGTTTGAATTAAATCTAAAACCTTTTTATTAATATTTTATATTATATTATTCTTTATATCTGTAGTATTTACTAAGATTTATACTTTTATAAATAATTATAATTAACTATATATACTTAAAGACATTATTTTCTTAGTGGAAATTACACGGTTTTATTAATATATACAAAATATATATAATATATATATATATTTTTATTAGGTTTTTAAAACTTAAATTTTAAGTCTTTTGGTTTAGATCCAAATAAAGATTTATATATAAGGAAGGTTCCGTGTGTTGGTAATCGGGTTGAGCTGTAAACTCAATAATTAATAATTATCGTGGGTTCGATTCCTTCTCTTCCTATTTATTTTAATAAAATATATCTATATCTATACGTGTTAGCTAAATAGGTATAGCATTGTGCTACGGACACAAAGACTGCAAGTTCAATTCTTGTACACGTTACTATTTTAATTTCAATATGGCCTTTATAGCTCAATGGTAGAGCGAAATACTGTTAATATTTTTATAGATGTTCGATTCATCTTAATGGCTATCTGTCTTTTTTTATAAAAATAAAAAATTTTTATTATTGCTATTATAATCTCTAAAAATTAATAGTAATATATAATTTCACATGTATTAAATAATATTTAATTTTGAAATGAGTAATTTTTAATTTTTAATTGTATGAATAATTTATATATTCTAACTGAAACATATAATAATGGATTTAAAACTGAAATTTTAGATTTTATTTCATTAATTGCTATTATTTGTGGTATATTTATTATAATAACTAAAAACCCTATTATATCAGTATTATTTTTAATAGGATTATTTTTAAGTATATCTAGTTATTTAATATTATTAGGTGTAAATTTTATAGGAATTTCCTATATATTAGTATATATAGGTGCTGTATCTATATTATTTATATTTATTTTAATGTTAATAAATATTAGAATATCTGAATTATTAAATGAAACTAATAATAATATACCTTTAGCTATTTTAAGTACTATAGCTTTTAATTATCCTATTTATCATATATTGCCTTATAATATTGCTATATTTAAAAATTATACTATTAATATAAATAATATTTTTTATGATATTTTATATAATAATTTTAGTGACTATTTTAATAAAATATTTAATTATCATAATAATGATAATATATCTTTTGTAACATCTAATACATGGGATGGTAATATAATAGAAACTATACATATTAATACTATAGGTAATATAATTTATACTAATTATTCTATTTGAATAATAATTACTTCTATTATTTTATTATTAGCTATGATAGGAGCTATTGTTATCACAATAAAACAAAAAGATTAATAATATATTATTAATAGTTTTTATAAAAAAAGAATTAGCTCAATGGTAGAGCAACCGTCTTACACACGGTAGGTTAAATGTTCAAATCATTTATTCTTTAATTATAAATAATTATTTATAATAACAATGTAAAAATTTATTAAAAAAATTTAAATAAAATACATATCAAACTATAATATAAAATAATATAAAATATTATGATTACTTCAGAAATAAGAAGTAAATTTCAAGCTCATCCTTATCATTTAGTTTCTCCTTCACCCTGACCTTTATATACTAGTGTATCTTTACTTACTTTAACTACATCAGGTGTATCTACTATGCATGGTTTCAATGCAGCACATTATTTTTTAATGTTAGGTTTAATATCAGTAATATATTCTATGTCGTTATGATTTAGAGATATAATATCAGAAAGTACTTATTTAGGTAATCATACTTTAGCTGTCCAAAGAGGTTTAAATTTGGGTGTTGCTCTATTTATAGTTTCTGAGGCTTTATTTTTTTTAGCTATTTTTTGAGCTTTTTTTCATAGTGCTTTATCCCCTGTAATTGAATTAGGTGGTCATTGACCACCTAAAGGTATAGATCCTATTAATCCTTTTGAACTTCCTTTGTTAAATACAATTCTTTTATTATCTTCAGGTGTTACGGTTACTTATGCCCATCATTCTTTGCTACAAGGTAATAGAAGTAGTACTTTATATGGTTTGTTTTTTACTGTTGTATTAGCTATTACTTTTACGGCATTACAAGGTGTAGAGTATTCAGTTTCTTCTTTTACTTTATCTGATGGTACATTTGGCTCTTGCTTTTATTTCTCTACTGGATTCCACGGTTTTCATGTATTAATAGGTACAGCCTTTTTAAGTGTTGGTCTCTGACGTTCATATGCTTATCATTTAACTGATAATCATCATCTTGGATTAGAGGCAGGAATTTTATATTGACATTTTGTAGACGTTATCTGACTATTTTTATTTGTATCTATCTATTACTGGGGTTCTTAAATATATCTTATAATTAGTATATTTAGTTTCTTTTTTTTTACTATAAATTATAAAAATGTCTATGTTAAATATATCTATAATAAAATCTAAAATAAAAGCAGAATTTAATAATATATGTTTAAACCATGTTATATCTCATTTAAATAAAAATGATTTTCATCAATATATAAAAGGTTTATATCAAGCAGAAGGTACCATGATGCTTATTTTCCAAAACTAAATAGTTTGTGGATCAGATTTTCATTTTATATAGGACAAAATTATTTGTCAGAAGCACTTAATATTTTCTTTTATTTACAAAAAATATTAAACGTTGGTAATGTTAAATTAGAATTTAATTTAAAAGGTTAACCACATATTAGATATATAGTATATAATACTAAGGATATTTTTGATAAAGTATTGCCTTATTTTTCATTATTGTATGGTCAAAAAAGGAGAGATATAATTATATTGAAAGAAAGTTCAATTTTTCAACACTCGAAAAATAGCTACTGTTTTTGAAAATAAAGGTCATCTTATTAAAGATGGATTAAAACATATTGTTCGTTTATTATATAATAAGCCTAATAAATATTTAATTCCAGAAGAATTTTGAATTAATTTAATAGATAAGCGTATATGAAAATAATTTACATGACTTTAAAGTTAAAATATATCTTAAATTTATAATTTAAATTAAGTTTAAAAACTATGTAGTTTTATAGTACTTTCTATATTTTTATAATATTTAAGGTCTAACTCTAAATATTTACAAAAAGAGATCTTAATTTAATGGTAAAATACACGACTTTTAATCGTAGCTTATGAGTTCGAATCTCATAGATCTCATATATTTTAACAATAAAATTTCTTATAATTTAATAATTTTATTATTAAAGGTATATATAAAATATTCTGTTATAGAATTCTGTCTCTTTTTATTTGATTATATATTTTATATATGGTAAGAAAACCTGATTTTGCTATGAAAATTTTTAATAGATATAATTCTTCTTTTTCTAATTTCACTTTTGAAGATTTTTATAAATGGATAGTTGGTTTATATTTTTATCGGGAGTTGTTTGATTTTCAATTAAATGTTACTTATTATGTTCATGTAGTTAATATGAATGATGATGTAATTGCCGTAATCCCTTTTACAATGTATAGTCCTTTGGACAAATAGGGTATACTTAGTTCATGTTTTGATTTATTATATAATAATGTAGTTGAATATACATATGAATGTGGGTATTATGATGGTATTTATATGTATATTTCTAAAAATATTGAATCAGATAAAATAAATTATATTCAAATTAAAGAACCATCTTTTGTTAAATATTTAGAAATAGGTGCTGATGATTTTGTTTCTCATTTAAATAACCCTTCATATAATTTATTAGAATATAATAAAGATGCTTTATATATTATAAAATAGGGTAACCACATAGATATCCAAAATATATTTGTTGAAATTAATGATTTTGATGTAAATATAGGTAAAGGAGGATCACAAAAAGCTCATATATTGTCTCCTTTTTATTTTAGATTATCTTGTAATTTAATGGCAATGTTTAAATATGATAATAAATATATATCATATTTAAACACATTCAATATTATACCAAAATTTAGATATTTACCTTATATATATAAAATATTAAAAAGTTAATAACTATTATTGATAATATTATATATAATATATAATTAATTAATTATTTAAACAAATGGCCATAAGTTAATGGTAAACTTGTCGTTTACCACACGAAAAATATCGATTCGAATTCGATTGGCCATAATATGTTTTATGAGTTAGTAACTTAATAGGCAAAGGACTTTCTTGTCAAGAAAGTAGATGTCGGATCATAGCCGATCTAACTCGTTATATATATAAGGAAATTATGTATTATATATATATAAGAGAATTTTGTCTCTTTTTACTATTTTTATTAATTTATACAATATTAGTTATATTGTTTGGGGATGTATTATATTGTAGACCTAATAATGATTATCCTAAAAGACTTTATTTTTCGGTCAGACTTTTTAATGAAAAATTTACTGAGTCTGCTATTTTTAAACCTAAATATATTAAAGATGAAATAAATCAATCTATTCATGTAGGACCTGCTAGAACTTATGATCCTTATCTTCCTTCTTAATAAATATAATGTATACAGAATGATAATTTTAGTAAATATTCTACATGATAGATTGATACTGAAGGTGAAAATCGTTTAATGAATATTTACTACTAATCAAAATTTTACATTGTATTCTTTAGGTTATCATGTAAGTTATGATTATGATGTAAGATCTGGTAATATATCTAATTATGATTCATCAACAGATAGATTTAGTGCTTCTTATATTTTATCAGGAGAATATAATACTACTGCTAATAGTGTACTAAATTATAATAATAGTGTATTAAATAATGAAAGTAATGATAATGAAATATTATACATAAGGAAGGTGTGTTTGGAAATATTAAGCTAGGTTTTAAACACAAAATAACTATAATTTCTAGTATTTATATTAAATATCATGATATAGGAAAGAGAAAATTTTTTTGAACTATATGAGAAAAAGATATAGGAAATTATAGTTCTTATTATGATTTTAAAAAATCTTGGTATCCTAAGACAAAAATATGATCAGAAATAAAAAAGGAAATTAAAAAAGATATAAGAAACGAAATTCAAGATTTATTGATTAAAAAAGATCCTTTTAATTCTAAATTAAAAAGTAATAATATTAATAAGCATATTTTTAATAAAAAGCATATAATATAATTTTTATATAATTAAATATAAAAAATCTTTTTTATAGGATTTATGCCTATTTTTAAAGAATGAAATTTGATTTAAAAATGAAATTATTGATTTATAAGAATATTAATACTAATTTTACATATGATAATATTTGTAAATATTTATATGAATTTTGGAATAGATATATAATTATATCTAATAATAATAAAGTATGATTAACAATTAGTGTTGTCAAAATTGACGATATTTCTTTAATATTAATTAAAAATTTACCTTTTAATACATATGATTATAAAGATATTTTAATAGTTTTGAAACAGAAATTTGAAGATGAAATGTTAAATAATAAAAAAGAAAAATTAAGAAGTATAACTTTTACATATTATTTTGATGATAATAATAAGGATATTAATTATTGTTATAATATAATATATTTTCTTTGTGTATTTTTATCTATTATAGTTATATATTTACATTTTAATAATTATTCAGATATAATATTCGACAACATTGTTATACCTTCTGACATTATACTTGATTTTAATAATATAAATTATTTATATAACAATAGTATAAGTACAAATCAACTAAATATTTTCGAAAGATTTATTGAATTATTCAAATGAGATTATCCTATTAAATATTTTCCTAGTTACTTTATTAAATATAATACAATATATATTAACAATAATTATATTTCTATATATGAGCTTTTATTAACACAACATTTTATTATACTTGATAATGTTAATAATGAAGCATTAAATTATATGCATAATTATGAATTGTTACATATAGAACTTTTCAAATATATATCCCAATATTCATCAACAATTAAATGAATAATCAATAACAATTCGATCAAAAATAACATATAAAAAGGAAAATTTGTCAGTGGTAAGGCGAGGTATTTGCTAAGTATCGTGTGTTAACACTTGAACGTTCGAGTCGTTTATTTTCCGTTTATAAAAGCACAGCATAACTTAAGAGTATAGTTTAATTGGTAAAACCGCAAACTTCAAATTTGCATTTTTCTGTTCAAGTCGGAATACTCTTGTTTTGTGTGCAACAGATTTCTTAGCTTAATTAGGTAAAGCGTATTTTTGATAAGGATATGTTCAGAGTTCAAGTCTTTGAGGAATCAATACATATATAATTAGAAAAAGAGAGTTGGCTGAGTGGTTTAAAGCGACTAGCTTGAAACTAGTTAAAAGTTTTATTTTTCATGAGTTCGAATCTCATACTCTCTGTGTATATATATATAATATTCGATTTTAGAGAACTATGTCTCTTTTTATAAAATAATAATTATTAAAATAATAAAAAACAATTATAACAATAATAATATAACTTTAAATCATAATATAATACCTATTATAACTTATAATAATGCAAATATAAATAAAGATAAAATATATAAATAAAATAAAGGAAAATTTGGTATATACCGTTGGAATAATTTAATTACAAGTAAAAGTTATGTAGGGTCTGCAAAATATTTAAATAATAGATTCAGTGGTTATTATTCTTCTAATTGTCTTAAATATAAATTAAATCGAGGATTAAGTGCTATATGTACTGTATTATTAAAATATGGATATTCATATTTTAGTATAGATATTATTGAATATTGTGAACCAAATTTATTAATTTCAAGAGAACAATATTATCTTGATACTTTAAAACTATAGTATAACATACTAAAAAAGGGAGGCTATAGCTTAAGACGTGAACACTCAAATGAAACAAAATATAAAATAAAAATAAGTACTACAGAAAGACGTCATTATTTATTTGGCAAGCATCATACTTATCAAACAAGAAGAAAAATAGCGAAATATCATAAATTATCCAACAAAACTTACATTATACCTAAAATGACACTTGAAATTAAATTTATCTTTAAGAAATATAGGTACAAAAGTTAATATTTATTATATTTCAAATAATTTTATAAGTGAATTTTTTAGTATAAGGAAAGTTACAAAGTATTTTGATATTAGTAGTACTATACGCAGAGTAGAGTTTTAAATAAAGATATGTCTTGAAAAAGTTTTTTTTTCAAATCTGAAATTAAAGATAATAGAATTTGAATTTATGATTATAATCATAAATTAATTAAAGTATTAGATAATATTAAAAAAACATCTCAATTTTATAATATACCAAATACTACCTTACAAAGATATATAAAGTCAGGTAAATATTATAAAAATAAAAAATTTTTATAATATTTCTTCTAATACAAATAATTAGTTATAACAGATCAGAGTCAGGTGGTGAGACACTCCTTTTGGGTAGGAGACTTTTTAAGGTTCGAATCCTTATGATCTGAGTATTATAATATGAATCATAATAATACGATATAGATAATAAATATATTATTAGTGTATAATGATATGAATTTTTTTTTCTATATTATATAGAAAAGTATAAAAAGAAACTATTATGAATACACAGCTATATATTAAAGAGAGATAATTTAATGTCTATATTAAATAGATGAACTCTTAAATAAATTTATTAAAAATAAACAAAGTGAATTGAAATATCTTATTAACTTTTGAAAAATTAAATCAAACGAGATTCTATTATTAATGTGAATGAAAGTAGAAAAGTCTGTTTATATTTTATTATAAATATTTAGTTTTTTTTACTATATGTATTCAAATATACTATAATATATAATAATATAAAATATATAAGTAAAACGGTTAAAATCTGTTTGAATGAAATATAGGGGAACCTTCCTCTAAGACTATAATATAATATATAAGCAATAGTGACCAGTACCGTGAGGGAAAGGATTGAAATAGTAGTTTTATAAGCAGCTCAAATAAAATTAAAAAAAATAATAAGAGCGTACCTTTTGCATAATGGGTCAGCAAGTTAAATTTAGATGCAAGCTACATTGCCTAGATAAACCAATTATAATTTAATAAATAAGTATCTAATTTTAGACCCGAAATCTAGTGATTTTACCATAATCAGGATTATAATAGTCCGAACGGGTTATCGTTGTAAAGATATCCGAAGAATTATGGTAAGTAAGTGAAAGACAAAACTGACTAGAATAGCTGGTTTTCTACGAAATCTATATAAGTAGATAATTCAAATAACATCATAGTAGGTACAGAACTGTAATCTCAGACAATATTATTTAAGTAATATTGTATATATCGGGGAATTGTAAAGATTTTATCGGTGAGTATTTGCACTCGGAAGGGCAATGATAAATATTGAATAGTCGGACATAGTACGATAAGGTTGTATGTCTAAAGGGAAACAGCCCTAAACAAGAGTCAATAAGGTTCCTAAATTATTATTAAGTGAAAAAAAGGAAGTTTATATAAAATACGATCAGGAAATAGGCTTAGAAGCAGCCATTTTTTTGAAGACCTCGTAATAGAGCACTGGTTTAATTTATTTATATAAGCACCAAAAATTTAACGGATCTAAATAATATACCAATATCTTGTTCATAAAAAAAAATTTTTTTATGAGGTAGTAGAACATTGGATAAATTCTAGATGATTTCTTTTTAATAAATCATATAAAATATTCCAAGTGATAATGCTGATATGAGTAACGAAAAAGAATATTTTATATTCTCGCCTTAAGTTTATGGTATTTGATTAAAGTAACGGCCTCTAAGATTATAAGTCTAATGACATGTTATTTTTTTTTATGATTGATGAGTTAAGCTCACTATTGTTTAACCTTATTTTAATATGTTTTATTGATAAAGCATTGAGATAAATATTTAGTTATATAGTATCTTTATTATTTTATTTTATCAATATTTTTTATAAATAATTATATAAACTTATTAAGGTTCAGGAAAAAGCAATAGTATATATGTAATGTTAACATTACATATATATTATATAGACCGTACCTAAATACTACCTCAAGTAAACAAGTAGAATATACGAAGGCGTTTGAGTGAACAATCATTAAGGAACTCGGCAAATTAACCTCCGTAACTTAGGAATAAGGGGAGCCATTTATTATTAATATTCTATTAAGATTAATAATAAAAAGGAGGCATAGAATAGTGTTGTACGACTGTTTAATTAAAACAAAGCACTTTGCAAAAGATAATAAATCAAAGTATTGAGTGTGAATTCTGCCCTATATCGATTATATAACTAATTAGTTTAATTTAATTAATTAAATTATGATGAAACCAACGATCAATGGCGGCCTTACCTATAAGGGTCCTAAGGTAGCGGAATACCCTGGCCGTTAAATGCGGTCTTGCATGAATGATTTAACGATACAACAACTGTCTCAATGATTGGCTCAGTGAAATTGGAGTAACTGTGCAGATACAGTTTACCTCTAGATAGACGAGAAGACCCTATGCAGCTTTACTGTTACTAATAACTAGATATGATATAATTTATATATAGTGTATAAGGTAATATATTTAATATAATTGAAACACCTTTTTTTAATTTATCATAAACTTTTTTATTATTTTTATTAAAATTAATAAAAATTAAGCTATATAGTGATTACAAAAATAAAAAATACCTATTTAAATGAATAATGAATATTATATATAATATATATTGTAAACATTATAGGTACATTTATTAGAAGACAGTTTATGCGGGGCACAGATCCCATAAAAAGTACCTGGGTATATCCAAACATTGTAAAATTAATTATTTTATAACTTGTTATTAATAATTATGTTAATATTTATATTAATATATTTATTAATTCTATTATTTTTCTATTAAGTTAGAACTATTTTTTTATTTCAGGTAAGAATTTAACTATATTGAGAATAGTTGTAATTAAAGTATTAATATATATATATATGTAATACTTTTTAATTTTTATATAAAAATTATTTTTATATAATGATATTGATAAATATTTATCAAGTTTAATGGCTTAATCTTGCTTTACTGCAAGACATACATATCTTGCAGTCGCGTAAGCGGGGCATATGATCACAAGATACATAAAGGAAAGGTCTTGGATTATTGAAAAAGCTACGCTAGGGATGTTAGTCCTTCAATGTTTTATTTTATAAAACAATTGATAATATATTGGGTAAATTTCAAAAATATCTTATTATATAAAATTTATAAAGAGAATTTGAAGCGAAACTTAGTACAATATTAATTAAATAATAAGAGCGTTCAACGACTACAATATATATGTTGTATATATATGTGTTAAAACCCAACATCTTAATGTATATATAATTTATATTTATTTGGTTATATAAATTACTAGGTTTTAGTATATATAACTACTATGTTATTTATATATAAATACAGTTTAATAAAAAAAATGCAAAAAAATAATATTTTAAATAAAAAAATCATTTCTTTATTTTATAATAAAATATCTGATAAAAATAACATAATATCTTTAAATACAGATAAAAATCTAGGGAAAATAAGACATTTTCCACCTGCAAACAAGGAATGAATAAATAGTATTTATTCTTATAATAAGAATAAAATTAAGTTTTTGCCAATAAAAGATGAAATGTTATATAAAACAACAAAAAGTTATTTTAATTTTTATGATTTAAAAAAACAAAATAATATAAATATCAAAAACTTACAAATGAGATTCAAAAAATTATCTATTTTAAAAATATTTGTAAGTAATGCAGAAATAAAACATACGAGCTCTAAAGCTATAATAACTATATATATATATAATAGACAAAAAATATATTTTCTTAATAAATTAAATAATTTTTTATTATTGAATAAATTAAAAGAAAGGATAAAATTTGTAGAAAAACAAAATATTAAAATATTAGAACAAATAAAAGAAGAAAAAACTTTAATAAATTGTCCTATTATATTACAAGATACTATTAAAATATATGAAGATCAGCGTTATAAAGATTTTGTAACAAAATCTTTAGAAAAAGAAATTTTAACAATGAATATTAAACAATTACTCAGATTCAATTTGTCAAAATTTGAAAATACATATTTATTAAAGTTAAATAATATTGTAAAGAAAATATATGATAAAAAAATAGAATTTAATATAGTACAATTAAAATATATATATTTTAATAGTGATATATTAACACAATCTATAACATTAAAATTAAAAAGAAGAAGAAATTCTATTTTAAAAGTCTTAAAAAAATTATTTAATTTAATAAAATTATCATATTTAAATAAAGTGACTTTAATTAATTATATTGAAAAAAATATAAGGAAAAAAACACTTAATAATATTAAAATATTTAATAAATATTTTAATGATAAATTAAATAATAAATTATTTAGTTTATTTAATTTAAATAAAGAAGAAAAAATAGAAAACTTAATTTTGAATTCTATTAAATATAAAGATATAAGTGGTTTAAGATTAGAAGCTAAAGGTAGATTATCTAAACGACGTACAGCATCAAAATCTATATTTAAACTTAAATATAAAGGTAGTCTTAAAAATATAGATTCTTCCTATAAAGGTTTATCTACTGTTATTTTAAGAGGATATACAAAATCTAATATACAATTTACAAAATTAAGTTCTAAAACTCGTAATGGATCTTTTGGTATTAAAGGTTGAATTAGTAGTAAATAAATTAAATATTAATACTTTTCGTTACATTAATTATATATATACATGTGATGAAGAAATAGTCTGAACCAACTTATAAAAGATGGTTATAATTAATTTTAATTATATAAAACCAAATGAACAGGCTAATTACGCCAGAGAGTACAAATTGAGTGCGTAGTTTGGCACCTCGATGTCGGCTTAGCTCATCCACATGAATGCAGAAGTTATGAAGGGTTCGACTGTTCGTCGATTAAAGAGCTACACGAGCTGGGTTAAATACGTCGTGAGACAGTATGGTTTCTATCTTCTAGAGGAAATTAGAATAAAATAAGGATTGCCCCTTCGTACGAAAGGAGTAGGGTAAATTAACCTATGATTTATCTGTTGTTTATATTATAATATATTAATTACAAGTTTATATATATATATATTAAAATATATAGGCATGGCAGGAAAGTTAAGTTAGTGAAAGATAATTGTTGAATGCATATAGACATGAAACTTACCTTAAGATAATCTTAAATATATGTAATATATTATTACAAATTACAATATAATTTTGTAATAATAGGCTTTAATTGTAAGAACTTTAATATTTTTAGATATAAAGTACTAATTTTATTACATACTAAATTATTTGCTTATGCATAATACACTATTATCTAAAATAGCCTAGTTAGCATAAAAGTAATGTACCCGTTTTGTAATCGGAATAAGTAAGTGCAATACTTACACTGGGCTATAATTATAAATAGGCTCAATAGTCAAGTGGTTAAGACATAACGTTTTCACCGTTAAAGGCGGGGATTCGAATTCCCCTTGAGCCTTAATATATATTATGCGGATTGATGTAATAGTAACATAATTGGCTCATGACCAATATATAAAGGTGCAAATCCCTTGTCCGTACTAAAAAAGGCTATAGCTTAATAGGTAAAGCAAGCTGCTCATAATAGCTGTTATGAGTGTTCGATTCATTCTAGCCTTATTTAAATATATACACACAATTCAAGTGCTGGGGCAAATGGGATATTTGTGTATATATAGTCCGAATG
>Ga0066710_100000240_pt1 | contig 29769 bp, 31 predicted proteins | sample GraSoiAngelo_159_FD_79666 | JGI IMG/M metagenome (GOLD analysis project Ga0066710, IMG submission 79666) | Grasslands soil microbial communities from the Angelo Coastal Reserve, California, USA - 14_1009_16_40cm | ecosystem: Environmental > Terrestrial > Soil > Grasslands | place: USA... | reverse complement strand
CTAAGAGACACCCCCTCCCTTGTCGGTTCACGTGACGTTCAGACGAAGCGACGGGCAGGACGAGGCGACGCCGCGACGCCGCCGGTTGCCAAGTTTGTGCGTGATGACCCCGAGAAGCAACCACACCTCGTTGGCCCGGAAGCGATGACAGGGGAGGCGAGTCCAGTTCACCTTCCCCACGCCGAAACCGGCCAATAAACGGGCGGTCTGGCCAGGAGGTTCCCGAACATGAACCTGGGGCGCCTTGTGGCGCCGGTGAGACGGCGCCACCGGCTGCGCCGACACGGTGTAAGATCCGGTGTCGAAGTCTCGACGACCGGAGGCCGTATGAGTGGCGCCTCTCGACTCGCATTCGCAGGCACGCGAACCCGACGACGCTGGTGCCGGTGGGCCGCGGGGTTGGCAGTGGCCGCCGCCGTCGGCGTGCCGCTGCCGTCGTTCTCCGAGCCGTCGGAGACCCAACCGGGCGCGGTCGCGAGCGACCCGGACTATGCGGCCGGCAAGCAGGCGCTCGATGGCAAGGACTGGCGCGAAGCCGCTCGCCGCTTCAACCAGGCGGCGCTGCGCGACCCCGACAACGCCGACCTCCAGAACTACCTCGGGTTTTCCTACCGGAATCTCGGGCAGCTCGATGCCGCGTTCGAGCACTACAAGCGCGCGCTCGAGCTCAATCCCCGCCATCGTGGGGCTCACGAGTACGCCGGTGAGGCGTACCTGATGGTCGGCGATCTTGCGCGCGCGGAGGAGCATCTCGCCGCGCTGCGTCGAATCTGCCTGCTCCCGTGCGAGGAGCTCGGTGATCTGGAACGACAGATCGCGGCGTACCGCAAGCGAACCGGCGCCGGCCGCGCGCCCTGAGAGGTTCGAGGGCGTCGCCCCGTGATCGGCCAGTCGCCCCGACGCAAGGAAGACGAGCGGCTCCTCACAGGTCGCGGACGCTTCATCGACGACATCGCGCCGCCCGGCCTCGTTCACCTCGCCGTCGTCCGCTCGACGCACGCGCGGGCGCGGATCATCGCCGTCGATGCGAGGGCGGCGCGGGAGCTTCCTGGTGTCGCGGTCTTTCTCGCCGACGACCTCCCCGAGCTGGCCGAGCCGCTGCCGGCGGCGCGCGCGGATCGGACGAACCCCTACGTCCGCCTGGACACGCCCCGCCCGCAGTGGCCGCTCGCCCGTGGTGAAGTCCGCTACGTCGGCGAGCCGATCGCCGCCGTCGTCGGCCGCGATCCCTACCAGGCGGCCGACGCCGCCGAGACGGTTCGGATCGAGTACGAGGCGCGGCCCGCCGTGGTCGACGCCGAAGTCGCGATGACCGGGGCGTCGCCGGCCGTTCACGAGGGCGCGAGCAACGTCGTCGGCCAGGTCAGCAAGGTCATCGGCGACGTCGACCGGGCGTTCGCCGAGGCCGACGTGGTCGTCGAGGATCATCCCGCGCACGGCCGCGTGTCGTCGATGGCGATCGAGACGCGCGGTCTCTGCGCTCAGTTCGATCCCGCCACGCGGAACTTGACCGTCTGGGCGCCTCATCAGGGGCCGTACAACCTGCGCGCCGCGATCGCCGCGCGGCTCGGGCTGCCCGCCGAGAGCGTGCGCGTCATCGCGCCCGACACCGGTGGCGGGTTCGGGCCGAAGGAAGGCATCTACCCGGAGGACATTCTCGTCCCTCTGCTCGCCTACCGTCTCGGCCGGCCCGTGAAGTGGATCCAGACGCGCACGGAGTTCATGTCGAGCACCCACCAGGCGCGCCAGCAGTCGCACCACGCCCGGCTCGCGGCGACGCGCGACGGGCGCATCCTCGGCCTCGACGTACGCCTCGTGAAGGACGTCGGCGCCTATCACGCCTTCTCCGTGCACGAGCCGACGAACACGATCAATCACCTGCCCTCCCAGTACAAAGTCCCCACGTTCCGCGCGGAGGGCTTCTCGGTGGTGACCAACAAGGCGCCGAGCGCGCCGTATCGCGGTGCGGGACGCCCCGAGGCGATCCTCGTGATCGAGCGGCTGCTCGACCGTCTCGCGGCCGAGCTCGGCCTCGATCCGGCGGAGGTTCGGGCGAAGAATCTCATCGCGCCGAAAGAGATGCCCTATCGCCCGGGCCTCGTGTACCGCGACGGCGTGCCGGTGAGCTACGACGGCGGCGACTATCCCCTCGAGCTCAGGCGCGCGCTCGACCTGCTCGACTACGCCGGCTGGCGAAAGCGCCAGACCGAGCTGCGCGCGGCGGGCCGACGCGTCGGGCTCGGCATCGCAGGCTACCTCGAGGCGGGCGGCAGCGTTCGTCCCGGCGAATGGGCCACCGTGAAGGTCGACGAGCGCGGGCACGTCGAGGTCCTCATCGGCGTCTCGGGCTCGGGCCAGGGACACGAGACCGTGTTCGCCCAGGTGTGTGCCGAGTACCTCGGCGCGGCCTTCCACGACATCCGCGTGCGCGGCGGCGACACCTCGCTGGTGCCGTACGGGTACGGAACCGGCGCCAGCCGCGTCGCCGTCAACACCGGGAACGCGGTCGCCCAGGCCGCGGCCGCCGTGAAGGTCCAGGCGTGTCGAGTCGCCGCCGGTCTGCTCGAGTGCGCCACGGCCGACGTGCGGATCGAGGAGGGCCGCGCGTTCGTGGTCGGCGCGCCCTCACACGCGATTCCCCTGAGCCAGGTCGCGCGGGTGGCGCTACGCGACAGGAGCCTCGTCGAGCTCGGAGGTCCGGGACTCTGGGCCACGAAGTTCTACGCGCCACCGACGGTGACGTGGTCGAGCGGCGTCCACGCGGCAGTGGTGGAGGTCGACGCGGAGACGGGCCGCCTCACCATCGTCCGCTACGTCATCGTCCACGACTGCGGCCGACAGCTCCATCCGGTGATCGTCGACGGGCAGATGATCGGCGGCTTCGCCCAGGGCCTGGGGGTCGTCCTCGGCGAGCACGTCGTGTACGGCGACGACGGTCAGCTCTTGACGAGCACGCTCATGGACTATCCCATACCGCGCGCGAACGACATGCCGCCGCTCGCGATGGAGCATCTCCACTTCGCGACCGACCACAACCCGCTCGGCGTCCGCGGCGTCGGCGAGGGCGCCACCGGGCCGCCGACGGCGGCGATCGCCAATGCGGTGGCCGACGCCTTCGAGGGGCGGCTCGACATTCCGAGTCCGGTCCTCACGCCGGAGCGCGTCTACACGCTGCTCCGCAACGCCGGATTCGCGCCGGGCGGCGGGAGCACGGCGAGCGCCGCTACTTTGCCGCCAGCGCCTCCTTCAGCTTGGCGACCAGCGCGGGCTCCCGCGCGAACGTCCTGGCCACGATCCGCTCGACCTCCTCGCCCGGGATCGGATCGACGTCCAGCTTGACCCTCTCGGCCTCCGCCCGAAACTCCGCGTCCTGCATGGTCGCCGCGAAGGCTCGGCGCAGGAGCTGGACGCGCGCTTTGGGAGTGCCGGGCGGCGCGGCGTAGAGCCGGGTGATCGCGCTCGGATCGTGAATTCCCGCCTCGATCAGCTGGCGCGCCTCGTCGGTCTTGGCGAGCGTGATCGCGACTGGAATACTCGGAAGATCCGCATGGGCCTTTGGGCTGGCTTGCAAGACGATTCGGAGATCGCCGGTCTCCAGCGCCTTGCCCCACGTCACCTTGATCGACTCCCAGGCCCAACAACCGCCGGCGAGCTCCCCGGAGTCGACCGCCAGGCGAATCTCGGCCGTTCCCTTGTACCCTGCGACGACCTGGATCGGCAGCGCCAGCGTCGTCTTGAGGACCTTGGGTGAGTCATAGGTATTGGTGCCCGCGCCGGTCGCGCCCAGCTTGACGGGCGTCCTGGCCGCCATCCACGTCTCCACGCTGGAGATACCGCTTGCCCTGGTCACGGCGCAGACGACGTGGTCTTTCACCGGAACCCCGAGCCATTCGAACTTGCGCGCGTCGAATTCCACGCCCGGGCTCTTCACGAGCTGCTGTGAGACGAGTCCGCCGGAGAAGTTCCCGATCGTCAAACCATCGGGTTTCGCCACCTTGTAGACATGGTTGGCCGCGATCAGGCCTCCCGCGCCGGGCATGTTCTCGACGATGAGCACGGGGCGACCCGGGATGTGCTTGCCCATGTGCCGCGCGATCGTCCGAGAATAGGTGTCAAAGCCGCCGCCGGGCGCCGCACTCACGACGATGCGGACGGTCCTGCCCGCGTAGAAGTCGTGGGTCGTCGCGTCACTGACGCCCGCGAGAGCGGCCAGCCCGGCGACGACGAGCCAGAAGGGGCGAGTGGTCCTGAGCATCACGGTCGCCTCCTGGGTTACGCGCCGCGGGCCGTCGCGGGGCTGGGGCCCCGCCGGCCGAGGCGCGACTCTAAATTGGTACGTGCTCGGGCGCCTCGGAACGCTCGGCCCCCGGTGATCCGTGAATGTACTCCGGCTCCGAGTCGCCGAGCAACGTCGGTCGTTGACAGGCGAAGGCTCCGGCGGTATGTGTGCGGGCAAACCAGACGAAGGGGGAACCCATGGCAAGGCTGACACCGATCACCAGCAAGGACCAGGTCACTCCCAAGGACCAGGCGATCGTCGACTCGATCGTCGCGAGCCGGGGCGCCCTCCAGGGGCCGTTCACGATGTTCCTGCACTGCCCGGAGCTGGCCGGCCGCCTCGCGCATCTCGGCGCCTTCGTCCGGTTCGAGGGCTCGCTCGACATGCGCGTGCGGGTGCTCGCCGCCATGACGGTCGCGCGAGAGTTCGAGGCGATCTACGTCTGGGGCGCGCAGACCGGCGGGGCCAGAAAGCTCGGCGTGCCGGAGTCGACCATCACGGCCATCCGCGAGAACACGAGCCGCGGGCTGCCGGCCGAAGACGCTCAGATCGTGGACTTCACGCGGCAGCTTCTTCGCAAGCATCGGGTCGACGACGCGACCGTGAAGGCGCTCATCGGGCGGTTCGGCAACGACGGGCTCATCCAGCTCACGGGCGCGATCGGCTACTACAGCATGCTGTCGATGACGGTCAACGCCTGTGAGCTGGAGGCGGCGCCGGGCGCCGAGGTGCTGAAGGTCTAGTCGTCCTGCGCCTTTGACATATGCTCGTCGACGAGCGCAAGGAACTGGCGCACGTCGAGTGGCTTCGTCAGATACGCCCGGGCCCCGGCCGCCAGCAGCCGCTCGGACTGTCCCGGCGTCGCGTCGGCGCTGAGGATCACGACGGGGATCTGACGCGTGCGCGGCTCGTCGAGGAGGCGGCGAAGCACCTCGTCCCCCGGCAGATCCGGAAGGTGGAGATCGAGCAGGATCATGTCGGGGCGATGCTCACGCGCCAGGTCCAACCCGACCTGCCCCTGCATCGCCGACAGGAGCGTGGTGTGAGGTCGGCGGCTCAGCACTTGCTCGATGAGACGAAGATTGGAGAGATTGTCTTCGATATAGAGCACGAGCCTCGGCGCGGCCGTCGGCTCGTCTCGGCCGGTCGGCGGGGCGCCCGGCGCGTCGAGCACCGCGGCCGGCGCCCCCGCCAGCGGAAATTCGACCGTGAACGCCGAGCCGGCTCCGAGCTCGCTCACCACCGCCAGCGTGCCGCCCATCGCCTCGACCAGGTGCTTGGACAGCGCCAGTCCGAGACCGGTGCCCTCGACGCCAGTCGCTTCGGCGCCGAGCCGGTCGAACGGGGTGAAGAGCCGGCGGAACATCTCCGGCGAGATCCCGCGGCCGGTGTCGGTCACGACGATCCGTAGCCGCTCGCCGGCGCCATCCTCGCACGACACCGTCACGGTGCCGCCCGCGTGATTGTACTTCACCGCGTTCGACAAGAGGTTCAGGAGAACCTGCTGCAGCCGCTGTCGGTCGGCCAGGATGTGCTGGGAGACATCGGCGCCATTCGCCCGCAGCTCGATGTCGTGCTGGGCCGCCAGCGGACACACGAGATCGAGGGCCGCGCGCACGGTCTCGCCCACCTGGACCGGCTCGAGCGAGAGCTGCAGCCGCCCGGCTTCGATCCGGCTGATGTCGAGCACCTCGTTGATCAAGCTGAGGAGGTGCCGGCCGGCCTTGAGAATGTGCTCGACGCTCTCGGACTGGTCCGGCCCGAGCTCTTCCAGCTCCAGGAGCTGCGCGAAGCCCAGGATCCCGTTCAGCGGAGTGCGGAGCTCGTGACTCATCCGCGACAGGAAATCGCTCTTGGCCTGGTTGGCGCGCTCCGCCTCGGCCTCCGCGTGGCGCCGCTCAGCGTTCTCGTGCTGGAGCTGCTGGTTGGCGTCGCGCAGCGCCAGCGTGCGCTCGTGCACGCGCTGCTCCAGCTCGTCGGCGTGGCGCTGCACGCGCTCGCGCAGGCGCGTCTGCACGATCGCGATCGCGAGCTGCGTCGCCGCCTCTTGCGCGATGCTGACCTGCTCCGGGGGAAACTGGCCCGTGGGGCCACCGAAGCTGACCGAGCCGATGAGCTCACCGTCGGCGATCATGGGCACCACCATGTACTTCTGGACACCCGAGGCGAGCAGGCCCGCGGCCTCCGGGCCGGGTGGCAGCGTGCTCGTATCCATCACCTGCGGCTCGCCGCGCCGCAGGGCCTCGATGTCTCCGGCCAGCGCGAGCGAATACCGGACCGGGGCACCCCGGTAGAAGCGGCGCCGTCCGACGGCGGCGAGCCATTCGACCTGACCGGTTTCCAGATCGAACAGGTTCACGATGGCGCGCGGGACGCCCAGCAGCTCCCGCAGCCGACGCAGCACCGTTTCCGCGATGACCACGGGCGCTTCGCCGGCGATGATCAGGCGATCGATCTCGTGCAGGATGTCGAGCCGTTCGGCGTACGTCGCGAGCGCCGCCTCGCTCCGCACGAGCTCGGTGGTGTCGATCGCGACGACCAGCGCCGCCTGTCGGCCGGCGAAGGTCATCGCGTGCGAGACGATGTTGACGTCGATCAACCGACCGTCCTTCAAGAGATGGCGCCAGAGACCGGGGGCGCGTCGCACCTGAGCGGTCACCGCCGCCATCGTCGCGACGCTGGCTCGAAGTCGGTCCAGGTCCTCCGGGGCCCGGATGTCGCTGATCCGCATCCGGAGGAACTCCTCCCGCGAGTAACCGTACTTCGCGACGGCGGCGGCGTTGACTTCGAGGAAGGCGAGCGTCTCCACGTCGTACACCCACATGGGGAGCGGATTGTCGGCGAACAGAAGCCGGAAGGTGGCCTCGCGTTCCCGCAGCGCCATCTCGGACTCCCGAAGGTGGGCGGCGACGCGCTCGGCCCTCGCGCGTGCGCGCAGCTCGGCCCGCGTCACGCCGAAGAGCGCACCGCTGATGGCCAGCCCGACGAGGAAAACGACGACGAACGCCGGGACGCCGGATTCCCCTCCCAGTCGGAGCCACCCGGCGACGTACGACGCCGCGACGAGCGTCAGCAGCAGCGACGCGCCCAGCACCACGTACGGGTTTCTCGCGAGGAAGAGCCCGATCTCAGCGCCCTCGGGTCTCGATCGCGCGCGTCACCGACTTCGAGGTGCCGATCATATGGACCCTCCCGGGCTGTAGAATAGCGCGGCGTGCCGGCGAACCGCGACCGGCTTGGAGGACCCATGAGGCCATACGAGGGGATCAAGATCATCGACATCACGCACGTGCTGGCCGGGCCGTTCGCCGCGTACCAGCTCGGGCTGCTGGGTGCCGATGTCATCAAGGTCGAGCACCCGAAGGACTACGACCAGAGCCGCGATTCTGGCGGTGACCGCGCCCTGAACCATCAGCAGATGGGCACCGGCTACCTCACCCAGGCCTCGAACAAGCGCGCGATCACGCTGAACCTCAAGCATGAGAAGGGGCGCGACATCCTGAAAAGGCTCGTGAAGGACGCCGACGTCCTGGTCGAGAACTGGCGCTCCGGCGCCTTCCCCGCCCTGGGCCTGGGCTGGAATGATCTGCGCCCGCTCAACCCGCGCCTGATCTACTGCTCGATGACGGCGTTCGGGCAAGAAGGCCCGCGCGGGCCGCAGACCGCGTACGACCAGCTCATCCAGGCCACGTCCGGCATGATGGCCATGACCGGCACGCCCGAGGTGAACCCGATCAAGACCGGCGCGCCGGTGATCGACTACGCCACGGGCACCATGTGCGCGTTCGCGATCTCGGCGGCGCTCTTCCAGCGTGAGCGCACGGGGCGAGGCCAGTACATCGACAGCTCCATGCTTGACGTATCGCTCATGCTGATGGGCTCACACATCACGTCGTACCTGCGCACCGGCACCGAGCCCAAGCCCAAGGGCAACCGGATGGATCGCGCCAGCAGCCAGCTCTACCAGGCCAAGGACGCGCCCTTGATGATCGCCGCCGGCAACCGCGGCCAGCACGAGCGGCTGTTCCACGCCGTCGGCCGGCCGGACATCGCCGCGCAGTCGAGCCACGACGAGCGCGAGCAGCTGTACGACAAGCAGACCGAAGAGCTCCAGAAGGTCATCGAGCAACGCCCGGCCGACGAGTGGGAGCAGTACCTCCAGGCGCGCCACGTTCCCGCCGGCCGCGTGCGACGGCTTTCCGAGTCGCTGACCGATCCCCAGCTCTCGACGCGCGGCGTGCTCCACCAGCATCAGCAGATCGACGGGATCGAGGGCCCGGTCACCGTGCCGATGGCCGCATTCAAGTTCGCCGACGGCGGCCCAAGCATCGAAACTCCGCCGCCGCGCCTGGGTCAGCACACGGACGCGGTGCTCGCGAGCCTGGGCTACTCGCAGGCGGAGATCGCGACGCTCCGCGAAGAGGGCGTGATTTGAGCCGCGGGGGTGATGGCGCCGCCGCGAAGGCACGATCCATCCCTTGGGAAGCGCTGCCCGCAACGCATATTCGGCAGAGCTGACCGCCGAGCTGTGATAGGCCCCCTTGGTCTCGGCGACGACGAGCTGGCCGCCGAGGAGCTCGAGGGGCTCGCCTTCAAACACGCCGCGATCGACGAGCCGGTCGTACTCGACACGCTCCCGGTCTCGAAGGGCGTCAGCACCTCGGCCTTGCGCGGTATCATCCCCGGGGCGCGGGCGCCCAAGCGAGGGCCGCGATGTCCACAAACGCCGAAAGGAGACCCCCATGGCTTCCCTGCTGCGACGCCGCTCGCTGATCCTTCTCGGGCTCGTCCTCATGTCGCTGGCGGCCGGGCCCGCGTCCTCTCAAACGCCGACGCGTGGTCACGGCGCCGAAGCCCGCGACATGCAGCTGGTCGGCCACGACGATCTGCAGGGCCGCTCCGCCTACCAGCCGACGATCCACAAGCAAGGCGGGCGCTTCATCGCCTACGTCGGCCATCACGGCGGGCAGGCGCGCAACCCGCTCACCGGGACCGATGAGGACAACGGCACGTCGGTCGTCGACGTCACCGACCCGGCGCGGCCGCGCTATCTGGTTCACATCCCCGGGGCGCCCGGCGGCTCCGAGCAGGGCGGGGCGCAGATGGCGCGCGTCTGCGACCGGCAAGGCAAAACGTATCTGCTGCGGACGCTCGGCAACGCGGTCCCCAACTCGGGCCACGAGGTCTGGGAGGTGACCGATCCGACGAAGCCGCGCAAGGCGAGCACGGTGGTCTCCGGGCTCACCTCGACGCACAAGAACTGGTGGGAATGTGACACCGGCATCGCGTACCTGATCTCGGGCGACCTCGCCAAGGCCGATCCGCTGCAGGTCGGCCCGTCGGGCTGGCGCACCGGCCGCATGACGAAGATCTACGACCTCAGCGACCCCGCGAAGCCCGTGTTCGTCCGTGACTTCGGGCTGGCCGGCCAGGAGCCCGGCTCCACCGGGCCGGTCACCATCGCCCAAGGCGTCCACGGGCCCACCGTGGTCGGCAACCGCGTGTATTTCGCGTACGGGACCAGCGCCGACGGGGCCCTGCAGATCGTCGACCGGCAGAAGCTGCTCGACGGGCCGAAGGAGCCGACCGCGGCGAACCTCAATGCGCCCGAGATCAGCCGGCTCTACATGGCGCCCAACTGGGGCGGTCACACCGCGTTCCCGGTCTTGGGCATGACGATCGGCGACTGGGCGCCCAACACCAAGGGCAACGTGCGCGACTTCGTCGTTCTCGTCTCGGAGGCGATCGCGAACGAGTGTCGCGAGTTCCGGCACGCCACGTTCATGGTCGACATCACGACCGAGACCCGGCCGTTCTCGGTGGCCACTTTCCAGGTGCCCGAGTCCTCGGGCAACTTCTGCCGCCGGGGCGGCCGCTTCGGTCCCCACTCGAGCAGCGAGTCGTTCGCGCCGATCTTCTACAAGAAGCTCGTGTTCATCGCCTACTTCAACGGCGGCGTGCGGGCCATGGACATCCGCAATCCCTACGCGCCGCGGGATGCGGCGTTCTACATCCCGGCGACAACCGAGCGGACGGCCGAGCGCTGCGTGACGAACGGGACGCGGACCTGCAAGGTGGCGATCCAGACCAACAACGTCGAGGCCGACGAGCGCGGGTTCGTCTACCTCGCCGACCGCGCCAACACGGGACTGCACATCGTGAAGCTCTCGGGCGAGGCCGCGAAGATCTCCGGCGGCAACTGACCCGGGCGCCTCGCTACGCGAGCGAGCCGACGACGATCCGCTCGTGGAGCGCCGAAAGGATCTCGTCGACTGTCGCCCTCTGGGGGTCTAGCGATCCGCCAGGGGCACGAGCGCGTAGAGCCGGGGTTGATCCCCGACGACGCGGGTGATGTGTCCCTGCCCAGTCAGGTCTTCGGCCAGGACGACGTCGCCGGGCCCGACTCGCGCCACCGTGCCGTCGCCGACCTCGATCTCTGCGGTGCCCGATAGCGAGATCGAGTACTGCCGTCGCGGCGCGCAGTGCCAGTTGAGCACGTAGCCCGGTGGCGCCACTCGAAAGGCGATGCCGGTCGCCGACTGCATCGGCGTGCCTTCGCCGTGTGCGCCCTCGGTGTCGGCGAAGGGCTTCATCGCCAGCGGCACCTCGGCGATGTGAGACTTGCCATCAGCGCCGCTGTAGACGCGCCAGACCTTCGGCATGTCAGCGGGCCGCGGCGGCGGCCTCTGGAATCCGGCCGACCACCACGGTCTCGTGCACGGCCGGCGAGTAGACTTCCAGGACCTCGAGGTCGTCGGAGCAGTCGAGCTCGTTGTGCACGATCCCCGGCGGCTGCAGGATGCAGTCGCCCTTGCCGAACGTGTGCTCGCCGTGGCCCTCGTAGACGAATTTGATCCACCCGTTGAGCACGTAGAACATCTGGAAGTCGCACTTGTGCTGGTGCAGGCCCGTGGTGTGCAGCTCGTGGTGGCCGGCCGACTCCTTCTTGATCCGGATCACGTGCGCGCGGAATTGGCCGTGCGTTGCCTTCTCGATGCCGAGGTCGCGATATTCCATGAAGCTGCGCAAGCCGGTCGTGTACACCGCGTCCTTCGCCAGATTCGCGCTGAACAGCTGTTCCGGTCCGCTCATCGTCGATCCCTCCTGTGAAGTGATGGTCGTTTGAATGGACTCTAGTCGGGCGCGGCGAACTCGAAGGTCGTGCCCACCGAGCTCGGAGTGAATCGCCCGGGCAGCCGCTGGGCGACGGCGCAGATGGCCTCGATACCCGTGCAATGCTGGGGCACCAGGTGCTCGACGTCGAGGTCGCGAAAGGCGTCGACCACCCGGGTGACGCGCGCCTCCTCGAGGCCGCTCAGGTGGAACCCGCCGATGACGGCGTGCACCCGGGGGACGCCCGTGATGCGCACGGCGTTCCGGCAGATGCCGACGATGCCGCGATGAGAGCACGACGTGACCACGACGAGGCCGCGGTCCCGCACGTTGGCCACCAGCGTCTGCTCGCCGATGAACGTGTCCTGGATCAGCCCCCCGTCCTCCTCGACGCGGAGATTGCTCGGAATCGTCTCCCAGTCCTCGGCGGCGTGCATCTCGCCCGAGAGCCACACGCCCTCGGCGAGAGGCATCGGCTTGGTCACGAGCGTAACCGGAACCTCGTAGCGCTCGATCTCATCGCGAGAAAGTCGGCCGCTGTAGACCCGGCGCTCGCCGCGCTGCTGCCAGCGCGCGCGGAAGTGATCGACGCCGCCATAGAAGGGCAGATCGCGCCGGAGGCGACGCCGCCACGCGTGCAGGAAGCCGGTCAGCCCGCCCCAGTGGTCGCGGTGCCCGTGCGAGACGCCGAGCGCGTCGATCGCCGCCGGATCGAGAGCCAGCTCGCGGAAATTGTGGTTCAGCGTTTCTGCCGTGAGGCCGAAGTCGAAGGCCAGGGTGAAGCGGTCGCCGCGCCGGGTGATCTCAACCAGATGCGCCAGGCCATGCTCAGCGCGGAGGTCCGGCATCTTCCCAGCCACGAACGCGCTGTACCGGCGTGCCACCGCGGTGTCCTGCCGCAGGTTGTCGATATAGTTGTCGACGACGGTGGTGATGCGGATGCGATCGACGGCGCCGGCGCTCATGCGTGGGACGTTCTGCTCACGGGAGCAAGTCGGCGACGGCAATCAGCACGCCTGGAGCGGCGAGCGGCGTCACCGTCGCGGGCGGACGAAGTATCTCGACCGATCGATAGGCCCAGCCGTACGCGGAATCCGCCTGGGGCTGCGGCTCGCGATGCACCTCGAGTCCACCATCGACGAGGTTGACGATCCAGTACTCCTGAAGCCTCGCCCGCGCATAGAGACCGGCCTTCAGCCGGCGCTCCAGTCGCAGGCTCGAATCGGCGACTTCGACCACGAGGGCAGCGGTCGCTGGGTGTGCGCTCAGATAGTCCCGATGCCCGCCGGCGACGACGGCCCCATCGGGTTCCGGTTCCGACTCCTCGTCGAGCGCGAGGGGAGCCTGCAGGCGTGTATGCCATCCTTCGCCGAAGATCGAGCGAAGCACCTGGCCGACGTGCCCGACGATCGCGGCGTGGGGGCTGCCCTGAGGCGCCTTGACGACGAGCAGCCCGTCGAGCAGCTCGAGACGCTCTCCCACGAAGATCCCCAGATCGACGAGCCGATCGTACTCCACGCGCCGCCAGCGCCGGGTCTTCAGAGAGGGCTCGGTGGCCGCGGCCATGGGCGTACGGTAGCGGGTCGTCGCAAGCTCGTCAACGTCGTCGAGCCGAGACGGCATACGATGTCGATTCACCCCGGTGATTGGCGTCGTACTGGGTGCGTGGCGTTACCGACCCGGCCTGGATTCTCACAATGAAGGAGGAACGTATGCGCTACATCCTGCTCATCAACTCTGACAAGGCGGCACCGCCCCCGCAGAAGGCCGAAATGGAAGCCCTCATGCAGGGCCACCAGCGCTTCGGCGAGGAGTTACAGGCCGCCCGCAAAATGGTCCACGGGGAGCGCCTTCGTCCCGATGAGGAGGCCAGCCGCGTCCGCCTCAAGGCCGGGCAGCGGCAGGTCACGGACGGGCCCTTCACCGAGACGAAAGAGGTCCTGGGCGGGTTCTACCTGATCGAGTGCGACACAAAGAAGGAAGCCGTCGAGTGGGCGAAGAAGATCCCACTTCGCGAGGGTGGCTCCGTCGAGGTGTGGCCGATCTGGCCGATGTGAGTCGCCCGGCGCTTTAACGTGTGCGCGCCCGCCGGGTGTCGGCGGAGGACGGCCGGCGCATCGAGTAACATCTCTGCCCGTGGGCTCGACCGACCCCGGGCAGAGGCCGGACGCCGACGTCAACGAGCGCGTGGTAGAGGCATTTCGCCAGGAGTACGCGCGCGTCGTCGCGTCCGTGCTCCGGATCGTGCGCGACATCGACGCGGCGGAGGAGATCGTCCAGGAGGCGTTCGAGCAGGCGCTCGAGCACTGGCCCGTGAACGGCACGCCGGATCGCCCGGGTGCCTGGCTCCTCACGACGGCACGGCGACGCGCCTTCGACCGCCTCCGGCGCGCCCGGCGCGCGGGAGCGCGCGTCGAGGCGCTCGCCTACGAGGCCACGCTCGGCGCTCCGGACGAGGGCCCTGACGTGACCGAACCCGAGGCGATTCCCGACGACCGGCTTCGGCTGATCTTCACCTGCTGCCATCCGGGTCTACCGGCCGACAGCCGGGTGGCCCTCACGCTCCGGCTGGTGGGCGGTCTCTCGACACCCGAAATCGCGCGGGCCTTTCTGGTGCCCGAGCCCACGATCGCCCAGCGGCTCGTGCGCGCGAAGCGGACGATCCGCGACCGCGCCTTTCCCTACGAGGTGCCGGAGGGCGCCGAGCTGTCCGAGCGCCTGCCGGCCGTGCTTGCGGTGGTCTACCTGATCTTCAACGAGGGCTACGCCGCGCACACCGGGGACGCGCTGGTACGCCACGACCTCTGCGAGGAGGCCGTACGCCTCGGGCGGCTCCTGGCCGAGCTGATGCCCGACGAGCCCGAAGTGCTCGGGCTCCTGGCCCTGATGGACCTTCAGGCTTCGCGGGCTGCGACGCGGACCGATGCCGACGGCAATCTCGTCCTGCTCGCGGATCAAGATCGGTCCCGATGGGATCAGGCACGGATCGCCCGCGGTCTGGCGTGTCTCGACCGCGCCGGGCCCTTGGCGGGCGCGGGCCCGTATCAACGCCAGGCGACCATCGCCGCCTGTCACGCGCGCGCGGTCTCCTGGGAGGCGACGGATTGGGCGCAGATCGTCGCCCACTACCGGGCGCTCGCCGAGGTCGCGCCCTCGCCGGTGGTCGAGCTGAACCGCGCGGTGGCCGTCGGTCTGGCGCAGGGTCCTGCAGCTGGCCTGGCCGCGCTCGACGGCATCGACCTCTCGGCGCTCCAGAGCTACCACCTCCTGCCCGCCGCCCGCGCCGATTTCCTCCGCCGCCTCGGGCGCCGGGCTGAGGCGGCCGCCGAGTACCGGCGAGCGCTCGAGCTCACCGACAACGCGCGCGAGCGACGATTCTATTCGGCGAGACTCGGGGCGTGTGAGGCGGGCGGCTAGCGCCGGACGCCGAAGCGATAAACTCTGGGGGATGGACAAGCCCAGAGCCGTCGTGCTCCTGAGCGGTGGCGTCGATTCGACGACGACCGCCGCGATCGCGCTCGCCGACGGGTTCGAGGTCTACGCGCAGACGTTCGAGTACGGACAGCGTCATCGGATCGAGATCGACCGGGCGCGTCTCGTCGGCCAGCGGCTCGGCGTGCGTGAGCACGTCGTCGTCACCATCGATCTCCGCGCGTTCGGCGGGTCGGCGCTCACGACCGACATGCCGGTACCCAAGCACCGCGCGGTAGACGAGATCGGCGGGAATATACCGGTCACCTACGTCCCCGCGCGCAACACGATTTTCCTGTCCTTCGCGCTCGCCTGGGCCGAGGTTCTCGGCTCGCACGACATCTTCCTGGGCGTGAACGCGATGGACTACAGCGGATATCCCGATTGCCGCCCGGAGTACATCGCGGCGTACCAGCGCATGGCCGACCTGGCCACCAGGGCGGCCGTCGAGGGCGTCCGTCCCCTGACGATCCACACGCCCCTGATTCGCCTCACCAAGGCCGAGATCATCCGACGCGGCCTCGACCTCGGCGTGGACTACGGCCTGACGATCTCTTGCTACGATCCGTCCCCCGCCGGCGTCGCCTGCGGCGCGTGCGACTCGTGCCTCCTGCGCCTCAAGGGCTTCAGGGCCAACGGCATCGCCGATCCGATCCCCTATCGAGTCGACGTGAAGAGCTGACGGATCGCGGGGTCGGCGCGCCTATCGTCCGGCCTTGAGCTTCAAGTCCTCGTAGGGCGCGGAGTACGAAAACCCCTTGATGTGGTCGACGCACGCCTCCTCGACCCGAGGCCCGATGCCCCAGAGAAACGCCAGCTCGTAGACCGGCACGTGCAGCACCCGGTCGTGCATGATCTGCTGGATCTGGTGCAGCGTGGCCTCGCGCTTCTTGCGGTCCAGCTCGCGACCCTGGCGCTGGTAGAGGTCTTCGATCTCCGGCACGACACCCGAGGAGTAGATGCCGCTCTTGGTGACGTAGACTTCGATCCGCGTCGCCGCGTTGCCGGCGGGCGCGCCGAGCCCCATGATCACGCCCTTGATCTTGTGCTCGCGCCACGCGGTGAGGAAGGCGGCGCGCTCCATCGTGCGCACGCGGGTCCTGATGCCCACGGCTTGGAGGTAGTTACCCAGCGCCTCGGCCAGCGAGAAAAACGGCGGAAACGGCGTGAGGTCGCCGGCATCGAAGCCCGCCGGGTAGCCGGCCTCGGCCAGGAGCTGCTTGGCGCGCGCCGGATCGTACGGGGGCGGGTCGTAGGCCCGCGCGAACTCCAGGACCCGTGGCACGAGGCCGCCGGTCGGGCGCGAGAGCCCGAGGGTCTCGGCCTGGTTGAGCGCATTGCGGTCGAGAGCGTGGCTGGCCGCCAGGCGAACGCGCCGGTCGTGCCACGGAGATTTCGGATCCCACTGCTCGGGCAGGTCGAGGAAGACGACGCCGGGCGGCATGGCGGCCGCCAGGCGTAGGGACGGCGTCCGCTTGACGTCCGTGGCCACCGGACCGCTCAACAGATACACGATGTCGACGTCGCCCGCCTTGAGTGCGGCCGCGCGCGTGGTCTCGTCGGGCATGCTCTTGAAGACGAGCCGCTTCACGCCGGGAACCTTGCGCCAGTAGCCCTCGAAGGCCTCCATGACCAGCTCGATGCCCGGGTTGAAGCTCACGAAGCGATAGGGCCCGGCGCCCACCGGCGCCTTCTTGAAGGCGTCCTCGCCGACTTTGTCGACGTATTTTTTCGGGACGATCCATGCGGCTCCGGTGGCGGACGTGCCGTAGAACGTCATGAAGTCCGGCCACGGCTCCTTCAGGTGGAAGCGCACGCGGCCCGGATCGACGATCTGCACTTCGCGCACACGCTCTTTGAGGAGCTTCGCCGCCGCGCCGTGGTAGCGGTCGAACGAGAACTTGACGTCGTCCGCGGTCACGGGGTCACCGTTGTGGAACTTCACGCCCTTGCGCAGGACGAACTCGTAGGTGAGCCCGTCCTTCGTCACCGTCCACGATTCGGCCAGGCTCGGCGTGTTGTCCCCGGCCGGCATCGGCTTCACCAGCGCGTCGTGGATCGCGTAGAGCACCATGAACGGCGTGATGAACGCCTCGGTGTCGCTCGGGTCGAGCCAGCGCGCGGCCAGGGTCGTGTGGACGCCCCAGGTCAGCGTCCCTTCCGGAGCTGCCGCGGCGGCGGCCGGGAGGGTGAAGGGGAGCAGGACGAGCACGACGATCACCGAGCGAACGAAGAACGATTTCATGGCCCCTCCCAGGCGACACCGAGACCGTGAGCGACCTTTTGTAGTCTACGATCCTGCGTCCAGAGGCGCGCACCGGCCACGAGGGTTGCTGCGAGAAGATTGACGTCCACCCACCCCAGCCCGTGGCCCCAGAGGCGGCGTTCTGCGACGAGCGCCATTGCTTCGTCATAGGCTACCGGGGAGATGCGCGGAAGCGTCCGCATGAGCGTCAGGACCTCGTCGCGGCGAGGCAGCACGCCACACGCCAGCTCCCCGAGGACGAAGTCGTGGCATTCCGCGTCACCGCGTTCGAGGGCAGCGACGAGAGCAGACTGGGGGCGACGGAAGTGGTCGATCCAGACGGACGTGTCGACGAGCATCAGCGCGGCCGCCTCTGACGGCGGCGGGGTGGGGCCTTGGCCGTCGGGAGCTTTCCGCCGAGGGCCGCGAGGCGGCGAGCACTTTCTCGAGTGATCAGCGCGCGCAGGCCCTCGTGAATCACGTCGGTCTTCGCGTGGAGCCCGGTCAGCCGCCCCGCTTCCCGGATCAGGTCGTCGTCGAGGTTCAACGTAGTTCTCATATGCAGACGATTATGCACAAATAATGCATACGCTCAAGAGGGATCACCAGCGAGCCTGTTATTCGATATCATCGCCGCGGAGGCGAGAGATGAAGATCACAGCGCTCGCTACGTACTTCCTGTCCGCACCGCTGCCGCAGCCGGTTCGCACGTCCACCTCCACGATCAGCCGGGTGAGCGAGCTCGTCGTGCGGCTCACGACCGACGCCGGCCTCGTGGGCATCGGCGAGGCTCACGGCCCTTTCCTCTCTCAAGGGGGTCCGGAAGGCATGCGCGCCGTCGGCCAGATCCTCGAGCGCATCACCCTCTCGTCGTCGGTCAGGACCCCTTCGGCGTCGAGCGGATCTGGCAGGATCTCTTCGCCCTCACCTACACGAGCGTGCGCGGGATCCCGACGCTGGCGCAGCAACGCCGGCAGCTCGTGACGGCCATCAGCGCCATCGACATCGCGCTGTGGGACCTCATGGGCAAGGCCATGGGACGACCCGTCGTGGCGCTCCTCGGCGGAGCGCTCCGCTCCCGCGTGCCCGCGTACGTCACCGGCTTCTACTATCGCGACGGCGAGCGCCCGGACGATCTACGGCGCGAGGCGGCGCTCTACCTCGAGCAAGGCTATCGCACGATCAAGGTCAAGGTCGCGGGCCTGGCGCCCGAGGCCGACGCCGAGCGCGTCGGTCTGATCCGCAAGGCGGTCGGCGACGACGTGGCCATCATGATCGATGCGAACCAGGGATGGGACCTGCCGACGGCCGTCCGCGCGACCAGGCTTTGCGAGTCTCACAACATCTTCTGGCTCGAGGACCCGATGCCCTGGTACGACGAGCGGCACGCGCTACGCCGCCTGAAGGACGAGGTCGATGTCCCCATCGCGGCCGGCGAGACGGAGTACACGCCTTTCGGCCTGCGTACGATGGTGGCCGAGGGTCTCGTCGACTATTTGATCATCGACTCCACCTGGGCAGGCGGCCTCACGACCTGGCGCAAGGCGGCGGTCATGACCGAGCTCTACCAGGTGCCGCTCGCGGCGCATCACGATCCGCAGATCCACGTCCACGCCGTCGCCGCCAGCCCGACCGGCTTCATCCTGGAATCGTTCGCCGACCCGACCCGCGATCCCCTGTGGTTCGAGCTCTTTCACGAGCGCCCGAAGATCGTCGACGGCTTCATGACGGTGCCCGAGACGCCGGGTCTCGGCCTCGAGTTGCGCAAGGACACCCTCGAGAAATACGGCGTGAAGCTCGGCTGACCGCGCGGGTCGATGATCACGGCGTCGCGTGCCACGCCCGGGCGTCGGCGTCGAGAACGCGGCGAGCGCGGCATAGTGGGCCCGGAACTGGCGTCGGATGATCCACACCGCCAGCGGGATCGTGACGTGGCTCAGCAGGCCGCGCTCCTTGGCCCGGACACGCATGGCGACCACGCACCGGCTCGGGCCATCCTCGGTGAACTCGAACGTGCTGAGACTGCGCGGCAGCGCCGCCAGACCGCGTGTGATGGGCGTGGTCTCGAGCGTGAGGTAATCGAACGGGCGCCAGTCCACGGCGCGGTGGACGAGCGTGTAGGCGCCGTGGTCGCAGTGGCTCTCCCAGCCCACCCCCCGCCACGATGCCGTGGGCGTGCTCGAGCTCGGTGCGCGCCAGGAACGAGGTGTACCCGGAGATGTCGCCGATGACGAGGTACCCCTGCTCTCGCTGCCGTGTCGACGCCATCATCCGACCGGAGCGGCGGGCAGCCGCGCGGGATCGAACGATCGAAGGTCCGCCGACGCGGAGGCGCCATCGCTGATCAGCTCGGCCAAGGCGAGGCCCGTGGCGGGCGCGTTGAGGATGCCCCACGGGCCGTGGCCGGTCGCCACGTACGCGTTCCCGACGCCGGGGACGCGGCCGATCAGCGGCAGGCCGTCGTCGGTGACGGGACGGTAGCACGCCTGCCGACGAACGACGCGCGCTCCGGCCAGCACGGTGGACACCCGCCCGGCCGCGCGCGCCAGCGTCTCGCACGAGACCTCGCTCACCTCCACCGCGTCCGGCGAATCCGGCAGCGGCGCCGGGTCGGCCATCCCGCACACGTAGACCTCGCCGTCGGGGCGCGGAAAGATCTCGGGCTCGAGCGCACGGCCGTCGGCCGTGCGGTAGTCGACGAAGAGCGCGTGGGCGGGCACGTCGGCGCCCGCGAGGGTCACGCTGTACCCCTTGAGGCCGTAGACGCTGGGCAGCGCCAGCCGTCCCACCGCGCGACTCGTCCACGGCCCCATGGCGAGGACGACGGCGTCGCCCTCGAGCGTCTCGCCCTCGACCGTGACGCCGACGGCCGCGCCGTCGCGCTGCACCACGCCCTCGACGATACCGATACGCAGCCTGGCGCCGCGAGCCCGTGCGCCGTCGAGCAGTGCAGCGGTGAACCGGGCCGGCGTGACCTGGGCCGTGGTCTCGTTGGTGCCGAGCGCCGACGTGACGACACCGGCACCGTCGAGCCAGCGCGGAGCCGCGACGCGATGACCGCCGGCGAGCGTCCCCCGCTCGCGCGCGGCCAGCATGAAGGTATCCATGCGGCGGTAGCCGTAGTCGACCTCGAGCTGCTTGGCCAGCTCGGCGTGGAGCGCGAAGCTCGCGCGCGCCAGGGGGCCGAGCGGCGTGCCGTCACACCAGTCGAGGGCCAGGAATCCGCCGGATTTGCCCGACGCCGCGCAGGCCACGCCCGAACGCTCCACCACGGTCACGGCGATGCCGCGGCGGGCGAGGAAGTAAGCCACCGAAGCGCCCATGACGCCGGCGCCGCAGACGACGACGTGCCGAGGCGAGGCTATTGACCGACGAGATGTCACTCGGCGTATGCTACATCACCCAAGGAGGTCTTCATGCACTACGGCGTCGTGATGTTCCCGACCGAGTATGCGATGGCTCCCGACGAGCTGGCGCGGTCGCTCGAGGAGCGCGGCTTCGAGTCGGTGTGGTTCCCCGAGCACACGCACATCCCCGCCAGCCGGCGAAGCCCCTGGCCCGGCGGCGCCGAGCTCCCGCGCGACTACTGGTCGTCCTACGATCCTTTCGTCGCGCTGATGGCCGCGGCCGCGGCGACCAGACGCCTCAAGCTCGGCACCGGCATCTGCCTCGTGATCGAGCGCGATCCGATCACCACCGCCAAAGAGGTCGCCACGCTCGACCGCCTGTCGGGCGGCCGCGTCCTCTTCGGCATCGGCGGCGGCTGGAACGCCGAAGAGATGGAAAACCACGGCACCGCGTGGAAGAGCCGCTGGCGACTCCTCCGCGAGCGCGTGCTGGCGATGAAAGAGATCTGGACCAAGCGCGAGGCAGAATTTCACGGGCAGTTCGTGAACTTCGACAGGATCTGGGCGGATCCCAAGCCGCTGCAGCGACCGCATCCACCGATTCTCATCGGCGGCGACGGCGCGACGACGTTCGACCGCGTCGTGGAGTTCGGCGACGGCTGGATGCCGATCATGCGTCCGAAGACGAACCCCGTGGAGCGCATCCCCGAGCTGCGCGAGCGGTTGAAGAAGGCGGGTCGCGATCCGAAATCGGCGCCGGTGTCCATCTTCTTCGCGCCGCCCAAGAAGCAAGCCCTCGAGGCGCTCGCGGCGGCCGGCGTCGAGCGCGCGATCTTCAGTGTGCCGTCCGAGCCCCGCGACGCCGTGCTCCCGCGCCTCGACGCCTACGCGGCCGCGATGCAAACCTGATCGTCAGTCACGACGCGTCCTCGCGCCGACCCCCCGAGCGCTGCAGGCCGCTCAAAAAAGGTCCAGGTGCGAGGCGGCGCCCGACGGCGGCACGCGAGGCGTACTTGCTGTACGTCGAGCGTGCCGCCGAGGGCGCCAACGAAGCAGATGGGCCCTTTTCAGCAGGCTGCTAGCGGCCTGGGCAGGAGGCGCCGGAGTCCGCCCAGGCCTTGATCAGCGCGCCGAATGCCGCCTGCGTCCCCGGCGCGGGCTCGCGATCCGCGCCGGGGTTCCAGGCCCAGCCTACGAGCGTGTCGCGCGCCATGTGCTCGACGATCTCATCCAGAGGGTGGCCGCCGTTACGGTCGGGGTCCTTCACCTGCGCACAGATCTCGGCGAGTGAGCGGCGCTGCCATGCCATCGAGGCGGGCGCGAGATGCCACTTGGGGTGGCCGGGAACGCGGCCCGGGTCGAAGTTCGTGGCCTGGTGACACGTGGTGCAGCGCATCGCGGTGATGCCGAAGCCGTCGGCGCCGCGCTGGACGGGCGGCTGATGCGAATAGCCGATGCCCTGCGACGGGCGATCGCCATCGGGATGACAGTTGAGGCAGCGCGCGTGCTGGAGCACTTTGCCGGCTTCGGTGAAAAGCGCCGCCGAGCGCGCGGCCGGGTCGCGGATGCCCGCGAAGGCGCTCGGCGGTCGAAGCTCGCGGCTCATCGGAGCGCGCGGCGGCGCCGCAGTCTGGGCTCGCCCGGTCGACGCGATGAGGGCCGCCGGCGCCAGCGCCGCCACGCCGAGCGCCAGGATTCCGAGCGGGCGCAGCTTCATGCCGTTCGGGTGCCCGCCGGTGCCAGGCGCGCGAACGGCAAGCGCCGCACCCGCTGGCCCGTGAGCTGATAGAGCGCGTTGGCCACCGCCGGAGCGATCGGCGGGACGCCGGGCTCGCCCACGCCCGTCGGCGCTGCGCCCGAGGGCACGATGTGCACCTCGACCGCCGGCATGTCGTTGATGCGCAGCGGGCGATAGCCGTCGAAGTTCCGCTGCTGCACCCGGCCGCGCACGAGCGTGATCTCGCTCCACAAGGCGCCGGCCAGGCCGAAGCCGATGCCACCTTCCATCTGGGCCCGTACGACGTCCGGGTTGATCGCGGTGCCGCAGTCGACGGCGCAGACCACGCGCTCGACCTTCGGCAAGCCGTCGGGGCGGCGGGACACCTCGGCGACCTGCGCGACGACGCTCTCGAACGACTCGTGCACGGCGATGCCGCGCGCGCGCCCCGGCGGCAGCGGCTCGCCCCAGCCTGCCTTCTCGGCCGCGAGGTCCAGCGTCGCGCGGTGGCGCGGATGCTTCGCCAGGAGCGTGCGCCGCACCTCGAGGGGATCACGACCGGCCGCCTGCGCGAGCTCGTCCAGGAATGTCTCCGTCGAGAACGCGGTGTGGGTGCTGCCGACGGAGCGCCACCAGAGGACGGGCACGCCGACACTGGTCGTGTGAAGCTCCACCGTGATGTTGGGAATCGCGTACGGAAGCGTGGACGCGCCCTCGACGGATGTGGCATCGACGCCGTTCTTCACCATAGCCTCGAACGGTGTCCCCTGGAGGATCGACTGGCCGACGATGCGGTGCTCCCAGCCGACGATGTTGCCCTGGGCATCGAGCCCCGCGCGCAGACGGTGCACGTAGAGGGGCCGATAGCGGCCGCCCTGGATGTCGTCCTCGCGCGTCCAGACGACCTTGACGGGCTTGTCGCCGCCGACGGCCTTCGCCACGGCCGCCGCCTCGCCGGCGACGTCGCCGTTGGGCGTGGCCCGGCGGCCGAAGCTGCCGCCCGCCAGCATCGTGTGGACGCGCACCTTCGCGGGCGGCAGACCCACGATGGTCGCGACGACTTGCTGGTCGACCGTCGGAATCTGAGAACCGGCCCAGAGGTCGCAGCCGTCGGCGCCGAGCCGCACCACGGCGTCGAGCGGCTCCATGGGAGCGTGCGCCAGATAGGGGAACTCGTAGAACGCCTCGAGAACCCGGGTCGCGCCGCGAAGCGCGCCGGCGGCGTCGCCCTCGCGTCGTGCGGACGTCCCGGGGCGTCCGGCCAGCACCCGATAGGCCGCGAAGAGCTCGTCGCTGCCGCGGGTCTCGGCACGGCTCTCGTCCCACGCCACGCGCAGCGCCTCGCGACCCTTGCGCGCCGCCCAGAAGTTCGTCGCGACGACGGCGACGCCGGCGGGCACCTGCACGACGCGCGTCACGCCCTTGACGCGCCGCGCGCCGATCGTGTCGACCCACTTCACGGTGGCGCCGAATCTCGGCGGCCGCGCGATCAGCGCCGTCAGCATGCCGGGCTCGGCGAAGTCCATGGTGAACTTCGCCGAGCCGTCCGTCTTCGCGCTTCCATCGAGCCGCGGCACGCGCTTGCCCACGAGCTTGAAGTCCTTGGGGTCCTTCAAGGTCACCTGGGCGGGCGGTGTCAGCGCTGCTGCCTTCGAGGCGAGCTCGCCGAACGTCGCGCGTCGATTCGACGCGACGTGCGAGACGACGCCTCCATCCACGGTGATCTCGGACGCGGGTACGCCCCACTCCTGGGCGGCGGCCTCGACGAGCATGGCGCGTGCCGTCGCGCCTGCGCGGCGGAGCTGCTCCCACGACTCGGCCAGGCTCGTGCTGCCGCCGGTCCCCTGAATCGGCCCCCACTTCGTATTGTTGTAGCGCGTGACGTCCGCCGGCGCGGCCTCGACGCGGATCTGCGACCAGTCGGCGTCGAGCTCTTCGGCAAGAATGACCGCGAGCCCCGTGTAGCTGCCCTGCCCCATCTCGAGGTGCTTCCCGATGATCGTGACCGTGTTGTCCGACGCGATTCGCACGAACGCGTTCGGCGCGAAGACGTCGTCCGCCGCGAGCGCCCGGCGCCCGTCGAGGCGGAACCCGACCAGCAACGCCGCGCCCGCGACCGCGGTCGACTGGACGAACCGGCGGCGGGTCAGCATGATCAGCCTCCCAGCGTCGCGGCCGCCTCGTGGATGGCAGCGCGGATGCGGACGTAGGTGGCGCAGCGGCAGACGTTGCCGGTCATGGCGTCGTCGATGTCGGCGTCGGACGGACGCCGGATCTCCGTGAGCAGCGAGACCGCCGACATGATCTGCCCGGACTGGCAATACCCGCACTGGGCGACGTCGAGCTTGCGCCAGGCGGCCTGGACCGCCTGGGCGACCTTGCCCGAGATGCCCTCGATGGTGACGACCTCGCGGCCCGGGAGCGCCGCCGCCGGCGTCACGCACGAGCGGCTGGCGTGCCCGTCGATGTGGACGGTGCACGCTCCGCACTGGGCGACACCGCATCCGTACTTCGTCCCCGTCAGGCCGAGCTCGTCGCGCAGCACCCACAGGAGTGGCACGTCGGCGTCGACGTCGACTTCTCGGCTCGCGCCGTTGATCCGGAACGTCACCATCGTCGAGCCTCCCACGCTGGATTCAGGGACACGGGCGAGGACCATCGGTGCGACGTCACACGCGTAGTCGGAGCGTATCACGCGTGCCAAGCTCGTGAGCCGTGCCGTCGCGGCCACCGCACGCCGATCGCTCCGATGCAGTACAATCGCCGCCGGCGAAGCCCCTCCAAACCAAGGAGTGACCATGACCCGCTCGCGTCGCCTGGCTCTCGTCGTCGCCCTCTGCGCATGCGTCGCCGCGCCCGCATCGGCGCAGGAGCCCGTGCGGGTCGGCGTGCTGACGATCCGCTCCGGGCCGATCGCGTCGTGTGATCGTCAGATGGAGGACGGTCTCCACACGTATCGCGACGTGAGCCAGTTCTGGACGTACGACCCGGCGGCGTTCCTGGCAGCGCCGGTCTACTCGCGAGACTACCCGCCGGCGAAACACATCGAGTGAGCCGGGGCGCGTCTACTCGGCGGTCGCCAGCCGGACGAACTGCCGCCGCATCGCGTTGACGTGCGCGAGGTAGCCGCGGACGTCGTGATCGCCGCACTTCTGGCCGGCGGTCAGCCGGAAGCCGCGTCGCGCGTAGGCGTCGCCCGGGCCGGCGCCGCACAAGTGGATGACAGCGGCCAGATCCTGTTTCTGCTGCAGGGTCGCGGCGGCGATTCGCTGGCGCCCCATCGTGGTCGTCACACTGCGATCGAGGAGCGCGGCGGTCAGCTCGACCGCGTGGCTGGGCACGACGCGAGTGTAGAGGCCGTTGAACCAGCATGAGCGCCAGTCGTGCCAGGGGCCGTCCTCGACCACCACGTGGTCGTGGATGCAGTAGCGCTTGGCCTCTCGGAACGTCGGGTCGGTGATCTGGTACATGCCGACGGCGCTCGACGCCGGCTGGTACACCTCGAAGGGATTCCAGGTCAGACGCCATCGCCAGTACGTTCGGGCCACCGGGTTGCCCGAGCCTTCGACCTGGGCCAGCGCGGCCAGCAGGTCGGGTGTCATGACGGCGGTGGAATGTCCGCGAAAGAGCGGCCCGTACTGCCGCCACGTCTCGGGCGGCGTCTTCGACAGGGCGCCGCTCACTGGAAAGAACAGCTCGGTCGGCTTGCGGAGCACCTGATACGCCCAGTTCACCGCCGACCACACCGCCAGGATGACGAACACAGCCACGACAATGCGCAGCGCCAGCGGCATGGCCAACAACACGACGAAGGCTCGCCGGACGAGTCGGAAGAGCGATCGGACGGTTGCGAACCCGACCGGACGCGCGCGACGCACGCGCGCTCGACGGGACGGGACTCTGACGGCTCGCGGATGCGACGTCACGGCCATCCCTTAACTATGCATCAGCCGCGCGGGCCCGCCAACCAGTCTGGGGGACCGAGTCCTGCCGAACCCGGGCTTACTCCCCGCGAATCTCCCGAAGGCGCCGCTTCAGGGCCGTCATCCGGTCGTTCATCTTCTCGGACAGGGCCGAGCCCCTCGTTTTCTTCTTCGGCGGCGTCTGGCGCACCGCGGCCGGCGTGGTGGCGTGACAGTACGCGCAGCCGTGTTTCAACCCGTGCTTGCACTCGCTCATGGATGGTCGCTCCCTGTTGCCATCCTATCAACCAGGTCGCCCTTCGCGAAGATCGATATACTCGCCCTCGCAGCGCGACTCTGGACCGAGGAGGTGCGAGCCATGAGCCTCTTGCCCAAGACCGCCCGTGCCGCCGTCGTGGCCGAGTACGGCAAGCCGATCGAGATCCGCGACCTTCCGGTCCCGCGTGAAGACGAGCTCGAGCCCGGCGCTCTCCTCGTCCGCGTGGACGTCGCCTCGATCTGCGGCTCGGACGTCCACCAGTGGGACGGGATGACCCAGACTTTGGCGCCGGCCTCGCTGCCGATCGTGCTGGGCCACGAGATGATGGGCACGGTCGTCGCCTTCGGCCCGGGGCCGCGCGAGGACTCGATCGGCCAGCCGCTCAAGGAAGGCGATCGACTCCTCTGGACGCACGTGTACTGCGGCCAGTGCCACGAGTGCCGCGTGCAAAACACGCCGACGTTGTGCCGGCGGAAGAAGCAGTACATGCGCACCAACTGCGAGCGGTTCCCGTACCTGGTCGGCGGCTTCGCGCAGTACTGCTACGTGTTCCCGCCGTCCGGCCGCGTGCGCATTCCGGACGGCGTCCCCGACGGCGTCGCCTCGGCGGCCAGCTGTGCGCTGCGGACGGTCGTCCATGCGTTCGACCGGGTCGGTCGCATCGAGCCGCACCAGCGTGTCGTGGTCCAGGGCGCGGGCCCGCTCGGGCTGTTCGCGACCGCCGTGGCGAACCATGCCGGCGTGAGCGAGCTCATCGTGGTCGGCGCGCCCGAGCGCCGGCTGGCCCTCGCGCGGCACTGGGGCGCCTCGGCCGTCGTGTCGGTCGAAGAGCTACCCACCGCGGAGGCGCGCCTGGCGCGTGTGAGAGAGCTAACCGGCGGTCTCGGCGTCGACGTGGTCTTCGAGCTGTCGGGCGCGCCCTACGCCTTCGCCGAGGGCCTCGACTTCCTGCGACCGGGCGGCCGGTACGCCGTCGTCGGCCAGCTCGGCGGCCCGCTCACGCCCGTGCAAGCCGCGCTCTTCGTGCGCAAGCAGGCCACGATCCTCGGGGTGCAGTCGGCCGACATCGGCCAGTTCTGGAAAGCACTCGAGTTCGTGCGCCGCACGAGCGCGCGCTACGACTTCGAGGCGATGCTGACCACCCGCTATCCCCTGGACCAGATCAACGACGCGATCCAGAACATGCGGGCGTTCCGCGAGATCAAGCCGCTCGTCTTGCCCTGGGCGAGCTAGCGGTGGACCCGGCCGACTTCCGCGATGACCGTGCCCTGATGGGCGGGCTTCGTGCGAGCCCGGTGCGAGAAGCCGACGAGCTCGCTGTGCGGGCGGTCGATACCGCGCGTAAGTACAAGAAGCGCGGAAGCGAAGCGTCGGCCCTCTGCCTGCTCGCGGAGGTCGCCGCCGCCGGCCAGCCACCGGATTCTTCGGCCGCGGCCGGGGTTTATGTTCAGGCCATAGTGCTGGCTCACGAGCTCGGTATGCGGCCGCTCGTCGCGCAGTGCCACGCCAGGCTTGCCGCGCTCAATCAGCGCATGGGCCAGCGCGACCAAGCGCGCGACCACCTGATCAGCGCGGTGACGATGTTCCGCGAGATGGATATGCCGTTCTAGCTGGAGAAGACGGAACTCGAGATGAAGACGTCGAAAAGCAGCTGAAGACCATCAACCCCGGAGGAATGACATGAGCACTCACGCGCTGTATCTGGTCCGGATGGACGTGGCCCACGACCACGAGGCGACCTTCAACAATGTGTATGACCGAGAGCACGTCCCCAATCTCCGCGCAGTGCCCGGGGTGCGCCGGGCCAGCCGTTACCGGCAACCCTCGCCGACCGAGCCGCGCTATCTCGCCGTGTACGAGATGGATGGCGCGGGTGTCGTCGACAGCGCGGCGTGGAAGGCGGCCGGCGAGGCTGGACAGTGGCCGGGCAAAATCCGGCCGCACACGATGAACCGCCATCGGACACTCTACGAGTGGGTGGGCGGAAGCGCGGCGCTCACCGGGAAGACACCGTACGTCTTCTGGGTCATGATGGACGTGGAGCCCCATCGCGAGGCGCTCTTCAACGAGCTCTACGACAACGAGCACCTGCCGCTCCTGCTCAAGCTGCCCGGATCCGTCAACGCCGTGCGCTACCGCACGGCGGACCCAGCGGAGCCGCGCTACCTCTGCGCCTACGAGGTCGAGCGCACCGACCTGCCGATGTCGAAGCTCTGGAACGACACCTCGGACGTCGGGCGCTGGAAGCCGGAGGTGCGGCCCTACACCTACAACAAGCGCTACATCGTCAGCGAGCGGATCTTCTCGGCCTGAGGCGCCCGCCATGCCCGGGCGATTCGCCGGCCAGGTCGCGATCGTCACCGCGGGAGGCTCCGGGATCGGCGCCGCCACCGCGAGGCGCTTCGCCCGGGAAGGCGCCGCGGTGATGATCGCCGATCTGAGCGGCACGCGCGCGGAGACGGTCGCGTCCAGCATCAAGACCACAGGCGGCCGCGCAGCCGCCATCAAGATGGACGCGTCCGATCCCGGGGCGGTGCAGCGCACCCTGCAACTGGCCCTCGAGAGCTTCGGCCGTCTCGACGTGATGGTGAACAACGCGGGGCTCGCCGAGCCGGCGCCGCTCGACGAGATTCCCCTCGAGAGCTGGAACCGCGTGATCGCCGTGACCCTCACCAGCGTGTTTCTCGGCATGAAGCACTGCCTGCCGATCATGCGCGCCCAGGGCAAGGGGGTCATCGTCAACACGGCGTCGATCTCCGGCACGGGCGGCGACTACGGGCTCTCGTCGTATAACGCCGCGAAGGCCGGAGTCATCAACCTGACCCGCTCCGCCGCGCTGGAGAACGCCCGCCACAACATCCGCATCAACTGCGTCTGCCCCGGGGCCATCGACACGCGGGGCATCCAGATCCTCGGCCGGGAACGCGCCGAGGAGCTGCGACGCCAGCACGCGGCCGTGCATCCGATCGGCAGGGTCGGCGAGGCCGGCGAGATCGCGAGCACCGTGCTCTTCCTGGCCTCCGACGACGCGTCCTTCATCACCGGCGCGGCCATCGTCGTCGACGGCGGCCTCACGGCCCATACGGGTCTTCCCCACTTCGAGCGGCCGACACCATAGGGACGCGACAGGAGCTCGCGATGATCGACTCGGCGTTCACGCTCGAGAAGAAGACCGCCATGGTCGTCGGCGCCGCGAACGGGATCGGGCGCGCGACCGCGCTCGCCTTCGCGGCTGCCGGCGCCCGCGTCGCGTGCGCCGACATCGAGGCGCCGGGCGCCAGGGCCACCGCGGCGGAGATCGAGAAAGGCGGTGCCCAGGCGCTGCCGGTGCACCTCGACGTCACCGACAGCGCCAGCTGCCGAGCCGCCGTCGCCGCCGCCGTCGAGCGCTTCGGCGGCCTCGACGTCCTGCTCT
>Ga0066710_100000238_pt1 | contig 29826 bp, 28 predicted proteins | sample GraSoiAngelo_159_FD_79666 | JGI IMG/M metagenome (GOLD analysis project Ga0066710, IMG submission 79666) | Grasslands soil microbial communities from the Angelo Coastal Reserve, California, USA - 14_1009_16_40cm | ecosystem: Environmental > Terrestrial > Soil > Grasslands | place: USA... | reverse complement strand
TAGGGCAGCGGCGTCGGACGCGATGGCGTTCCACCGAACAGTGAGAGCTTCTCCATCGCCGTGCTACGCTCCGGCTGTGGCAGACGAAGTCTCGATCTCAAGATTCAGAGCCACCTGCTTCGCCTGGCTGGCGAAGGTCAAGCGGACGGGAAGGCCGATCCTGGTGACGCGGAAGGGCGAGCCGATCGCCCAGATCATACCCCCACCGCCGAGAAGGACCGTCTTCCGGTTGGGCTCATTGCGCGCAACAGGAAGGATTACCGGTGACATCCTCTCGCCTGCCGCGCCAGAGAACAAGTGGGAAACCGGGCGGCGGTGAGGGCTCGTTCACCGAGCAATCTCGAGGAGACGACATTGTGAAAGGTGTTCAATTCGTGATCGACAATTCCGGTCGTAAGACGGCGGTTCAGATCGATCTCAAGAAGCAACGCGCCTTGTGGGAAGACTTCTACGACCGGGCACTGGCTAAGCAACGAGCGTCCGAACCTCGAGAATCTCTGAAAAGCGTGAAGATCCGCGTCTTGGGGCCTCGCCGGCGACATCGGCGTGGCTGAGTACTCCGTTGTCTTTGCACGGTCGGCCCGTCGGGAGCTCGAACAGCTCGAGGCCCGAGTAGCGCGCCGCATCATCGCGCGTATTGAAGCTCTCGCGTCGAACCCCAGACCTCATGGGTGTGCGAAGCTTCAAGGAGCTGATGACCTTTGGCGCATCCGCGTCGGTGACTATCGCGTGATCTATTCGGTCGATGACGATGGACATATTGTGGACGTCGTCGTAGTACGGCATCGTGGCGATGTTTACCGGTAAATACGCTCGGCTGCTCTGAGAATTACTTTCCACACCCTCTCGAAGGCGTCCGCCCAGGCGTCGACCACCTCGAGTGGCTGGGCGAACAACGGATAGGACTGCGAGCCGATGACGAGCGTCGACGCCAGCGCGGCCTCGGCGTTCGGATAGCGCTCGCGAGAGGCGAACAGCGGATGCGCCGGCAGCGGCGCCGTCTGCCACAACACGGCCTCAACGCCTTCGGCGCGCAATGCCTCGAGCACGCGATCGCGCAGCGCGGTCGGCCCGAGCCCGGCGCCCGGCCGAGCGCCGTCGAGGCGCACCCGGTACTTGTGGAACACATGTGTGCGGTCGGGCGGGATCCGGGGCGGCTCGACGCCGGGCAGCGTCGCGAGCCGCGCGCTGAGCCGGGCGGCGTTCCGCTGACTTCGGGCCGTCGTCTCGGCGAGACGCTGGAGCTGCGAGCGCGCGAGCGCCGAAGTCAGCTCGCCTGGCAGGTACATCCAGCCCCGGAGCGTCGCGTGGGCATCGGCTTCGTCGTCGAGCGGGTGGGTCGGGTCCCACTTCGAGGGCGGCTCGAGACCGTCGAATCTCACGCGCGCCGCCCGCGCGTAGAGCTCCTCGGAATCCGTCACGAAGAGCCCGCCTTCTCCGGCCGGGAGATTCTTGGTCGAGTTCAGGCTGAAGGCCGCCATCGCGGCCAGCGTCCCGACGGCCCGACCTTTATAGACCGCGCCATGCGCCTGGGCCGCGTCCTCGATCACCGTGAGCCGGTGGCCTCGGGCGAGCGCTTCGATCGCGTCCATGTCCGCCGGAAGGCCATGGAGATGGACGGGCACGATCGCCCGCGTCCGCGACGTCACGCGCCGGGCCGCGTCGGCCGGGTCGATGTTGTAGATGTCCGGGTCCACGTCGGCGAAGACCGGAGTGGCGCCCTGCTGGAGCACCGCCTGAGCGGTCGCGATGAACGACAGCGCCGGAACGATCACCTCGTCCCCGGGGCCGACCCCGGCCGCCGCCAGCGCGATGTGCAGCGCCGACGTGCCGCTGTTGGTCGCCAGACAGCAGCGCGCGCCCACCGCTGCGGCGAACTCCGTCTCGAGCGCCTTCACCTCGGGCGCGCCGGCGCCCGAGAGCACGCCGCGGTCGAGTACGCGGGCGATCGCCGCCCGGTCGGCGTCGGTCACGATGGGCCAGCGCCGGGGATTCACCCCGCTCGTGGCTTCCTCTTCGCGTGGCGCCCGTTGCGCGCGGCTCGGCCGTTGCTCGCGTGTCGGCCGTTGCCCGTGTGGCGCGCCACGTAGTCCGTCAGGAGCCGGAACTGCTCGACGAACGAGTGCTCAGCGACACCCAGCGGATCTTTGAAGAAGCACGCGAGGTGCGTCATGGGGCCGGCCTCGCCGTGTCGCTGGGCGAAATCGGTCAGGCGCACCAGGTCGAGCACGAGCGGCGCGGCGAGAATCGAGTCGCAGCCCTGCCAGACGAACTGCAGGCTCATCTTGGTGCCGAGAAAACCCCGGAAGTGGACGAAGTCCCAGGCGGTCTTCCAGTTGCCGAGCGACGGCACGTACTCGATCCGCACCCCCGCGTGCGGCGCATAGCCGAGCGCTCCAGCGAGGACGCTGGCCTTGCTCCGCACCTTCGAGCGCTTGTGGCGCGGATCGGCGAGTACGCGCCCGTCGCCGCCGCCCAGGATGTTGAAGCCCTCCCAGGACAGCACCTCGAGGTTCCGGGCGCGAAACATCGGCGCCAGCGCCGTCTTCACGAGCGTCTCGCCGGTCTTGCCGTCGCGCCCGTAGAAGGGCACGTGGTGCTTCAGCCCGAGCTCCCGGAGCGCGGGCACCTCGATCCCGACCGAGGGCGTGAAGTTCACGTAGGGGAACCCGCGGTCGAGAGCCGCGTAGGCGTAGACCATGCTCGGCGTCACGAGCGCCCGGCGGTTGTTCTGGATCGCACGCCGGAAGCGATCGAGCCGCTGGTGGTCGCGGGTCAACTCGCACGATGGTTCGGTGGCCGCGACGTTCACCACGATTACGGTCTCGAGCCGCTGCTCGCGGCGGAATCGGTCGAGATCGTCGCCGAGCCGCTCGACCACGCCAGCCAGCGACTCGCCGCGCGGCACGAAGGCGTCGCGCCGGGCGGGGCGGTTCGCCGGTCCTCCACCGTCGGCGAACCCCGGCCGCACCCGCGCCTCGACCGCACGCAGATCCGCCTCGAGCTCGGTCACGAGCGACTCCGCGATCGCGGCGTCGTCACGGGCGAGCGAGCGGGCACGCTCCACCAGCCCGGTCGGCGCGATGTCCCAGCCGCCGAACGCGAGGTCGCCGGCAGCGACGAGCGGCAGCAGCGCCAGCTCCGGCGATTCGGTCACGAGGCCGCCACCCGTCGCGAGGCGACGCGCGACGGCGCGCGCTCCCAGGACGACCGTGGAGGCGAGGCTCCCCTGGGCGCCGATCAGCCAGACGCCGATTTTGGACATGATTTCTATCTGAAGAGCGATCGGAGCAGGAGCGACTTGATCCCCGGCTGCTTCAGGATCGACAGGATCACGGGGCTATGCCAGTTGAACTTGGCTTTGCGCTTGATCAGTGATTGGACATCGTCCGAGGCCAAGCACGCCACCAGTCTGTCCCACTCGTGGTCGGTAAGGCGCGCGAGGCACTCGCGAAACCACCGGCTCGTGCGAATCTCGGGCATGAGGCGCTCGCGCCATCGCTTCTCGTACCGCGACAGCCGTCCAGCGCTGAGATCGTCCGCCGCGAGCGCTTCGATCAGGGTCTCGGCCGCGAACTGCGCCGAGAGCAGACTGTAGAAAATCCCCCCGCCAGTCACCGGCTTCGTCAGGCCGGCGGCGTCGCCGACGGCGACGATGCGGTCGTCGTAGCTCTTCGCCGCCGGCGCAACTGGCATGAGCCGCCGGATCGGCTCACGGGTGGTCTCCCGGAGTCGCGGCGCGATCGAGGGGCGTTCGAGGAATCGCTCCAGATGCGCTCGGGCGTCGCCATGCAAGAGGACTCCGGCCTTGAGATACGGCGTGTCGCCGCGGCGGAAGGGCACCAGCCAGGCAAATCCTTCTGGCGCCACCTGCCGGCCCACGTGCACTTCCAGCTTCTCGGCTGGTGACGCGGCCACTTCGAGCTGCGCCGTGTGCAGGATCGGAGAGGGCAGCCGCGAACCCAGCAAACCATGGAAGCGATATGTGACGCCGCAGCCAAGGACGAGCGCGCGCGCCCGCAGTCGTTCGCCGCGATCCGTCGCGACCTCGACGAACCGGTCACCCTTGTGGGCGTGATCCACCCTGGCGCTCGTGCGGACGACTCCCCCCGCCTCCAGCACGCTCGCGGCGAGCGCTTGATCGAAGGCGGCGCGGTCCAGGACAGCGATCTCCTCGCCCGGATCCTCGAGCTCCGCGACGCGCCCGCCCGGTGAGATCATGAGACACGACGATGGCCGGTGGAGCACAACCTCGTCCCGCACCTTGTAGAGACGGTTCGTCTCGCCTGACACAATGCCTGTGCAGTGCGTTGGGATACCGATCTCGGCATGCTCCTCGAGGACGACCGTGTCCAGGCCCGCCTCCGCCATGCGCAACGCCGTGTAGAGCCCCGCCGGGCCGGCGCCAACGACGAGCACGTCATGCAGGCCCGATGAATCCATGTCCGACGTCACCGACCGTTCAAGATAGCGTCGAGGAAGCGGCTCATACGGTCCTGGCCCGACGGGCGAGGTTACGGATGTAGTCGACGAAGAACACGAGAAATACGCTGACCAGCAGGCTTACGATGACCGCGATCGCTACGTTCAGGCGGAGCTTCGGCCAGGAGTGTCGCTCCGCAGGAACGGCTCGATCCATGATCTGCACGACCGGCAGGTCCTTGGCCTCGGCGATCTTCGCCTGCTCCAGCTGCTGGGTCAGCAGGCTGACAAGGGTTTCCTGCACCTTCACATCGCGAGTGAGCCGAGCGAGCTCGAGCCCGACCCCCGGCACACGCGCGAAGGGCACGTAGATCTCGCGGCGGTCACTACTACCCGGCGGGGCCGGATGCGATGCCGACGCGTTGTCATCTCCGTATTGCATCTGGCCAAGCTGCCGCTTCATCTCATCGATGCGTCGCCTTATGGCGATGATGTCGGGGTTCGCATCGGTCGCAAAATTCCGCGTCACCTGAAGCTGGACCTCCGCGGCCATGATCTCGCCCTTGAGCCGGGCCGCCCCTTCGATCGCTCCGCGGGTCTGCTCCTGCAGCACAACGGCGCGATTGCGCTCTTGGAACCTCCGCAGCGTTTCCTCGCCACCCTCCAGATCGGTCTTCGCCCGGGCCAGCTGCTCGGTGATGAACACGCGCTGCCGGCTGGCCTCGCCGGTTCCCAGTCGGGATACAACCCGATCCAATTGATCCACGAAGAAGTTCGCCATCTGTGCAGCCATGTGCGGATCCGTGTCTTCGATCCGGAGCGAAATGGTGCCTTCCCTCGCGAACGAGATGTTCATCCGGTCTTGGAGGGCCTTGATGGTGTCCTCGGTGTAACGCGCGCGGTAGCGCTCCTGCAGATGGAACCTCTCGGCCACCATCTGAGCCATGGTTCGGCTCTTGAGGACTGCGGTCAGCAGGTCGCGGTTTGGGCTGGTAGAGATGCTCGAGAGTCCGGGCGCCGCCTGAGCGAGCCCCGAGGCCGCGAGGCTCCCCAGCAATCCCGCGGCGCCAGTGGTCTCCTTGGGTGCCAGCAGGGTCGCCGTCGATTCGTACATCTTCGGCGTCACAATCGAGTAGGCGGCCGCCGCGCCGATCACGACGGCCCAGATCGCGACCAGCAACCACCGATAGCGCCTGAAGAGTCTCAGGTAGTCGAGCACGTTCACTTCTCCGGGATGATGGGGCGGTACCGATGCGTCCGTCATGGCTTCAAGGCTCCGCGTCGCGGGACCGATAGCCTCTGGGAGCGCCCCGACCTCGCGAAAAGAGGAGCGCTGATATGGGGATCGAGGGGCCGATCTGGCTAGCCCGGCGGGACAATGTTGCGCTCCGCCGGGGCATGCTCGGTGGCGCTCTTCGTGTGCTTGCGTCTCGGTGGCTCCCAACGCCCGCGCAACGTGATGAGCACAGAGAGGAGAATGAGCTTCAAATCGAGGAGGAAACTCTGCTTCCGGACGTACAGGAGATCGTAGCGGAGCTTCGTGCGGATGTTCCGCGTCGCCTTCCCGTAGACTTGAGCGATGCCCGTGAGGCCTGGGCGCACGTCTAGGCGTCGGCTCAGACCTGGGACATTTTCCTTGAAGCTCTCGAACTCGCTCACCGGCATCGCCCGCGGGCCGACGAAGCTCATCTCACCCTTGAGGATGTTCAGGATCTGCGGAAGTTCATCGAGGGCGGTCCGGCGAAGGAACATGCCCACCCGAGTGACCCACTCATGGCCTGGCGCCATCCAGGGGCGCACGGACTTGTCGGCATCCGGGTGGAGCGTGCGAAACTTGAGCACTGCGAAGGCGCGAGCGTTCCTCCCCACTCGCACCTGGCGGTAGAAGATCGGCCCGCCGTCCTCGAGCTTCACGGCGATCGCGAACAACACCCAGAGCGGAGCGCTCACGACGATTCCGGTCGCGGCCAGGATGAAGTCCAAGCCACGTTTCATCACTGGTCGCGCCCTCCGAACGTCCATTTTGCGTTCGCGAGTCGCTGACGCTGATACTCGGCGACGTCCAGGATGATGTCTTCGAGATCATACTTCGGCGTGTACCCGGTCAGCTTGCTGATCTTTCGGAGGTCTGGGAGCCGCCGTTGCATATCCTCGAACCCTTCCTCGTAAGCCTCCGCGTACGGGACGTACACGACAGGCGACGAGCTCTGGAGTGCCTCTTTCACCCGATGAGCGAGTTGATCGATCGAAATCTCATCCTTGCCGCCGACGTTGAAGATCTCGCCGACGGCGCCAGAGCACTCGAGGAGCTCGAGGATCGCCCAGACCGCGTCCTTGACGTGTGTGAAGGTCCGCGTTTGTTTCCCATCGCCGAAGACCGTGATCGGCTCGCCCGTCAGAGCCTGGCGGACGAAACGTGGGACCACCATACCGTAGCGGCCTGTCTGGCGGGGTCCCACCGTATTGAACAGGCGCACAATGGTGACGGGCAGCTTTTTCTCCTTGTAGTACGCCAGCGCCAGAAACTCATCGATCATCTTGGAAGCCGCGTAACTCCATCGGCCCTTGAAGGTCGGCCCGAGGACGAGGTCGCCGCTTTCGGAAAACTTCTCCTCGTTAGACTTCCCGTAGACCTCCGACGTCGAGAAGATGACCACCGCTTTCTTCTTCCGCGCTGCCAGCTCAAGCACGATCTCCGTACCCTTGATGTTCGTTTCGATGGTCTGCACGGGGCTCTCGACGATCAGCCGCACACCCACGGCGGCGGCCAGATGCAGAATGAGCTCGGCATCGTCAATGAGCTCCGCCACGAGTGCACGATTGAGCACGGTGTCGATAAAGTATCTGAACCCCTCGCGACCCTTCAGGTGCCTGATGTTCTCGATCGACCCAGTCGAGAGATCGTCGAGCACACACACCTCGTGAGTATGCAGAAGCTCTTCGGCGAGATGCGACCCGATAAAGCCGGCCCCACCCGTGACCAGAATCTTCATGCTTCCCTCTCGTTCTGGTGAGCCCCCTCACCAACGAACCACGGCCGCGATGCACACTTCAATATTTCCAGTACTCTCCGAGCTTCGGGCGCTGCGCCAATCTCCGGAAGAACCCGAAGGCCCAGCCAAAGTGGATGCACGCGAACGCCAGCACGAGGCGGGGCAGGAGCGACACGCGAGCTTCACGGACGGCAATCGATGCCGACACGAGAGCGTTTCCAAGTGCGTATCCACCGAACAACCCGAAAAACAGTTGCCTGCTCAACTGGCTGAGAGGTGAGAACAGCACAAGGGTCCCGAGTGTGCCGACGAACAGGGCCAGCGCGAACTGGCGGGGCGCGGCCAGGGTTCGATGCTTGAGGAGAAATCCAGCTTTGCCACCGCCGTACCGGCAGTAGAGGCGCCAGAAATCCTTGAAGTTGTCACGCGGAACGTACGAGGCGGTGATCTCGCTGTTGAGATACACCTGGCCGCCCGCTCTTCTGATCCGGTAGTTTATATCGGTGTCCTCACTGATGATCGAGGCGTCGGCGTCGAACAAGCCCACCCGGTCGAACACTTCCCGTCGGAAGCAGCCGAGATACACCGTGTCCACGCGCCCGCTCTTCCGGCCCAGCCGGAACTGCGCGCCGCCAACACCGAGGGGATGCGCAAGCGAGATGCCGATCGCCCGCTGGGTTGGTGGAGCATCGCGCCTCTCGACAGGCCGCTGGACACCCCCGACATTGTCGGCTCCTGTCTTGAGAAGCGTCTCTACGCACCGTGAAAGGTAGTCGGTCCCAATCAAGGTCCTGGCGTCGATTCGCGCGATGACATCGCCCCGAGCGGCTCGGATCCCGAGATTGAGCCCCTGCGATCGCCCCGCACTCGGGTTACTTACGATTCGGAGCGCAAGCGCCCCGGCCGAGCATCGCTCCACGATATCTCTGGTCCTGTCGGTACTGACACCATCCACGACGACGATCTCGAGCCGATCCGACGGATAATCCTGCGCGACGATCTGCGCAAGACACTGAGCGATGGTCTTCTCCTCGTTCCGAGCCACAACGACGACGGAGACGAATGGGAGATTCGTCGCCGCCTCCACGCTCTCAGCGAATCGCCGCGGCGTCGTCACGCCCCGGCCAGTCGTGGGATTGATACGTCCGCAGGGGAGACTGCGGGAGTGACACTTCCAACCGCCGGATTCGTCGCCGTGCTCGGAGTGCCGTGCAAGACCATGGCTAGGAGAATCGCGTGCGTGAATTCTGAGAACGTCGGCCCCTGCCAGGCGATCCAGATTCCGATCATTCCTGTCACGGCACCGACGTAGTACAGGAATCCCGGGTCCATCCGATAGCGCTTCACCTCGATCCGGATCAATCGAAGGACCGCCCCCATGAAGACGAGAACGCTCAGCATTCCGCCAAGACCGCCGAACATCCATGCCATCAAGAGTCCGCTGTGGGGATTCAACCGCTCCTGGAAGGAGCTGTCGATCGTGAACTTCTGCTCAAAATTGAATCCCACGCCTAGCGGATGATCCAGAGCAACCTCGATGAAGTACCTCCAGATATCGATGCGTCCGCCCGTGTAGTACTCCCACCGACCGAAGACGACGTCGCGCGAATAGAACCGTGACAGATAGACCTGCGCCGAATCCTCCGGCATGAGCATCCACGCGACGCCGACAACCAGAAGCGCTCCTACCAGCGTCACCAGAAACCGGATCATATCTTTGCGAAGGTGATAGAGCGCCATGAACGACCCGAAGACCACCGCGAACACCAGCATGACGAGACCCGTCCTTGTCATAGTCCAGAAGATCAGAAAGACCAAGCCAATGACGTAGAGGAAGCCGATCGTCGATCCCCTCCACTTCCTCCCGAATGCCTGCCGCACCGTCATCGGCAGGACGAAGGCGATCGCCACGAAGCCGCTCGTCAGCATCTGGAAGGGGTTCGACGCCAACCCCTGGAACCTGTAGGCATCCGATAGCAATGACACCTGCGTATGCACCGCGCTCGGATCCTCGAACAGCGCTAAGTACATCGCCGGGCTCACGAGGTAGACGACCCCGAGCACCAGCGGTACGGCCGGCGGGACAAAGAACGCCACCGCCAACCATTTATAGAGCTTCGGATTGTCCTTCAATCGGAGGTACGTGACGAGGCAGAGCAGCGACGCCAACATGTGTTTCCCGAAATTCGAGAATCCGATCAGATCGAAGCGCAGATTGTAGATCACCGTCGACAGCAGGGTCGCGATGACGCAGAACATCAGGTACGAGGCGAGAGCTCCGAAGACGATAACTTCTGTCTGCGTCCAAACGAGCCTTCCGCGCGTCAGAAACCTCGGAGCTCCGACGACGATCGCCAGCAGAACCGCGAACAGGAACACGAAATCGGAACGGTAGCTGATCGATTCGCTCGTGACGGCGCCGCCACCAGCCTCGGTAATCCGCTTGAAGTAGATGAGCGAGGCGCTACCGAGGATCAGGAGGCCGTCGACGACTTTTCGCATCCTGCCAGCTTGACCACGACACTGTTTCGCCGCTGGTTCGCGAGCCACAGCTTCCGCACGAGGACGCGCGGCATCATCATCAAGGCGCCGACGACGACGTACGCTATGCTCCGCGGCCCGAGCGACGACGCCAGCGTGGCGAGCGACTCCCGCCGTCGCCCATTCGCGAGGTACGCAACGGCGAGCTTGAACCGGAGACGCCGAACGGCCCGGTCCTTCGTGCAAAGCGTGCCCCCGACCTCCACGCCACGGGGCAGCAGAGTTTCAAACATCGATATCGCATTCGTCTTCAGAATCGGCTGGATCGTCATCGTCGTGTTGCTCTCTTCTCGAATTTCTACCGTGACCAGATCTTCGTCGAGGTAGCCGAACTCGAAGCCGGCCAGCGCGATCCTCAGCCACAGGTCCCACTCCTCTGGGTAGTATCGAGTCTCGACGAAGCCGCCACAGCGCTCAAACACTTCCCGAGAAGCAAGCACGGTGTTCGGATTGATGTAGGACGACCTCAGCAATTCCGGGAGGATCTGTCCCGAGCGATAGTGCCCTTTCTTTCGGTAGAAGCGGTCCGGAGCATCCGCGTAGACATGCAGGGCGTTGCAGTACACGATCTTGTACCGAGCATGTGCCTTCAGGTATTCGAGTTGCCGCTCGATCTTGCGCGGATGGTAGAAGTCGTCTGCGTCCAGGAACGAAACGTAGTCGCCTCGGCACCCTCGCAGGGCATTGTTTCGGGCATTGCCTTGACCCGCATTCCCCTGATGCATGTAGACGACCCGTGAATCCGCCAGGTCTTGGACTATCGTCGCCGTCCCATCCTGGGAGCCATCGTCGACGATGATGATCTCGAGATTCTGGTAGGTTTGCTCCAGGGCGCTGCGCAGAGCGCGCTCGATGTATCGTTCGGCATTGTATGCGGGGATGATGACGGACACGAGGGGAGTCAAGCCGGTGTCCCTCGCCAAGCGAATGCGATGGACCGCTTCGGCATCACCTCGACGCTGAATCCGACCTTTTCCAGAAGACAGCCGATATCCTCGATTCGGCCGTTCGGATGGTATTCCATGACGATCGCCTTGATCCTCCGAAGATCCTCCGGGTCAGCCTTCCCGAAGATCTCATACTCGGCGCCCTCGCAATCGACCTTCAGGCAATCGATCTCCCTGAGATCGTTCATCTGAAATACTTCGCCAAGCGACCGGCACTCCACTCTGAGCCGTGTCGCGCCTCCCCGGGAGGCCCACCAAGGATGAATCGTTGGGAACGCGGTCGAGCCGCCGGTATCCCCCTCCATCGCATGGAGGTCCAATTCGCCTCCAGACCCGGCCACGGCCAGGCGGCTCGCGCGAATCCGATTCTGCACGCCGTTCAGGGCGACATTGACGCTCAACAAGTCGAAATTGTCGGGCATCGGCTCATAGCAGAAGACCTGCGCGCCACGCGCCGCGGCCGCAATCGCAAAGACGCCCGTGTGCGCGCCGATGTCCACGACGGTCTTCCCCTCGCCGAGGCGATTCAGACCGTTGTCGTAGAGGCCATGGATAAAAACTTCGTCGATGATCGGCAGGTCGCCCGTACTCGCCCGAACGACGAACCGCAAGCCGTTCCTCAGTTCGACGCGGTACTGCCGGCCTCGCGGCAGGAGGCCGCAATAGTCGAGGATTCGTATCCACGGCTTCCGATATTGGCGGAACACAGCGATGGCGTGGGGTGCCTTTCCGACGACGCCGACGTCGTTGATCACCATCAGAGGCGGGTGCGGCGCGCCGCCGCCGCTGGCCGCACGCTTCGGTGATGCACTACCGCTCGAGTCCTAGTACGGCGGTCACGGTGTCGACAAACGTGTCTGCCAGGAACGGCCGGAACCGCCCGCCGTGGAGGTACGCTCTCCCCGCGTCGACGAACGCCTCGTACTCCTGCTCGCTCACGCTCGCGATGTACGCCCCGAGTTCCTCGTTCGAGCTGAATTTCCGCCGGTCGACGAACGCCTCTTTGTCCACATAGTCGGCGATGTCCGGGGCGCCGAGATAGATCGGGACGCAGCCGCACCGAAGACAATCGAAGATCTTCAGCGTCACGTATCCCGGTTGGTCGAGCATGTTCTCGTAGCACATCGCGAATTTGTACTTCGGGTAGACATCCCACTTGTGCCTGACGGGCCCCCGATACGACGGATAGAACTCCCGTCGAATGCTCGACCCGCGGAGCCGACGAAACATGTAGCTACGGTAGCCCGGGTTCCAGCCCTCGCCGTACAGGTCGAAATCGCTCGGCCATCGCTGCTCGAAGAACCTCACTGCCCGTCTTCGCTCCGTGAACAACTCCCGCTCGTGACTCGAGAACTTGTACCCCGAGATGTCGACCAAGAGCTTCTTCTGGGAGAACGGCAGCGGCTCGACGCGAGGATAGGACATCGGGTTCGGGAAGTAGATTCGGTGGTATTTGCGGCCGGCGGCCAGGGTCGGATCAGCTGTGAAGATGACTGGAAACTCCTCATGAACAGCGGGATCGAAGTTCGTCGGGCAGACCGCAGGGGGCTCGAAGATGAACAAGGCGAGCCTGTCGCCCACCCCAGCCTTCTTGGCCTCCCCCAGCAGATCCCGGGTGGAGCTCCTTCGTATCCGGTTCTTCATGTTGTGGGCGAACCTCGTGCGGAAACCGCTCGGCGTGATGCTCGAGGCGTCCCAGAACAAGAGCCATCGGCACTCTTCGAGCGGCTGGTCGCGCGTCGCCTCGAACGTGTAGCCCAGCTCAGCGCATCGGTGCCTGAGCCTGATATATGGCTCCGTGCAGTTATCTCGCGCGTTCGGGTCGAAGAGCGTTCGCTCCGCGGAGCCATACATATGGTTCAGAATGTAGCGGCGTCCGAAGGATCGCATGCTCATCGACTGTCGATGGCGTTCTCGAGATACCAGCGCACCGTCTTCCGGACGCCCTCCTGCAGACTTGTTTGTGGTGCCCAGCCGAAGACTTGTTTACACCGTTCGATGTTCATCACCTTGTGCGGGGCGCCGTCAGGCTTGGAAGTGTCGAACTCGAACTCTCCGGTGAATCCGATCTCTCGCTTGATGAGCTCTGCGAGTTCAGCAATCGATACGCCGCTCCCGACACCGATATTGATGGGTTCCACATAGTGCGGGATGCTCAAGGCTCGACGAATGGCTTCGACACAATCATCGACGTACAGCCATTCTCGGACCGGCTTGCCCGAACCCCAGATCACGGCGCTCGGCTCGCCGAGCTTCTTCGCCCGGGCGATCTTCATCACGAGCGCGCCGAGAGCGTGGGACCTCACCTCGTCGAAGTGGTCGCCGGGGCCGTACATGTTCGGAACGATGAGATTGATCGTTTCGAGACCGTACTGGCGGTAATAGGCCAGGCTCTGGACGTAGCTGGCCTTGCGAACCAGGCCGTAGGCGAGCACCGAATCGTCCAGCGGCCCTTCCCACCAGAGCTCTTCCCTGAACTCCGGAAACACGTCCCGAGGATACGAGCAGTTCGGGATTGGATTCACAACACGCCGGATGCCGAACTCGCGGGCCAGCTCGAAGAGATTCGCGCTCAGCAGGGTATTGCTGTAGAAGATCTCGGCGGGATGGTCGAGACCGAACTTGATCCCTCCGATGAACGCCGCCGCGTGAACCACGACGTTGAGACCGGGATTCTTCTCGAACACGGCCTTGAATTGCCGGTGGTCGCGCAAGTCCGTGCCCAACGACTTGGCGACCGGCACGACGTCCAGCCCTTCCGACCGGAGCTTTGTCGCCAACCGCCGACCCAAGAATCCCGTCGCCCCGAGCAGAAGTATCTTCATTCGCGTGCTCCCCGGTGCGCTTCGTACGCCTTCAGATATTGCTCCTTCGTCATGCACATGAGGATGTAGTCCCAGTAGCGGCCGTGCCGGTAGAGGTACTCCTTGAACGCGCCGCCTTCGACGAAGCCGAGGCGCTCGTACAGCGCTTTCGCCTGACCGTTGAACTCACCGACCCGGAGATACACCATGTGCATGTTGAAGTGGAGGAACAAGTACTCCAGCAGCATTCGGTAGCTCGCACGCCCATATCCTCGGCGACGCAGCGTCGGGACGATGTCGAGCCCGACCTCACAGTTTCGGTTGAGGGCGTCGATGTTTTGGACCCGGATGACACCGATGACCGTGTTTTCGCGGAGCTCAACGATCGCGAAGCGCCTGGTCGTCCTCGACCCCGCCAGGCTCTTCCACCACTGCGCCTGCTCCTCGCTCGAGAACATCTCGACGTTGCCGAGCTGCAGCAGCGTCGACATTTCGTTGTGGAGCTCCTTGAGTGCATCGAGGTCGCCTGCTTCGACGGGTCGAAACCCGAGGTCGCCGTGGATGTACATGCCTCAAGAAGCCGGAACGCTCGCTGACGCCTCGACGACTTTTCGCACGGCTGTCACGACGTCTTCGGCGTCTCCATCGGACATCCCTGTGTGCATGGGTATCCGCACCATCGAGTTGAAGAAGCGCATCGACTGCGGGAAGTCATCCACCCTCGCCGCGCACATCTCGCGGTAGTACCGGTTGGTGTGCAGCGGACTGTAGTGGGTATTCGCCATGATCCCTTCGGCTCGGACGGCGTCGACAAACCACTCCCGCAGGCGAGGCTCCACGAGCAGATAGAACAAGTGCCAGTTCGCCTTCGCCTCCGGACTGCCTTTCGGCAGCCGAATGCTGCCGTAGCGCGCGAGCTCCGAGATGTAGTACTCGGCGATCCTGTCACGCCGCTTGTTCATCGCGTCGAGCTTCCGCAGCTGCGATAGCCCCAGCGCGGCGAGAATGTTGGACTGGACGTAGCTGTTCCCGCGGTCGACATACTCGTAGTAACCTTTCTTCGCCGGATCCGACAGATAACTGTGCTTGTCGGTCCCCTTTTCTCGGGCCACGACAATTTTATCGACGAGCTCGTCGTGACCGGTGACCAGAGCGCCACCCTCGCCCACCGCGAGATTCTTCGTGCCGTGAAAGCTGAAGCAGCTCACATCAGCAAGCGAACCTGTCTTGCGCCCTTTGTATTCAGCGCCGATCGATTGCGCCGTATCGTGGACAACATAGAGCCCGTGCTTTCGCGCCAGAGCGTTCAGGGGGTCCATGTCCACCGGGTTCCCCGCGTAGTCCACTGGCACGACGGCGACGGTCCTCGACGTGATCTTGGCTTCGACCTCCCCAATGTCGATGTTCCCGTTTTCCGGGTCGACGTCGACCAACACCACCTTGAGGCCGTTGAGAATCGGCCCCAGTGCCGACGACGTGAACGTGAAGTTCGGGACAATGACCTCCGATCCGGGGGGGAAACCCTTCACCATGAAAGCCAGCTCGAGCGCGGCCGTACACGAGCTCGTGAAGAAGGCATGCTTGACGTTCAAGTATGCGGCCAGCTCGCGCTCGAACGCTCGGCATTCCGGACCATCGCCACTGACGAACGTCGATTGCACGACCCGCGAGACAGCGTCCAAATCCTCGTTGTCGAAGAACGGGACCGTCAGCGGAAGCATCGTCTTCCGGACCGGTGTGCCGCCATCGATCGCCAACCTGGCAGTCATTGCCGTCACCTCTTCGCGTCGATCGAGTTACGACCCGTCGGTTTGGTCATGCGCTGCTCTGGGTGCCCCTTGGACCGCTCACGTGCGGGCCTCCTCCGCGCCGAAATACTCTTTCAAGACCGCTGGGTCCTTCGAAAACCAGTAGTCGCCGTACGGCCCGATAAACGTGAAACCCGCGTCGTGGAGCAATTGAAACACTTTGATGTGATCGCCCGAGTTCGGTCCCTTCCGCAGCGGCGAGATCTCCACGTAGACGTTCTCTGTGATACGCAGAGCCTCCGGCGCCCCCTCGAGGACCTCTCGCTCGACCCCCTCGACGTCTATTTTCATGAGGTCGATCCGCGCGACCGATAGTTCCGGCAAACAGTCGTCCAGTCGTCGAAGGATGATCGGCTCGAGCCCGACCTCCCGCTTGCCTTGCTGGCGGACGAAGGGCTGCATTCCCAAAAGCGAGCTGGCGTCACGATACGAGCACACGTTCAGCCGCGCGCTACGGTTTTCGTTGTACAGGCCGAACTCGAGCAACTCGACTCGATCCCGCCACGGAGCGATCCGTTTCGCGCACCGTTCGCGCGCGAGCGCCTGCGGCTCGAAGCAATAGACGCGGGCATCGGGGAACGTCCTCAAAAATGTCCGGGTCTTGTCGCCGACCGCCGCACCGACGTCGAACACCACCCTGACCGGGTCGCGACTCGCGCGCGCGCGCATCACCAGGTCGAGGACGTAGTAGATGTCGCTCTTTCCGAACACGAAATGCTTCAGCGGCCGGATGCGCTCCTTGGCGCTTCTCACGGAGTCGTACTCGTAGAGCCTGTCCAGCACCGGGTTCACGAGCTGCCTCAGCACCGGAACCCCCCAGCCCGACCTCGCCACGACCCTGCAATCCCATCTCCGACGCCACGAGCGATCGCAGCGAATTTCGCGCTCTTGTGGCGCTCGTAGAGCCCGATCTTGATGAACGTCTTCACGAAGTTCGTCGTCGCCCGGAGCACCCACAGCGGCTCCCTACAAAAGTAGAGACGAACGATCTCGACGAAGTTACGAAGCATGTAGTAATAGCGCCACGGCTCGTGATCGCCGACCACCACCGTTCTTCCGAGGAAGCTTCGCTCGAGGCCTTGCCCACCGGCATGCGTCATCAGCGCGTCACGCGAGCAGAGGATCCGGAAGCCATGACGTCGCAGACGCAGGCAATACTCGAGATCAACGCCTTCAATGAAGAAGTCATCACGAAATGGACCCGAGCTCCGATAGGCGGCCAGGGCCAGAACACTCCCGGATGTAATCGTCGTCTCGACTTCAAAGTATCCGGCCCGAGATCTACGGCCAAGAACGGCCAGCTTCCCCGACGCCAGGCTCCGCGCGTTCGCGGCGAGCAGCCCGATCTTTTCGGGGGCAGGATACTCGTCATAAATCACCGCGAGTCGCCTCAGCGCATCCATGTCGACGACCGAGTCCTGATCGAGCAGGACGGCCCACGAGAGCTCCAATTCGCTCGCCCGCCTGAGGCCTTGGTTCAGGGCCGTCGCGACGCCGAGATTCCGCTCGTTCTCGACGACCTCCACGTCGGTGCCAGCGAGTTGGTGTCCGATCGCACGATCCGAGGGACCGCTGTTGTCGACGACAATGACACGGGCGACCTGGCACTGGATCCGTCCCAGCCGGTCAGCGAAGCCAGCATCGGGGCGATAGGCGGCGACCACGGCTCCAGTCGTCTCTCGACGCGGAGCGCCGACCCCGGTCGCCGAGGGCGTGGTCTTCACGCCTCCGTCTTCGCCGCTCGGTCCGCACCGGCGCTGCTTTCGCTGAGCAGCCGGCTCGCCAGACCTCGACCGAGGGTCGTATGGACGAAGATGCGACGGACACCGAAGAAGCAGGCCACGTACCCGACGGCTCCGCCGATACCCGTAACCGCCACAGCCAAAAGCCCTGCCGGGCTGGTGAGAAGCAGCACACCGCAGAGACCGACCGCGGCCACGACCGCCGCGACGAGCGTCGGGGTGAGGCGGCTGAGCGACCACACGACGGGCGTGTATCTCGCCACGGCCCCGACGAACAGGCACAGTGCGCCGAACTGCGTGAGCGCGGACGCGATCGCCGCGCCATAAAGGCTGAACCGTGGAATGAGGATTACGTTCAGCAGCACGTTCACGGCAGCACCTGCCAGATGGATGAAGAAGACCTGCCGTTGCCGATTGTAGACGACGAGGATTTGATGGCAGGGACTCCACAAGTAGTGGAAGAGCGCCATGACGATCGAGATCTGAAGCACTTTGCCCGCCACGGCAAAGCTCGAGGTGAATGCGACCTCGATGATTCCGGACGCGAGGGAAAATACGACGAACGTGATCATGAAGGCGATGAAGATCACGATCTCCATCTGGCGATCGAAGAGGCTTTGCACGACATCATGGGGCTTCGACAGCGCCGAGCTCATCGCGGGCAGGAAAACTGGCACCACGAGGTTCATGGGGATGATCGCGAGACCGACGATCTTCAGCGCCGCGTTGTACAGCCCCGTCTCCTCGATCTGGCCGAAGTATCCCAGCATGACCGAATCGCTGAAAATATAGATGGAACCAGCCACGCCCACGCCGGCGAGCGGCGCGGCCATCGCGAGATACCGCCTCCACACCCGGCGGTCCATTTCGAGCGCGATGGGATAGCCGCGTGAGACCACGACGAACACGGTCCCGACCATCACGACGACCGCAGACACCAGATACGCAAAGGCGAAGCTCTCGATGACCGGGAACATCCCGAGAAGGGTCGCACCCACGAGCCCGAGTGCGACGGATCCGAGAATCCCAAGCCATGCTTCGTACTCCATCCGCTGATGCGACCGAAAGAACGCATAGTAAGTCGCGCTGAGCTCCCCGAACCACAGGGTCAACCCAAGAACGAGAATCATCCGTCTGACCGTAGAATCGGGGCTCAGTAGAAATCCGCTGATCACGATCAATCCGAACACGAGGAAGCCGATGCTGAGCTTCAGACCAACGAGCGCCGCGAACCTCGCCTCTTCCCGCCGATCACGAGCCAACTCCCGCGTGACGAGGGGAGCCAGGCCAAAATCGAAGAGCGTCGAGAAGAGGGAGACGAAGGCGAAGGCGAAGGCGAATCTGCCGTACTCAAAGCCGCCGAGAGTTCGTATGACATAGAGCGTCAGCAAGAACTTCGTCAGCCGTCCCGCACCGTCTGCCGCGGCGAGCCAGAAGCTGTTCTTCAAGAGAATTTGCTTCTGGCTTGTGTTGTCGAACATCAACGACAAGAGGCGGACCCGCATGGCAGGTAGCGCTATGGTCTTTGCAGCTCCTCGAAGAGCTGCGTGAACCGTTCGGCCATGGCACCCCACGAGTTCGTGCGGCCGAGTGCCAGCGCTCGCTGGGCCATCGCTGCTCTGCGCTCCTCGGGCATCGCCAGGAACTCTCGGATGCTCTCCGCGAGGGATTCGGGGTCCTCGGGCTTGCTGAGGAGCCCGAGTCCAGACTCGCGTACCAGTCGCCCCAGCTCCGACACGTCGGAGGCGATCACGGGCCTCCCGAACGTACACGCCCCCTTCATCAAGGGCCCGCTCCCCCCCGTATAGAAGCTCGCATACGGAAACACCACCGCGTCACTCGCGTAGTAGTAGAGGGGGACGTCCTCGTCGCTGACATACTCAAGACGGAGAATCACCCTGTTCTGCAGCCGATACTTGGTGGCCAGCTCATGAATCTCGCCGACCGTGTAATCCATGGGGAAACCCGCGATGAGCAGGCGCCAGTCGCCCTTCGCGAGCCGCCCGGCGGCCTCGAACAAGCCCTCGATGCCTTTGTCGCGTCGGAGCATTCCGAACAGCAGCAGGATCGTGCCGGTATGAACGATCCCCAGCTTGTCCCTTGCCTCGCTCCGGCCGAGCGGGGTCCCCGCGTCGCCGCCTCCGTCGGGAATGACGGCAATCGTGAAGTCGTCGGGCAGTCGCAACTGTCGCTTGAGGCGTTCGCGGTGCCACTCCCCGAGAATCGAGATCGCGCGAATCTCACGGCCCAGCGACCGTCGAAAGATTTCTCGCTGGCAGACCTTGTAGAGCTTCTTCGCCCACGACCCGGAATACGTATCGAACGTGAAGTTCGCGGCACTCACCTCGCTGACGATTGGCGGGGCGAACTTCCGATAGCGACGCGCCACCAACGCGGCGGTGAGGAACTCGACATCGCTCATGTACACGGCGTCGAAGCGTTGGATCCGACAGAGTCTCAACGCTTCTCGCGCAACACGGAAGTTGGTCTTGAAGTGCCCCCACCAGTAATAGAGCTCGAGCTCGGAACGGCGCCGTTCGTACCGGTCGAAGCTGAGCCGGCCTCCGTCAACTTCGTGTACCGTAAAGGTGAGCGGCTCACTGATGTATCGGTCCGGGTAGATCTTGTTCGTGCACAACGTCAGCGAGTGCCCGAGCTTGCCGAGCGCCTGACAGAGCTTGACGGTGTACACGCCGTAGTGCCCCATCCGATCGCCGGTCGGCTGGACGACGAGAATGCGCATGGATACGCTATGCCCTCGCTCGGGTGACGACCAGCGTGTGCCAGCCCAGGCGACGCTCCAACCAACGGAACAGCCACGTCGGCATCCAGCGGAAATACCAGACCTGCTGGTACTGATATCGCACGTACTTGTCGATCACGTACGGGAAGATGTGATCCTTCCGCATGTCCACGATGTCGAAGTCGCGCAGGAGTTCACGGATCTCGGCGAACGAGTAGGCGTACGTCACCGGGCAGCCCTCGTGCGCCTCTGAATAGTGGCGGACGAGCTCCGCGGCACGTCCGAATGCGCCGACGCCATACTTCAGGACGATCCAGCCGACCTTCCAACTCCACTTCGAGTACAGCATCAGGCGAAGTTCGCTCCGGCTGTCCAGGTACTTACGGATCTCTCGAACGATCCGGTCGGGATTCGGGCTGTGATGCACGACCCCGAAGGAGTAGACCAGATCGTAGGGTTCGACCGGAACGAACGCGCTGAGCTCTTCGGCGTTCCCCTGACAGAAGCGGGCGGTCAGGCCGTAGACGTCGAAGCGGCGCCGGCACAACGCGAGACTTGTCTCGGACAGCTCGACGACCGTCAGGGTCGCGCCCGCCCGCGCGAAGTTGATCGAATCGGTCCCGATACCGCAGCCAATCTCAAGGACCCTCTTGCCTCTCCACCGGTCGAATTGCGCGAATCCGGGGATGTGCGGCTCGACAAGGTACTTTCGCGCTTCGACCTCGTCGAAATATTCCCGGGATCCGGTGGGCCGAGGAGAGTGCCGGATGTTGCAGGGTCGGGTATTCCAGAACTCTCTGACTTTCTCTATTGTGGGCACACCGTGCTCTTGCCGAGGGCAACGTACTGCACCCGATCGTCGAGAAGAGCCGGCCGGAGGATTCTCCAGCAATCGACGATCGTCGTGGGGTTGTGAACGATATCGGCCGCACTGATTGTACGAAACTGGTCGGCCGTCGTGGTGATGACGCACAGTGAGGATCGGGCGAAGCATTCTCTCATGGACGAGGCATACCGGATTTTGTCGCCGAAACGTTCGCGGGCGCTGTCGAGTGCGATCGGATCGTAGGCGACGATTGCAACATCTTCCTTGAGCAGCGCCTCAACAATCCGGACACCGGCCGACTCCTCGATGACGGGGGTGTTGGCCTTGTACGCCAGCCCGAGGACCGCGACACTGCGATCGGTGCGGCTGCCGAGATAGCCGAGGATCTTCGTGACGATGTGGGCGACCTGTGTCTGGTTCACGGCGTCGGTGGCCTTCGCGAGGACCGCGTCCTGCTGGTGCTCGCGGGCGAAGGCGACGAACGCGCGGTTGTCTCGCGGGAAGCAGGGGCCGCCGTAGCTCAGCCCACCCTTGAGGTAGTGCGGGGCGATTCGTCGATCGGCGCCGAGCGCCGTCGTTATCGCATCGATGTCGGCGCCCGGGATCGCTTCACAGATGGTCGCGAGGGTGTTCGCGAAGCTGATCTTCATGGTCACGTACGCATTGATGCTCAGCTTCGCGACCTCGGCGCTGACGATCGACATCCGCGCGACGTGGGGACGGTTCTCGCACACGCCCTCGTAGATCTTGACGAGCTGCTCACCAGCGAAGTCGTTGCTCTCACCGATCAAGACGAGGTCTGGGTTGAGAAAATCGGAGATGACGGTCCCTAGAGCAATAAACTCCGGGTTGTAGCACATCCCAAAGCCGGTGTTCAGCCGCCGACCAGACACGGCCTCGACGAGGGGAATGAGTGTCCGATCGGTCGTGCCAGGCGATACCGTGGAGCTGAGAGCGAGGAGATGATAGTCCTTGCTGCTCTCCTTCAGGGCCGCCGCCAGCTGTCCCAGCGCGTCCTCGACGAAGCGGCTGGAGAACTGCCCGTCGTCCATGCTGGGCGTCGGAACGATCAGGAAGGAGACATCTGACTCCTGGATCGCATCGCGGTAGTCCTGCGATGCCCTCAGCCGAGGTCGGGCTGCTTCCATCAACGCCTGGAGTCGTGGCTCGTAGATCGGGGCCCGCCCTTTGTTGATGGCGCTGACGGCCTCCCGATCGATGTCGACGCCTATGACGTCGAACCCTTTGGCCGCGAAGCACGCGGCCGCGCACGCGCCGAGCTTACCCAGGCCCACGACGGACAGGTGCATCAGCGGATGCGTCCCCGCTTCACGAGCTGCTCGTAGATCCAGTGGTAGGTCACCTCGAGTCCCTTCTCGAGGGAGATTCTCGGCTCCCACTGGAGGACTTCGCGCAGGCGGGTGTTGTCGCTGTTCCGCCCGCGGACCCCTTGGGGCTTCGACGTGTCATATCGCTTCGTGATCTGCTTGCCGGCGATCGTGGCCACCATGTCCACCAGATTGTTGATGGTGACCAGCCGATCCTGCCCGAGATTGAGCGGCGCGTGATAGCTCGACTGGATCAGTCGGTAGATCCCTTCGACGCAATCGTCGACGTAACAGTAGGATCTGGTCTGTTGGCCGTCACCCCACACCTCGATCTCGTCGACCTCGTTTGCGAGCGCGATCTTGCGACAGATCGCCGCCGGGGACTTCTCACGCCCGCCGTCGTAGGTTCCGAGCGGCCCGAAGATGTTGTGGAAACGAACGACATATGTCCTTAAGCCGTAGTCCTGGTTGTAGTGGCGGCACTGCCGCTCGGCAAAGAGCTTCTCCCACCCATATCCGTCTTCGGCATCGGCGGGGTACGCGTCTTCCTCCCTGAGCGGCGTGACGTCGGGCGACTTCTGTAGATAGCCGGGATAGACACAGGCCGAGGAGGTGTACAGGAACTTCTCGATCCCACTGAGGCGCGCCGCCTCGATCATGTGTAGGTTGATCAACGCGTTGTCGTGCATGATCTCGGCTTTGTGGGACTCGATGAAGCCGATCCCGCCCATGTTGGCGGCGAGGTTGTAGACGTGGTCGATGCCTCGCGTCGCCTGAACGCAGTTCGACCACCGCCTGAGGTCGAGGCATTCGAACTCGTCGGCCGCCGTCTTCTCGTATTCCGGCTCCTTGAGGTCGACGGCTCGGACCCAGTAGTTCCGCGCGGTCAGATACTTGACGAGGTGATGGCCGATGAAACCGCCCGCACCGGTCACCAGGACTCTCTCCACGACTCAGCCTCCTGTCGCCGGCTAGAAGTTCACGACGACTTTGGCGCCATCGAAATCGAAGTTGAACGGCATCTCCCGAAGACCTTCAGCGGTCAGTGCCCGTCTCACCGCCGGCTTCGTCGCCCGAGGGCAATAGAGCATGAGGAACCCACCGCCTCCGGCGCCGATCACCTTGCCGCCGAGCACGCCCTGGCCTCGTGCGATCTCGTACCAGCGGTCGATCGAGGGATGGCTGATCTTCCCGGATCGTCGCTTCTTGTTCGTCCAGTGTTCGTCGAGGAGCAGGCCGAATCGATCCGGGTCGCCTTCCTCAAGGGCTTCTTTGATCCGATAGCCGAGATCCTTCGTGTAGTGCAGGCTCTCGACGACCGTCGCGTTTCCCTGCTCCGTGTCCCGCTTCTGGTCTCCCAGGACGTCGCCGCTGTGCCGGACCATCCCGGTATAGAAGAGCAGGATGTTGCTTCGCAGCTCTTCGATGGTGGCGCTCGACACGTTCAAGCCAGTCACCCGCACGTGGCCGCTCTGATCGATCTCGAGGCAGGTGAAATTCCCGAACGCGGCGAGGTACTGATCGTGCTTGCCGACCGGGTGCCCGGCGAGCTCGATCTCGATGTGCGCCGCCATCTCCGCGAGCGCCTGGACCGGCATCTTCTCCTTCTTCAGCTCGTACAGCGCGGTCAGGAGCGCGACGAGATAGCTGCCCGACGAGCCCATCCCGGTGCCATCGGGAATGTCGGCCATGGACGCGATCTCGAGATTGTCCTCGATCCCGAGGAGCTTGAGCGCGGGGCGCACGAGATCGTGCTGGATCTCGTCGACTGACGCGGTTTGCTCGTAGCGCGAATACTTCACGCGGAGCAATGTGTCGGCGGCAGGCCGGTTGACGTAGATGTACACGTACTTGTCGATCGCAGCGCTGAGCAAGAACCCGCCATACCGGTACGCATACGAGGGCAAATCCGTCCCCCCGCCGCCGAGCGATATTCGTAGTGGGGCCCGGGAAAAGATCATCGCGCGTTGTCCTCGCTTGTCACTTCCAGTTCATCCCGCGATCGCGGGGGACGATGCGCCGAAGCGTGTAGACGTCGGTCTTGCCGATCTCGTCGACGTGTTGTTCGAAGTTCTGCCAGTCGTCCCAGACGCTGCTGATGAATTTGCCCGTGATGCGATCGGCCTTGTCCGATGCGAGGAACGCCACGAGCGCGGCCGGGATGGCGGGATCGACCCCGCCGCGCTCGAGCTCTTCCTTCGTCTTCCGCAGGAACTCCGCACCGGCCCGCTCGCCTGCTTCGAGAGTGCGCTGATGCAGAGAGGTCGCGACAAAGCCGGGGGCGATCGCGTTGACCTGGATGTTGTAGTCGGCCACCTCGAGAGCCAGGGTCTCGGTGAACCGCACCAGCGCTGCCTTCGAGACGGCATACGCCGTGTATCTCGCGAACGGCGTCGCCGCACCCCCGCCGGACATGTTGATGACCTTCCCGCGCCGCTGCCCGATCAGGATCGGGACGATGGCCCGGCACATGAGGAACGCCCCGACCAGATTCGTGGTCAGAGCGTCGCGCCACTCGCTCGGATCCACCTCCCAGGCTGGGCCGATTGGCCCGTAGACCCCAGCGTTGTTGACCAGAATGTCGATCTGCGAAAACCGGTCGAGTGTGGTCCGCACCAACTTGTCGATGTCGCCTTCGCGAGTCACGTCGGCTTGAACGGGTAAGAGGTCGGCGCTGATCGACGCTAATTCCTCAGCCGTCGTTCGTAGGTCCTGCGCGTTCCGCGCGCAGAATGCCACCTTCGTCCCGCTTTCGAGGAGGCTCCGGACCACGGCCTTGCCGATTCCCCGGCTCCCTCCAGTGACGATGGCGACGCGACCGTCGCGCGTCATCGGCCCACGCCCAGGTACTCGAACCCGCGCTCGCGGAGGTGCAGGTCGGCGAGCAGATTCTTCCCGTCGAGGATGAGCGGCATCTTCATGAGTAACCTCAGGCGGTCGAAGTCGAGCGCCTTGAACTCGGGCCATTCCGTGAGGATCACGAGCGCCGAGGCCCCACGTGCCGCCTCATAGGCACTGCCAACGGGCTCGAACCCTTTCGGCCCGTCCAGCTCGGCGAGGTCGGCCTTTGGATCGAAGGCGCGCACGGTCGCGCCCGCCTCTACGAGCGTCCGAATGATCTCGAGCGCCACCGAGCGGCGAAGCGTACTCGTGCCCGCCTTGTACGTGAGGCCGAGCACCCCGATGTCGAGGCCGGCGACGCTGCCGTGGCGCTCCGAAAGGCGGCGGAGAACGAGCCGCGGCCGACCGTCGTTGACCTTGAGAACACCGTCGAGGGCGGGAGTCTCGAGTCCCCCGTCGCGGGCGACCTCCCTCAGGACCTGAATGTCCCGAGCGAGCGTGCCGCCCGCAAAGCCGAAGCCGGGCGAGAGGAAGGCGTTGGGCCCGACGCGCGGGTCTGCTTTGAGCGCGCCCACGACGTCGAGAATATCGGCGCCCGTCCGTTCGCATACATCCGCGATCTCGTTGACGAACGAGATCGAAGTCGCCAGAAAGCTGTTGAGGGCGTGCTTGGTCATCTCGGCGCTGGCAAGCGACATCGTCAACACGGGCGCTTTCATCGGAGCGAAGAGCAGCCGCACACGTTCGCGGACCGTCTCGGTCTCGGCGCCCAGCACGATGCGGTCCGGTCGGAGGTAGCATTTGATCGCGTCGCCGAGCCGCAGATTCTCGGGCGAGTACGCCAGATCGATGCCAGGCTGGGTGTTCCGCCGGCGGATCTCCCCGCGCCATCGGCTACAGGTGCCGACGGGAACCTGGCTCGACACCACCACGGTCGCACCAGGCTTCAAGTGCGGGGCGAGTTCTTGGATCGTCGCTTCGAGCGGGGCAAGATCGAGCCGGTCAACCTCGTCGACCGGAGTGTCGAACGCGATGAAGACGAAGTCCGCAGCGGCAACGGCGATCGTCAGATCCACGGAGAACGAGAGTCGCCCACGCGTCAGGTTTTCCCGGATCAGCGCGTCGAGCCCCGGCTCGAAGAGCGGCGCGCGGCCCTCCGCGAGCGCGGCGACGACGGCTCTGGACTCGTCGACACCCACCACGCGATGCCCGAGATCCGCCCAGCAGGCAGACAGAACGGTGCCGAGGTGCCACAGGCCAATGACGCAGATCGTCTCAGATCGGTCCGTCACCCATTCGCTCGCGAAGCGTTTGATAGAGCATCGGCGTGTCGATCGGCCACACCGCACCATCCATCACGCATCCGTACAGGGTATGTCCCGCATCGAGGAGCGCGGGAAACACATCATGGCCAAAATCACAGGGGAGGGCCGCGGGGATCAAGCGCAGGGCATTCGGCGAAAGCACGTACACACCACCGTTGACGAGCCTGCTGAATACTTTGGATAGTGGCGGCTTCTCGGCGAATCGCACGATACGGGCACGCTCGTCGACCTGTACGATCCCGGCCCCGGTCACATCGTCCTTCTCGAAGAGCGCGATGGTCGCGATGCCACCGTGGTTCTTGTGGAAGTTCCACAGTCCGGCGAGGTCGCATTCCAAGAAGTTGTCACCGTAGACAACGAAGATCGGAGAGTCGAAGCCGAGCTGTGGAGCGAAGTTCCGCACAGCGCCGGCCGTACCCAGCAATTCTGGCTCGAAGGCGTAGGTGATTCGGAGGCCCCAGCGCCCCCCGTCCCCGCAGAAGTTTCGCAAGACCTCGGGACAGTGATGCAAATTCATGAAGACTTCCCGCACTCCACTCTGCGCGATCATCTCGAGCACACGGTCGATCACCGGACGACCGCCGACGGTCAGCATCGGCTTCGGGAGGCTGGTCGTCATCGTGCTGAGACGAGTGCCCCTGCCCGCCGCGAGAACCACCGCTTTCACGACAGGACTTTCTCTTTCACATACTTGATGGACATTTCGATACCCTCCCGAAGTCCAACGCGTGGCAGCCAGCCAAGGCCGAGTTCCTTCTGGATGTCCGCCAGTGTGATCTCCGCCTCGCCCGGGAGGTCGTCTTTGTAGACTGGGGCCAACCCGGTTCGCAGGATGGCCTCGACCTCGTGGAACACCTCGTTGACAGAGTAGTTCACGCCCGATCCCACGTTGTAGATCTGCCCATCGGTCTTCGAGTTCGTCAGCGTCAGGACATTGAACGCAGTCACGTCGTCGACATAGATGAAGTCCCGACGCTTCGCCCCGCTTCCGTAGATGACCGGCCGCTCTCCGCGCAGCATCTTCATCGCGAATGCGGTCATGAGAGGAGGAATGGACCGTCGCCAATCCTGCACGGGTCCGTAGACGTTGAAGTAACGAACGGTTGTCAGCCGTAGGCCGTAAAAGCTCGCGTAGGCCTCGCAGAACATCGCGCCGGCCCGCTTGCTTCGAGCGTACATGCTCAGTGGCTCTACTCGATCGACGCGCGAAGGAAGCTCCGCGACCCCCTCGTATTCGGCTGACGTGTCCGCGTACACCAGCTTCCGCACGCCCGCTCGGCGCGCGGCTTCGAGCACGTTGGCCGTGCCCTTCACGTTGATCTCGGCGGTCTCCACAGGGTCCTGGAGACAGTCGAGGAGGCAATTTTTCGCGGCAAGATGGAAGACTGCATCGACGCCGCCGAAGAACGGATAGATCTGACGCGAGCGAATGTCCACGTGGTGGAAGGCTACGTTGGGGTGCACGTTCTCCATGAGGCCGGCCGAGAGATCGTCGACGCCGATCACCGAATGGCCTTCGCCCATCAAACGGGCGGCAAGATGGCTACCGATGAACCCGGCGACGCCAGTGATCAGGATTCGCATCTAGCGGTGGGGCGTTCGAGGACGAGTTACAGTCGTTGGCGAACAGCGCTTCGCCCTCCGACTTACACAATGTATGTGTAGGCGGGGACGTGTATAACCGAGTTGTCTAAGCGAGGGAAGTCTATCCGGAAGACCGGATAGAAGGCAAGATCGTTTTGCCAGCAATGAAGGTCCCCCATCGGTACCGGTGCTCGTACTCCGAAGGATCCCGGCGCCACCATCCGCCCACATCACGTCATGCTGACGAACGCCACATCGCCAGAAGTGGGGCAGACTTCCGTCAAGGAGGAACGATGGAGAATTTGCGACTCGCACTCCTGATGGTCCTAGTTCTCTGCATAGCAAAATGCACGCCGGCCACTGAAATCGTTCCCCTGTCGACCTCATCGCAACACCGCGTGGCGTGGACCGATGACAGCACACCGCGGCCTGCGTGGTTCGCCTCGCCCGGGAGACTCGCCGTCGAGAGCCGCGACGACAGCGGTTCCGCTCAGCGCGACGGAGCCGCCCGAAACGCGGGCAGCGACTTTGCCCTCGTCGTGAACGGAACGACTGATGGCGCCATTCAGCGGGCTATCGACGCCGTCCACGCAGCTGGAGGCGGGACAGTTCTTCTACCCCCTGGCGCCTATACCAAGGGCGGCGCCACGTGGGCCACCATCTCCATAAAAGATCACGTAAGAATCCTTGGGCCGCTCGGGCAGCGCGGAGAGTGGTGGGGGCAGAAGGGCCGAGGTGCTGTCCTTGCCAACGACGATCGCGTCGATACGTTGACCAGCCCGAGCACCGGCGCTCAGAGCGTCGCGGCCAGCGTGGAGGGGCTCTCGTTCGAGAGTAGCAACAGCGTCGGCGCCCACATTGCGATGCCGAGCGGCACGAATAACTTCGCCATTCGCAACAACAGCTTTCAAGGGAAAGCAACGGCGATCATCCTCAATGGCACCAGCTACATCGTCGAAGTCACCAATAACTTCTTTCAAGGGCAGACCAGCGACACCGTCGTCGTTGACAACAATACGGGCACCGGAGGGCACACGCTCACGTTTCGACACAACTGGTTCCGCGATGGACGCTCGTCTGCGCTCGTTTTCCGAGGCTCATCGTCCACGCTGAATGTCCAGCTGATCGCGAATATCTTTGACGCCTATAACAACTCCGGCAAGAATGTCATCGACTGGGTCACCGGGGGGCGCACGTTGTACTGCGTCGGTAACTGGTTTGAGGGGTTCGCGGGCGTTGGCACGTGGGCGATCAAGTGGACCGGCGATTCCGCTACGCTCCAGAGTAACGAGTTCTCTCGCGGCACCAACGCTATCCGCCTCGTCAACTCGTCAAATTCGGTCGTAGGGATGAACCTCGCTGGCTCGTTGACTGGCGTCGCGCTCTTGATCGACGAAGGCTCGACGAACAATACGGTGTTCCCCACGGGCACGTCACCGCTCATCGACCGCGGAGTCGGCACGTATCTCATGGGGAGCACACGATATCGGCACCCGCAGTCGATGGCCCGCGCCTACAGCAGTGTCGGCCAGATGGTCGCGAACGCCGGGTACACGACCTTGAACTGGAACTCGGCTGACATCAATACCGATTCCATGCATAACGTCACGACCTATGCCAGCCGGCTGACGGCGACGATCGCCGGAAAGTATCTTGTGGGATATTCGATTCAGTATGAAGCGAATGCCATAGGCGTGCGGGCGGGACGGATCGTGAAGAATGGCTCCGTCAACGTTGCCAATCTCGCGAGCGTCCAGGCGGCCACCACCGGAGATGACACAACGATCCAAGGCGCGGTGCTTGTGGCGCTCTCAGCCAAGGACTACATCGAACTCCAAGGGTACCAGACAAGCGGACGGCTCCTGGCCGCGCGCGGTGGCACCAGTGGCTCATGGTTTCAGATGATCTATATGGGCGACTAG
>Ga0066710_100000237_pt1 | contig 29870 bp, 14 predicted proteins | sample GraSoiAngelo_159_FD_79666 | JGI IMG/M metagenome (GOLD analysis project Ga0066710, IMG submission 79666) | Grasslands soil microbial communities from the Angelo Coastal Reserve, California, USA - 14_1009_16_40cm | ecosystem: Environmental > Terrestrial > Soil > Grasslands | place: USA... | reverse complement strand
TCGGGGTCGAGGATCGCGAACTCCTCCTCGACCGCGACGGAAAGGTCGGAGCCGGTCTCGAACTGCTCACGCGCGTAGCGGAGCTGCTCTTCCGGGCTCAGTCGCTGCGCGTCTCCCATCGGGGCTCAAGCGTACTCGTACTTCGTCTGCGGAAGCTCCTCGTTGAGCTTCGGCACCTGCGGCAGAAAGATCGCCGCGATCAGGATCGGCAGCCAGAGCGTGTAGAAGCGGTAGACGAGCGTTGCGAGCAGCGCGGGCGCGAGCGGGACGCCGACCGCGGTCAGCGTGAACGCGAGGCCGGCCTCGACGCCGCCGGAGCCCCCGGCCGGCAGCGGCAGCGACGTGACGACGTATGCAGTGGTGTACGCGAGGACGAGCGGCGCCAGCGCGACGTGAATGTGGAACGCCATCAGCGCCGTCCACATGGTGAAGATGTCGCCCGCCCAGAAGATCAGGAAGCCGCTCACCGCGGCCCCGTGCTCATGCGGGTGGGTGACGAGCCTGCGGACGAGCACGACTCCGCCGATCGCGTCGGCGAACGCCGCGCGGAAGACGCGCCAGAACCAGCCGGGCCAGGTTCGGGGGTCGCGCCTCAGCACGCCGCGCTCGCGCGGCAGCGCGACAAGCCGCTCGGCACGGTCCGGCTGGCTGACCCAGACCGCCGCGACGATGCAGAGCGGCACCGTGGCGAGCCAGCCGATCTCCATTCCGTCCGGCGCGCCTTCGCCCCAGCCGGCGAGCGTCAGTGCGCCGGCGAGCATCGCGAGGACGGCCAGGATCCCCCACTCCAGCGTGTTCAGCGCGAGCACCCGGCGGACGGCCTGGTGCGGCTTCTCGCCGGCGCGCGACAGCGCCCAGTAGTCGACTCCGAGCGTGCCGAACGACGAGCCGGCGATGAACGCGCCGAAACCCATGATCACGACGCGCGTCGACGTCCAGTAGTCGAAGCGGGGGCCGCCGAACGCGCGCGCGACGTCGCGGTAGGCGACGACGTAGCCCACGTACGCGGCGATCTCGCCGGCGAGGCCGAGCGCGAACCAGCCCTTGTGCGCATTCTCGAGCGCGCGGAGCATCTTGTGGTAGTCCGCTAGCTGGCCGATGCCCGCCACCGCGCCGACGATGAGAATCATCCCTACGATGCCCCAGAGCACGGCCTTCTTCGGGCTGATCCTGAAGACGGGCTCGCGCTCGGCCATCCGTTACCTCGTAAACGGCTCGAGGAGGCGCTCGCCGATCGCCGCCCAGCTCCAGTTGCGCTGCACCGCGCGCCGGGCGGCGAGACCGAGCTCGCGCCGCGTCTCCGGCGACAGCGCGAGCAGTTCCTTCAACTTCGCCGCCAGCTCCGGCGCGTTTCCGGCCTCGAAGCCGACGAGGTGACGCAACTCCGGCGGGTACTCTGTTTCGATCCCGGCGGCGACCTCGGCGAGGCCGGAATGGCGCGAGACGAGCGGCGGGGTCCCGGCGGCGGCGGCCTCCGCGGCGACCATGCCGAAGGCCTCGGGGAAGATCGACGGGACGACGGCGACGTCGGCGAGCGGCAGCAGGTGGACGAGGTGCCGGTGCTCGAGCGGCCCGGTGAAGAGCGCCCCCGGCGGTGCGGCGGCCTCGAGCTCGGCGCGGTAGTCGCCGAAGCCGACGACGACTGCGCGTGCGCCGACCTCGCGCAGCGCCTCGAGCAGGACGTGCACGCCCTTGTTGAAGATCAGCTTCCCGAAGTAGACGACCGTCGGCGCATCCTCGGCGAAGAACGCGGCGAGCCGGTCGGCATTCCCCTCGTCCGGCAGCCGCTCGTTCGCCGAGCCCGGGTTCGGATGATCGGCGCGCGCCTCGTCCAGCAAGTCCGCCAGCGCCTCGTCGCGGGACTGCGGCACGAACTCCTCGACGTCGACGCCCGGCGGCACCTCGTGGACGCGGTCGACGTGCCCGACGACGTCCTCCAGGACGGCCCTGATGTGCGCGGAGCCGACGAACACGGACTCCGCGCGTGCGAGCGACTCGGCTCCCCAGCACTCGAGCTCCGGCCGGCCGCGCATCGAGTACTCGAGCTCGGAGCCGTGTGCTTTGACGGCGAATGGCACGCCGACCGCCGCGCCCACCGGCCCGCCGAGCAGCACGTGATTGGTGAACACCGCATCCGCGGGCAACCGCTCGCGCAGCGCGCGCGCGTTCAGCTCCACGTACCGCTGTCGCTCCGCCGGGGTCAGGTCTTGCAACAGCGCAGCCTCGACGCCCTCGTAGCGGTCGAGGACGAAGACAGGCAGCTTGCCGCCGATCTCCGGGCGCACGACTTCAGCCGAGCCGACGTCGTGGCGTTCCGGGTGCGGCTCCTGGCAGAGGACGGTGACGTCGTGCCCCGCTCTGGACCACACGCGCGCGAGCGCGCGTGTGTAGACGTTGGACCCCGTCCCGCCGAGCAGGTAGCCGTGCCAGAGGAGGATCCGCACGAGCGGGACGCTACTCCCCGATCCACGGCTCGGGCGCCGGTGTCTCGTTCGGCCACGACCCGGGACCTCCCCCGGTCCAGGTCCCGGGTCGTGGCTAGGTTGGCCATGTCGGGTGCGCGGGTACCGCGGATCACTCCGCGACGCCGCGCCAACGTCCACGGCCGATCGTGTCCCGACGGCCCCTGACCCGGGACCCACCCCGGTCCAGGTCCCGGGTCGTGGCCGCGCCGGACGGGGGCGGCCGCCGGCGGCACGACCTGTTAGGTCAGGTGGAAGTACAGGGCGTGCAGCAGCTCGACGGCCGGATTCGACGTGTGCACCTGGACGTCGGAGGGGACGTCGAGCAGCGCCTCGGAGTAGTTGAAGATGATCTTCAGGCCCGCGTCGACCAGGTCGTCGGCTGCCTGCTGCGCGTTGTCTGCCGGGACGGCGAGCACGCCGACGATGATGTTCTTCTCGCGCACCGTCTCCTTCAGCCGCGAGTACTCGGTGACCGGCACGTTGCCCACGGTCCGTCCCACCTTGTCCGGATCCGTGTCGAAGACGGCGGCGATGTTGATCCCGTGCTCCGCGAAGATCGGCGAGCTCGCGATCGCCTGGCCGAGCCGGCCCGCGCCGACGAGCGCGATGTTGTGCTGCCCCTGCGTCCGCAGGATCTTCCGGATCTCGCCGAGCAGCGAGTCGATGTTGTAGCCGACTCCGCGCTTGCCGAATTTCCCGAACGCCGACAGATCGCGCCGGATCTGGGTCGCGTTGATGTTGGTGTAGTCCGAGATCTCCTGAGACGAGATCCTGTCCTTCCCCATCTTCTTCGCCTGCGTCAGCACCTGGAGGTACCGGGACAGGCGGGCCGCAACCCCTACCGTCAAGCGATCCGGCACACGGACTCCTTCGTCGTTTGTGACAGCGCGGGCAGTTGTAGCAGGCCGCCTCAGTCCGGTGCTTGTGCAACCGCCGCGCGGAAGGCGTCGGGCTGGACGAAGTACGTGAAACGCCGCCTCCCGTCGATCTCGACCACCGGGATCGATTCACGATACGCCGCCTCGAGCGCCTCGTCACCAGCGATGTCGACTTCACGCAGGTCGAAGTCCAACTCCTGTCGCAATCCTGCGAGGACGTGGCGTGCGCGGTCGCACAGATGGCAACCCTGGGCCGTGTACAGGACGACCTCGGCGCGGTCTACGGGTAGATCCCGCGTGTGGTCGTCGCCTCCGCGACCCGCCGGACGGCGAGGCCGTAGGCCGCGTGCCGCATCGAGAGGCTGCGCGACTGCGCGCACTCCCATGTCTCCTCGAAGGCGCGCGTGACGATGTCGTTCAGCTTGGCGTTCACCTCGGCCTCCTTCCAGAAGTACTCCTGGAGACCCTGCACCCACTCGAAGTACGACACGACGACGCCGCCCGCGTTCGCGAGCACGTCCGGCAGCACGAGGACGCCGTTCGCGTCGAGGATCTCGTCCGCGGTGGGCGTCGTCGGGGCATTCGAGCCCTCGAGGATGATGCGCGCCTTGATCTTGTCGGCGTTCTCGGCAGTGATCACCTGCTCGAGCGCGCACGGAGCGAGAACGTCGCAGTCGAGCAGGAGCAGGTCCTCGTGCGGGATCCGATCGGCCTCCTTCAGCCCTGCGAGCGAGCCCGTCTCGCGCTTGTGCGCGAACGCCGCGGGCACGTCGATCCCGTTCGGGTTGTAGAGCGCCGTGGTCGAATCGGAGATCGCGGTGACGCGGGCGCCATCCTCGGCGAGGAAGCGTGCGAGGAAGCTGCCGACCTTGCCGAAGCCCTGAACGGCGACGCGCAGCCCGTCGAGCGAGCGGCTCTCGTACATCAGCGCGTCGCGCAGGACGTACAGCGCGCTCCGCGCGGTCGCCTCCTCGCGCCCGAGTGAACCGCCGATCTCGAGCGGCTTGCCGGTGACGACGCCGAGCACCGAGTGGCCCTTGTTCATCGAATAAGTGTCGAAGATCCAGGCCATGACGCTCGAGTCGGTGCCGACGTCGGGGGCAGGGATGTCCTTCTCCGGGCCGATCTCGTTGATGATCTCCGTCGTGTAGCGGCGCGTCATCCGCTCGAGCTCGCGGCGCGAGAGCTCCTTCGGGTTGACGATCACGCCGCCCTTCGCGCCGCCGAACGGGATCCCCATCAGCGCGCACTTCCACGTCATCCACATCGCGAGCGCCTTGACCTCGTCGGCGGTGACGTCGGGGTGGTAGCGGATGCCGCCCTTCGACGGGCCGCGCGCGACGTTATGCGTGACGCGGTAGCCGGTGAAGACGCGCGTCGAGCCGTCGTCCATGTTCACGGGCACCGAGACCTCGATCGACTTCTTGCACTCCGAGAGGACCTGGACGAGGTTGTCGTCGATGTCGAACGGGCCGGCGATGCGCCGCAGCTGCTCGCGGGCGATCTCCAGCGGGTTCTCGCGCAGATGGGTCGGTGTCTCGATCGTCGTCAACGTCGAACCCGAGGGAGGACTCTAGCTAGCGACCGAGGACCGCGAACGGCACCTGGCGACGCGTCGCGGGCCCGCCGTCCGTCGGCCAGGCGCGGACGCGCAGCCGGTACTTCCCGGGCGGGAGCGTCGCACCGCCGGGGTCGCGGCCGGTCAATCCGAGGGCGACGCGGCCGGGCAGCACGTCGCGCAGACGCGCCAGGAGACCGAGGTTGTCGTTGGCCGCGTTGAAGAGCTCGACGTCGAGGCGAGCGACGGGGCGGATCTCCGAGCGCCCGTCGACCTGGAGCAGCCCGCCCGCCTCGAACAGGAGCAGGGCCGGCGGAGTGTCGGACGGCTTGAACGCGCGCGATGAGAGGTGCACTCCGCCGAGCAGGTCGACCGCCGGCGGGCCGAACGCGATCGTCCAGGGAACGCGAATGCTGCCGCCGCCCGCGACGCGGACGGCGACGGCGCCTTCCGCGGGGGTCGAGCCGGTCGGGTTCGAGCCGGTCACGGCGCGGACGACGACCGTCGCCGTGTGGCCGCGCGGGAGCAGCAGCCTCGCCGGCCGAAGGAGGAAGTCGACGGCCGCCGCGCCCTCGCGGGTCTGGTCGACCGCGAGGCGGACGTCGATCGTCCGCGTCGAGAGGTTCTGGATCGTGAACGTGCGGCGCGTCCTCCAGCCGGCGCCCGTGGAGCGGCCGAGCGCGAGCGTCGCGGGGGTGGCGGCGGCCTCCCCAGCTGCCGCGGCACCGACATCGATCGTGCCGGCGCCCTGAGAGGTGACGCTGCCCTCGTCCAGCGGGGCGGCCGTTCCGACGAGGAGGCCCTTGAGCGAGGGCGCGTCGAGCCCGGGCCGCGCCTGGGCCAGCAACGCCGCTGCGCCCGCCGCGACCGCAGCGGCGGCGCTCGAGCCGTTGACGGTGGCGTAGCGCGGCGAGCCGTCGGCGTTCGTGCCGGGATCGGCGGTCGCAAGCCCGACGCCCGGCGCGACGACGTCCGGCTTCACGCGGCCGTCGAAGGCGAGGCCGGCGGAGGAGAAGGCGGCGACGCGGCCGCGGTCGCCGTTCGGCTCGACGCGCATCCCGCCGATCGAGATCGTCGCGGCGGCGCCGCTGCGCATGCGCGCGACGAGCTCCTGGGCGGTTCCGGCTGGGAGCGGCACGACCGGCACCGGCACGAGCTCGTCGAGCCCGAGGCCGCCGGAGGGCATCCGGCTTCCGTACAGGAGGACTGCGGAGGCGCCGGCCTGGGCGGCGTGCTCGGCCGCAGGTACCGGCGACGCGCCGCCGGCGACGAGCGCGGCGCGGCCGGCGACCCGGCTCGTCCCGTTGCGGGCGAAGAAGTCGAGCAGGCGGGGGCTGCCGGCGCTCGGGCCGAGGCCGCCGCGCGCCGTCGAGATCTCCAGGTCGAGGCGGTCGCGCGGGCGAACGACCCCGGCGAGCGGCAGCGTCCGGTCGAGCATGACGCGTAGGCCGCTGCGGACGACGGCGTGGACCGTCTCCGTGCTGCTGCGCGTGTCCGCGGCGCCGACGGTGAGCGCGGCAGGCGAGCCGCCCGGCCCGGAGATGCTGCCGTAGCCCGGGCCCGTCGCGCCGTCGTTCCCGGCCGCGGCCACGACGAGCGTGTCGAGCGCCATCGCGCCGGCGGCGGCGCGCGCCTCGGGCCCGTCGGTGAAGGCGGCGTACGGCTCCGCGAGCGCGACGAGCGCGACGCGCGCGGCATCGTGGGCGTCGCCGTCGTCGTTCGGGTCGACCGCGCGCTCGAGACCGGCGAGGATCTGGTCGCTGCGGGAGTACAGCGCCCAGCGTCCGGTCGCGTCGAGCTGCCAGCCGGCGACGCGGATCGGCAGGATCGCCGCGCCCGTCGCGACGCCGGACAGTCCCGACGGTCCGCCGGCGCCGACGAGCAGGCCGGCCATCTGCGTCCCGTGGCGCTCGCGCTGCGCGGGCTCGTCCGGCTTGCGGGCGGCGAGGGCGCCGGGATCGCCGCCGACGATGTCGATCCCGGGGCTGATTCGTCCGCGCAGGTATGGCGTCGCCTTGTCCACTCCGGTGTCGAGCAGCGCGATCGTCACGCCGCGGCCGTCGACTCCGGAGAGGCCGATGTCGGCGCGGTGGCCCTGGTCGGGCGCGAAGTCCGGCCGCGCGAGCACTTCGCTCGAGATCGAGGCTGGGTAGGCCGGCCGCACCGGGAAGACGCCGGCGACGTCCGAGTCGCGCTCGAGCAGCGGGATCGCCGCCGGGTCGACGGCCGCGGAGAAGCCGTTCAGCGTTCGCGTGTAGCTGTATTCCGGCTTGATCGCGACACCCTGCACCGCGAGGCGGGCGATCAGGAGCCGCTGCGACGCGACGACCGCGGTCGACCAGGACCGCTCGTGCCGGTCGGTCGCCCGGCCGCCGGCGGCGGCGACGCGCTGGGCGAGCGACGGCGTCTTCAGGACGACGATCACCCGCTGTCCGACGGTGACGCGCGGGCGCGAGCCGACGAGACCGCGCCAGCTCGACGCGCTCGTGGCTGCGGAGGTCGGCGTCGCCTGTCCGGCGGTCTGGCTTCCTGCCGCCACGAGTGCGAGCGTGGCGGCGATCGCGAGGAGGGTGAGCGGCCCGGTGTGTCCGTCAGACCTCAGCCGAGGCGTACGCATCCAGGGCAAGGTAACGAGGATACGGGACGGCCTCGACGTAGCGGCCGGCGGACGCGATCATCGCCGCGTTGTCGGTGCAGTACTCGAGGGCGGCGGCCTTCGCCTCCGGGAGGGCCGCCCGGAGGGCCGAGTTCGCGGCGACGCCGCCGACGATCGCGATCCGCTTCGCGCCCGTCTGGGCGGCCGCCTCGCTGACGCGCTCGACGAGGGCGCGGACGATCGCGCGCTGGTAGCTCGCCGCGAGGTCGGCGCGGCGGGCGGCGAGCTCGTCCTCGGAGAGCTCCTTCGTCGCGTACAGGAGCGCGGTCTTGACCCCGGAGAAGGAGAAGTCGAGGCCGGGGACGCGGGCGACCGGGAATTCGTACGCCGTCGGGTCGCCGTGGGCGGCGAGCCGGTCGAGCTCGGCGCCCCCCGGGTAGCCGAGGCCGAGCAGGCGGGCGCCCTTGTCGAAGGCCTCGCCGGCGGCGTCGTCGATCGTCGTGCCGAGGATGGCGTGGCTCGCGTGGTCGCGGATGTCGAGCAGCAGTGTGTGCCCGCCGCTCGCGAGCAGGCAGAGGAACGGCGGCTCGAGCGGATCGGGTTGGAGGTAGAGCGAGGCAACGTGGCCGCGCAGATGATCGACCGGCACGAGCGGAAGCCTGCGGGCCCAGGCCATCCCCTTCGCCGCCGCGAGCCCGACGAGCAGCGCGCCGACGAGCCCCGGTCCTTGCGTAACCGCGATCCTGTCGACGTCGGCGAGCGTCGCGCCGGCCTCTGCCAGCGCCTCGCGGACGACGGGCGTGACGAGCTCGAGGTGCCGCCGCGACGCGATCTCCGGCACGACGCCGCCGAAGCGCGCGTGCAGGTCCGCCTGCGAAGAGACGACACTCGCGAGCACCTCTCCGTCCGCGGAAACCAGGGCCGAAGCAGTCTCGTCGCAAGAGGTCTCGATCCCGAGAATCACGTCCCGCGCGCCCACGTCCCGGGGCCTACCCCGGTCCAGGTCCCGGGGCGTGCCCCGTCGGCACATGCCACCTCAGGCAGGGACGAAGCAGCCTCGAGTGGTCCGGGCGATTGCGCCGACCGGCACCAGGGCCGACGGCCGGTGGCTGTGTGGCCGGGTCGGCCGCATCTGGCATGTCCGGCCCGGACCACGCTCTCCCAGCGGCGTCCCTCTCGCGCCCGTCCGGGGACCTGGACCGGGGCAGGTCCCGGGTCATGGCTCCTGTGGCCATGCCACGTGCCTGGCACCGGGCTTGGACTGCTTGGACATTGGCTCGCTCGGACGTGGCCGGGGGTTTGTCAAGTCGCGGTTTGGGACCCGTTCGAACGGACGGGGTCCTTCCACATGATCAGGGCGTCCTCGCGGTTGTCGGTGTAGTAGCCGCGGCGAATCCCCCGCGACTTGAAGCCGAGGCGCTCGTAGAGGCGGATCGCGGTCGCGTTCGACACCCGCACCTCGAGGGTGTAGCCGCGGCGGGCGTCGTCGGCCGTCAGCTCGAACAGCCGCTCGATCATCATCGCCGCGATGCCGCGGCTGCGGTGCTCCGGGTCGACCGCGACGTTCATCACGTGCCACGCGTCGACGTAGCGCGAGACGACCAGGTAGCCGACGAGCACGCCCTCCTCGCCGTCGGCGTCGAACGCGCCGAGGCAGATCGACGACGGCTTCGCGAGCTCGCCGGCGAACATCGATCGCGACCACGGCGTCGGATACGACCGCCGCTCGATCACCTCGATCGCGGCCAGATCCGCGAGGACGAGCTCTCGGAGCTGGACGGTCGTCACCGCGCGACGTTCCTCTCCGCGTCCGGGGAGCGCAAGTAGAGCGGCTGGAGCGCCTCCACCGGACCGAGCTCGGCGGCCAGCGCGGCGTGGAACCGCGCGCGCGGGAGATGGCGCTCGTCGCGGTCGGGCGGAACCTCGGCTCCCTTCGCCTCGAGCACCGCGCGATACCGGACCGCGCCGTCGCCGACGCACACGTCGCCGGGCCCAACCTCGAGCTCGGCCGGCGCGAGCACCACCGGCTCGCCGGCGGCGAGCGTGAAGATCTCCCGCCGCTTCGCGTCGATCACCGGGACGGCGCCGGGGGCGCCGGCCGCCAGCGCGTCGAGCGTCGAGACGCCGGCGGCGCGCAGATCCAGAGCGAGCCCGAGCCCGCGCGCGGTCGCGAGCCCGATCCGGACGCCGGTGAAGCTGCCGGGCCCGATCCCGACCGCGAGCGCGTCGAGGTCGCCCGCGGACGCGCCGCCCTGCCGCAGCAGCGCGTCGACGTCCTCGAGCAGCGTCACCGCACGGGACGCGCGCTCGCCCAGCACCTCGCCGTCGTCCACGAGCGCGCTCGTGGCGACGTCCGTCGCTGTGTCAAAGGCGAGTGTCAGCACCGTGGATCGAGATCAGCCTGCGCCCCTCGTCAGCATGCCGCAAGCGGACGACCGCCCGCGGAGCCGGAAGCACCCCCTCGCCCGCCTCCGGCCACTCGACGAACGCGATCGTCTCGTCGAAGTACGGCTCGAGGTCGCCCCACTCCGCCGCCGAGACGCCCTGGAAGCGGTACAGGTCCAGATGGGCGACGTCCACGCCGTCGCCGTGGTAGCGGTGGCCGATCGTGTACGTGGGGCTCGTGACCGCGCCGGAGACGCCGAGCGCGCGGCATGCGCCCCGGACGAACGTCGTCTTGCCCGAGCCGAGCTCGCCGGAGACCGTGACGACGTCTCCGGCGCGCAGCGTGGCCGCCAGCCGCCCGGCCAGTGCCTCAGTCTCCTCCGGCGAGGACGTCTCGCTCTCCACCGGCGAAGCGTAGAGTCCGCGCGAACGAAGATGCTCGCGGTCGAAGGAGTCTAGAACAGGCCGAGCTGCACGGCCGGCTGCGCCGGCGCGAACTCGGCGAAGCTCGGCGCGGGCGGCGACGGCGGAACGAGCTCGCGGCCGAGCAGCTCGGGGAGACGGGCGAAGTCCGATTCGAGCACCTTCAGCATCGCCGGCGTGTACAGCGCGGCCGCCGGATGGTAGAGCGGGTAGAGCAGCACCTTGCGGCCGCCGAGGACGGCCTCCTGCTCCTGCCCGTGGACGCGCGTGATCCCGGTCGGGCGCCCGGAGAGGAGCTTCGTCGCGAAGTTGCCGAGCGTCGCGATCACGATCGGCTCGATCAGCTCGATCTGCCGGAAGAGGTACGGCTCGCAGGCCTCGACCTCGTCCGGCTGCGGGTCGCGGTTGCCGGGAGGTCGGCATTTCAACGTGTTCGCGATGTACACGTCCTGCCGGGCCAGGCCGATGCCGGCCAGGAGCGTCTCGAGCAGCTTGCCTGCCTGGCCGACGAACGGGATGCCCTGCTTGTCCTCGTGGAAGCCGGGCGCCTCGCCGACGAACATCAGGTCGGCCGACGGGCTCCCCGCACCGAACACGACCTGGGTTCGACCCTGCGCGAGCCGGCAGCGGGTGCACCCGGAGACCTCGTCGGCGTACGCGAGCAGCGCGGCGGACATGCGCCGCAGACTCTACGACCTCAGGCGGACGTCAGTGGCCGCAGCCGCAGGAGCCGCCGCAGCAGCCTCCGCCGCCGCCGAAGCTCGGCTGCGTCGAGGCCCCGTGCGTGGCGAAGACGCTGAACTGCTTCCGCACGTTCGCGGCGCTGCAGTCCGGGCAGGCGACCTGCTGCTCGTCGTTCCGGACGAGCTCCTCGAAGTGCGACTCGCACTCCATGCAGACGTATTCGTAGATCGGCATCGTCGCCGCAGAGGCTATCACCCGGGCGTTTGAATCGCGCCCCGACCAGAGAACTACGCGCCATGGGTCTCAGCGCCGAACGTGTCGCGAAGAACGACCTGGCCTTCAAGGACGCCAACGACAGGATCAGGGGAGCGGCGGCCGGCCACGGCATCGCCGAGCGGGTACCGTTCATCTGCGAGTGCGCCGACTCCGGCTGCACACAGATCCTGCAACTCTCGCTCGCGGAGTACGAGATGATCCGTACGCACGCCCGCCGGTTCCTGCACGCGGTAGGCCACTACACGGGAGAACATGAGATGGTCGTCGAGGAAAAGCCCGGCTACACGGTCGTGGAGAAGGTGGGTCGGGCCGGGGAGATCGTCGAGGAGATCGACTCCGATGCCCGACGATCGTGACGCCCACCGCACGAAGCAGATCGGCCTGAACGAGGCCGTCTTCCGGGAGGTCAACGAGCGCGTCGAGACGATCGCGCAATCGTTGAGCAGCAAGCCAGACAGCATCCTCCTCGTCTGCGAATGCGGCCGGATCGACTGCACCGAGCGCTTCGAGATGTCGGTGAGCGACTACGAGGCGCTGCGGTCCGACCCCACGCTCTTCGCCGTCGCGCCAGGCCACGCCATACCCGAGCTCGAGACCGTCGTGGCCGCAGACGGCCCGTACGAGGTCGTCCGCAAGGAAGTGGGCAAGGCGACGGACATCGCCGTCGAGACCGACCCGCGGTCGCAGTAGAGGCTCTACTCGCCCCGCCGGGCGCTCGCCTCGATCGTGATCCCGCCGCGCGCCTTCTGGATCACCGTGACGTCGACAGGACAGGCGAGGACATCGCTCAACCCGTCGGCGATCCTGACCGCGAACGCCTCGCAGAAGATGCCCTCGTTCCGGAACGACTGCAGGTAGAGCTTCAGCGACTTCGACTCGACGCAACGCTCGCGGGGAACGTAGGCGATCTGCACGCGGTACCAGTCGGGCTGCGAGGTGACCGGGCAGAGCGCGCTCACCTCGTCGCTCTCGAGGCGGACGAGCCCGAGGCCCTCGGGCGCCGGGAAGGTCTCGAGCGCCTGGAACGTCGCCAGCGGGTCGCCCAGCGCCTCGAACTCGGGAATCCCTATGACCCCTTCCCGGACGGCATCTTGACCGTCACCTTAACCGAGCAGCTCGGCGAGCTCGTCAGGCCTGCGTGCGGGATCTCGTGCACGGTCTGTGTCGCCGACAGCGTGTGCGTCCCGACGGCGAGCGAGACGGTCAGCGACCAGGTGCCGTCCGCCCGCACGGTCGCGGTCCCGATCGCCGTCGAGCCGTCGTACAGCGTGACGAAGTCGCCGGCGTCGCCGGTGCCGCTGACCGTCACGGGCGTCGTCGTGCTGGTCGCGGCGGGCGGCGAGACGGACGTTATCCGCGGCGGATCGGCGTAGCCCGTCGCGAGCAGCAGTGCGTCGGTGACGGCGACGGCGCCGTTGCTGCGCGCGACGAGCCCGAAGGCGATCAGGCGCCCGAGCGCCGAGCGGCCCAAGAGGTCGAGGGTGCTCTCCTCGGCCGCGGTCAGCCGGCCGCGGATCGCAATCCGGTGCAGCAGCGCCTCCGATGTCGAGTCGAGCCGCAGCTCGTCGAGCTCCTCCATCCGGATCGACGGCGACTGCACGACCCTGTAGCCGAGGCTGTTCCGGTCGGAGTGGCGGACGACGTCGATCTCCTCGTCGCGCTCCCGACCGGACTGGGCCGCCCACGCCGGATCGGACGGGCCGACGAGGCCGAGCTCGCCGTTCGGCTCGCCCCCGCGGAGGACGTTGCCGCGCGTCGGATCCGCGCCGGCGCTCAGTCCGAGGTCGACGAGGAACTCCGCGAGCTCGTCGTCGTAGCGGTCGACGAGCGGCCGCTTGTTGCCGTTGTCGCCCTGGCCCTCGTTCGTGTTCCACGGGACGGCGTACGTGTTGAACTCGTCGCTCCAATCGATCAGCCGGTCGGAGGACGTGTTGCCGATCAGCACGTCGCGGCCCGCGCCGCCGAAGGCGAGATCCGCGTACGGGACGCCGCTGCCCTTCGGGTCGGGCGTGTCGTTGGCGAGCGGGTCGGGCGAGAGCAGCCAGCGCGCCAGCCGCTGGAGGACGGCGGCCTGGTCGGCGGTGAGGCCTGAGCCGACCTGTCCGAGCGCCTCGTCCATGAATGCAGTCAGCTCGCGCGTGCGGCCGCGCACGTCGCCGCGGGCCTCGGCGCGCTGGGCCTCGAGAAGCTCGTTCGTCAAGGCGCGCGCCGACTGGATGCTCGCCGCGTATGCGTTCGTCAGCGCCGTCAGGCTCGCGTACGTGACGATGCCGGTCACCTTCGTCGAGTCGAGGTTGTCGTCGGCCTGGAGCAGGTCGTCGCCTGTGCCGCCGAAGAGGAAGTCCTGGTTCGTGCCGCCGACGAGCCAGTCGTTGCCGCCGTCGCCGAAGAGGACGTCCTTGCCGTCGTCGATCGTCGTCGTCGGCCCCGTGTCGAAGCTGCTCTGCGACTCGAAGTTCAGCAGGAAGTCGACGCCGCCCCCGAGCACGATCTTCCGCAGCGGATCGGCCGCGTTGTACCAGCGGAACATCGTCGTCGCCGGGTCGTAGCCGAGCACGTTGCCGGCGCTGTAGTACGCCGCGACGATCGCCAGCGGATTGCGCCCGTCGCCGTAGTAGAACGGCAGCGCCTCGGCTCCGGACATCGCGTCGTCGCCCGCGCCGCCGTGCATCGAGTCGTTCCCGAGCCCGCCGTACAGGATGTCGTTGCCGCCGGCGGCGAACGGCGTGAGGATCGCGGTGTAGTGGAGCTCGCCGGTGATGTTGACCGTCAGCTCGACCTCGTCGGCCTGCTCCAGCGTGACCGGCGTCATCGCAGCGATCCCGCTCAGCGGCTCGGGGACGCCGTTGCGGCTCGCGAGCAGCAGGCCGTCGTCGCCGAGGATGCCGTCGTCGCCGGTGCCGCCGGAGATCCAGTCGCCCCCGGCCTCGCCGTAGAGCTGGTCGTCCTGCGGGCCGCCGAAGATCGTGTCCGCGCCGGTCTGGCCGTGGATGACGTCGTCGCCGCCCTCGCCGTAGAGGAAGTCGCCGGCGCCGACGCTCGCCGGGTCGGTCGCGCCGTAGTCGAGCAGCACGACCGCGCGCGGGACGATCCGCAGGCCTCCGTACGTGTCGTAGGGGTACGAGAGATACCGGCCGTCGGTGCCGACGAGGCGGAAGATGTTGGCGTCGTCGCCGGCGATCACGTCCGCGTCGCGCCCGTGCGCGTCGACCGAGGAGTCGCCGGGCTCGTTGCGGCCGAGCAGCGTGCCCGCGCCGCCGAAGATCACGTCGTTGCCGTCGGTGCGCGTGCCGGCCGCGTCGATGTAGAGCGACGAGCTGCCGCCGATCAGATCGTCCTGGCCGAGGTCGCCGTAGATGACGTCGTTGCCGCCGCCGCCCTCGGCGTAGTCGTTGCCGTCGCTCGCGGCCGCGGCCGAGGTGCCGGCCGGGACGTCGATCGACGCGTCGCCGTGGATCGTGTCGTTGCCCATCTGGCCGAAGAGCAGGTCGTGACCGGCGCCGCCTGCGAGCGCGTCGTTCCCGTACGTCGTCGCGTCGGTCGTGCCGGCGTCGTAGAGGACGATCGTGCGGCCGGCGATGCCGTCGGGATCGGCGAGCGCCGTCGAGCCGATGTTGGCGACGATGTGTCCGGCCGCATCGACGCTGTAGATCGTGGCTTCCGTGAGCGAGCGGATCCGGAGGCTGATCGCGTCGCCGCGGCGCAGGATCAGCGCGTTGTCGCCGGCGATCACGTCGTTGCCGGCCCCGCCGTCGATCCGGTCGCCGCCGTCGGCCGCGCCCGCGACGTTCGAGCCGCCGATCAGGTCGTCGTCGCCGGAGCCCGCGCGGATCGTGTCACCGCCCTGGCCGCCGATCACGACGTTGCGGCCGTCGCCGACCGAGATCGTGTCGTCGTCGCCGGAGGCCGCGCGGGTGAAGGTCGACTCGTAGACGTACGGTGCCGGGCCGGACGGCAGCGCGAACGCAAGCGGGATCGTCCCGGTGAGCCGGCCGAAGTCGCCGAAGACGAGGTCGTCGCTCGGGCCGGTCGTGATCACGTCGCCGCCGGCGCCGCCGATGACGACGTTCGCGCCCGCGCCGGTGATCGTGATCACGTCGCCGTCGCCGGAGGCCGGATCCGTCGCCGCGATCTCCGTGAACGCCGCGGGCGACGCCGCCACGAAGCCGAAGTCGCCGAAGACGATGTTGTGCCCGCCCGTGTCGACGATCGTGTCGACGCTCGCGCCTCCGAAGACGATGTCGTCGCCGCTGCCGGCCGAGATCGCATCCGCGGCGCCCGCGTACGGCTCGGTCGTCTCGGCTCGGACGAGCAGGCCCCGGTCGAGGACGATCCGGCCGCAGTCGCCGAAGACGACGTTGTTCCCCCTGCCGCCGTCGACCGTGTCCGCGCCGCCGCCGCCGAGGAGGTAGTCGTCGCCCGCGTTGCCGGCCAGCACGTCGTGCGCACCGGCCGTGCCGAACGTGAAGAGCGCGTCGGGAACGGTGAAGAAGGCGTCGGCGGAGACAGGTGCGGCGAGCGGGGTCGCGACGGGTCCGCCGCCAGACCACACGTCGTACCCGCCCGCCGCAGGCGGCCGCAGATAGACCACGCGGCCGAAGTCGCCGAAGAGGTAGTCGCTGCCGCTCCCGCCGAGGAGCTCATCAGAGCCGCCCTCGCCGAAGGCGGTGAGCGGCAGCGCCGCCGCAGAAGCGTCGATCGTGTCGTCGCCGCCTTGCCCGTCCACGACGAGCAGCCGGCCGGGGCCGGCGGCGGCAGAGATGGTGACCTGGTCCCCGCCCTCGCCGGCGAAGAGCGTCGTCGACGTCGTGGCGAAGGGCGCCGGGGTCAGGTCACTCGCGAAGACACTCACGATCGAGAACGTGCTGCCGCCGGTGCCGCCGTAGATCGCGATCCCGTGGCCGAACAGACCGGAGTCGGCGAGCAGGGCCCAGTAGCCCTGCCCGCCGAGGTCGCCGCCCGTTGCGGCGTAGGTAATCGCGGCCGGTGCTAGGCCGATGATCACACCGGCCGCGAGGGTGACGGCGGTGTCGCCGTTCGGGTCGAGTCGGTCGCTGACACCGAGCGTGTTGCTGCCGGTGGCGGTGTCGATCGCAAGCGCGCCGAGAATCAGGTCGAGCGATCCGTCGAGAATCGCGGCGTTGAGGACGGCGAGGTCGCCGCCCGAAGCCGCCGCGGCTCCGGCCAGCGCGCCGAGGTCGGCGCGGTCGGAGACGTAGACGACGTCGTCGCCGCCGCCCGTGTCGATCGTCGTCGCCGGCAGCGTCCCGCGGACGTTGAAGCGGTCGTTTCCGGAGCCGAGCGAGATCGCGAGCGTCTCGAAGTCGTAGTAGTTGAGGCCCTCGAGCCGCAGCGGCGCGCCCGTGACGGCCGGCGCAGCAAGTCCGCCGAGCTCGCCCTGGAAGCCGATCAGGTAGTCGCCGCCGAAGGCCCAGACGAAGACGCTCTGCGCGCAGCGGCTTGTGCCGAGCGTCCCGCACGTCGCGCCGGGGAAGAGCAGCTGCTGGAGACCTGCCTGGACGTCCGCCGCCGACGTGCCGGCGCCGAAGTTCGCTGACAGCGCGCCGATCGCGATCGTGATGCCGCCCGCGCCGGGCGTGACGGTGTAGACGCGGTCGACGCCCGCGCGCGCGACCATGTCGAGGCCCGTCAGCGTCGTCTGCGTCAGCGTGCCGAGGTTGTCGTTCGTGCCCGCGCTGTCGTCGACGACGAGCGCGTCGGTCCCGGCGCCGCCCTCGAGCGCGAGCAGCGCGTCCAGCTCGTCGACGGTGCCGTCGTGGCCGACCCTGACGGTGTCGTCGCCTGCGCCCGCGTCGATCGCCGTCGGGCCGGAGATCGTCTCTACCTGGAACGAGTCGTTGCCGGCGCCGCCGGTGACGAGCGTCGTGCCGCCGTGCGTGCTCGCGATCCGGAACGCGTCGGCACCGGAGCCGAGGTGGAGGGCGACAGCCTCGAGGTTCGAGTACGTGATCCCGACCGCCATCCCGAGGCCGGTCAGCGTCGTCGAGTCGAGTAGGCCGGCCAGCGGTGAGGTGACCGCGCCCGCGTTCGCGTTCAGCGTGTCGACCTGGTTCGGCTCGATCACATTCAGCGACGGGTTCGCCGGGATCGGCAGCGCCGAGGAGCTCTCGCCCGGCAGCAGCACAGGCGGCGGGATCGCAGGCGTCGCCGGACCGACGCGGCCGTCGACGATCAGCGGGCCGGCGACGTTGCTCAGCCCGTTCGCACCGTCGCCGACGTCGATCGTGTCGCCGCCGAGGCCGCCGTAGATCGTCGTCACGACGCCCGCGCCCGTGCCGAGGACGATGAAGTGGTCGTCGCCTGCGGTGCCGTCGAGCGTCAGCGACTCGACGTTGACGTACGAGACGTCGATGCCGGTGCCGCTGATCGAGGTCGCGGTGATGACGAACGTGTCGTCGCCCTCGGTGCCGATCACGAGCAGGGTGTCGAAGCCGTCGCCGCCGTCGATCGACACCGGCGCGTTCTGGACGTACCTGACGGTGTCGATGCCTTCGCCCGCGTCGACCGAGGTGTGCTCGTCCACGCCGAGGAACGTCCGGATGACGAAGCTGTCGTCGCCGGCGCCGCCGTTCGCGGAGAGCGGCGCGCGGTTGTGGAAGATCGAGAACGTGTCGCCGTCGGCGCCGCCGTTCAGGGCCGTCGCGAAGCTGACGCCGTTCGAGAGATCGCCGCGTGTCGTCGTCGTGAAGTCGACCGGCCACACGAGGAGAACCGGCTGCCCGTAGAGCTGTCCGACCTGGAAGAGGTCGTTGCCGTCGCCGCCGTTGACCGTCGTCGCCGAGCTGTTGTCGTCGAAGGCGAACCGGTCGTCGCCCGTGAGCCCGTCGACGGTCAGCGACTCGACCGCGCCGTTGTAGACGATCCGCTCCGCGTGCGTGTACGCGCTCCCGTCGAAGCCGGTCAGCGACGCGACGAGATCGTGGCGGAAGAGGAACTGGTCGGCGGCCGCGGTGCCCTCGATCGTCAGCGTGTCGACGCCGCCGCCGGAATCGAGCACGCGGATCTCCGAGTCGCCGTTCCCGAACGTATTGATCCGGTACGCGTCGTCGTTCGCACCGCCGTCGAGGGTCAGCAGCGCGCCGATCCCGTTGGCCGTGCTCGGCGACACCGTGTCGGGGTTGACCGCAATCGCGTCGTTCCCGCCCTGGCCGTTGACGAAGGTCGGGCCGGCGATCGTCTCGACGACGAGCGCGTCGTCGCCGGGGCCGCCGTTCACGATCGTCGTCCCCGCATGCGTCGAGAGGATGCTGAAGGCGTCGCCGCCCGAGCCGAGCTGGACGGTGAGGAACTTGAGGCCTGCGTACGTGATTCCGGCTGTGCCGAGGCCGATCAGGTCCGTCGAGGTCAGCGTGCCCGCGTTGCCGGCCGGATTGCCCGCGTCGCTGAGGTTCATCGTGTCGCTGCCGCCCTGGCCGTCCACGATCAGGTGGCCGGCGATGCCCGCGACCGTCGCGGCATCCGAGGAGACGTTCACGGTGTCGTCACCCGAGCCGGTCAAGAGCGTCGTCAGCGCGCCGCCGAAGGTGCTCTGGACGGAGAAGACGTCGCTGCCCGAGCCGAGCTGGAGGTTGAGGGTCTCGAGGCCCGCGTACGTGATCCCCGCGGTGCCGAGTCCGGTCAGGTCGGTCGACGTGAGCGTCCCGACGCTTGGGCCCGTGTTCCCCGCGTCGCTCACGTTCAGCGTGTCGCTCCCGCCCTCGCCGTCCACGATCAGGTGACCTGCGATCCCGGCGACCGTGCCGAGGTTCGCCGGCGCGTCGGAGGACACGTTCACGGTGTCGTGCCCTGGTCCGGCGCGCGTCGTCGTGACGGTTGAGGCGTTCGTCGAGAGGACGTCGAAGCGGTCGTCGCCGGCGCCGAGCTGGATGTTCAGGAGCTCGATGCCCGCGTAGGTGATGCCGGCGGTGCCCAGGCCGGTGAGGAGCGACGAGGTGAGGCGGCCGCTGTTGGCGAGCGCGTCGCCGAGGTCGCTGACGAAGAGTGTGTCGCTGCCGCCCTGGCCGTCGACGGTCAGCGGCCCGGCGACGGTGTTGACGGTGCCGAGGTTGAGCGGCGCGTCGGAGGACGCGTTGACGGTGTCGTCGCCGTCGCCCGTCTGCAGCATCGTCTGCGACGAGGTGCCGTGGATGTCGAAGTGGGTGCTCCCGGCCCCGAGCCGGATCGTCAGGTTCGCGATGCCCGCGTAGGTGATCCCGGCGCCGAGCCCGAGGCCGGTCAGGGTCGTCGCCGTGAGCATGCCGTCGTTGCCGGCGCTGCTCGCGTCGCCGGTCTCGTCGACGTAGAGGCTGTCGCTCGCGGACGGTGCGCCGCCGTCGATCGTCACGGCGCCGGCGATACCGTTGACGATGCCGCCGCTGTCGACGGCGCGCGAGAAGAAGGCCGCGTTGCTGCCGAGCTCGAACACGTCGTCTCCGTCGTTGCCGTTCAGGATCACGGTCCCGGCGGCCGCGACGAGCTTGAACCAGTCGGCGCCCGTGCCGCCTGTGACCGTGAGCGTGCTGACCGGAGCGGTCGAGCGGATCGTCACTGTGTCGTTGCCCGGGCCGAGGTCGATCATAGTCGCGACGCCGCCCGCCGTCGAGTCGACGTTCATCGTGTCGCTGCCCGAGCCGAGCGCGATGTTCAGGGTCTCGAGGCCGGAGTAGGTGACGCCGCCCGGGGCGAGGCCGAGACCCGTCAGGGCCGTCGACGTGAGCCTGCCGAAGTGGCCGAGCGGGTCGCCGGAGCCGTCGACCGTGAGGAGGTCGATGCCGGCGCCGCCGGCGACGACGAGCGCCGCGTCGATCGCGTTGAGGGTCCCGCCCGTGTTTGTCCGCCCGAGCTCGTCCGCGTTCGACCCGACCGCGAGCCAGTCGTTGCTGGAGCCACCGTCGAGCGTGAACGGCAGGTTGTTGCTGCGGACCGCGAAGCGGTCGGTGCCGCCGCGGAGGTCGACGCTCACGAGCTCGATCGGCTGAGCGACCGTGACCGTGGCGGAGCTCGTCCCGCCGGCGAGCGTGAAGAGCGTCGTCGTCGCGTCGCTCGTCTCCGCGCGGCCGGTGTCGTTCCCGTCGGTGCCCTTGAGCACGAGCGTGTCGCTGCCGGCGCCGCCGCCGTCCTCGAGCACCGTCGTCGAGCCGCCAGCGTTCCCGTTCAGCTCGACGATGTAGAGGTCGTCGCCGCCGTAGCCGTTGAGCGTCGCGCCGCCCGTCCACGGCAGCAGGCCGGTGTGCAGCAGGCCGTTGACGAGGATCGACGTCGTCGGACCGCCCACGGTGAAGACGTTGCGCTCGGTGCCCGTCGGGTCACCGCCGAGGATCGCGTGCTCGAAGACCGTCGGATCCTCGAAGGTTGCGGTGCCGAAGCTGCCGACGGCGAGCGTCTCGCCCGCGCCCGTCAGCGTCGCGGTGCCCATCACGAACGCGTTGTGCCAGAGCCCGAAGTCGGTGGAGTCGAACTCGAGGACCGTGTCGTCGCCGCTCGAGTCGACGTATGTGTCGGTGCCCTCGCCGCCGGAGACGGTGTCGTTGCCTGGGCCGGAGTCGATCACGTCGTTGTCCGGCGTGCCGGCGATCGAGTCGTTGCCGGCGCCGCCGTTCAGGTTCGTGTGCGCGAAGTGCGGACCGGTCACCGAGGCGCCGTTCAGGAAGTCGTTTCCGTCCAGCGCGTTGATCGTCAGAACGTCTCCGTCGCCTACGACCGAGTTGATCGTCGTGAGCACGTAATGGCCGGCCCAGTTGACGGTCGTGTTCGAGCCGGCCGAGGTGCCGAGCTGCGCGACGTCGTCGCCGTTGCTCAGGTTGAGCGTCACGGTGTCGGCGCCCGCGTGCGCGATGAGATCGACCGTGCCGTCGCCGTTCGTGTCGAGGGACCCCGAGGACAGGTCGGCGGTGACGCGCTTGATCCCGGCCAGGTCGAGCGCGCCGGTGAAGGAGTACGAGTCGCCGCCGCCGACGCCCCGGAGGACGAGGCCCTCGGTCGTCGTGATCGTCAGCGAGCCGAGCAGCGTCGCGCCGCTGTAGCGGCCGACGATCACCGAGGAGCCGGAGACCGTGACGCGGAAGTCGTCGGAGCCCGTCGTGCCGGTCAGCTGGGCGACGTCGCCGACCGTGGACGTGACGTTCGTACCGCCTGCGAACGTCTCGCCCGCGACGAGGTTGACGACGTCCTCGCGGTAGAGGTCGTCGCCGCCGTCGCCGTTGACCGTGTCGGCGCCGCCGCGACCCTGGAGCGTGTCGTTGCCGTTGCCGCCCGAGATCACGTCGCCGCCCGCGCCGCCCAGGATGTTGTCGTTTCCGTCGCCCCCGGTGAGCGTCGCGCCGCTCGGCGAGTCGTTCGACAGCGTGTCGTTGCCCGCGCCGCCGTCGAGGAGGAGCGTCGCGGTGTTCCCCGCGGCGGCCGCGCCGACTGCGAGCACGTCGTCGTCGCCGTCGCCGTAGAGCTTGGCGCTGCTCGAGCCGAGGTACGAGAGCGTGTCGTTGCCGCTGCCGCCGTGCGCCTCGAGCGGCACCGCGACGCCCGGCATGACGTGGAGCGAGTCGGTGCCGTCGCCGAAGTCGGCGAAGATCGACCTGACGCCGTCGAAGTCCTCGGTCTTGCCGAAGGCGATCACGCGCAGCTTCGAGCGTCCGGAGATCGAGCTCGGGCCGAGTGAGGAGATCTGGTAGTCCTCGTCCGCGATCGGCGTCCCGCCGACCTTGCCGACGTTGCGGTTGCCGCCGAGCGCGCCGACGTTGAGCGTCAGCACCCCGCTCCCGACGTTGAGGCCCGCGAGCTGTGGCGCCGGCGGAGGCGTCGTCACGTTGGTGAGACGCGCCGGCAACGTGAACGTCGCGACGGTGATGTCGAAGCTCTTCAGCTCCTCGATCCAGTCGTTCTCCGGCTTCTGGACGTCGACCCATTCGTCGCAGTGGCCGCCGAAGAAGCTCCAGATCTTGCAGCCGAGGGTCCCGAGGAAGTTGACGACCGCGAGGCCGGCGTCCTCGGCGGCGTCGAGCGTCATCCGGACGACCTTGAGCACCGTCTCGAGGAACCAGCCGCTGCCCTCGACGTGCACCTTGAACGTGACGGTCTGGCCGAGCGTGCCGGTGACGCTGCCACTCGCGCTGATCCCGAACAGGTTGATGCCCGCGAACTTGGCGCTGAACGAGCCGCCGATGCTGAACGCGAAGTTCGTCCCGTCGAACGAGGCGTGGATCGTGCCGCTGCCGCTGATGCCCGTGCTGTCCCAACCGAGCACGATGCTGCCCGTGAACGTCAGGTCGAAGTGCCCGTTCGACTGGATGTTCCCGTAGGCGCTGAGGCTCAGCGGCCCGAACGTCGCCGTCAGCGCTCCCGACTGCGGCACCGTGATCGACCATGCGCTGTGGTCGACGACGATCGTCATCGTGCCGCTGACCTTGATGATGCTGAGGATGTTCACGTCGCCGTGGACCGCGAGCCGGAAGTAGCTGTTCGAGCCCGTCGTGTTGATGTTCAGCTGCCCCGACAGGTTCACGTCGAACAGCGAGAGCAGGTTGAGGCTGAACGCGACGTCCAGGTTGACGATCACGCCGTCGTCGTAGATGCCGAGGTTGCCCTTGACGCTGAACGACAGCGGTCCGATCGTGAAGGCGAGCTGCGCGATCAGCTCGAAGGCGCCGCTGCGTATCGAGATCGCGGCGAGCCCGGTCGCGCTCGCGAAGTTCAGGAAGTTGAACGAGCCCGAGAGGATCGCGACGATGTAGCTGCCGTTCGCCTCGTAGTTGACGGTGCCCGTCTGCTGGCCGAGCAAGATCGCGACGGCCGTCAGGTCCGGGTTGCCAGGCGACGAGAAGATCTTCGGCGCGCCGCCGTGGACGACGTACGTGTTCTTGGTGCACCCGGGCTGTGTCGGGTCCGTACACACGAGCCGAGTCTTCAGTGTCGTTGCGAGCGTGCTCAGCGTGCCCGTGTAGTTGAAGAGGATGTTCAGCAGCCGATCGGGCACGACGACAGACTGATCGACGCCCGTCGTGTTCACGATCACGCGTGCAGTGACCGTCAGCCCGAGATCCGGGATCCCGAGCGACAGGTTGACGTCGAGGTCGGCGGCGACTCCCTGGCCGTTGATGATCAGGACGCCGAGCGCGGTGATGCTGACCAGGCTGTTGCCGGAGCGGCCCATGTCCGGCCCGAGCTGCAGCTCGCCGGCGGCGAACAGCTTCAGCCCGGTCGGGTCGACCTGCAGCGAGAAGGCGCCGTCGATCAGGAAGAAGTTCGCGACATTCAGGACCGCGGTCGCCTGGATCGTCACGTTGAATGTCCGGAACTTGAGGTTGATCGGGTGCGTCGGGTCGCCCGTCTCGACCGCGAAGCCGTCCGTCCCGAAGCTCGCGACGAAGTCGATCGCCGAGCCGCCGCTCATCAGGCCGGCGCCGAGGTTCAGCTGCACGAGCAACGTGCCCGTCAGCGTGACGCCCGGGATGTGGACGAGGCCGAACGACTTGATGTCGAGATCCATCGCGACGAAGACCGACGGGTTCGACGACAGCACCTCCGTGCCAACGAACAGGCCGAGGTTGAGGTCGGTGATCTGGATCCCGATCGCGGTCGTGCTGAGGTTCGTGCCGGTCTTGTCGAGGACATACGGGCCGTTGATCCCGATGAAGGCGCTCACGTGCGACGCGCCGATCGTCATCGTCGTCAGGTGCGCGGTACTGCCGTCGCTGAGCGTGACGTCCTTCTGCGGCCCAAGGTTGAACGCGATGCTCCCTTGCAGCGTGATCACGCCGAAGACGTCGAGCTGGATCCACGTCGCCTTCGCGCGGACGAGCGCCGTCGCCATGTCGAGGTCGACGGTGGTCGTCGGGCTCGACTTGACGCCGAAGTGGCCGCCCGGCATCGACGAGAAGTCGATCACCGGCAACAGCGGCAGCCCGCCGATCGTCGGGCTCGAGATGTTCAGCGCGACCTCGAGGCCGTCGACCTGCGCAACGAGCCCGTTGATCCCGACGAGCCGGATCGTCGCCGCGCTCGCCTTCAGCGCCACGTAGCTGCGCGGGTCGAGGTTGTTCGTCGGCTTGCCGATCAGGATGCCGAACGTCAGGTCGTCGATCACGAGCCCGATGGCGTGGTGGTTGACCTCGGAGTCGACGAGCTGGCCGTCGGTGCCGCGGTTCGGGATCCCGTCACCGTTCGTGTCGACCCAGTACGCCCCGTGGATGCCGACGAACGCCATCACGTTGCGAGCGCCAATCGTCAGCGTCAAGATCTCCGTGCTGTGCAGGCCGAGGACGTCGCCGGGGATCGTGATCCCCAGCTGGTCGAGCACGTCCGCCGGGTTCCCGAGGAGCCCGCCGACGAGCGGCACGGTCATGACCGGGCCCTTCTCGAAGTAGATGCTGCCCGTGATGTAGACGAACTGCGAGAGCTGGATCGTCACCTTCTCGGCGCCGCCCGCGATCAGCGGCGTCGTGAAGCCGAGCGCGCGGAAGTCGCCTGCGGTGTTGATCGCGACGTGGTAGCCGTCGCCGCCGAAGCTCTGGATGAAGTCGATCACCGGGGGCGAGCCGCCCGGGATCGCCGGCCAGCCGGGTGCGTACGAGCCCTGGTTCAGCTTCACCTCGACGCCGGCGGCCTCGAGGATGATCTCCGGGATCCCCGCGAGGCCGAGGTTGTCGGCGCTCGCGTCGAGCGCGAAGAAGCGGAGCTTCGCAGCGTTGAGGATCGCGTCGGTGCCGGTGAGCGGCTCCGCGTTCATCAACACCATGCCGAGCGTCACGTTCGTCAGGAAGAGGCCGATCGCGTGCGCGTCGGTGAGCTCCTGGCGCGTGATGTGCCCGTCGGCGGCGGCCGCGTCGAGCGAGTCGGTATAGCCGACGAAGACGTCGACGTGGCCGAGGCCGATCTCGATCGTCTCGACGGGGAGGTTCCAGATCATCGACCCGTCGTCCTTGATCCCGAGCTGCCCATCGTCCGTGTTCGAGTGGTGCAGCGCGGCGATGTAGGGCGCGGCCTGGATCGCCGAGAGGCCGGTCTTCACGTCGACCTGCCTGACCGGACCCTTGTTGAAGCTGAAGGAGCCGGTCACATACACGAAGTCGCTGATCCGCAGCAGGATGTTGTCCGCGGATGCGCCGATCAGCGGGGTGTCCCACTTGATCGCGACGAAGCTGCCGCTCGTGTCGGTCGGGACGTGGTAGCCGCCGGTGCCGAAGCTGAGGACGAAGTCGACGACGGGGGGCGCGCTGATGCCCGGCACGGCCGGCCACGGGCCGGTGAAGCTGCCGCGGTTGACGCGCACCTGCACGTTCGTCCCGCTGAGCCAGATCTCCGGGACCCCCTCGAGCACGACGGCCGACGCAGTGACGTCGAGCGCGAAGAACTTCAGGAACGAGGCGTTCAGCCCGAGCGGCTGGATCGCCAGCACGCCGGTCAGCCGCACCGGCAGCGCCCGCATCATCACCATGCCGAGGCTGACGTTGCCGAGGAAGAGCCCGATCGCGTGCGCGGCCACGAGCTCGTCGTGCGTCAGGCCCCCGTCCCCCGCGGCCACGTCGAGAGCGTCCGCGTAGCCAACCAAGACATCGACCGCGCTGAGACCGAGGCGGACCGTCTCGACGCGCAGGTTCCAGATGATCGAGCCGTCGTCGTTCCGCGCGATCGAGCCGTCGGTCGGCGCGGTGTCGCTCACGGGCATCGAGCCGAAGACCGGCTCCGCGGTCAGCGGCGTGACCGTGATCCCGGTCCGCACCGCGACGAGCTCGACCGGACCCTTGTCGAAGCTGAAGCCGCCGACGACGAAGACGAAGTCGCTGACGCGGAAGAGGACGCGGTCCGCGGAGGCGCCGATCGTCGGCTGCGTGTACTTCAGCTGCAGCGCGTCGCCGGCCGTGTTCGTCCTGACGCCGTAGCCGTCGGCGCCGAAGCTCGCGACGAAATCGATCACCGGCTGGATCCCGCCTGCGGCGACCGACGCCGCCGTCCACGGCCCGACGAACGAGCCCTGGTTGACCCGCACCTCGAGGTTGTTCGCCGAGAGCGTCAGCTCGGGCACGCCGAGCAGCTCGACGTTCGCCGCGGTCACGCGGAGCGAGAAGAACTTCAGGAAGGACGCGTTGAGCCCCGTCGGCTGCAGCAGGACGCCGGGGATCGAGACCTGCTGCGCCCGCATCAGCACCATGCCGAGGCTGACGTTGTCGAGGAAGAGCCCGATCGCGTGCGCGGCGACGAGCTCGTCGTGCGTCAGGTCGCCGTCGGCGGCCGCGAGGTCGAGCGAGTCGGTGTAGCCGAGGAAGACGTCGACGTCGTGGAGGCCGAGCTCGATCGTCGAGACCGGCAGGTTCCAGATCATCGAGCCGTCGGCGGTGCGTGCGACCGAGCTGTCAGCCGGAGCGTCCGCCGAGATCGGCATGTCGCCGAAGAGCGTCCGCGCGGTCAGTGCGTCGAGGCCGCTGAAGCCCGTCCGCACCGCAACCGGCTTGACCGGACCCTTGTCGAAGCTGAAGCCGCCGGAGACGTAGACGAAGTCCGAGACCCGGAACAGCACCTTGTCGGCGGAGGCGCCGATCGTCGGCTGCGTGTACTTCAGCGCGACCGTGTGCCCGGCGGTGTCGGTGCGTACCTGGTACCCGTCCGCACCGAAGGTTGCCGTGAAGTCGACGACCGGCGGCGCGCGGCCGCGAGCGAGCCCGGCCCAGACGCCCGGCGCGTAGGAACCCTGGTTCACGCGCACCTCGACGTTGTTCGCCGAGAGCCACAGCTCGGGCACGCCGACGAGCGCGACGGCGCCGGCGTTGAGCTTGAGCGTGAAGAACTTGAGCAGCGCCGCGTTGAGGCCGCCCGGCGGCAACGGTGTCGCGGTGACCGGCTTCGTGCGCATCAGCACCATGCCGAGGTCGACGTTGCCGACGAAGAGGCCGATCGCGTGCTGCGCCTCGAGCGAGGCCTGCGTCATCCCGCCGGCGGTGGCGGCGGTCAGCGAGTCCGTATAGCCGACGAAGACGTCGACGCCGTGCATGCCGAACTGGATCGTCGCGACCGGGAAGTTGAAGATCTTCGAGCCGTCGGCGTTGCGCGCGAGCGAGCCGTCCACCGGCGCCGAGTCGGCGACGGCGATCGAGCCGAACAGCGACGTCAGCTCGGCGCTGCTCAAGCCGGAAAGGCCCGTGTTGACGGTGACGAGCTCCTCCTTGCCCTTGTCGAAGCTGAAGCCGCCGCTGATCCACACGAAGTCGGAGACGCGGAAGAGGACGTTGTTCGCGGACGCGCCGACGACGGCCGCGATGAAGTCGAGCACGACCGGGTCGCCGCCGGTCGCGATGGAGAAGCCGCCGCTGCCGAAGCTGGCGACGAAGTCCACGAACGGCATCGAGCCGGCGAGCCCGAGCGGCGGCCACAGGCCGGGCGTGAAGGAGCCCTGGTTGACGCGCACTTCGAGGTCGGTCGCCTGGATCCAGAGCTCTGGGACGCCGACGAACGCGACCGACGCCGCGTCGAGCTTCATCGCGAAGAAGCGGAGGCGCGCAGCGTTGAGGCCGACGGCCGCGGGGATCACCGGCTGCGCGCTCATCAGCAGCATGCCGAGGTCCGCGCCGCCGATGAAGAGGCCGACCGCGTGCGCTGCCTCGAGCTCTGCGAGGGTCAGGTGCCCGTCGGCGGCGGCTGCGTCGAGGCTGTCCGTGTAGCCGAGGAAGACGTCGACGCCGCCGAGCCCGATCGCGATCGTCGAGACCGGTAGGTTCCAGATCGTCGAGCCGTCGTTCGCGCGTGCGAGGGCGGTGCCGCCCGGGTCGGAGTCGCTCTTCGTGATCGTCCCGAAGATCCCGTCGAGCTGCGCCGAGCTCAGGCTCGACGGAAGTCCGGTGCGCACGTCGACGTACTGCGTCGGGCCCTTCTCGAAGCTGAAGCTGCCGCTGACGTAGACGAAGCTCGCGATCTTGAACAGGACGCGCTGTGCCGACGCGCCGATCAGCTTGCCGGCGAAGTCGACGACGATCGGATCGCCGCCGGTGACGATCGAGTACCCCGACGGGAAGCTCGTCGTGAAGTTCACCGTCGACCGCGACGCGGCGGGATCGAGCGCCCAGGCCTTGCCGCCGTTGACCTTGACGGTGATGTTGTCCGCGAGCAGCGTCAGCGACGGAACGCCGAGCAGCTCGATGTTCCCGGCGGTCGCCTTCAGCGCGTAGAAGCGGAGCTTCAACGCGTCGAGCGTCGCGACTCCGGTGCTCTTCGCGGTGAAGAGCACGAGGCCGACGTTCACGTTCGTCGCGTGCAGGCCGACCGCGTCGGCCGACGGCGTGCCGTCGTCGGCGAGGTTCGGGTCGTAGCCGACGAAGACGTTGATCCCGGAGGCGGCGATCGTCAGGGCCGAGGCGCTGAGGTTGCAGATCTTCGTCGAGTCGGCCGTCCGCGCGAGCGTCGTCCCGGAGCAGTCGGCGCTGACCGGGAGGCTCGAGATCGCGGACGCCGCTGGGCTCGCGCTCGTGATGCCGGTGTCGACGTCCACCGGCGTCGCGGCCCCGATCCCGAAGGTGAAGGCGCCACTCAGGTGGACGAACTGCGAGATGTGGAGCGAGAACGTCGTCGTCGCGGCGACGATGGGTGCCGTGTAGCTGAGCATCACGCCGCCGGCGTCGATCGGGTTCGCGCCGAGGTTCAGGTAGCTGTCGTCGTTCGCCTGCTCGTTGATCGTGACCGTGAGGTTCGAGAGCCCGGTCGTGAACTCGACGAAGATCACGAAGTGCGGGTTCTGGATCGTTCCGCTGAAGACGTGCCACGCGCGCGTGCCGCTCGTGACGATCGCGAGCCCGAAGCTCGACAGGCCGCCCTCGATGCCGATCGGATGGTCGAGCGGCTCGACGCCGATGAAGCCGGTGCCGCTCGTCCCCGAGAGCGTCAGCACCGACGCGACGACGCTGCCGCCGTCGCCGAGGTCGACGCTGCGGGTCGTGTGCACGAAGTCGTAGTCGCCGGTGACCTTCACGAAGCCGGCGGCGGCGACGCTGAGCTGGCCCGCACCATCGTCGACCGTTCCGGTCATCCCCGCGCCGCTCTTGAAGTCGAACGCGTCGTCCTGCGTCGGCGCGCCGACGAGGTTCTCGACGCCGTGGAACTCGACCTTCGGCCCGCCGGCGGTCGCCTGCCAGTCGCCCTCGTCGACTGCCGTGACGTGGAACGCACCGTCGACGTCGGGCACCGAGAACGTGTCGCTGCCGCCTTCGCCGTTGATCGTGATCGTCTTGCTGTAGACGGCGCTGATGTCGTCGACGTTGAAGCGGTCGTTCCCGTTGCCGGCGTTGACCGTGATCGAGCCGGTCGGGACAGCGAAGTCGGTCACCTCGAAGGTGCCGCTCGACTGGAGGCGGAGTCCCGTCGGGCTGGTCGTCAGCGTCGCGACGTCAGCGAGGTTGCTGAGGTCGAAGACGACGTCCGTGAGCGAGCCGGTGTTCGTGATCGGCTCGAGGCCCGCATACGTGATGCGCTGTCCGTCGAGCAACAGCGTCCCGGAGTGGCCGTCGATCGGCGCCGAGCCCATCGTGTGCCAGGAGCCGTCGAGGACGAGCGAGTCGAAGCCGCCCGCGCCGCCGTCGAACGTGCCGGCGAGCGAGCCGCTGTGCTCGAGGACGAACGTGTCCTCGTTC
>Ga0066710_100000236_pt1 | contig 29875 bp, 14 predicted proteins | sample GraSoiAngelo_159_FD_79666 | JGI IMG/M metagenome (GOLD analysis project Ga0066710, IMG submission 79666) | Grasslands soil microbial communities from the Angelo Coastal Reserve, California, USA - 14_1009_16_40cm | ecosystem: Environmental > Terrestrial > Soil > Grasslands | place: USA... | reverse complement strand
GCTTCCTGCGCTACACCGCACGCGGTCTCATCGCCGAGGAGCGCCGGTACTACGACGTAGGCGACGTGCTCGAGCAACTGGGAATCTCTTGAGGCTGCCCAGATCCAGGCTGAATGGAGTTCCTGGCTGAGCCCGAAGCGTTACTCGAGCTGCGAAAGCCGCCGACTGGTTAGGCCGCGGCTAGGCCACCAGCGGCCGGCCCGGCTGGCGCTTGACGAACTGGCCCCGGCCCTTGCCGCCCTTGAACTCCCCGTGGTCGACGACGACCTCGCCCCGCGACAGGACCATGGCCGGCCCGCCCCGCACGACCCGGCCCTCGTAGGGGTTGTAGTCCACCTTCATGTGGTGGGTCTTCGACGACAGGGTCGTCTCCCTCTCGGGGTCGAAGAGGACCATGTCGCCGTCCGAGCCGACCGCGATCGTCCCCTTCTTCGGCCATAGCCCGAACATCTTGGCCGGGTTGGTGGACACGATCTCCACGAAGCGGTGCATGTCGATCTTGCCCGCCCGCACGCCGCCGTCCCAGACGAGCATGAGGCGCGTCTCGATGCCGGGGGCGCCGTTGGGGATCTTCGAGAAGTCGTCCTTGCCGATCTGCTTCTGGGGCGGCTCGTTCATGCAGAACGGGCAGTGGTCGGTCGAGACGACCTGGAGGTCGTTCTTGGCCAGCCCCTTCCAAAGCGCCTCCTGGTTCCACTTCTCCCGCAGCGGCGGCGACATCACGTACTTGGCGCCCTCGAAGCCCGGCCGCTCGTAGTCGTCATAAGAGAGGAAGAGGTACTGGGGGCAGGTCTCGGCGTAGGCGGGCAGGCCCATGTCGCGCGCCTGCTTCACCTTCTCCAGCGCGTCCGAGCAGGACAAGTGCACGATGTAGATGGGCACTCCGGCCATCTCGGCCAGCGCGATGGCCCGACCGGTCGCCTCGCCTTCCGCGCGCGTCGGCCGCGTGAGCGCGTGATATTTCGGCGCCGTCTGTCCCTTGCGCAGCGCCTCCTTGACGAGGGTGTCGATGACGCCGCCGTTCTCGGCGTGCATGCAGATGAGGCCGCCGTTGTCGCGCGTCTTGAGCAGCGCCTTGAAGATCGTGGCGTCGTCCACCATGAAGACGCCCGGATAGGCCATGAACAGCTTGAACGACGTGATGCCCTCGTGCTTGACCAGCCGGTCCATGTCGCCGGCGACCTGGTCGGTCAGCTCGCGCACGATCATGTGGAAGGCGTAGTCGACCACGGCCTTGCCCTCCGCCCGCTTCATCCAGCCTTCGTAGGCCGGATAGAGGCCCTCGCCGAAGCCCTGGATGGCGAAGTCGACGAGCGTGGTGGTGCCCCCGTGGGCGGCCGCGATCGTGCCCGTCTCGAAGTCGTCGGCGGACGTCGTGCCGCCGAAAGGCATGTCGAGGTGGGTGTGGACGTCGATGCCGCCCGGCATGACGAGCTTCCCCGACGCGTCGATCACCGTCTGCGCGGGCAGGTTCAGGCCCTGGCCGATGAGGGTGACCACCCCGCGGTCGACATACACGTCGGCCTGGTAGCGGTCGGCGGCGGTGACGATGGTGCCGTTCTTCACGAGGGTCGTGGACATGGGGCCTCCGGCGCGCGATGCCGGGAAGATGATACAGCCTGCGATCGCGGCGGCGCATCGGCGGTGTAGGCTAGAGCCTTGACGACCCGCCGCCTCGCGGCCCTCCTGCCATTCGGCCTCGCCGGCCTGGCCGTGGCACTGGCGCCCGCCGCGCAATATCGCCGGCACGCGCTCGAGAGCCAGGTCCGGGCGCGCATCCTGGCGGAGGCGGCCCGGCGCGGCCTGGTGGCGCAGATCGACGAGGTACGCGTCGGGCTCCAGCCACCGCTCCTCGTCACCGGGCTGCGCGTGGCCCGGCCAGGGAAGTGGTCGCTCGCCGCCGAGTCCGCCGCGCTCGGGCTGCGACCGCGAGGCGAGGGGCTTCTCTCGGGCGCGCGCCTGGCGCTCGGTCGTGTCAAGGTCACGGGGCCGGGCGGCCTGGCCATGGACGTCGTCCCTACGGCCTGGGACGTGTCCGCCGACCGTTCCGGAGAGCAACGGCTGGAGCTGCGCGCGCCGGCCACCGGCCTCTCGCTGACGCGCCGTCCCGGAGGAGAAGGCACGGCTCTCGAGGCGCGGGCGACGAGGACGCCCCTCGGCTCGCTCCTCACGCTGCGCCGGGACGGGGTGCGGCTCCTCGACGCCGGTGTGGTCGACGGCCGGCTGAGCCTGGAGGACGTGCCCGATTCGACCACCTTCGACGTCGACCTGGAGGCGCGCGGCACGCGCGTGGCCGCTCTGGACCACGTGGGCAATCCCGAGGGCGAGGCGGCCGAGAGCGAAGCGCCCTTCGCGCCGCCGGCGGATCTACGGCTGCGGCTGGGCGGCTCCTGGCGTCCGGCGGCCGGCCGGCTGGACCTCCCGAGCTGGCGGTTGGTCACGGACGGGTTGTCGCTCTCCGGCTCCCTCTCGATCGTCGGCGTGGCGCGCGAACCCCGGTTGACGCTGGCCTTCCAGGCGGAGCGCGTCGACCTCGCGCGCCTGCTCGCCCTGTCGGCGCCGGAAGCCCCGTCGCCCGTCGTCGCCTCGATAACGCCCAGCGGCGGCGGCGCCGGCGAAAGCCTGGGGTCGGCGTCGCTCTCGGTCCGCGTCACCGGCTTGCTCTCCGACGCTGCGTCCCTCGGCGTGGACCAGCGGCTGGACTTCAGCCCGCCCCGTCGGATCCCACCTCCGATCGAGAGGCTGCGGCGCGATTTCGTCCACGAGGTCACGCTGCCGCACGGCGGGCGCCGCGCCATCGACGTTTCTCCCGCCTCGCCGGACTTCGTGGCCTTGCCCGAGGTGCCGCCCCTGCTGGTGCGGACGCTGCTGCTCGGGGAGGACGCGGGGTTCTTCGGGCATCGCGGGATCGACCTCGCCGAGGTTCCCTCCGCGATCCTCACCGACTGGAGCCGCGGCACCGCCGTGCGGGGCGCGTCCACGATCACCCAGCAGCTCGCCAAGAACCTCTTCCTTTCGCGCGAGAAGCGCCTTGGCCGCAAGCTGCAGGAGGTGGCTCTCGCCCTGCTGCTCGACAGCGCGCTCGGCAAGAAGCGGATCCTGGAGATCTACCTGAACGTGATCGAGTGGGGGCCGGGCCTCTACGGCCTGCGGCCGGCGGCGCGGCGCTACTTCGAGAAGGAGCCCCGCGACCTCACGCCGGCCCAGATGGCGTTCCTGGTCGCCCTCATCCCCGGCCCGGTGAAGTACCAGCGCTCGATCGCGAGCGGCACTCCGTCACCGGGCTTCCGCCCGCTCGTCGACCGCCTGCTCGCCAAGCTGCGCTCGGTGGGCGCCCTGAGCGAGGATCAGTACGAGACGGCCCTGGCCGACGACCTCCACGTCGCCCCGCCGCCGGGCGCCGGCGAGTAGGGATCAGGCCCGGGCCGGCTCCGCGTAACCCTCCTGCGGCTCGTGACCGCCCTGGTAGTCGGAGTCGGCCGGCCGGCGGATCTGCGAGTGGGCCACGATGCGGTCGCGGCGGATCCCGCGGAAGTCCTCCAGCCGCTTCCAGCCTCGGTGGGCGTTCTTCTCCAGGAACTCGCTCATCCCCTGCACGAGCCGCTTGATGACGTTGGGGCCGACGGCGTGGTCGAGCATCGCGGCCGTGCACACCTGGACCGTGCCGCAGCCGAGGAGGAGGTAGTTGAGCGCCTGGTTGAAGTCGGAGATGCCGCCGATGCCGGAGAAGCTCCTCTCGGGGAAGGCCCTCGTCATCTGCGACATCTTCGCGAGCGACTGGGGCAGGATGGCCGGCCCGCCCAGCCCGCCGCTCGAGACGTACCCGTCCACGTTCATCTCGAACTCGAGCGTCTCGGGGTCGACGAGCGGGATGGAGGGGAACGTGTTCGAGGAGACGACCGCGTCGCCGCCGCCGGTGAAGACCGCGCCCGCCTCGAGGACGATGTCGGTCGTGGAGGGCGTGAGCTTGGCCCATACCGGGACCTTCGCCACCCCCTTCACGACCTGGGTCACGCTGGAGCAGAGCTTCTGGTCCTTGCCGATGTTGGAACCCATGTCCTCGCGGTCCATGTGCGGGCAGGACAGGTTCAGCTCGAGGCCGTCCGCGCCCTGCTCCTGGCAGGCGGTGGCGAGGCTCCGCCAGTGGTCCAGCTCCTTGTCGCTGCCCGAGCCGGCCATGATCGAGGCGATCAGCACCCGGTCCGGGAACGCCTTCTTGATGCGGCCGATGCGCGGGACCCACCAGTCGAGCGTCTTGTCGGAGATGAGCTCCCAGTTCCAGGAGGACTGCAGCACGCCGCCGCGGCCCTTGTTCATCGAGGAGACGCCCAGCTCCGGGTAGTAGCGCAGGAACTTCGTCTTCGGGCCCGCGACGTTGACGACCGGATGGAGGCCGATCGTCTTGGTGACGACGCCGCCCCAGCCCGCCTCGAAGGCCCGCATGATGTTGCTCTCCGACTCGGTGGGAGGGGCCGAGGAGAGCAGGAACGGGTTCGGGAACTTGATCCCGGTGAACGTGGTGGACAGGTCGACGCTCATGGCTTCCTCCCCGCAGGCGCGGATGGAAGCCAAGCGTAGCGCCGTTTGTCGAGGACGGAAAGAAGGGAACCGGCAGGGCCTTGACGCCGTAGATATCTTTGTGATATTTTACTGATATCACAGGAGGATGATCATGATCCGGGAGAGACAGCGGTCGGCGGTCTCCGGCTGGCTGATGCTGCCGGTCCTGCTCGCGCTGGCCGCGGCGGCCCTGCGTTCCCTGTTCCTGGCCTTGCAGGCGCAATCCATCGTGTGGGTGCTGGCGAGCGTCCTGGCCGAGGTCGCCACGGTCGTCGGCCTCGGCGGGTTCTTCGTGGTCAACCCGAACGAGGGACGCGTGCTGCAGCTCTTCGGCGCCTACCGCGGGACCGTCCGCACGGCCGGCCTGCGGTGGGCGAGCCCGTTCTTCACCAAGAAGGCCGTCTCGCTGCGCGTGCGCAACTTCGAGAGCGGAAAGCTCAAGGTCAACGACCTCGACGGCAACCCGGTCGAGATCGCCGCGGTCGTGGTGTGGCGGGTCGTCGACACCGCCGAGGCGGTCTTCGAGGTCGACAGCTACGAGGACTACGTCAAGGTGCAGACCGAGTCCGCGATCCGCAACCTGGCCACCCGCTACCCCTACGACACGCACGACGACGAGAAGGTGTCGCTGCGCGGCAACACCGCCTCGGTGGCCGGCGACCTCAAGCACGAGATCCAGGACCGGCTGGCCAAGGCGGGGGTCGAGGTGATCGAGGCCCGGATCAGCCACCTGGCCTACGCGCCCGAGATCGCCGCGGTGATGCTCCGGCGGCAGCAGGCGGCGGCCATCATCGCCGCCCGGGCCCGCATCGTCGAGGGCGCGGTGGGCATGGTCGACATGGCCCTCCAGCTCCTGTCCAAGAGCAACGTCGTGCAGCTCGACGAGGAGCGCAAGGCGGCCATGGTGAGCAACCTGCTCGTGGTGCTGTGCGCCGACCGCGAGGCGCAGCCGGTCGTGAACACGGGCACGCTGTACCAGTAGGGAGACGTGGCCGAGCGCAAGCCCTTCCTGCTCCGGATCGACCGCGCGGTGCTGGACGGCCTGCAGCGCTGGGCGGGTGACGACCTGCGCAGCCTCAACGCGCAGATCGAGTTCGTGCTGCGTCGGGCGCTGGAGCAGGCGGGGCGGCTGAAGCCCGGCCGGGGGGGTCTGGGGGGACCGGAGGGTCCCCCCAGCTCAAAGAGCGAGCGCGGATTCACTCCGCGCGAGCGAAAGACCGGTGAGGCGGAGCCCCCCGGCCCGCGCCGCTGACCTGGCCCCCGAAGCGGGTGAAGCTTCTCGCTACATTGCCGGCCTTCTACGTCAGCGCCACCACCTCATAGTCCACGACGCCGGGGACCTCGAAGCGCACGCTGCGGCCCTCCTGCCGGAAGGGCAGCGCGCGGGCGCCGGTAGACCATCTCTCGCAGTAGCAGACGGTCAGGGGACCGGTGCTCGGCCAGCCGTTGGTGAAGAAGCCGTCCGGCGCGTAGCGGCGGCCCATCTCCCGGTAGATGGCCGGCATCTGCCCGGCGAAGTAGGGGCTGAACATGCATGTCTTGTAGAGCCAGGTGGCACGGGCGCATCCGATCTAGAGGTCGATGGCCACGACCTCGTGGTCGAGGATGGAAGGCACGGCCAGCTCCACGTACGTGGCCGTGATACGCGTCTCCGGCGATCGCTCGCTCACCAGCAGGTGCACGCCCTTGACGGTCCGGCCGTCCGGGATCCGCACCCGCACGCGCTGCTCGCCGACGGGCAGCAGCTCCCGGAGCGGGCCCTTCATCATCATCGGGTTGGTGAGGTTGACGAGGTGCACCGTCATCGAGTCGCGCTGCCGCCACACGGTGACGTCGACGATGCCCGGCCCGGTGACGACCGCCGGGGGCTCCTCGTTCACCGCCCACGTCACGGCGTTGCGGAGGAGCCGGCCGTGGTCGACCGCCAGCACCTCCCAGAACGTGCGATCGACGTCCCACGGGAAGTAGACGATGCGGCTCCGGCCGAGGTCCCGGACGTAGACCCCGGGGATGCTCGTGTGCGGCACGCGCGGGAAGACCTTCTCCATCGGCAGGTCCGGGTATGAAGGAATCAGCGTGAGCGGCGCGGGGGTGTACGGCTCGCGCGGCGTGACGTCCACGCGCCAGACGCCGTTCACGATGCGTGCCGCGTCCTCGAGCCCGGCCAGGATCGCGTGGTGACGGCCCGTGGCCGGGTCCTTCTCGACCGTGAGGTAGGAGTTCCGCATCGGCCCCTCGACCCGTCCGGCGAGCCGCGCCCCGAAGAGGTCGCCGAGGCCGAAGTCGGGCCGCCGCGCGCCGGCCTCGTCGTACAGCGACGTCTCGAACGTCGCGATCAGGCTGCCCCCGCGCTCCACGTACCGGCGCAGCTCGTCGCACTGGCGGCCGGACAGCGCGGCGACGTTGGGCAGGACGAGCAGCTTGAAGCGGCCGACCCGGTCGGGATCGACGAGCCCGTCGTGCACCATCTCGAAGGGAATGCGCGCCTCGACGAGCGCCTGGTAGAAGCCGAGGATGTGGTCCTCGACCTTCTCCCGGGCGCGCTCGCCGCCGTAGAAGGCCGCCGTCTGCTGCGAGTAGACGAGCCCCACCCGCGCCAGCGGCTCCTCGTTCCGGAGGTAGCGCTCGGTGCGATGGTGCCAATCGTAGATGCGGGCGACCGGCTCGAGCCACCGCCGGTCGTGGAGCGTTCCGCAGAACTTGGTGAACCACGGGCGCAACCCGTTCGCCGTGCCCTCCGCGACCCACAGCCGCATCTCCGGCTCGCTCTGCACGGAGTCCTTCCAGCGATACACCTCCTCGAGGCCCACGCTGAAGATGCCGCCGATCGCCTTGGCCCCGAGCGCGGCGCGATACTCCTTGGCCGCCTTGCCGTTCTCCCAGGGCGCCATCAGGCCCCGCCGGGCCTGGCGATCGGCGAAGAGAGTCGGAGCCAGCTCGCCGACCGTCTTCATGTCGAGCAGGCTGAGCGCGCCGCCCCCGGTGTTGGGGATGAAGCACACGTTGGGCTTGATCGCCCGGATCGCGTCGGCCCACCGGCGCCACAGCTCGAAGAGGCGCTGCTGCTGCCAGGAGATGAACGCCCGCCGGGCGGGGTCGCCCGGATCGAGGGTGCGTGGCAGCTCGAAGCCCGTCCCCGCCCGGAAATTGCGCCGGCAGTGCTCGCAGTAGCACATCCCCGAGCCCGACCACCGGTTGCTGAAGATGCCGTCGACGTCGTAGCCGGACACGATCTCCTCGTGCACCGCGGTCATGAACTCGAAGTTGTACGGCCCGAGCGCGCACGTGACCCACATCTCCGGCGAGGCCCAATGGCGCCGCGGCCGGCCCTCGGCGTCGACCGCGATCCAGTCCGGGTGGGCCTCCCGGACGTCGTCGTACGTCGCGTGGGGATCCGTCCGCGCGATCACGACCATCCCGAGCTTCCGGCACCCGGCGAGGAGCTCGCCGAACGGGTCGCGGTCGCCCATCCAAGCGCTGCGGTGGTGCAGCGGCACCCGGGTCGGGTAGTACGCGACGCACCCGCCCGCGCTCAGGCAGGCGGCGTCGGCATGGACGCGCTCGAAATAGTCCAGCCAGAACTGCGGGTCATATTGGCCCGGATCGTCCTCGACCAGGGTGAGCTGGGCCCAGCGCATCGGCCGGTCGAACACGGATCGCGCGGCTGCTCCCGCTTTGTCGGGGAAGGGCTGGCCGGATTCGGGGCCGGGGCCGAGGGCCCACGCGGGAGCCACGGCGAGGCTGGAAGCTCCGGCCAGCGTTCCGGCCAGGAACCCGCGGCGGGACAAGCGTCCACCATCGGCCATCGGAGCACCTCCGGCGGGATTCTGTACTACTCGAGGCGTCCGTTTGCAGCAGGCGGGAACGATCTATTCCGCGATCCACGATAGCAAGATGGACTTGACCGTCCTCGTATCGGCGGGGACGCCGTCGACCTTCCATTCCATCCCGCGGTCCCGAATCCCCACCGCGGTGGGTGCGCCCTTGATCGCCAGGGCGGCGAAGGCGCTTCGCTCGGGGTCGGCGTACCAGGCCGCCCGGGCCAGATCGGGGAAGGCATCGCAGACGGCCCGGGTCTCGGCCAGCGAGCCGCCGACGACCACCACCATGCGCGCCGCGGCATTGCCATCTTCATGCTTCTTGACCAGCCGGAGCAGCCGCTCGCTGGCCTGTGACTGCGGCGTGACGTACAGGAGCAGCCATCCACCGGCCTGACCGAGCCCGCTACTGGCCACGGTCTGACCGTCGAGGCTCTTCACCTCGAAGGCGGGCAGGGGAGCGCGATCCATGGCCGGCACGGGGACGGAGGCCAGCAGCAGGGTGAGGCCACCCAGGGCGGACGCGAGCGAGGTCTTCATCGGTCGCTCCATCATCCTACGGCACCACGAAGTTCGTGACCTGCGCCCGTTCTGCGGCACTCATGCCGGCCAGGGCGTTGGCATCGGTCAGGTTCACGAGCGCCTCGGCCTGCGATTGCGCTCCGGCGGTATCGGTGAGGCCTCGCTGCACCGCGAAGTGCATCACGATCGCGGTTCCACCGGCGGGAACCGTCACGCTCCACCGGTAGAAGATGTCGTCGTTGCCGTTCGTGAACTGGACCGCGCTCAGGCCGGTCGGGGCGCCCGGGCCCTCGAAGACGTGGGCGAGCGCGGGATCGCAGCAGAAGCCCTGCTGGTCGGTCACCGCGAAGCTGTTAGCCGTCAACGACGGCGGCACGACGACGCGCGTCGAGCTGTCGGAGCCGAGGTTGCTCTCCACCTGAACGGTCACGGTCTGGTTGGCGGCCGTGGGGTTGGACAGGATCTCCAGGTAGCGCGCGAAGCCGCCCCCGGCGGGCACGAACACCTTCCGGGTCACGCTGAGCCCGCTCATGCTCGCGGAACCGATTGAGATCTCCCGGCCCCCGTCCTCGAGCCGCCCGAAGGAGAAGCAGGGGAAGAACTGGCCATTGATCTTGAGGAAGTACGCGCCGTCGTAGGCGTCGTTGAGGCTCCGGCTCACCGTGCCCCCATCGTTCAGTTGACCGGTGCAGTCAACGTCGTAGCGGAAGCCGTCAGCCCCGTCGAGGTTGAACCTGAAAAACGCGATGGGCTCGAGCGTCACGTCGATGGTCGCCGGCGTGCCTTCGGTGAGCGTCCCCTCCGCCGAGCCCATGCGCCGGGAGTCGCTCGGGTCGCGGGCGGACACGCTCACCGTGCCGACCGGGATGCCGCTCGCCTCGTAGTGGCCCGTCGCGTCGGCGGTTGTGCTGTGGCTGAAGAAGCCCAAGGGCCCGCTACCGCCCATGTTCTGCAGCGTCACCGGGGCGCTCGCGACGGGCGTCACGCCGTCCGCGGCGAAGATCGTGCCCATCACGGTGCCGGTGGCGGGGAAACTCAAGTCGATGGTGGCCGTGTCGCCGTCTGCCGCGAGGGTTCCGCCGGCGGCCGCCGTCAGTGCGGTGGCGCTGTCCCTGGCCTGGACCGTGAAGTCTCCGAGGGCGACGCGCTCGAAGCGGTACCCGCCCTGGTCGTCGGCCTGGCCGAAGCGGTCGAACGGCAGGCCGGAGCTGGTGAGGGCGACGTCGGCGAAGGGCACCGCCACCCCGGCGGCATCCCGCACCGTCCCGGTCACCGTCCCCGAAGCCTGCAGCAGCACGTCCAGGTCGACCGGCACCGCGACGTCGGCGACCGTGCCGGTGGCGGTGCCGCGCAGACCGGAATTGCCGTCCTGGGCGGTGACCGTGAAGCTGCCCACGCCCGCGCCGAACACGCGGTAATGGCCGCCCGCATCCGTGAAGCTCGCATAGAACGTCCGGGATCCCTCGCCACTACCCTGGGTGACGAAGACGTTGGGGAAGGGTACTGTCGTCGTTCCATCCGAGAAGAAGACGGTGCCGCGCACCACCGAAACAGGCAGCGTCAGGTCGAGCGTGATCAGCTGGCCTTGCGCGGTGAACGCCCCTGTCCCCTGGACGGTGGTTTCGAAGTCAGGTGAGTAGGCCACGATCCGGAAGCCCTGGTCTCCCGGATTCAGGCCGGCGAACCGGTACGACCCATTCCCGTCTGCATAGAGCGCGGCGAGAGAGGCGCCGGTGGCCACGTCGTAGGCCTGGAGGTAGGCGTTGCTGACGCCGGTCTGCCCGTCGGCCGCGAACACGGTGCCCTGCACGTCGCCCGAGAAAGGAGCGGTGATGGTGGCGAGGATGGTGCCGGCGTCGTCGGCCGCGGTCACGACGCCGGACGTGCTGCCGGCGAAGGCTCCGTTGCCCGGGTCATACGCCTGGAGGCTGAACGCGCCCTCGGGGACGTTGGAGATGAACAGCATCCCGTCGACGTCGGCCGTCCCGGCGAAGAAGGAGCGCGCGCTGTCCTGGATGTACACGTAGGCCCCGCTGTAGCGCGAGCCGTCGCCGCGGAGCACGGTGACCTGGACCGTGGCCGTGGCGGGCAGCGTGACGTCTACCGTGCGTGTCTCCCCGTGACTCGTGAGGACCACTCCGGTGACGTCGCGGAAGAGGGCGCCGTCGCTCGGGTGGTAGGCCCGGACGGTCAGGCTGGGACCGACCGGCACCTGGCTGAACGTGTAGGTGCCCGCCGCGTCGGTCTGGGCGAAGCGATTGATGCCCGGGCCGAACACCTGGACGCTGGTGAAGGGCGCCGGCGTTCCGCGCGCGAAAGCAACCTGGCCGGTGATCGTGCCGACCTGGGGCAGCCGGATGTCGGCCACGACCGTGTCGTCGCGATTGGGCACGTTGCCGGTGGCGCTTCCCAGCACCTGCGCGTTCGCGTCGAGCGCGGACGCGGTGAAGCCACCGAGCGCGCCGAAGGGTACTCCGGTGACGGTGTAGAGCCCGTCGGTATCGGTGGAGACGTTGGCCACCAGCCGCGGCCCGTTGCCCGTGCTCAGCCGGACCCTTGTGTTGGGGAGCGGAGTGACGCCGTCGCCCTGGTACACATGGCCGGTCACCGTACCACCCGGGAACGGCTGCGGCACGACCGTCGTGCCGTTGACGGTGACCGTGATGCGGTAGCCGCCGGTGTAGGCCTCGGCATACGCAGTGGCCACGACCACGTGCCGGCCGGACTGCGTGAGGGTGCCCTGGAAGAGGGAGTTGAGGTTGCCGCCGCTGTCGTCGTTGGCGCCGAGGAAGGATCCGTCGGGGTTGTAGACCTCGACGAACGGATCAGGCAGGGCCGGGTAGCCGCCGTTGGCGAGCTTGTCCTCGGCCACGCGGACGCTGTCGCCGGCGTTGGCGGTGAAGACCCACAGGTCGCGCTCGCCCCGGAAACGCAGGACGCCGAGGCCGGCCTCGACGAGGTTGACCGTCAAGGACACCGTCTGGCCGTCCTGCGCGGCGGTGATCGTGCCCGAGACCTCGCCCAGCAGGCTCGTGACGGGATCGATGGCCTGCACGGTGAAGGCTCCCTCCGGCACGCTGGCGATCACGAGCTGGCCGGCGCTGTCGGTGGTCCCGACGAAGCGGAAGAAGCTCGAGAACGCGTCGCGGAGGTTGACCGTCGCCCCGGCGACGGGATCGCCGGTCGCGTTGTGGACGGTGACCTGCACGGAGGCCATCGCGGGCAGGGTGAGGGCCACCGGCACGATCCCGCCCACGGCCGGCATGCTCCCGCTAGCGTCGCGGAAGACGGCGAAGTTGACGGGATGGAACGCCCGTACGGTGAAGGCGCCGGTAGGCACGTTGACGATGTCGAGCCGCCCGCTCGCGTCGGTCGTGCCGGCGAAGCGGAAGAAGCCGCGCGCAGCCTCGAGGATGTTGACCTGGACGCCCGCGGCCGGCCCGCCGGCGGCGAAGCTCACCTGGAGCCGGACCGTTCCGAGCGCGACGAGGGTCAGGTCCTGGGTCGTCGTCTGGTCCTGGCTCACCGTGACCACGGCCGACGACGGCACGTTCGTGTTCGGCTCGTAGGCGGTCACGGTGAAGCTTCCCACCGGCACGTCGGAGAAGGTGTAGCGGCCAGTGCCGTCGGTCTGCGTCGAGCGGCTCGCGCCCGACCCGTTGAGGCTCATGAAGACGTTGGCCGCCGGCGTGCCGGACCCGTTGCGCACGGTTCCGGACACGGCGCCGGTCGGCTGGATGGTGACGTTGGCGACCGTGACCTGTCCCGCGGTCACCGACGCGGAAGTGGTGCCGGTCAAGCTCGAGCCCTGGGGCACGAACGCGATTCCCGTCACCGTGTACGACCCGGGCGGCACGACCGTCAGGACGTAGCTTCCGTCGGTCGCCAGGTTGGCGGACTGGAAGACCGGGCCCGAGGCTTGCACCGCGCCCGAAGTCACGGCCGCGCCCGTGTGGCGGCGCACCGTGCCCCGCAGCACCCCGGTATTGCTGAAGACCGCGTCCTGGGCGGCGCTCGTCTGGCCTTCAGGGAAGCTCCCCAGCGCGTCGGGAGCCTGGAAGAACGTCTGGGGATGGAACGCCTGGAGGACGAAGCCGTCCACGGGGATCGGCCGCGAGGAGCCGAAGTCGTTGAATGTGGAGGTGAAGGAGAACGAGCCGTCGGCGCCGGCATTCAGGGACTGCGTGCGCCCATAGAAGATGTTGCGGCTGCGGAAGCGCACCAAAGCGCCGGCCACCGGTGTGGTCCCGTCACCCGCCAGCGCGCGCCCGCTCACGGCGCCATTCAGCGCGGGCAGCGGCGTGAGGGCGCTCGTCCCGTCGGAAGGCACCGCGAAGTTGCGGATCCAGCCGATCTCCTGCGGGCTGAGGCCGGTCAGCGCCTCGGGCGGGAGCTGGACCAGCCGCTCGGCCGACGCCCGAGCGGCCACCCGGCTCGTCTGCTGGAGAGCGAAGTGCAGGAAGGCGACCGTCCCTCCGGCGGGAATCGTCACGCCGTTCCAGCCGTAATGGAGCTGGCCATAGTTGCCGGGCGTCGCGAAGCTCGCCTCGCCGGCGCGCAAGGGCGCGCCCGGACCGTCGAAGGCGAAGGCGGAGGCGGGCAGGGTGGAGACGAGGAACGGATCGCCGTCGTTGCCGTCGTCGACGGCCACCCAGCGGTCGGGATTGAGAGGATCGGAGACGTTCAGGGTCGTGTCGCCGCTGGAGGTGGCCACCACGCGAGGTGGCCCGTTGAACTGACGGAGGTTGCTCAGCAGATGCACGTCCACCGTGACGGGATCGGCCGTGGGGTTGCTGAGGATCTCCAGGTAGCGGGCGAAGTAGCCGGTCCGCGGCACGAACACCTTGCGGGTGACGTCGAGCCCGGCCAGGCCCGTCTGCCGGAGCGCGACCTCGCGGCCCGACTCCTCGGTCGTCCCGATGGTTCCCCCGGTGAACCGGCTCGGCGACCCGCCGCTCACCACGTCGAGCAGCAGTCCGCCCCGGTTGGAGGCGAAATCGCCCTCGAAGAGGCTGTTCGTCCCGTCGGGGATGGAGCCGTCGCCCTGCAGGTTGAAGAAGGAGTTGTTGGCGTCGTAGAAGTTCACCGGCAGGTTGATGGCGTTGTCGAGGAGCTGGATGTTGGCCGTCACTTGCTGGCCGTCGCTGTCGATGCGTCCCGACGTCTCCCCGCGGGTCTGGGCGCTGGCCGCCGTGGCGACAAAGCCGCCGACGAGCACACCGTCGATCTCGAAGCTTCCCTCGCCGTCCGTAGTCGCGGTGAAGAAGCCGCCCAAGGCGTTCGTGCTCTGGACCGTCACTCCGACTCCCGGCGCGGCCGTGCCGTCGGGGTTCAGGACGTGGCCGATCACCGAGCCGAGGCCGACGAGCTTCAAGTTGCGGACGACGACGTCGCCGTTCTGGGCCACGCCGATGCCGGTCTCGCGGGCGCGGAGCCGGCCGTTGGGCACGGCCTCCAGCGTGTACGTCCCCAGGGGCACCGCATTGAAGCGGAAGCTGCCGTCGGCGCCGGACGTCACCTCGCGGAAGAGCGCGTAATTGCTGAGGCGGATGGGCACGCCGACGACGGGACTGCCGCTCGGTGCGAAGACCCGGCCGAGGACGGTGCCGGCCGGCTGCAGGTTCACGGTGACGTTCGATGTGGCCCCCACCGCCACGCTGCCGCTGGCCGACCCGCCGAGCAGCGTCACCGGGTCGGTGGCCGAGACGGTGAACGGCCCGGCGAGCACGCGCGGGAAGGTGATCGTGCCGTCGGCTCCCGTGGTCCCCGTCTGGATGTCGTAGAACACCGAGCTGAAGAGCGTGACGCTCGCTCCCGTGATCAGGTTGCCCGAGGCGTCGCGCACCGTCACCACCACACGGCCCTGGCCGTTGAGGGTGACGTTGACCGTCCGGACCTCGCCGTTGACGCTCACCTGGTTGCTGGCCCGGCCGCGGTCGCCGGTGGCGAGATCGGTCACGTCGAGATTGAACGCGCCTACGGGGACCGGGTCGAACGAGAACCGGCCCTGGAGATCCGTGGTCACGCTCGACGGCACTCCGGGCAGGAAGCGGTCGATGCTCACCACCGCGCCCGGCACCGGCACCGCACCGCCGAAGCGGAAGACGGTGCCGTTGACCGTGCCCGAGGCGAAGAGCGTCACGTTGAGGGTGAGCGTCTGGCCGGACAGGCCCAGGCTGCCCGCGGCGCGGCCCCGGAGCCCGCTGGCCGGATCGGTGACCTGCACCGTGACGTTGCCCGGGTTGACGTGGTCCACCCGGTATCGGCCGTCGGCGCCGGTGGTGGTGGTGAAGGTTCCGTTGCTGGCCACCAACGTCACCTGGGCCCCGCTCACCGGCTGGCCGCTCGGCAGCGTCACGAGGCCCGCCGCGGAGCCGCCCACGGCCAGGACGAGGTCGACGTCCGTCGTCTGGTCCTCGATCACCGTGGCGACGAGGCTGGCCGCGGTGTTGCTCGCGGGATCGAAGGTCTCCAGCGTCACGGGCCCGACCGGAACGTCCGAGAAGACGAACCGCCCGCCGGTGTCGGTGTCGGTGGAGCGGGACAGGCCGCCGGCACCGCGGAGCTCCACCCTCACGAACACCACCGCCTCGCCCGAGCCACGGTGCACGAACCCGCGCACGATTCCCGTGGGTCCGATGGTGATCTCGGTCGGGCTGATCTCGCCGACGCGCACGACGGTCGAGGTGGCGGCGATGAGGGGCGTGCCCTGCGGATGCGGCACGGTCGCGGTGAGGAGGACACTGCCCGCGGGCAGGCCCGTGAACACGTACGTGCCGCCGGTCCCGATGGGAACCGGGACGTCGCGGAGGAGAGCGTCGCCGCTCGCCACGACAGTGCCGGAGCTGACCACCGCCTGGTTGAACCGGCGCACGGTGCCGGTGACCATGCCGGTGTCGCGGAACACCACGTCCTGGACGGCGGTGGTCAGGCCCGGCTCGAAGTCGCCCGACGCCGGCGGTGACGTGAGCAGCGTCTGCGGATGGTCCGCCCGCAGCGTGAACGGGGCCACCGGCACTGCGACCGAGGTCCCGCTGGTGTTGAAGGCGGCCGCGAGGTGGAAGGCGGCGCTGCCGTCAGCGCTGAAGAAGAACGTGCGCCCGAAGAGCGGGTGGTCGCTGCGGAAGCGCACCCCTGCGCTCGGCACCGGAGTGACCGCGTCAGAGGCCAGCACGTGGCCGTCAACCGAGCCCGTAAGCGCCGGCAGCGGAGGCACCGGGCTCTCCCCGTCGGGGGGAGCCGCGAAGTTCCGGATCGCCGTCCGCTCCTCCGGGCTGAGGCCGGTCAGGGCCTCCGGCGGGAGTTGAACGAGCCGTTCGGCCGAGGCCTGGGCCGCCGCCCGGCTGGTCTGCTGCGACGTGAAGTGCAGGAAGGCGACCGTCCCACCCGCGGGCACGGTCACCTGGCTCCACTGCTCGGTGAGCCGGCCGAAGCGGTTCGTGAAGTCGTCGACGAGCCGAGCCGAGGAGGCACCCTGGGCGCCGCTCGGGCCATCGAAGACGTGAGCCACCGCGGGCAGCGTGTTCACCAGGAAGGGGTCACCGTCGTCGTCGTCGTCCACGACCAGCCAGCGGTCCCGGGCGTCGGGGTCGGACACGTCCAGGTTGGCGTCGCCGCTCGAGGTCGCGATCACCCTCGGCTCGCGGTCGAACGTGAACCCGTTCTGGACCTTCCGGATGAACCGGAAGTTCGTGGTGAGTCGCACGTCGACGGTGACGGGCGAGGCGCTCGGGTTCGAGAGAACCTCGAGGTACCGCACGAAGTATCCGGGGGCAGGCACGAACGCCTTGCGCGTCACGTCGAGGCCGCCCAGACCCGACTGCACGAACGTGATCTCCCGTCCCGATTCCTCGGTGAGACCGAGACCGCCGGTGAACCGCTGGGGGGCGCCGTCCACGACGATGTCGAGGATCGAGGCCCCGCGGTTGCCGGCCGAGTCGCCCGCGAAGACCTGGGCCGTGCCGTCCTGGATGGAAGCGCCGTCGCGCAGGAAGTAGGAGAAGTTGCTGGCGTCGAACAGGTTCGTCGCCGCGAGCAGGAGGTTCACGGTCACGCTGGCGCCGTCGGAGAGCAGGGTCCCGGTGTTCTGGGCGAAGAGCTGGCCCTGCGGGCCCTGACCATTGGCGGTCACCACCACGTTGCCGACCGGGACGCCGCCGACGGAATAGAAGCCGTTGAGGTCTGTCTGGGCTCCGAAGCCGCGGCCGAAGCCGGGGTTCTGGCTCACCACGTAGACGCCGATCCGGGGGGCTGGCGAGCCGTCGGGCAGGAACACCTGGCCTTGCACGGTCCCCACTCCGACCAGGGTCAGGTTGCGCGTCACGAGCTGGCGGTGGCTCGTGAGCGCGACGCCCGTGGCGCGGGCCCGCACGCTGCCCGCCCCGTCGACGGCGGCGAGCGTGTACGAGCCGGTGGGGACGATGTCGAAGCGGAACGATCCGTCGGGCCGGCTCGTCGTCTGGCGGAACACGGGCCCGGTGATCTGGACGGTCATGTTCGCCACCGGTGTCGTGCCGTTGGGAGCGAACACGACGCCGGCGATGCTGCCGGCGGGCTGCAGGTGGACGGTCACGCTCTCGGTGGCATCGGCCGCCACGCTCCCCGACGCCCCGCCCCGGAGCTGTGTCGCCGGATCGACCGCGGACACGTCGAAGGAGCCCGCGAGGATGCCTTCGAACGTCACGGTGCCGTCGCTCTGGGTGACGCCCGATTGGCCACCGTCGAAGATGGTCCGGCCGATGACGCTGACCTGGGCCCCGGGCACGAGGTTCTCGGCCGCATCGCGCACCGTCACCACCACGCGGCCGAGGCCGTTGAGCGTGACGTTGACGGTGACGACCTCGTCCTGGTGGCCGACCGATCCTCCCGCTCGCCCGCGGTCACCGGTCGCTGGATCAGCGGCATCGATCGTGTAGCCACCGACGGGCAGGAGATCGATCCGGTAATGGCCGGCGCTGTCGCTCACGTCGCCCAGCCCCGCCTCGAGGGCGACCACCTGGACGCCGGGCGCGGGAACGGTTCCTCCGTGCCGGAACACCGTTCCCGTGATCGTCCCCGACGCGAGCAGGGTGATGTCGGCCGTCACGACCTGGCCTTCGTGCTCGACGGTCCCGCCGGCGCGGCCGGCCAGCCGCTCGAGCGCAGCCCGGGCGATGACCTGGAAGCCTCCCAGGAAGACGTTCGGGATCAGGTAGCGCCCGGCGCCGTCGGTGTGGACCGTGAAGGACCCGCCGAAGATGCTGAAGCTCTGGAAGCTGACCGAGGCGTTCGCGGCGGGGTTGCCGCTGCCGTCCCTGACCAGCCCCGTGACCGAGCCCCGGGCCAGGAACGTGACGTCCGCGACCACGACCTGGGAGGTCGCAGTCAGGTTGCCGGTGGTGCGGCCGTGATTGCCTGCGGAATCGACCGCGTCCACGGTCACCGTGCCCAGGGACACGAAGTCGAAGGCGTAGCGGCCGGCGGGGTTCGTCTGGGTAGTGAGGCCGCCCAGGGTCACGGTGACGCCGCCGCCGACCGGGGTCACGCCGTCGCGGCCGAAGACCATGCCGACGACGCTCCCCCACGGACCGAGACGCAGATCGATGTTGGCCGAACCGTCGAGCGGCAATGACCCCGTCCCGCGGGCGCGCAGCAGGGTGCGCGGGTCGAGAGCGGTGGCCACCAGCGTGCCCGTGACCATGTTGGTCACGCGGTAATGGCCGGTGGCGTCGGTGACCGTCGTGCGCACGTCGTTTCCCACGGCGAGCGTGACCTGGGCCCCGGCCACGGGCTGGCTCAGCGGGTCGGTGACGAGCCCGGTCACCGTCCCGGCGTTGGAGCCGATCTGGATCGTGCCCACGTCGGTGAGGCCGCCCGCTACCGGAGCCACCGCGTTCGAGGTGCCATCCGCGATCCGTCCGGACCGGATCAGCCGGGCGAGGACGGAGACGGGACCCAGGGCCACCGGCACCCTCGGGATCGAGAAGAAACCGGTGCCGTCGGCGGTTGCGGTGAAGACGTTGAAAGCGATGGCCGAGGCTCCGGCCGCCGGAGCACCGCCTTCGTCCACGATCCGGCCCTGCACGCTGGTCACGGCGTCGGGCACCAGCGGGTTCAGGCCCAGAGCGACCTCCAGGCCGTCGGGCAGCCCGTCGCCGTCGGTGTCGGGGTTCAAGGGGTTCGTGTGGCGGAGGAGCTCCTGCCCGTCGCTCAGCCCGTCCCCGTCGGTGTCGGCCCGCAGGGGATCGGTGCCGCGCCGGACTTCCTCGCCGTCGGGGATGCCGTCGCCGTCGGTGTCGGCCACGCGCGGGTTCGTCCCGAGGCGGAACTCCTGGAGGTTGGTCAGGCCGTCGCCGTCGCTGTCCAGCGCCGCGTCGGTGGCGTCGTTCGGGTTGAGGCCGTACGCCCGCTCGTACTCGTCGGTCATGGCGTCGCCGTCGGCGTCGTTGGCGACGAGGATGTCGATGGTCGCCGACCCGATCACTCCTTCGTTGCGGGCGGAGATGATCGCTCGGCCGCGCGCCAGGGCGGTGACGAGGCCGTCGGCCCCGACAGTCGCGATGCGCGGGTTGCTGGTCGCGTAGAAGGTGCCCTGGGACTGGGCAGTCACGTCCTTGAGGCTGCCGTCGGGGAGCAGCGCGTTGACCAGGAGCTGGGCCGTCTGGCCGCGGGTGGTGAGCTGCGAGAACGACGAGCTGACGGTCAGGGAGACCGGGATCGGATCCACTGCCCCGAAGGCGATCGGCCCCACGTCGGTCGGCAGATTCGCGGGGGTCAGGACGATGAAGCCGGACTGGCCGGTGAAGGTCGAGTTGTCCGGCCGGCGGCAGACCACCCGGACCCTGTACAAGCCCTGATCGACGGGGATGTTCGCGAAAGCGAAGGTACCGTCGTGAGCCACCTGGACCGTGCGGTTCTGGAGGCTCGCCGTGCAGTTCTCGTCGAGCTTGGGTGGCGGCGGCGGAGGCGGCGGCGAGTTGGGGTCGAGCGGGTTCGTCCCCGTGGCCACTTCGAGGCCGTCAGGAATCCCGTCGCCGTCGGTGTCGGTCTTGTGCGGATCGGTTCCGAGCTGGTACTCCTGCAGGTTCGTCAGGCCGTCCTGATCGGGGTCGGAGCCCGCGTCCGAAGGATCGGCGGGGTTGAGCCCGTGGGCGATCTCGTAGGCGTCGGGGATTCCGTCTCCATCCTGGTCGTTCGGAATGCGGACCGCAATCACGATTGAGGCCGCCAGGTTCTGGTTGACAGCGATAACGGTGACCTCGCCTCGGCTGACGCCTTGGACGAGCCCCGAGGACCCGACCGAAACGACTCCATCGGGAATCACGGAATACGAGGTGCTCGGGTCGGAAGCCAGCTCCTGCTCGGAGCCATCGGCGAAGTGGCCTCGCACGGAAAGCTGCAGGCTTCCTCCCACCAGCACAGTGCTGGCGGGAGCGCTGATGCTCAGGGAGTCCAGCGGGTTCGCGGGGGCGACGTCCCCGCTGGCCAGGCGCGACAGGGCGAACCATCCCAGCACCATCACGGCGCGCGTGGTGGCCGCCCGTGGTCTCACGGCTTCCCTGCCTTGCGCCGGGCCTCCTCATCCCATTGGATGAGGTCGAGTCGCGCCATCTCGCGGATGTCGGGATCCGGGTCGGACCTCGCCATCGTCTCCACGACGGGGCGGTACGTCGCCAGCGGAGCACCCTTCACGACGGCGGTCGGGATGTTGATCAGGGCTTCCCGGCGGATCCTGGGGTCCGCATCCTTGGCCAGCGCCAGCAGCCGGTCCACGGGATCGATGAGGATGCCGACCTGGCGACCCTGGAAGGGGACGAACGGCACCAGGCTGGCGATGCTGAGCAGCTTGAGCTGCGCATTCTCGCCCGCGGTCGCCTCGGCCACGAACCGATATCCGGCCGGCTCGTTCAACTCGGCCAGGCGCGCGGCCAGGTAGGTACGGCGGTGCGGCTCCGCCGTTTCCATGAGTTCCTTGAGGGCGGTCAGCCCTTCCTGGTCTCCCAGCCGCGCGAGGGCCAGCGCCGCGGTCTCGCGTACGAGCCGCTCCGGGTCGCTCTGGACCACCTGCTTCAGGATCGGTCGCGAGGCCTGGTCGCCGCGCAGGCCCAGGACCTCGACCGCCATCCAGCGCACGCCGAGGTCCGGGCCCGAGCGTGCGGCCCCGCGGAGGGAGGCCAGGTCCGTCTTCACTCCTTCCCGCTTGAGCATGCTCTCCAGCTCGACCCACGGCTCCGGCCTGCCCACTCGATCCGCTCCACTCGCGGCCCGGTTGCCGCCCACGACCCCCAGCGTCATGCCGATGCCGCCGAGAGCTGCCAGAGCCTGGGCGAGCCAGCGACCTCTCACTTGCATGCGGCCGGCCATCCTGCCCCCGGGGGTGCGGCATTCGCCCTCGCCCGGATCGCGGCGATGAGGGCGCTGTACATCGGATTCGAGAAGTTGTGCGCGCGGACCTCGGCACCGCTCAGATACGTCGGGACATGAGAGTTCCAGCTCGTCACCATCTTGGCGTTGAAGGCGGCGGGCGGGCTGCTCTTGCACGTGGTGCAGTTCGCAGCCCCGGCGACAAACGTCGAGAGATCATTGAACGTCGGCGTCACCATGAGGGTCCCGCCATCGGTGACGTGGAAGTTCTCGTGTGCCAGGGTGATGGAGCTGGACCAGTAGGTTCCCCGGGGAGGACCGGAGCCCGTTCCAGCCGCCGGCGGAGTGAGGTCTGTGATAATGGCCGCACACGTGAGGGGCGTGACGGCGGGGTCGTTGGCGCCGGTGACGTCGGTCCTGCCCAGCGAGTGCACGCCGAGACCGTGGTCCTCTTTCAGCTCATCGAGCCGGAAGCACCACTTCCCCCCGTCCACGCAACCCTTGTAGGTCGCGCTCAACGAGCGGCCCTGTTCCGTGTGCCCAAACTCCGTGGCGGACGGCGTCCAGGCCGACTGGGTGCGGGTCAACTTCGGGACGATGCCCGCGCAGCTCGGTCCTACTGTGACGGCCTGGGTCTTCGAGCTGGGTCCGCACGCGGCGGTGACGACCTGGCTGCCTTCGGCCGCATAGCTCACGCTGATGGACGCGCCGGTTGCGCTGGCCGGGCTCCCCCCCGGCGCCGTCCACTTGACCTTGTCGGGAGCGTTCGAGGTCGCGGTGAACGTCGCCGCCATCCCCACCGCCGCCACACACGGCCCGGTGATCGAGTTCACCTGGACGGGGTCGGCCTTGCACGCGCCGGCCATGCACTTGCCGTTGATCTCGCACTCGTTCCCGGTGTCGCAGGCGGTGCCGTCGGCGACGTTGGCGTGCTGGCAGCTCCCGTCCACGCAGGAGTCCGTGGTGCAGGCGTTCTTGTCGTCACAGCCTCCGACGCACTCCTTCTTGGGCGGCGGAGGCGGCGGGGGCGCCCCGCCCCAGCCGGACTTGGTGATCCCAAAGCCGGGGTCGGAGATGATGACCGAGCCATCCTCGCTGACGCGGGCCGGCCCCGTCGACACGAACTGCTCGATGTCGTGGTCGAACTGGAAGACTTCGATGACCTGTCCCGGGGGCAGCGCGTCCGCGTTCGGGAGCTGCACGCGGACAGGCGGGTCGAAGTGCACCCCGGCCGGCTGCAGCGTCCACACGATCCGCGGCGCCGTCCCGTAGGGAGGAGGCATCGGCACCTTGTCGGCATGGACCTGGCTCACGGTCAGGCGGCCGGTCTTCGACCCGTCGGGGAACGTGGTCGAGTGGGGGAACACGGTGAAGACCAGCCCCGGCACGCCGGGCATGGTCAGCGTGACCTCCTGGTCGCCGCCGACAACCTGCGAGCCAGCGGTATTGAGGGGAGGCAGGTAGATGGGCATGCCGATCGTGTTGTCCTGGCCGGCGATCGTCATCATCTGGAAGGCGAGGAAGGGGAACGTCTCGGGCCGCGTGCTCGTGCGCCCGTCGACGATGAGCGTGATCGTCCCCACCGGGGCGCTTCCGATCGAGAACTGTCCGTGATCGTTCGTCGTCGCCTGCAGCGGCGTGCCCACGATCTTGGCGGTGGCGTTGGGAACCGGGTGGTCCGTGTTGTCGAGAACCACCCCGCTGACCCGGGTCTGGGCGGCGGGGCCGGACGCCACACCGGTCGCCTTGAACACGACCGGGACGCCCTCCATGTTCTCGAAGGCCGCGGCCACGATGTTGTTGGAGATGCCCGGCTGCTCGGAGAGAGTCAGCGTCACCGCAGCCTTGCCGTCGCTGTCGGTCGGCATCGTGACCGTCGTCCGGCCCTCGCCGAGGTGGCCTCCCCCTTGCGCGGCGAACGTCACCGGCACTCCCGACACCGGGTTGCCGCCCGCGTCGAGGACGATCACCACGAACGGCATCGACAACGGGCTGCCGACGATGCCGACGAAGGTCTCTCCCATTACCGCCGCGGGGTTGATGTGGACAGGCGGCCCCACCGTGGCCGAGGCGCAGAACATCAGCTCGCCCACGAATCCGGGGGACGTCACGGATACCTGGTTGTTGCCCGCCCCGGTGCGGGTGCCGAGCTGGAATATCGCGCTGGCCTGGCCCCGATCGTCGCTCACGACCGAGACCGACCGGCCCTCGTCCGGGAAGGCCTTCACGACTCCGTCGGTGCGGGCGACGGTGAAGGTCACCGGCCGCCCCGGCAGCGGCCGCCCGAAGGCGTCCTGGATCGACACGACGAGCGGCTCGGGAAGCGTGGTCCCGATCATCCCTGACTGGTTGTTGCCGGACAGCATCACGATCCGCTGCTGGCCCGCCACGTCCTGGAACGTCACGTGGATGCTGGTCTGGCTCTGGTTGCCGGCCCGGTCGCGAGCCACCGCCGTGATGGTGTTGAGGCCGCGGGCGAGCAGCAGGTCGCCGACCACGAAGCTGCGGTTTGAGACCGCGGCCGGTACGCCGTTCACCGTGACCGTGGCCTGCTCGGCGTTCACGGTACCGGTCACGATGTCGTTGATCATGCCGGTGACCGTGACTTGAGCGGTGGTCAGGATCGCGCCCTCGGTGGGGGCGTCGATCCGGATCGTAGGCGCGGTGGTATCCAGCGTGACCGTGACGCTTCCGCTGCCCACGGCGCCGCCGGCGTCGGTGGCGGTGGCGGTCAGGAGGTTGTTGCCTTCCCGCAGCGGCACGCCCTCGGCCGTGAAGCTCTGGCCACCCACCACCGCCGCCACGCCGTTGACGTCGACGGACACCACGGGTCGATCGACGGTGCCCGTGACGGTCACCGGCCCCGAGCGGAAGAGCGCGAGCGAAGCCGGCGAGGTGATCGTGACCAGCAGGCGCTGCACGGCGTTGAAGTTGACGGTGATGCTCCGGGTCGCCGCGTTGCCGGCGCGGTCGAGCGATTCCACAACGATCGGGTTCGCCCCCTGGCTCAGCATGACCGGGCAGGAGAAAGACGATCCCGTCACGAGGGCCGGCATGCCATTGCAAGAGAGATGGTCCAGCCCGGAGAGGCTGTCATCGCTCGAGCCGGTGACGCTGATGGCGGATTCGCTCGTCGACGTCCCATCGGCGGGAGACGTGATGGTGAGGCTCGGCGGCGTCTTGTCCAGGCTCACGCTGGCGCTGGCGGACGAGCTGTTGCCCGCCTGGTCCGTAGCCGTGCCGGAGGCGGTCTGGTTCTCCCCGTCGTTGCTTATCGTGACCAGCGGCGGGCAGCTCTGCACCTGCGATCCCGCGTCGGAGCAGGTGAAGGTGACGGTCACGTCCGCGTTGTTCCACCCGTTGGCGTTTGGCGCGGCTGACCGCGTCGCGGTGATGACGGGCGGCGTCCGGTCGATGCGGAAGGAAATGCTGGTCGAGGCCTGGTTTCCGGCCCGGTCCACCGCGGTGCCGGGAACGCTTTGACTGCCTTCGGCCCCCACCGTGACCGGAGCCGGACACGTCGCCACCTGCGACAGGCCGTCTGCGCACGTGAAGGTCACCGTGACGTCGGTGTTGTTCCAGCCGTTCTCGTTGGCCGGCGGCGCGGCGGCCCCGCTGATCGTGGGCGGCGTCTTGTCGATGCTCACCGTCACGCTGGCCGAGGCGGAGTTGCCCGCCCGGTCGGTGGCGGTGCCCGAGACGACCTGGCCCTCGACTTCGCTGCTGACCGTGACCGGGCCGGGGCAGGAGGCGATCTGCGATCCTCCGTCGGAGCAGGTGAACGTCACGACGACGTCCGTGTTGTTCCACCCGTTGGTATTGGCTTCCGGCGAGCGCGTGGCGGTGATGACGGGCCCCGACTTGTCGATGCGGACGGTGACGCTGGTGGACGCCTGGTTACCCGCCCGATCGACCGCGGTGCCGGAGGCGCTCTGGGTCCCTTCGGCGGTCACGCTGACCGGAGCCGGACACGTCGCGACCTGCGACAGCGCGTCGGCGCATGTGAACGTGACGGTCACGTCGCTGTTGTTCCAGCCGTTGCCGTTGGCAGGCGGAGCGGCGGTCTGCGTGATCGTGGGCGGGGTCTTGTCGATGTTCAGGGTGACGCTGGTCGAGGCGCTGTTGCCGGCCTTGTCGACGGCGGTGCCGCTAACGACCCGGCCTGCCCCCTCGGCGCTGACGGTGACGGGCGGGCTGCAGCTCGCGATGCCCGAGGTCGCGTCCGCGCACGTGAACGTCACCGTCACGTTGGTGTTGTTCCAGCCGTTGGCGTTGGCCGGCGGGTCGGCGTGGGCGGTGATCGTCGGCGCGTCGTTGTCGGTCCCGATGATCTCGACGACGATGCCGGCCCCCTGTCGGCCCCGGACCAGCACCGAGATCTGGTTGGAGGCCTGGAGCGTGACCGGCTTCTCCACGAGCTTGTCGGTCAGGTTCAGGTCCCGGGGTCCCAGGACCTGCGTGCCGTTGATCAAGATGTTCCCGCTCAGGACCCTCGGGAATTCGCCGCTCAGGCCGCCGTTGTGCACGCGGATGACGTAGGCCGCGGCAGGATTCAGGACGGAAAAGCTCTTGACGACGGGAACCGGAGTCCCGGGTCCCCGCAGGTAGGTCTCGGGCCCGAAGGCCTGGAACGTGCCGGCGGCAGCGGGCACACCGGTCGCGACGATCATGCCGCCCGCGGCGGCGATGGAGAGCAGGAGGGAGGGGGCTCTCCAGCCGGATAGAAGCCTGCACGAAGACGACACCAGTCAGTCCTCCCTTCGGGGTGCAAGCAAGACCCCGGGGCGACTCAGGCTCCCTTGAGCTCAGCAGTCCAGATTGGGAACGAAAATTAGACGAGAATGGCGCGTTGTCAAGGGTTTTTTTAATGGAGTTTTTGTCAGAACGCTCTCATGGCCGCCTCGCCACCTCGGCGAGCGCCTTGTCGAGGACGTCGGCGGCCTGGTCCGCGTCCTCGGTCGTGACCGTGAGCGGCGGCGAGATCCGCAGCACGTTGCCGTAGAGGCCGCCCTTGCCGATGATGAGGCCGTGGTCCTTGGCCGACTCCATGACCGCCGCCGCGGCCTGGGGGGCGGGTTCCTTGGTCTGGCGGTCCTTCACCAGCTCCACGCCCTGCATGAGGCCCATGCCGCGGACCTCGCCCACGAGCGCGTGCTTCTCGCCCAGGCCATCGAGCCGGGAGCGCAGGTGGCCGCCCACCACCGCCGCGTTGTCGGCCAGGCGGTCCTTCTCGATGACGTCGACGACCGCCCGGCACACGGCCATCGTCACCGGGTTGCCCCCGAAGGTGGCGATGGTCGAGCCCTTGAACGAGTCGGCGACCTCGGCACGGGCGACGGTGGCCCCGATGGGGTGGCCGTTGCCCAGGCTCTTGGCGGCGACGATGATGTCCGGCTTGACGCCGTACTGCTCGATGCCGAACCACTTGCCTCCCGTGCGCCCCCAGCCGGTCTGGACCTCGTCGGCGATGAAGAGCGCGTCGTGGCGGCGCGCGATCTCGGCCACCCGGGGGTAGTAGTCCTTCGGCGGCGTGATGAAGCCGCCGACACCCATGATCGGCTCACCGATGAAGGCCGCGGGCCGTCCCGAGGTGGTCGTCCGGATGACCTCCTCGACATCCTGCGCGCACGCCGTCCCGCAGCTCTCCGGCTTCAGGCCGAGCGGGCAGCGGTAGCAGTAGGGCGCCATCGCGTGGCGGATCGACCCGTCGTGCACGCCGCCCAGCCGCCAGTTGGCATGCGCGGTCAGCGACATGGAGAGCATCGTCCGGCCGTGATAGCCGTGGCGGAGCGCCACCACCTCCGTGCGCTGGGTGTAGACGCGCGCGGTCAGGATGGCGGTCTCGATCGCCTCGGTGCCGCTGTTGGTGAAGAAGCTCTTGGCCGGCTTGTCCCCGGGGAAGATCTCGGCCAGCTTCTCGGCCAGCTCCACGATGGGGATCGTCGGGAACAGCGTCGAGACGTGCTGGAGCGTCCGGGCCTGCTTCTCGAGGGCCGCCACCACCCGCGGCTCGCAGTGGCCGAGGGCGACGGTGACGATGCCGCCGAAGAAGTCCAGGTAACGCTTCCCGTCCGCGTCCTGCAGCCATTTGCCCTCGCCGCGAACGAAGGGCAGCGGCTCCTTGTAATAGGGCGAGAGGCCGTAGAGGTACTTGCGGTACTTCTCGTTGATCTCGGCTCGGTTCACGGGGACCTCTCTCGCTTGCGCGGATGTGGCCTCAAGGCATTCATCAACGAGTCACGCGCTCCGCGAGACACGCGCGCCCTCGACGTGGCTCTCCGACATCCGACACTCTAGCGGGGGAACTCGATCTGGGTCACCTGGTGCTCCGGCGTCTCCCCGCACTCCACCAGGCTCGTATAGCTGAGCAGGCAGACGTCCATCTTGGTGCCGGTGAGGCTCTCGCCGCGCAGGTCCAGGCTGCGGGCAACGACCATCATCTTCTTGTCGACCGAAGGCGCCATCAGCTCGCGGTGGGGGGGATCCGGCTTGAGGGACGTCGTCTTGGCACCCTCGACGAGCTTCAGCGCGTGGGGCGACGGGACCTTGACCGTGCGTGTCTCGCCATCGACATCGCGCTCGCGCTCCACGGGCTCGTACTCGATTTCCAGCGTGCTCCCGCGCAGAGGCACCATCTTCTTTCCCACCCACAGGTCCGCGCTCGAGCGGCGGCCCGCGGTGCCCTCGACCTGCGAGCCTCCCTGGGGCCAGGAGAAGTACTCGTAGGAGAGCGTCCACTGCCGCAGGGGCACGCTGCTGCCATCGGCGAAATGCACGACGATCGGCGGCCGTTCGACGCTCTCCTGCGCGGCGCAGAGCGTCGTCCCCGCCAAGACGGCCAGGGCCGCGAAGACCGTGCTAGTACATGCTCGACTTGCGTGCCTGACCGGTGTAGTCGACATAGACCGTCTTGACCTCGGTGAAGAACTCCAGCGCCGTCGGCCCCTGCTCCCGGGGACCGACGCCGGTGGCTTTCGTCCCCCCGAAGGGAAGCTGCGCCTCGCCGCCGGGAGTGCCGCTGTTGATGTGGACGATGCCGGCCTCGATGTCGTCCACGAAGCGGAAGACCGACGAGGCGTCGCGGGTGAAGATCGAGGCCGACAGCCCGTAGCGGACCTGGTTGGCGGCGGCGAGCGCTTCTTCGAACCCCTTCACCCGGATGACCGATACCACGGGCCCGAAGATCTCCTCCTGGGCGATCCGCATCGTCGGGGAGACGTGGTCGAAGACCGCGGGCTCCACGAAGTGGCCGTGGGCCAGGGCGCCCTCCTCCAGCTTCCGCCCGCCGCCGCACAGCCGGGCCCCCTCTTCCTGCCCGATGGCGATGTACTTGAGGTCGGTCTCGAGCTGTGAGCGGTCCACCGCCGGACCCATCTCCGTCGCCGCGTCGAGGCCGCTGCCCACCCTGACCCTCTTCGCCCGGGCCACCAGGCGCTCGACGAAGGCATCCGCTATACCCTCCTCGACGACGACCCGCGACGTGGCAGTGCAGCGCTGGCCGGTCGACCCGAAGGCGCCCTGCGCGCTCGACTCCACGGCCAGTTCGAGGTCGGCGTCGGAGAGGACCACCACCGGGTTCTTGCCTCCCATCTCGCACTGCACGCGGGCCATGCGGTGGGCGCCGCGGGAGTAGATCTCCGCCCCCACGTCGTTGCTGCCGGTGAAGGAGATGGCCCGCACGTCGTCATGGTCGACGAGCGCGTTGCCGACCGTGCCCCCCGACCCCAGCACCATGTTCAGCGCGCCCCGGGGCACCCCCGCCCGCTCGAAGATCGAGACGACGGCGCTGGCCGTCTCGGGCGTCAGCGTGGCCGGCTTGAAGACGACCGTGTTGCCGCTGACGAGGGCGGGGGCCATCTTCCAGACCGGGATCGCGACCGGGAAGTTCCAGGGCGTGACGCACACGACGACACCCAGCGGCTGCCGGACGGTGTAGCAGAAGTTGCTCGGCAGCTCGGAGGGGACCGTCTGCCCGCCGATGCGCCGGCCCTCGGCCGCGATGTACTCGAGGATGTTGATCGTGCGCTGGATCTCGCCCAGCGACTCCTTGACCGTCTTGCCTTCCTCGCGCGTGAGCAGCCGGGCGAGCTGCTCCTTCTCCGCGTCCATGATCGCCATCGCCTTGAACAGGATCGCGCCCCGCCTGGGAGCGGGAGTCGAGCGCCAGGCCGGCCAAGCCGCCCGCGCGGCCGCCACCGCGCGCCTCGCGTCCTCGGCGGTCGACAGCGGCACCTGGCCCAGCACCTCCCGCGTGTCGGCGGGATTCAGGTTCGGCGTGGTGCGGGCGGACTCGGAGGCCACCCACTCCCCGCCGATGAAGTTGCGGTAGACCTGGCCGCCGCCCTGGGCGCGGGGATCGGGACGGGCGCCGGCGGCGCTCACGGCTGCACCAGCGGAGCGTAGGCGTCGGGGCGGCGGTCGCGGAAGAACTGCCACACCGCGCGCACCTCCTCGATCAGGTCGAGGTTGAGGTCGGCCGCGACGACGGCATCCCGGTCCCGCGGCCCTTCGGCCAGGATCTTTCCCCGGGGATCGCAGAAGTAGCTCTGGCCGTAGAACTCGCCGATCTTCCACGGCTTCTCCCACCCCACCCGGTTGATGGCCCCGACGAAGTAGCCGTTGGCCACCGCGTG
>Ga0066710_100000235_pt1 | contig 29960 bp, 27 predicted proteins | sample GraSoiAngelo_159_FD_79666 | JGI IMG/M metagenome (GOLD analysis project Ga0066710, IMG submission 79666) | Grasslands soil microbial communities from the Angelo Coastal Reserve, California, USA - 14_1009_16_40cm | ecosystem: Environmental > Terrestrial > Soil > Grasslands | place: USA... | reverse complement strand
TTCACCGTATAGCTGACCGCGGGATAGGCCACGCCGCCGACGGTGATGTCGGGGGCGTCGGTCACCCGGTCCGGGTTGCGCAGCATGTCGAGCAACGTCATCGGCGACGCGCGGCGCATCTCGCGCTGGGTGGTGGCCAGGCGGAGACCGGACATCGCGTGGGCCGGCGGGTTCGCCTCCATGCTCTGTTTGGTGCGACCCATGGAGTCGATCCCGATCACGTAGCCGGCGTCTGGAGTGATGACTTCACTGAAGGTGTAGGTCCGGGGAGCCGGGTAGACGAAGTTCTTCACCACGTCCACTCGCGAGGCACGGGCTCCGTAGTCGGCCACGATCTCGAAGGTCGAGTCGTTGGCCAACCGCATATCCCCGCCGGGCATGACGGACTGTTCCGGCTCCCACTGGCGCATGGTGCCCTTGACGGCGACCGTCTTGACGTTCGCGAGGGCGCTTTCGCCGCCCATCGCCTGGACGGCCTTCTTGACGAGATCGTCGCTGCGCGGCGAGGCCGTCGCGCCCGCCACCACGATCAGAGAAGCGAGGAGCAGGACTGCGATTCTTCTCATGGATTCCCCCATTAGGGCTCGGATGGCGGCGACGGTACGCGGGGGCTTTGACACTGTCAACTGGCGCCGGCTCGGGGCGCGGCTTCACCTCTGGGGCGGGCTCATCACGGGCCCACTCGTTCTCGTCCTCGGTCTGAGCGGCGCGGCGCTGGTGTTCCGCGCCGAGATCGAAGCCGTCGAGTTCTCGCCGCCGGCTGTCGCCGGTGCGCGAATGGCAGCGCCGTCACTGGATGCGATCGTCGCCGCCGCTCAGACGCGCCATCCCGGCGCCGAGCCGCGCGCGCTCCTCGTTCCTGACGGACCGCGCCAGCCGTATCGCGTCGAGTTGCTGGCCGCGCGCCAGCACGTCGTCGTCGCCATCGATCCCGCCACGCTCCAGGTGATCGGCGAGCGCGCAGCCGAGCGCTCGTTCATGGTGGCCGTGCTCTCGCTGCATGGTGCGCTGCACGGCGGTCGTGCGGGCGCCGCCGCCGTCGGGCTCCTGGGCCTGTGGCTGGTCGTCGAAAGCGTGACGGGACTCTGGCTCGGGTGGCCGTCGATGCGCCCCCGGGCTCGCGCGATCAGAGCCGGGCCGGGCGATGGCGATGTGAGCCGCCGAGTTCATCGAGTGGTGGGATGCTTATCGTTGGCCTTCGGCGTGATCGTCGCGCTGACCGGAGCCGCTCTCGCGTTTGCTGGGGTGCTCTCGCTCGCCGGTGCCATCGGTGCGTCGGAGCGGGACCGCAGCGCGCTCGGCCGGCTCATTGGGTTGGGCCAGCTCGACCTGATCGCTGAGCGTGCCGAGACCGCGCTGCCCGGAGCTCGGATCACTGCCCTCGTCGCCGACGGTGACCGGGCGGTTCGCGTCGAGACGACGGCCGGCCCGCTGATCTTCGAACGCGAGACCGGTCGTCTCGCCCGCGCCCGCGATCGCTCGAGCCTCGCGGCGTGGGACTGGGTCCGACGCCTTCACTCCGGCGATTTCCTCGGCTGGGCCTCGCGCATCGTCTACGCGCTGGTCGGCCTGGCCCTGCCGATCCTGTCGATCACCGGCTATCTCATCACGGCGCGGCGCGCGGGCGGCCCGCAGACTTGGTAGGATAGGGCCCACCATGGCGAACGAACTGCAAGGCCCGGAACCGAAGATGGACCCGACCACCCTGTATCGCGAGGAGGTCATCACCGACCGCCGGGTGGGCACGATCCGCGTGCTGACTCCGGTCACGCCCATGGGCGCGACCGACGCCAAGCGCAAGGTGCTCTACGTCGGGGAGACGCAGGTGCTGACCGCGGGCGGCATGCTGCCGATCGCCTTCGAGCTCGACGCCGGCACGCTCGGCGAGGCGATCGAGAAGTTTTCCGAAGGCGTGAAGCGCGCCGTCGAGGAGACGATCCAGGAGATCCAGCAGCTTCGCCGCGAAGCGGCCTCGTCGATCGTCATCCCAGACGCCAAGTCCGCCAGCGGTCTTCTCGGCGGTCCCGGAGGCCTGGGCGGGCCACCGCGGGGCGGAAAGATCCAGCTCCCCTAGCTGACGCGGTAGCGCGCAACCGCCTCCTCGTTCCACTGAAGCCCGATGCCTGGGCGCGCGGGCGCTTGAATCCTTCCGTCCACGGGCCGGAGCGGCTCGACCAGGATGGGCGCAGCCACGTCGAGGTACTCGATGAAGTGGCACGTCGGCGTGATCGTCAGCAGGTGAGTGCTCACCTCGATGAAGAGATGGCTCGAGCACGGTGCGCCGGCGGTCTGGGCCAGGGCCGCCGCGCGGAGCCAGCCGGTCACCCCGCCGATCTGCTGGGGGTCGGGCATGACGAGATCACACGCCTCGAGTGACAGCGCCAGCTTCATCTCGTGCACGCCGTTGAAGTTCTCGCCGATCTGGATGGGCGTGGCCACTTGCGCGGCGACCTCGGCGGCGCCGCGGTAGTCGTCGGCCCGCACCGGCTCCTCGATCCAGCTCACACCTCGCCGTCCAGCGCGCGCCCCCGGCGAATCGCCTCCGGCGTCGCCAGCGACTGGTTGAAGTCGACCATGAGCGCCGCGTCGTCGCCGAGATGCTTGCGCGCGGCGCGCACCACCGCGAGATCCTCGGCGAGCGTCGGCCAGCCGATCTTCACCTTCATGGCCTTGAAACCGGCGGCCGCCGTCTTGGCGGCGGCGTCGGCCGCCTCGCCGGGCGGGATCATTCCCAGGCTGTTGTAAGCGGGGATGGGTCGGGGACGGCCGCCGAGCAACGTCGCGAGCGGCAGTCCAGCGGCGACGGCGAGAGCGTCCCAGGCCGCCATGTCGAGCCCCGCCAGCGCCACGCCCTGGAGCCCGCGCGAGCCGAACAGCGTCATGCGCGAGCGCATCTTCTTGTCGAGCTCGACGGGCGCGACCTCGTCGCCCGTGATCATGCCGCCGAGCGCCCGCACCAGCTCGCGCAGCGGGGCCAGCGTGAAGGCGTGATCACGACGCCCTCGTCGGTCGTGAGGTCGATGAGCAGTAGTGGCGCCTCGGTCACGTGGCCCGATGCGGTGCGCACGGGTGGGTCCAGCGGAGCGACGACCGCCCGAGCCCGGACGTCATGGATTCGCACGGTGCCCTCCCACGAACGCCTCCAGCATGCCGTCGGCGCAGATCCGTCGCGCCGTGATCGCGCGGCGCAGGGCCAGGCGGCCGCGCGCCTGCTCGGCGTCGGTCACCGCGATCGTGTCCAGGATCTTCACCGCGCGGTCGGCGTGCTCGTCCTCGACCGCCATGTGGACGTAGTAGAAATCGAGCGCGCCCCGCGAGACGCCGTAGTGCTTCTCCATCGCCTCGGCCATCCGCCGCATGTGGATCGGGTTGATCGACTCGGTGGCGATGTTGCCGCCGCAGAGCGCCTCGATCGTGGACGACCGCTGGAGCAGGAACAGCTCGTGCTTCTCGATGAGCGTCGTCGGCAGGTAGTCGGTGGTGAACAGCTCGTCGCGCGAGATGCCGAGGCTCTCGGCCAGGCGGATGAAGAGATAGGCATGCGCAGTCGTCTTGCCGCCGATGGTGTCCTCGCCGCCTTCCTCGACGACGAGCGGAATCAACGTTCGTTGGCGCTCCAGATCCTCGAACGTCGGCAACTCGCCGCCCACGGAGATGATCTTCCAGGCGGCGTGGCGGAGCGTGTCGAGGAAGAAGGCGCCCTGCTGGCGGATGACGTCGCGAAGCTGGCTCGAGGTGAGCTGACCGTCCCAGATCATCCGGAAGAGCCGATGGTGGAGCCAGGGATGAGTGTCCGTCGCCTCGCGGAGCAGCGCGGCTGCGAACTCGGCTGGGGGAAGCGCCATGAGCGACCTCCTGTCGCGAACCGCATCATTGTATTCGCCGCCAACCGGCGACGCTATAATCCGGGCCGCCATGGCGCTCGTCACCCGGCGCGGCTTTCTCGAGATCGGCGCGGCGGCCGCGACGTCGAGTCTCGCTGGCTTCCCGTGGATCGGCTGCGCGCGCTTCATGGGCGACTCGCGGGCCGAGCGCCCCATCGAGCTGATCGACCACGTGGTCGTGATCTACCAGGAGAACTGGAGCTTCGACAGCCTCTTCGGCAAATTTCCCGGCGCCAACGGGATTGCCAACGCGCTCGATACCGTGCGCCAGGTGGACCAGGACGGGCAACTCTACGCCGCGCTGCCCGCGTCCATCGACAACAGCGCGTCGCCGGCCAAGCCCGACGATCGGATCCCGGCGAACCTGCCGGTGGCGCCGTTCGATCTCGGGGCCTACGTCAAGCCTCACGAGCGCGCCGGCAATCCGCAGCACCGCTACTACCACCACATCTTCCAGATCAACGGCGGCAAGATGGACAAGTTCGTCGCGTGGAGCAACACCGGCGGCCTGGCGATGAGCTATTACGATGCAACGAGCTTGCCGCTCGGCCGGCTCGCTCGGGAGTACGTCCTCTGCGACAACTTCTTCCAGGCCGCGTTCGGCGGATCGTTCCTCAATCACGTCTGGCTCATCTGCGCGGCCACGCCGCAATGGCCGGAGGCCCCCGGCGTCATCCGCGCTCAGCTCGAGAGCGAGCGGCTGATCAGCGACGGCGATCTGACGCCGGACGGTTACGTCGTCAACACCGCGTACACGATCAACGCGCCGCACCCGCCGGCGATCACCGACCGCACGAGGCTGGCGCCGAGCTTCACGCTGCCGACGATCGGCGACCGCCTCAGCGAGCGCGGCGTGTCGTGGCGCTGGTACTCGGGCGGGTGGAACGACGCGCTGGGTGGCCGGGCGCACCGCGTCTTCCAGTTCCACCACCAGCCGTTCGCGTACTTCGCCAACTACGCCGACGGGACCGCGGCCAAAGCCGAGCACCTGAAGGACGAGGACGACTTCTGGCGCGACCTGGCGACGGGATCGCTGCCGGCGGTGTCGTTCGTCAAGCCGAACGGGCCCCTCAACGAGCATCCGGGGTATACCGACCTGCTGAGCGGCCAGCAGCACGTCGAGCGCATGATCCGCACCATCATGGCGAGCCCGCGGTGGCGACGCATGGCCGTCATCGTGACGTACGACGAGTTCGGCGGGCGGTGGGATCACGTGCCGCCTCCGGTCGTCGATCGCTGGGGCCCCGGCTCGCGCGTTCCCACCGTCGTCGTGTCACCGTACGCCCGGCGCCATTTCGTGGACCACACCATGTACGACACGACGTCGGTGCTGAAGTTCATCGAGACGCGCTTCAAGCTAGCTCCGCTCAGTCCGCGGGACGCCGCCGCCAACGACCTCACCGCCGCGTTCGACTTCAGCCAGACGCCGGGCTGACCGTTCGAAGTCCCGCGAGCCGACCGCGCGTGGCTGACGAGATCGAAGACTTCTTCGAGCGCGGCGTTACCGACGGCCTGCCCGTCGTGCCGCCGACACGCGCGCGGGTCGACGCGATGCTGGCGGCCACCACGCGCGACCGTCACGACGTCGTCGCGCAGGTGCCTCCGAACATGGGAAGGGCGACGGTGGAGAAGATCGCGGTCAATGCCGTCATGGCCGGCTGCCGCCCCGAGTACTTTCCGGTCGTGCTGGCCGTCGTCGAAGCCGCCTGCGATCCCGTCTTCAACCTGCACGGCCAGTCGGGAACCACCAACGCGGCCTCGCCGCTGATCATCCTCAACGGCCCCGTGCGCGAGCGCCTCGGCGTCAACTGCGCTGCGGGCGTGTTCGGCCCCGGGTATCGCGCCAACGCCACGATCGGCCGTGCGCTGCGGTTGATCATGATCAACCTGGGCGGCACTCGCGCTGGCCAGATCTCGATGTCGACCATGGGCCACCCCGGCCGATACACGTACTGCATCGGCGAGTACGAGGAAGCGTCGCCGTGGGAGCCGCTCCACGTCGAACGCGGATTCGCACCGGCCGACAGCACGGTGACGCTCTTCTCGGGCGAGAGCCCCTTCATGGTCAACGATCATCTGAGCCGTTCGGCGTCTCAGCTCGTCGCCTCGCTGGGCTGGTCGGCGGCGGGCGCCTGGAACCACAAGAGCTACCCGCTCTACGGCCACACGCTGTTCGTGATCGGGCCGGAGCACGCGAAGACGCTCGGCGAAGAGACGTGGTCGAAGCAGGACGTGCGGCAGTACCTCTACGAGACGATCCGGCGCCCCGTCCGCGACCTCGCACCCGGACCCGACGGGGCCGAGACCGGTCGCCTCAAGAACCTCGTCGGCGACCGCGGCCCGGACGAGCGTATCCCGAAGTTTCCCTCACCGGAGGAGATCGTCATCATCGTCGCCGGCGGCACCGCGGGACGTTTCTCGGCCGTGGTGCCGGGCTGGATGGGCGGCGAGCTGGGCTCGCGACCGGTGACGAAGAAGATCGAGGAGACCTAGCATGGGCAGGACGACGTTCGATTTCTCGGGGCAGGTGGTCGTCATCACCGGCGGCGCCAAGGGCATCGGCAAGGGCTCGGCCGAAGCGTTCGCGGCGGCCGGCGCCCACGTCTACGTGATCGACATCGACGATGCGGGTCGCAAGGTCGCCAACGCGACGTACGTGCACTGTGACGTCACCGATTTTGCTGAGGTGAAGAGCGCGTTCGAGCGCATCGTCGGCGACGCGGGACGGCTCGACGTCCTCGTCAACTGCGCCGGCGGCTTCTGGAAACAGCTCTCGGTCGAGGAGACGCCCGAGGACGAGTGGGACAAGGTCGTCGATCTGAATCTCAAGAGCATCTTCCTCTGTGCGAAGGCCGCCATCCCGGCCTTCAAGCGCCAGGGCAGCGGCCGGATCATCAACATCGGGTCGATGGCCGGCGTCAGCGTGCTCCAGCCGTCGTCGCCGCCCTACTCGGCCGCCAAGGCGGGCGTCCATTCGCTCACGCGCGTGCTCGCCTTCGAGCTGGGCAAGCACGGCGTCACCGCCAACGCCATCGCACCGGGCACCACCGCCACCGAGCGCGTAGTGGCCGTGCGGAGTCAGGAGCAGCGCGACATGATCGGCAAGGGCACGCTCGTCGGCCGGATCGGCGAAGTGTCGGACATGGTGGGCTGGGTGCTCTTCCTCGCCTCGCCCGAGGCCGGCTACCTCACGGGCCAGACGCTCTCCATCAACGGGGGCCGGCTGATGGTGTGACGCCTAGATTCCGCTGAGAGCGTAGCCCTCCACCGGAACCAGGCGTTTTGCGACGGGATCGACGGCCAGGAAGAGGCTCTCGAGGGCGACGGCGCCGAGGAGCGCAGGACCGCTCGGTGCGATGAAGCACGGCGTGACGATCTCGTGACCGTCGAGGCCGAGACGCACTTCGGCGACCGGCCACATCGCTCGCTGGCCTCCGGCGATGACCACGGCCTGCGACCGTCGCGCGCTCAACTCCAGACGACTGGCCAGCGCAGCGGGAACGACGAGCAACGTCGCTCCCGTGTCGACCAGAAGGTCGATATCTTCGCTTCGCCCGGTTGGGCCGGTGAGACGCCCGGTCACGTGAATGAGCGCGCTAATTCTTCACCGACCCTGCCGTCAGCCCGGCCACGTAGTAATCGACGAAGAACGAGTAGATGATGGCCACGGGCACCGAGCCGAGCAGCGCGGCGGCCATGAGCTGGCCCCAGTAGAAAACGTCGCCGCGGATCAGCTCGGTGATGGCGCCCACGGGTACCGTCCGCACTTCGCTCTTGGTGAGGAAGATCAGCGCGTAGAGGAACTCGTTCTGCGCGAGCGTGAACGCGAAGATGCCGGCCGAGAGCAGGCCGGGCGTGCAGAGCGGCAGCACCACCCGCAGCATCGCCTGGAGGCGGGTGGCGCCGTCGATCCGCGCCGCCTCTTCCAGTTCCCGCGGCACGCTCTTGAAGTAGCCCATCAGGAGCCACGCGCAGAACGGGATGAGCAGCGTGGGGTACGTCAGCATCACGGCCGAGAGCGTGTTGCCGAGGTCCAGCTTGTTGATGATGTCCGCCATCGGGATGAAGAGCAGCGGCTGCGGAACCAGGTACGTCGCAGCCACGCCGATCGCGACGATGGCCGCGCCGGGGAAGTTCATGCGCGCGAGCGGGTACCCGAGCATCGTGCCGAGCACCAGCGAGATGATCGTGGTGACGACCGCCACCAACATCGTGTTGTAGGTCCAGGTGAGGAAGTTGGTCTGGTCGAACAGGTCGATGTAGTGTTCGAGAACGGGCTGGTGGACCACCAGCGGCATGACCTTCTGGCTGTACAGCTCGCGGTTCGGCTTGATGGACGTGATCGCCATCCAGTAGAACGGGAACAGCATCGCCACCAGGAAGAACGCGAGCGGCAGGTAGAGCCGGAGCGTCCGCGCCCCCAGGCCCTTGCCGCCGACCATCATTCAATGTCGGGGGGAGCGAGCGCAGAACGCGCGACCGAAGGGGCTGACGCCCCCTCGGGCTCCCCGGCCCGACACTCCCCACCGCTCACGACCCGCCCGACGTTCGGGCGTATGACGGGTGAGCTCATCATTCGCGCCTGAGGTAGAGCGTGAGCGCGACGATCAGCAGGGCGAGCGCCGGCAGCATCGCGAGCGCGACGGCCGCGCCCATCCCGAGCTGTCCTGCCGACATGCCGATGTCGAACGCGTAGGTGGCGAAGAGGTGGGTCGCGTTGGCCGGCCCGCCGTGGGTGAGGATGTAGGGCAGTTGGAAGTCCGAGAACGTGAAGATCACGGAGAACATGGTGACGATGATCAGCACGGGTTTGAGTACGGGCATCGTGATGTGCCAGAAGCGCTGGGTGACGCTCGCGCCGTCGATGGCCGCCGCTTCGTACAGATCGGGCGAGATCGTCTGGAGGCCGGCGAGAAGCGTGATGCCGTAGAAGGGCAGGCCGCGCCACGTGTTCACGATGATGATCGACACCATGGCGAGCGTCGCGTTGCCGAGCCACGAGAAGTTCTCTGTCACCAGGCCCGTGTGGCGCAGCGTCCAGTTGATCACGCTGAACGTCGGGTCGAAGATCCACATCCACGCGACGGTGGACAGCACGGTGGGGACGATGAACGGCAGCAGCAGGAGGGCGCGCGCGAGGTTCTTGCCGCGGAACTGCTGGTTGATGACGAGCGCCATGGCGAGGCCGCCCATCATCTTCAGGAACGTGGCCACGATCGTGTAGACGAAGGTGTTCCGCGTGACCTGCCAGAAGACGGCGTCCTGTGTCTGCGCGACGAAGTTGGCCAGGCCCACGAAAGTGCCGGCGCTGGCCACCCGGCGGTCCTGCAGGCTCAGGAAGATCCCGTAGAGGAACGGGTACGCGACGAATGCGAGGAGGAAGAGGACCCCGGGCGCGAGCATCAGCCAGCTGAAGACGCCTTCGCGCTCGAGGAGATCGCGCCGCACGAACGAACGGCCGGCGGCGGGAGCCGGGCGCGCCAGCGACGCCGGGCCGATCGCCATAGCTACTCCGCTTTGTCGATCTGCATAAAGCATCCGTACGGTACGGGCCAGCCTGATCCCTGTCAACGGTTCCCAGGCGGGGATGCGGGGACGACCGCCGGGAGTTCCGTTCGACTCCATCACGGTCCAAATGAATTCTCTAAGTCTGCAAATGAATCCTCTGGCAGCAGTTGCGCCATTCCTGTGCATCGCTCGCGTGCAATCCTGGCCATCACATCCAAACCCACGTGAGGCTTGATCGAACGGATGTTCGCCGTGGCATTTGCCGCGACGGTTCGCGCGGGCCGGTCGATGGCGTCTTGTTTGCGTCACTCTGATGTCTCTCCTCCAGCCTCCGCTGGTCGAAGGCGGTCGAGGCGATCCGATCGAAGCGGCGAGCGAGAACGCGGGCGGAGCCCTGAGGCGTCAGACCACGCTACCGAAGGTTCTCGTCGTCGATGACGACAAGGACACACGCGTAGCCCTGGCTGAAATGCTGGGCGCCGAGGGGTTCGACGTGGTGGCCGCCCCGGACGGCGAGAGCCTCCGGAGGCTCAAGGCGATTGCGCCCCAAGTTCCCGTGATCATCTTGGCCGGGAACGGGGAGACCTCCGCGGCTGTCCAGGCCATGAAGCTCGGCGCCTACGACTACCTCAGCAAATCGCTTCAGGCCGACGAGATCCTGATCGCCCTGCGGCGATGCATTGGACCGCGCGCACGAGGAGCGGAGAACGAAGGGCCCACGAATCAGCTCGGCGAGGAGGGCTCGCTTCGAAGGCTCATGGGACCAAGTGGCCGGGTTCAGGATATCGCCGAGCAGATCCGGCAAGTGGCCGATTCCAACTTCGTGATCCTCCTCCAGGGAGAGACGGGCACGGGCAAGGAGCTCGTGGCCCGTGCCATCCATCAGATGAGTTACCGACGCGACAAGCCGTTCGACGCCGCCGGACCCCACGCCACCGCCCGGGCTCTCCCTCAAGCAGATCGCGGAAACGGCCACCGCCGAGGCCGAGGTTCGCGCGATCCGGCGGGCCCTTCACACTGCTCGCGGGAAGAAGAGCGAAGCGGCCCGTCTCCTCAAAGTTGATTACAAGACGCTCCATCTGAAGATGAAGCGGTATCGGATTTACACGAAAAACTTTCTCATGTAGATCGCGAGGGCGACGAAAAGAAGCGTCAGCATCCTGGCGTCGCCGCCAGAACTCTGGCGTCGGCGCCCGAGTTCTCAATCGCGTGTAAAACGCCGCCAGCCGCCACTCCGGGCGCCCGGTGTCTCGCACGTCCCGCCACTTCCAACAGTCACGCCGTTCGCCTGTGTGGCGTCGACACCAGAGTTCTGGACCGCGCGCCCACAATCGTTCCTTCGGATCGACGAACGACAATGCGCGCCGTGCGCCCTCGCCCGGTCGTGGCACAAGGTTTGAGTGCCAGTGTCGCGAAGGAGGTAGACAACGATGAGGCTCCAGGTACGACCTTTGCGCCTCGCGTGGACCACGTTGCTCACGCTGATGGTGGGATTACAGCGGGCGGGGCCTTCGCCGTCTTCGTCAGCGCGCCCACGCGAGAACGCTGGGGGTTTTACCGCCCTCGATTTGGGGTCCGTAATCCACCGGTTCGTCCCCAGCAACGAATATTTCTTGGATGCGTAACACGTCTGCAACCATATATTGCCTAAGATGGGGGCGCCGATTCACCGCCGGTGGGACTCGATGGACAAAGCACATGGATCATCTCTGGCCTGCTCAAACCCAAGCAGAAGCGAGGTAGCCTTATGAAGGGTCACGCACAGACTTTCCGGCTCGCGGTTGTCACTTCGCTCGTCCTGCTCTTCGGGCTCGCGTGGGGTTCCCCTGTGTGGCCAGCTCCCCCGTCCAGCAAGCCCGGAGGAGGTCCCCCCGGTCACGCCGGTGGGTCCACCGCTCTCGCCAGCGACACCACTGCTCACGACGGGAACAGCGTGAGCGGGGAAGCTTTTGGGGTCTCCGTGAATACATCCGTGAGTGGTCTTGCGGGAGTGACAGTTCCCAGGACGCCGGACGTGATCCTTCCCGCGGATGGAGGAATGGTCAGCAAGACGGCCGTGGCCGTCACCGTCACTGGCACTCTCGAATCAAAGACCTTGACGGTGATAACCACTGGCGCGATTGGCGAAAGCAAGGCGAGCGCCCAGAGCAGCGCGACGGTGGAAACCGTGAACGTCCTTAACGGGCTGGTGACAGCGGATGTCGTCGTTTCAATGTCCAGCAGTTCCGCCGACGGGTCGACGGCGACCAGCAACGCCAAGGGATCGACCTTGCTCAATCTCACCGTCAACCGCGTCCCCATGGGGAATGTCACGCCGGCCGCTAACACCGAAATCTCCATCCCAGGCGTGGGCACAGTGAAACTGAACGAACAGATCTCAGGCGGCGATGGGGTTCACAGCACTGAGTTGACGGTCAATATGATCCACGTCGTGCTCACGGGGGTTGTGACAGGAGACATCATCGTCGCCTCCGCCCATAGCGATGTGAATTTCACCCCCGCGCCGACGTCCGTAACTGGCTTTATGACAGGAGGCGGGCGGCTGGGCACAGGGCGGAACATCGCCACCTTCGGGTTCAACGCCGGCCCGAGAGGTGGGAGCCTCAAAGGCCAGGTTGAATACATCGACCATGCCCAGAGCCTGCATGTTCACGGCACGGGAATCACGTTCTACGACTCGAGTCCCGAAGGGACGACGTGTCGCACGTTCTCAGGCCCCGCGCGGGTGAACGACGCCGACGGCTCCTTCACAGTGAATTTCGCGTGCGATAACGGCAAACCCGGCGTGGGCGTCGATACCTTTGAGATCTCCGTCACGGGGCCGGGGTTTTCTTACTCCAGCACGGGTTTAGAGGGAGCCCCCTTCTTGACCGGTGGGAACTTGCAACTTCACTGACGAAGAGGAGCGCGTAATCGCTGGACGCTGGCGGCCCCGGATTCCGGGGCCGCCGCGCTGATCTCCTTCGCCGGGATCAACGGCGACGTCGTAGTAGCGAAGGACGAGTAGAGGATTACTTCGCTTTGTAGATCTGCTTGAGCTGAGTCGCCGCGGTGGCGATGACGTCCTTGGTCGAGTCGCCGCGGCACGCCTTGGCGAACATGTCGACCAGCACGTACTTGGCGACACTCTCGGACATCGCGTGGCTCGGCGGCCCCGGCCACCCATGGAGCCGCGAGGTCTTGAGCGACTCCTTGTAGGGAAGGTAGCGCGGCTCGGGATTCCACATCGGGTGGTTGTCGTAGGCGGTGAGGAACGGCGCGTAGTAGGCTTCGCCGGAGGTGAGCCAGCGCGAGAGCTGCTTGTCGTCGTAGAGCCACCGGAGAAAGGCCTTTGCCGCCGCTTGGTCCGGGGCATGGGTCATCAGCGCGTGGGACGCCGGCTGCATGATGTGAAAGCGGCCTTTGGATCCCTGCGGGTTGAGCGAGTGATCGGTGACCTTGGCGATCTCCGGGAAGTCACGCTTGGCTACGACCAGGATCGACGACGCATTGTTGGTACAGGAGATCTGCTCCCCGAGGAACGCCTTGTTGTTGTTGATGTCCGTCCACCCCAGCACGTCCTCCAGCATCGTCTCCTGAAAGAACTTCCGGCAGAAGTCGACGGCCTTCGCAGTCTCCGAGGAGTCGATCAGGACGGTCTTGCCGTCCCGGTCGATCTCGCGGCCCCCGTACGACCAGAGCAGGGGATAGAGCCAGCCGTGGTTGTCGCCGAAGCCGTGACCCAGCTCGAAGCCGAACGGATGGCCCTTCTTCTTGAGGAGCCGGCCGGCCGCCAGCAGGTCTTCCCAGTTGTCGGGGAACTTGTTCACGCCGACCTCCTTGAACCAGTCGGTGCGATAGACCTCGAGCTGGCCGATGTTGCCCCATGGCAGCGCCTTCCACTTCTTGTTGACGACGACCGCCTCGAGGATGTTGTCGTGCCAGGGGCCGAGCTTCTTCCCGATCTCGGCCGCGAGGTCGCTGACATCCACGAAGCTCTGGTCGAAGAGCCACGGCCAGTTGAGGTTCGTGCCGGCGATCTCCGGCCCCGACTTGGTCTCGGCGATGGTTGTCAGCCGGGTAAGCATGCCGCCCACGCTGGTCGCCTCGTACGCGATCTTGATCCCGGTGGCCTTCTCGTACTCGCCGGCCAGCGTCTTGGCGAAGTAGTCGTCGAACGGCTTGATGAACGAGCTCTCGCGCACGACGGTCATGCTCTTGGGCGCGCTCATCGCGCTGCGTGGGGCGAGCGCAGTGCCTGCCAGGGTGGAGCCGGTGGCGGTCAGGAACTCGCGACGTGTCGCCATGACGACCTCCGCTGCAGAAGGGCCTGAATCTGGGTAGACGGGACGTTATGCGAGGCCCGGGGGCGGTGTCAAGGCGACGCTCCTTCCGATACGTTTCTTGACTTCGTCCGCGGTCACTTCCTAGAGTGACGACAGCGGTGGTGCGTCTCTGCCTGCTGTTCTTCCTCTCCGGCGCCAGCGGCCTGATCTACCAGGTCGTCTGGGTCCGCGAGTTCGGGAACGTCTTCGGCAACACCATCTACTCCGCGTCGCTCGTCATCGCCGTCTTCATGTCGGGCCTCGGCGTGGGCGGCTACATCGCGGGACGGTGGGCCGACCACCGGTATGCCGCGAGGCCGCAGTCGCTGCTGGCGACGTACGGGTACTTCGAGCTGGGCATCGGCGTCCTCGGGTTTCTCGTCTCCCTGCTGCTGCCCCGTCTCGGTGCCGTGTCCGCGACGATCTCCTCGTACGCGCAGGACGCCCGCGGGTGGTACGTGCTGTCCACCGGGTCGTATCTCGCGCGGTATGCCATCGCGGTGGTCGTGCTGGCGCCCATCACGTTGCTGATGGGCGGCACGCTGACCGTGCTGATCCGCCACGTCGTCAGGCGCGATCTCGACAGCGCCGGCCGGAGAATCGGCGTGCTCTACGGCGTCAACACTGCCGGCGCCGCCCTCGGCTGCTTCCTGACCGACTACACGTTCATCCCCGCGGGCGGGCTTCGCGCGACCCAGATGATCGCCGTCCTGCTCAATCTCGTGGCCGCGGCGGGGGCGCTGCGTCTGGCCTCACGCGAGTCGCGCACGATTCAGGAGCCGCGCACGCTTCGAGAAGCGACGTCGGCGCCCGCTGATCGGGCCGCGCCGCCACGGGCGGACTCGCTGCGCGCAGTGGCGCTCACCGCCTTCGCCATTTTCCTCTCGGGCTTCGCCGCGATGGGGATCGAGATCGTCTGGTTCCGTCACGTCAGCGTGCTGTCGGGAAGTCTGCGCTCGGTGCTCTCGCTCGTGCTCACCGTGATCTTGATCGAGATCTGGCTCGGCTCCCTCGCCGGCGGGTTGCTGCACGGCCGGTTCGGACGCCCAGCAACGTTCTACGTTCTCGCGCAAGGCGTGTTCGTGATCTCGACGCTGGTGGGTCTGGCCACGGCCGACGTCAGCCGCGACCTGGCCGACCAGGCCGCCGCCTTTCCGGCCTATCTCGCAACGTCGGGATGGCGCCGTGACGCGCTGGAGTTGTGGCTCGCCGTGCGGCCACTGCTGCGCGAGCTGGCGATTCCGGCGCTCGCCATGGGCTTCGCGTATCCACTGGCCAACGCCTGCATCCAGGACGCCGAGCGCGTCGTGGGCCGGCGCGCCGGGCTCCTGTACCTCGCGAACACGGTGGGGGCGCTGGGCGGCGCGCTGACAGCCGGGTTCGTCCTGCTGCCGCGTCTCGGCATGCAATCGAGCGTGACCGTGCTGACCGTCGTCGCGCTGCTCGCGATCCTGCCGCTCTCCGTCGCGTTCCACGCGAGCGAAGAGCGTCGACGCATAGCCACCGTGGCGTTCGCGGTGACGGCGACCGCGACGGCGGCGGCAGTCGCCGTGTGGATCGCGCTCCCGTCCCGCCATCTGCTCGACCACGCGCTCTGGCCGGCCGGCCCGGGCGAACAGCGCCTGAGCGTGAGCGAGGGCATCACCGAGATCGCGACTGTCACCGACCTGCCGGGGCAGGGCCGCGCGCTCATGACCAACGGCCACCTGATGTCGGGCACGAACCCGGACAGCCAGCGGTACATGCGGGCCTTCGCTCACCTGCCGCTGCTCTCGTTGGACGCGCCCGAGCGCGTCCTCGTCATCTGCTTCGGCGTCGGCAACACGCTGCACGCGGCGTCGCTCCATCCGTCGGTCCGCCGGCTCGAGGTGGTGGACATCTCCCGGCAGATCCTCGAGCACGCCGGCTGGTTCGCCGCGACCAACCACGACGTCATCGCCGATCGCCGGTTGGCGGTGCACGTCAACGACGGACGCCATCACCTCCGCATGCAACCGCCGGCGACGTACGACCTGATCACCCTCGAGCCGCCGCCCATCCTGTTCGCGGGCGTGGCTTCGCTCTACTCACGCGACTTCTACGCGCTGGCGCGCAGCCGGCTCAAGCCCGGCGGCTACCTCACGCAGTGGCTGCCGCTCCGCCAGGCTCCCGCCGAGGCGACGCTCGAGATGGTGCGCGCGTTCGTCGAGGTGTTCCCGCAGGCGGTGTTGCTCTCGGGCACGATGACCGATTTCATCTTGATGGGCGTCAACGGCGCGCACCTCGAGCTACAACCCTCACGGCTCCTGGCTAGGCTCGGCGAAGCGCCGGCCGTGCAGGCTGACATGCGCGTAATCGGTCTCGGGTCACTGCTCGAGATCGTGGGGACGTTCGCCGGCTCCGCCGACACGCTCGCGCGCGCGACGGATCTCTATCCGCCGGTAACCGACGACTATCCGATCACGGAGTACGTGAAGGTCTCACGGCTCGAGGCCCATCAGATCCCGCCGACGCTCTTCGACGTCCGAGGAGTGGAAGCCTGGTGCCCGACGTGCTTCGTCGATGGCTCGCCGGTCGCCGGCCTGGAGGGCCTGCGCGCCTACCTCGCCGTGCTGGGCGGCCTTTACTTGCAGCCGGCGTTTCTCGAGGTGTACTGGCCATCGCGGCCGCCCGGTCGGCCCTCGGGCTACCAGCTCGCGATCGGGCCGATGACCCGCGACGTGATCGCGGAGAGCCCGTACCTCCGCCGGGTGATCGGCCCAGAGTCTTTGACCCCGCGGTAGCATGGGCAGCGGAGGCAACCATGGCCACGGACCGCCACGTCACGAAGATCGTCCCCGGGCAGCCGACGTCGGACGGCGCCGGAGTGCGGCTCAACCGCGTGCTCGGCACGCCGCAGCTCGATCACCTCGATCCGTTCCTGCTGCTCGACGAGTTCAAGTCGGACAAGCCGGGTGACTATCTCGCCGGGTTTCCCGATCATCCGCATCGCGGCTTCGAGACGGTGACCTACATGCTGGCCGGCGCGATGCAGCACCGCGATCACGTCGGCAACGAGGGCGAGCTGGTCGCCGGCAGCGTGCAGTGGATGACGGCCGGGCGCGGCATCGTGCATTCGGAGATGCCGCGACAGAAGGACGGGCTCATGTGGGGGTTCCAGCTCTGGGTGAACCTGCCCGCGCGCGACAAGATGATGGCGCCGCGCTACCAGGACATCCCGCCCGGGAAGATCCCCGAGGTGGAGCTGTCTCCAGGCGTGAAAGCTCGGGTGATCGCCGGAGAGGCCGGCGGCACGCGGGGCCCGGTCGAGGGCATCACCACCCAGCCGCTCTATCTGGACGTGAGGATGGACCCACGGTCGCGCGCCGCCGTGAAGCTCGCGCCCGGCCACACCGCGTTCGCCTACGTCTACGAGGGCCGCGTGAATGTCGGCGAGGGTGCGAACGCTCAGGACATTGCCGCTGGGCGCCTGGCGGCGTTGTGCGAAGGCGACGCGCTGAGCGTGACCACGAACGACGAACCCGGGCGGTTCCTACTGCTGGCCGCCCGGCCGTTGCGCGAGCCCATCGCTCGGTACGGGCCGTTCGTCATGAACACGCGCGAGGAGATCGCCCAGGCCGTCGAGGACTACCGGAGCGGAAGGTTGAACTGATAATCCTTGCGGTCGAGCTCGTCGGCGACGATCAGCTCGGCCTTGACGGCATGGCCCACCGGTAACAATTCGAATCGCCAGGCGCCCTCGGGCGTCACGGTGATGTTCGGGCTGAAGAACCCGACTGCCGGAACGTCGGCGCCGGCGAGTTGCGTGTAGAGAAGTCGGTCCCCGTCTTTGTTGGCCAGCAGTGTGAACCCCTTGCGGCTGTGGGCCGTCACGGTAATGGTGAGATCGCGAAGCTCGGCACGCTGACCTGGGGTCAGATCGTTCAGAGGCAACGCGCGCAGGCTTCGCGGGAACTGAACCGTCACGACACCACGCAGCGCCCTGATGTCCTCCGGCTTCACCTTGGTATCGAGGAAGAGACGGAGCGTGGTCGTCAGCGCGCCGTCCTTCGGCACCGCCCCGAAGCTGATCGGCGTCTCCCACGTCGGCCTCACGAACCCCGATTTGGCCGGCGCGCCTGGGGGTGGTGGCTCCAGCGTGGTCCCGTCGGCGAGCTCGAGGCGGGTCAGGCGAAGACGGCCGACGGTGAACATTCTCTCGAAATTGGGAATGCTCGGGCTCCGGAACGTGAAGTCGAGCGCGGTGCCGAAGTACGCCGCCGCCTTGTCGAACGACAGCTCGAACGGCTCGAGCGGCGCGACGGCCAGCGCGCCGGGCTTGCCGGGGCCGGGCATCCGCGGGCGGTCGCGCCGCAGCGCTTGATAGCCGTACGGCTGGAACGGGGGCGTGGTGTCGCGCATGGCCGAGCGTGGCTTGCCCGCGAGGGAGAAGTCGCTGAGCGTGAACGGGGAGCGAACGGTTTGCTCCTCGGCGGCGAAGACCACCTCGACCCGATCCACGACTCCGGCGTACTCCTTCTGCCCGGCGACGCCCTCGCCGAGGAGAAAATCGGCCGAGAATCCGCCCGAGGAGGCGAGCGGCTGGCCGGACGCGTTGAGCGCCCGGAAATGGAGGATCCGGTCGCGTGCGCCGACGATCTGATAGCCGAGGCTGCCGCCCGTCACGCTGGTGACGACGAACGTGGCGCCGTGCCTCTCGATCTTGGTGCCCGGCTGGGAGGCCGAGATCATGACGCTCTCGGTCCGAGTCGGGAGCCGAAGCTCGACGTGACCGGAGACGCTGTGCAAAGCACGCGGGTCGGCACCGGCGATCAGCCGCACCGCCTTCGACGCCTGTACCCACTGCGACACCGACGACGTGAACGAGCTCGGCTCGTCGTTCCGCTCGCGGCCGCATGCCTCGGGGCGAAGCAACTCCTGGCCGCCGCTCGATTTCACGCTGTCGACGAAGAGTCGCGCTCGCCGGGATTCCTCGGTGACGTTCGGAATGGCGCTCGCGAAGCTCTCGACGACGACCTCGAGCCCCACGTCGGGGCTCGACCCGAGCCGGATCTCTCCGAGGCGGAGGCCGAACGGTCCCTGGATCTGGTCGACGTCCTCGGCAAATGTCTTGGCGGGATCGTAAGCGCCCAGCGTGGATGTCGACGTGGTTGCCTGGAACACGAGAGGGCTCGTGTCGAGGTGCTCGGCGCGCGCCGTCTCCGCGGCCGGACGCCGCACACCCAAGCCGCCGAAGATGGCGCCGAGCAGCTCGTTGGCGGCGCCCTGGAGATTCTTGGCCAGGGTCCGGTCGACCGTGAACTCGAGCGTGCTGCGCGCGCCCTGCGAGCTGACGCCCAGACTGTCGTAGAGCGCGGCCACCGTTGGGGCCGTCTGCGCCCAGCGCGCTCTCGATTCGCTCAGCGCCTGCTGCCAACCCGCGATCTTCTGCGCTGCGGCACCGGCGTCGGCGGCGTCGAGGACCAGCCTCAGCCGGCCCTTCGGCGGCACCGTGACGACGCCGAGCCCGAAATAGAGATGCGCGAAGGGCCCGGTTTCCATCGACAGGGCGTGCGCCATCCCTTTCTGGAACGGATTGGGTACGGCTTTGTCGGCGTCCTTGAGGCCCCAGAGGCCGACGCTCACGAGATCCGTGTGAGCGAGCGACCGCCACCAGGCGATCTGGTCCGCTTCGCCGCTGGTCTGGCCGGCCAGCCGGGGAAGGACGACGGCGTGGGACGCGGGGTCGGCGATGAGGATGAAGCTCCGATCGGCGGTCACCATCCATGCTCCGGCGGGCCGGCAGTCGGTCGGAGAGATCATCGCGATCTCGTGCGAGAGGCGACCGCCGTCCTGGTGCGGCACGCCGTGCAGCTCCCGAGCCAGGTAGTCCTCGATCGCGCTCTGGTTGAAGCGACCGACCAGCACGACGGCGTGGCGGAGATCGACTCCGTCGGTGCGATAGAGCGCATACAGCACGGAGTCGAGATCGCGACGGGCGTCGACGTTGACGGCGCTCAGGTGGTCGAGCAGCGTCCTGTCGAGCGGCGGGCGAGCCGGCGTCTCGTGCGCCACGGCCGTGATCGGCGCGCCGAGGAGCCAGCGCTCGATGAACGCGGCCTGCTTTACGTTGACGCCGGCCAGCAGGACCACGTCCGGTGTGGCCAGCGCGGCTTCGACGGTCAGCGTCGGCTCGGCCGGAGCGATGAGTGGCCGGACAACGAGGACGTAGACGCCGGCGGCGCCGGCGACGAAGAGGATCCCGATCGCCAGCAGGGCTTTCTTCATACTTCGAGGGTATCGGGGAGGGCGGCGACGGCGAAGGATTTTGGTGGACTCGGAGCGGCTTGACGCGCTGCGGTCCTCGGGCGCACTATCCGTGCTCACAACGATCCGGCACGCAACGACCCTGCTCGAAGAACGACACGCTCCCTCAGGAGGACGGCGATGAAGATCTCGGCGAACGGCATTTCGGTGAACTACACGTTCGACGGCCCGGCCAACGCGCCCGTCGTCACGATGAGCCACTCGCTGGCCACGGATCTCGGCATGTGGGATCCGACCATGCCCGCGCTCACGAGCCGCTTCCGCGTGCTCCGCTACGAGACGCGCGGCCACGGCCAGACCGAGGCGCCGCGTGGCGCCTACACGCTGGACCAGCTCGCCGACGACGCACTGGCGTTGCTCCGCGCGCTGAACATCCAGCGCACGCACTGGGTCGGGCTCTCGATGGGCGGCATGATCGGGCAGGCCCTCGCCCTGAAGTCCCCCGACGTCTTGCTGAGCCTCTCGCTGTGCGACACGTCGAGCCGGATCCCGGCCGATGCCAAGCCGCTGTGGGACGACCGCATCCGCACGGCCGAAGCGAAGGGCATGGAGCCACTCGTCGAGCCGACGCTGTCCCGCTGGTTCACCGCGCCGTTCCGCGAGAAGAACAAGGACGTGGTCGACAAGGTGGCGAAGATGATCCGCACGACGCCGGTCACCGGCTACGCCGGCTGCTGCCACGCGATCTCGGCGTTGAATCTGACCGACCGGCTGAGCGCGATCAAGCTGCCGACCGCCGTCATCGTGGGCGAGGACGATCCCGGGACGCCGGTGGCGGCCTCGCGCGTGATCGCCGAGAACATCAAGGGCGCGCGCCTGGACATCATCCCCGCCGCCGCGCACCTGTCGAACATGGAGCAGCCGGAAGCGTTCAACCGCGCGCTGAGCGGTTTTCTGGGCGGGCTGAAGTAAGGCGGTAAAACTAGGGTCAGGCGCTACGTAAGCAGCTCGGCGAGCTCGTCGACCGACAGGCCGGCTTTTCGGATCAGCGCCCACAGCAGTCCAGGCCCAAGTTCGTCGTGGAGCGGGACAGTCAGAACAAGGGGCGAGTCTGTCTTGATCGCCTCAGCGCCGGAGCACACCGGAAGACGAGTCACGTCGTGGGAGTCTCGACCTCCACTTCGACGACGTCGATTCCGACCGGAAGACCTTCGGCGCGCCGAGTTTCCAGGCTGGCCTGGATGGCTTCACGAATGTTCCGAAGTGCTTCGTCCTTCGTCTGCCCCTGAGATAGGCACCCAGCTAATGCAGGGCACTCGGCCACGAACCAGCCCTTCTCGTCGCGATCCAGAGTCACGAGGAACTTCACATCTTGATCCTACTAGGCGCCTGACCTGAATCGAATGTCTGAATTCTGAGACATGCGTGATCGGCTAGCGGCGTCCTAGTCTTCCAAGGGCACGAGGAGCGTGCGCGCACGATCCAGCAGGTCGGGGGGCAGCGGCGTGGGACGGCGAGCGTCCATGTCGAGGTGCACGCCGGCCTGGAGAAGCGTCGCCAGCTCGGCGCCCGTGCGCGCGTCGGACATGACGTGAAAGAGCCTCAGCGACGACGTACCGACGTGGAGCAGCCCCGAGCGGACAACGATGTGGGTGTCCGGCCGGAGCGCGCGCGTCGCGCCGAACTGGAACTCGAACGTCGAGAATCCGCGACGCTGCTCGCGCATGTAGGACGGCGTCATCCCGAATGCGGCAATGACGTGCGAATTCGAGGCTGAAAAGCGATGGATGTAGGCGGCCAGCGCCGCCGGCGTGGAGCCACCGGCCTCCGACGGCTTGATGGTGTCGCGGGCGCTGTCGCGCAGGCCGTCGAGACTTTTCGGGCGCGCGCGGTGCTCGCGCGGCGGGCCGTCCCACGGGAGACGACGCGCGTCGATCCGCTCGCGCTCGGCGGCTGAGAGCAACACGGGCGCGCCGTCGGCGCCGACGAGCCGTAGACGCTGCTCGAACGTTGACACCACGGCGCCCGTGCCAGTGTTGACGAGCCGGTGGCCGGCCACGAAACCGTCGGGCACGACGGCGATGGGCGCGCTCGTGATGTGCATGATGTCGCCGACCCTCAATTCCTGCATGTACCTCACGTAGCAGTCGGCGGTGATCCAGGCGCGCCCGTCACGCTCGGGCGGGAGCCCCAGCGCGTCGAGCAGCGCCTGCGTCGCGTCGCCGAGATGCGCGAAGTAGAAGGCGACCGTGAAGTGATCGTTGTGATCGACTTCCCAGCGGTAGACGACACCACGATAGGTCTCCAGTTCGGGGCTCATGAGGCGCGATTATATAATCGCCGGCGCCATGGAGGTGCCGCGGAGCCGGACCCTGCCGGACCTGCTCGACGAGATGGCCAGGCGCCATCCCCGGCGCGAGGCGGTCGTCGGGGTGAGCGGACGGCTGACCTACGAGCAGTGGCGGCAACGCGCCCGCGAGCTGGCCCGCGGGCTCCATCGGCTCGGCGTGCGCCGCGGCGACAAGGTCGCTTTGCTCATGCCGAACCGCACCGAGTGGCTGGTCGTCGATTTCGCGGTCACAGTCCTCGGCGCGACGCTCGTGCCCATCAGCACGTGGTCGCGCCCGCGCGAGCTGGAGTACGTGTTGAACCACTGTGATGCCAGCACGCTGATCACCGTCGATCGCTTTCTCGGGCAGGACTACCTGGCTGCGGTGGCGGAGATGGGGCCGGGGTCGGCGCGGCTACCGAAGCTCCGCCGCGTGGTGGCACTCGGTGGCGAGCGTCGGCCCGGGCTCACGCGCTTCGAGGAGCTGGCCGAGCTGGGCCGCGACGTCGCCGACGCTGAGGTCGATGCCGGGCAGCGCGCGGTGACGCCTGACGACATCGCGTACATCCTCTACACGTCGGGAACGACGTCCACGCCGAAGGGCGTCCAGCTCCAGCACCGCGGGCTCATCGAGAACATGTGGAACATCGGCGAGCGCCAGCACCTGACGGCCGACGATCGCATGTGGATGGGGATTTCGCTCTTCTGGGGCTTCGGCTGCGAGAACGCGCTGCTCGCCGTGATGACCCACGGTGGCTGCGTCGTGCTGCAGGAGCAATTCGAGGCCGGCGAGGCGCTGGCCCTGATCGAGCGCGAGCGTTGCTCGGTCTACTACGGCACGCCGAACATCGCGCTGGCCCTGTGGGAGCATCCCGACCGCGCTCATCGCGACCTTCGTTCGCTCCGGACCGGCGCCGCCATCGGCTCGCGGTCATCCATGCAGATGGTGATGGAGGTCGGCGCGCGCGAGATCTGCAACGTGTACGGCCTCACCGAGTGCTACGGCAACTGCACGGTCACCGACGCCCACGACGCGGTGGACGTCCGCCTGAACACGGTGGGCCGGCCGTTGCCGGGTATGGACGTCCGCGTGGTCCATCCCGAGACCCGCCGCGAGCTGCCGCCCGGCGAGGTCGGCGAGATCGTCATCCGCGGTTACATGACGCCGGGCTACTACAAGGACCCCGAGAAGAACGCGGAGGCGTTCGGCGCCGATGGATTCTTTCGCAGCGGCGACTTCGGAACGTTCGACGCCGACGGACGGCTCAGCTTCCGGGGCCGCCTGAAGGAAATGGTCAAGACCGGTGGGATCAACGTGGCGCCGCTCGAAGTCGAGGACGTCGTGGCCGGTCATCCCGATGTCGAGCAGGTGTACGTGATCGGTCTCCCCGACCCGCGCCGCGAGGAAATCCTCGCCGCCGTCGTCGTGCTGAAGGATGGGCGCGACGTGTCGGCGGAGACGCTGCGTGCCTTCTGCCGCGAGCGGCTGGCCGCCTTCAAGGTGCCGCAGGTCTTTCGCTTCGCCAAGCGCGCGGAGCTGCCCGTCACGGCGACCGGCAAGGTGCAGAAGGTGAAGCTGAGCGATCTGCTCAGAACCGATCTCGGCGGGGCGTGATGCGTGACCGCACCGCCATCATCGGCGTCGGCACCAGCCGCTTCTCGAAGGCGCCGACCGAGACGCCCATGAGACTGGCCGCCCAGGCGTTCAAGTCCGCGCTGGCCGACGCCGGGCTCACGCGGGACGACGTCGATGGTCTTGCCATCAACATCGGCTGGCCGCTCGGCGTCGACTACGATCGCTTCGCCGAGGCGCTCGGGTTGCGCATCACGTTCGCCGACCAGAGCTGGACGCACGGGCGCTTCGTCGGGCCGACGCTCCAGCACGCGGCCATGGCGGTGGCCAGCGGGCTCGCGCGCTGCGTGGCCTGCGTGTGCGGCGTGAGCTTCATCCAGGAGCGCGGGCTCCTCGGCGGGCCGGGCGATTTCGAGGGCACGCGCGAGGAAGGCGGCACGCACGAGGAGAATCCCGTGTACGGGCTCACCGCGCCCGCGGCCGGAGCGGCGCTCTCGGCCCAGCGCTACTTCGCCCTCTATGGGGCGACGAGCGAGCAGCTCGCCGCCGTGCCGATCGCGTTTCGCAAGCACGCCGGTCTCAATCCCGCCGCCATTATGCGTGAGCATCTCACCCTCGACGATCACCAGCAGTCGCGGTTCATCGTGGAGCCTTTGCACCTCTTCGATTGCTGTCTGGTCTCCGACGGAGCCGCCGTCGTGCTGGTGACCACGGCCGAGCGTGCGCGCGATGGAGCGAAGCCGCCGGTCTTCATCGGGGGCATGCAGGGGATGCGAGCCGGGCGCGATGAATTTCTCTTCGCCACGCCCGGGCTCGGCATCGGCCAGCAGCGCGAGTTCCGGTACACGCCGACGGAGGAGCAGCTCGCCGTCTATCGCATGGCCGGGGTCGCCCACGCGGACGTGGACGCGCTCTATACCTACGACGCCTTCTCGCCGCTCGTGTGGTTCGTGCTCGAGCGCTTCGGCTTCTGCGGGCTCGGCGAGGCGGCGGCGTGGACGCAGAAGGGCCGCATCGAGCTGGGCGGCGAGCTACCCATGAACACCTCGGGCGGCTTGCTCTCGGAGGCTCACGTGTCCGGCTGGAACTCGATCGTCGAGATCGTGCGCCAGCTCCGCGGGGAATGCGGCCAGCGCCAGGTGAGCGGCGCGCGCGTCATGCAGTGGGCCACGGCGTGGGGCGACTCCACGATCTTCCATTCATGACGGGCGACGACTCGTGACGCGTGACGGTTGATGACGGGTTACGCGAAACCGCTCCCGCGGATCACGCCCGACAACCGCCCCTTCTGGGACGCGACGCGGCGCCACCAGCTCGCGCTCCAGCGTTGCGCCGACTGTGCGCGCTTTCGCTATCCGCCCGCCCCGGTGTGTCCCGAGTGCCTGTCCGACCGCGCCGAGTGGACGGCGGTGAGTGGACGGGGCGTCGTGTCGACGTTCGTCGTCTTCCACCAGCGCTACTTCACGTCGTTCGCCCCCGACATTCCTTATAACGTCGTGCAGGTGCAGCTCGACGAGGGGCCGCGGCTGACGGCGAACCTCGTGGACGTTCCCAACGCCGAGATCAGCATCGGCATGCGCGTCGAGGTCGTCTTCGACGACGTGACGTCGGAGATCAGCCTGCCCCGATTTCGTCGGGCGACGACCTGAAAGGGACCACGGCTCATGGCGAATCTCGACAGCTATCGCACGATCCTGGCCAGCTCCGTGGTCTTCAAAGGCCTGGCCGCCGCCGATCTCGATGCCGCCCTCGCGTCGTCGCATCTCGTCTCGCGCGAGCCGAAAGAGCTGATCCTGTCGGAAGGCAGCCCGACGGACGGCCTCTACGTCGTGCTCGAGGGAGAGGTGGAGATCTTCCTGCCGGAGCAAGCGGCGAGCGGGGCGCATCGACCCACTCGCGTTCGTCTCAACCGGTTGGGGCCGGGCCGGTGTGTCGGCGAGTACGGTGTGATCGATGACCGTCCGAGCTCGGCGTCGGCCGAAGCCGTGACGCCCGCCACGCTGTGCTTCATGTCCAAGACCGAGTTCCGCCGACTGGTCGAACGGCACGATCGTGTCGGCCGGATCGTGTACGCCAACCTGCTCCACTATCTCGTCAGCCGGCTCCGCGGCAAGGACAAGGAGCTCGACATCTTCCTGCTCGACGAGAAGTGACGGCGGAGCTGAAACGCGTTACGGCACGAGCAGGACGCGGCCCGACAGCTTCCGGTCGACCATGAGACGGTGCACGCGCGGCGCGGCCTCGAGCGGGAAGCGCTCGGTGATGATGGGACGGAGCTTGCGCGCGCGGACCAGCTCGATGACGTCCGCGAGTTGCGCGCGCGAGGTGCTCGTGGTGCTGAGCAGGCTCACGCCCTTGAGGAAGAGCCGCGCGGTGTTGAAGGTTACGGTCTCGCCCGTCAGCTCGCCGACCAGCACGTAGCGGGCGCCGCGCGCGGTGGCGCGCAACGCCTCCTGGAAGACCGGAGCGCCGACGTTGTCGCATACGACGTCCACGCCTTCGCCGCGGGCGAGCCGCCGGACTTCGTCGGCAAACTTTCCGTCGCGCGCCACGACCACCTCGTCGGCGCCGACCTCGCGGATCAGCTTGGCCTTCTCGGGCGAGGTGGTCTGTGCGATCACCGTGGCCCCGCAGAGCTTGGCCATCTGCACCGCGTGCACGCCCAGGCCCCCGCCGGCGCCGGTGACGAGCGCGTACTCGCCGGCCTGCGTCCGCCCGACGTCGCGGAGCGCGGCGAGCACGGTGCCGATGGCGCAGGAGAGGATCGCGCCTTCCTCGAAGCTGATCTCCGCGGGCAGGGGCAGCAGCGAGTCCTCCTGGATCTTGAACAGCTCGGCGTACGTTCCGTCGCGATCGTGGCCGAAAAACTTGCGCTCCGAGCAGAGTGGCTCTCGGTTGGTCCGGCAGTAGCGGCACAACCCGCAGTTCTCCGTCCACTGGGTGCAGGCCACGCGGTCGCCGCGCCTCAGCGAGCGCACGGCGGCGCCGACCTCTTGCACGATCCCGGCGCCCTCGTGACCGAGGATCAGCGGGAACGTGATGCCGCGCTTCATCACGCCGACGCGGATGAGATGGTCGTGGTAGCACACGCCCGAGGCGTAGTTGCGCACGAGGACTTCGCGCGGCCCGATCGTCGGCACCGCGACGTCTCGCACGTGCATGACGTCGTAATCACCCGGGTGGTCAGTGACCATCGCGCGCATGGCGCCGGCCAGTATACGCCGCGCCGGCCGAGGCCAGAACGCCGCCAGCCGCTCGGAAGTTTCCTGGCGGAGGTGAGGTAGGCCGAGGGGTATTCTGGAACGAGGGGGCGAGACTGAGCGCTCAACGAACGCTGGACCTCCGCCGAGCCGCCGCGATCATCTTCGCGCTGATCGGTGTGCTCCCGTTGCTGCTGTTCGTGTTCTTCCTCTGGCACTTCGATCTCATCATCCGCACCGAGGCCCAGATGGGCCTGCTCCTCGCACTGATCGTCGCGGTGCTCGGCTACACCGTGTTCCATCGCATGGTGGCGAGCATCTCGTCACTGACGCGGGCCTTCGATCTCGCGACGGCGGGCGACCACAACGCGGCCCGATCGGCGACCGATTCCGGCGTCGTCGCCGGGCTGGGCTCGGTGATCGAGATCGGCGAGATGGCCAATGCGTTCAGTCGCATGCTGGCCGACCTTCGCGCCTCCACCGAGCGCCTGGAAGATCTCGTGTTCAAGCTCGGCACCTTGAACGAGATGGTCGAGATGGCGGCCAAGATCCCCCACATCCAGGACCTGCTGGGCGACGTCCTGGAGCGGACGATGCGGGCGGTCCACGCTCGCATCGGGTCGATCATGCTCCTCGATCGCGAGCGGCAGACGCTGCGGGTCGTGGCGGCCCGCGGTCACTCCGTTGAAGTCCTCGGCGGGCCGGAGGTGCGGGTGGGCGAAGGTGTGTCCGGCAAGGCCGTGCAGCTCGGCGAGCCCGTGCTGGTGGAGGACATCGAAGCCGATCCCCGATTCGGCAAGGTCAACGATCCGAAGTACGGCGCGGGCTCGTTCATCTGCATGCCCCTGCGCGTCGCCGACCGGATCATCGGCGTCGTCAATCTCGCCATGAAGGAGGCCGTCGGCGGAGCCGGCATCACGCCGCCGTTCAGCCGCACGGACCTGCAATTCCTCAACACGCTCATGACGTACACGGCGTACGCGGTCGACAACGCCCGGCTCCTTGAGGAAGCCCAGGAGGCGGCACGGAAGCTCAACGAGGTCGTCGAAGATCAGCAGCTCCGTCTGACGCTGGCCCAGCAGCAGATGATCCAGGCGGCCAAGCTCTCGGCGCTGGGCGAGCTGGTCGCTGGTGTGTCGCACGAGCTGAACAATCCGCTCGCCGTGCTGCAGGGAAGTCTGGAGATCCTCAACGACGAGGCGCCGGCCGCCTTGCAGCCGCGGCTACGCGTGATGCAGAAGTCGATCGACCGCGCCGGCCGCATCGTCCAGGACCTGCTCACCTTCGGCCGAAAGCGTCCGCTCCAGCGCCAGCGCGTGAACCTTCGGCGCCTGCTCGAGCAGGTGCTCGACGTCAGCGCGGCCGATCTCCGGTTGGCCCGCGTGACGGTGGAGACGGAAGTGTCGCCCGACGTCGCGGACATCTGGGCCGATGATCATCAGCTCCAGCAGGTGCTCCTGAACCTCGTCACGAACGCCAAGCAGGCGCTGGCCGACGTCGTCGGCGAGCGGCGGGTGCGAGTGGCGATTCGCCCGCTCGACGCCGAGCGCGTGAACATCGTGGTGGAAGACAGCGGGCCAGGCATTCTGCCGGAGCTGCTCGCCACCATCTTCGATCCGTTCGTGACGACCAAGGGCGTGCGTGGCACCGGGCTCGGGCTCAGCATCTCGTACGGTATCGTCCGCGAGCACGGCGGCCACATCGTCGTCGACAGCCGTCCGGGCGCCGGCGCTCGCTTCACCATCGACCTCCCCATCGGGACGGTCGCGCTCGACGCGTCACTGCCGGTGGCGCCGTTCACCGAGATCGCCGGCGGCGCGCTCATCTTGCTCGCGGAGGACGACGAGTCGGTGCGAGAGATCCTTCGCGGACACCTGGAGCAGGCGGGCTACCGGACCGTGAACTCGGCGTCAGCCGAGGACGCGTTGGGACGGCTCAACACGGAGGTTCAGGCCGTCATCACGGATCTTCATCTCCCGGGCGTGGACGGGCTGGCGTTCTACCGGGAGGCGGTGAGCCGGGTGCCGCTGCTCAAGCGCCGCTTCCTCTTCATCACCGCCGGCGCCATTCCCGAGGCGGCGCGGCGCGCGCTCGAACACGGCCAGGGCCGCGTGCTCCAGAAGCCGTTCACCCGCCAGCAGTTGCTCGAGGCGGTACGGGAGGCGCTGGCGTAGCCGTCACTGCTTCGGGCGAGTGTATCCAATCGTAGGCGTTTACCAATGGCATAAATCTCCCTAGGATGGGCCAGATGCGACCGGGTGTTTCTCCCTCGATCAGAGATTGCATCCTTTCCCTTCGCGGGATGCCGGTGATGCTGGATCGAGACCTTGCGGCGCTCTACGGAGTCCGGACCAGACACCTCAATCAGCAGGTCAAGCGAAATCAGAATCGTTTCCCGAGTGACTTCATGTTCCAGTTGACTGCTGCCGAGGCCGAGGACATCCGAGTTCTAGGATCGCGGAGATCGTGGCATGGCAAGCTACCTTACGCGTTCACGGAGCTAGGCGCCGGAATGCTCGCAGCCGTCTTGCGCAGCCCGGTCGCAACCAAGGCGACGATCCACATCCTCCGCGTCTTCCGAAGCCTCCGCGCTCCTGAGGAGTTCGCGCGACACTCTGAAGCCGAAAGGCAACGCCTCGATCTGTTCCACGCCGTTCGAGATGCCTTTCTCTACTGTCCAGAGGACAAGGCGTTCACGACGGACGCCCCATGCACCTACTTCATGCAGGCCGGGAAGGACGGGCCGATCAAGATCGGATCCACGAAGAATCTGGTGACACGATTTCGGACATTGACAACCATGACTCCCCTGCACTTAGGTTGCTCGGCATCATGAAAGGCAATCACGAAGAATACTGCCATACGCGGCTGGGCGCCTTTCGGATGCATGGTGAATGGTTTGCTCCGTCGGACACAGTGCTGGATTACATCCGCGCG
>Ga0066710_100000230_pt1 | contig 30050 bp, 25 predicted proteins | sample GraSoiAngelo_159_FD_79666 | JGI IMG/M metagenome (GOLD analysis project Ga0066710, IMG submission 79666) | Grasslands soil microbial communities from the Angelo Coastal Reserve, California, USA - 14_1009_16_40cm | ecosystem: Environmental > Terrestrial > Soil > Grasslands | place: USA... | reverse complement strand
GGTTGCCGGTGGGCTCGTCGGCGAGGATCATCGCCGGGTCGTTGACGAGCGCCCGCGCGATCGCGACGCGCTGCTGCTGGCCGCCCGAGAGCTGGCTCGGGTGATGGCCGGCGCGGTCGGCGAGGCCCACCGCGGCGAGCCGCTGCTGGGCCCGGGCCCGGCGCTCGCGCGCCGGGAGCGCGGCGTAGAGGAGGGGCAGCTCGACGTTCTCGAGCGCCGTCGTCCTGGGCAACAGATTGAACTGCTGGAAGACGAACCCGATCTTCGTGTTCCGGATCCGGGCGAGGTCGTCTGCGGAGAGTCCGGCGACGTCCTCGCCGTCGAGCTCGTACCGTCCGGCGCTCGGCGTGTCCAGACAGCCGAGCAGGTTCATGAAGGTCGATTTCCCCGAGCCCGACGGCCCCATGACCGCGACGAACTCGCCGCGGTCGATCGTCACTGACACGCCGCGAAGCGCGTGCACGGTGTGCGGGCCCAGGTGGTAGTCCTTCGTCAGCCCCTGAGTGACGATGATCGGCCCGGCCACGGCTAGAGCCTGAGACGCGGCGCGCCCTGCGTGGGCTGGGCGCCGCGACCGCCAGCGCCCGCGGACCCGACGATGACTTCCTGGCCTTCGCGCACGTCGCCCCGGAGCACTTCCGTCGACGCGCCGTCGCTCAGCCCGAGCGTGAGCGTGACCGCTGCCGGCTTGCCGTCGGGTCCGAGGACCCAGACACGTCCGGCGGTGCCGCTGCGCACCTCGCCGGCCGTCGCGGTCATCTCGTCGTAGCGCGCCTTCTGCTCGTCGGTGAGGAACTCGCGGATGCGCGCGCGCTGGGCTTCGCGGATCTTCTGCGCCTTCGGCCGGCGCTCGGCGTCGGCAAGGCCCTGAAGCGCGCGGAGCTGCTCGCGACTATCCTGGAGGATCGGCTCGAGCTTCTTCTGCTGCTCCTCGGTCAGGCCGAGCCCCTTGACGAGACGCTCGCGAATCTGTTCGGCCGAGGGCGGTCCACTGCTCGCCGCACCGCCCGCCGCGCCACCCGATGCCGGCCCGGCGGGCGCCGGCGCGTCGACGCCGGCCGGTCGGAACCGGAGCGCCGCGTTCGGCACCTTGAGGGCGCTCGGCTTCTCAGCGACGACGAGCTTGACGTTGGCCGTCATCCCGGGCATCAGCCGTCCCGACGGGTTCTCGACGCCCACGATGACCGTGTAGGTCACGACGTTCTGGACCACCTGCGGAGCCTTGCGGATCTGCGTCACGATGCCCGCGAACGTCTCGCCGGGAAACGCGTCGACCGTGAAGCTTGCCCGATCCTCGAGCTTGAGGCGGCCGATGTCCGCCTCGTCCACGCTCGTCTCGACCTGCATCTTCGTCAGGTCCTGGGCGATCGTGAAGAGGATCGGCGCCTGCAGGCTCGCCGCGACGGTCTGGCCGACGTCGACCTGCCGCGACACGACGACGCCGTCGACCGGCGCCAGGATCGTCGTGTGATCGAGATCGACCTGCGCCTGCTTGAGGCCGGCGTTCTTCTGATCGACCTGCGCGCGCGCCGACACCAGCATGGCCTGGGCGACGCGGAGCTGCGCGATCGCCGACTGGATGGCGGAATCGAGCGCCTGCTCGTGCGCCTTGGCCGACTCGACCTGGGCGATGGCGGAGTCGTGGCCGGCCTGGGACGAGTCGAGATCGCTCCGGGCGATGAGCCTCCTGGCGAACAGCTCGGTCTTGCGGTCGAAGTCGCGCTTGGCGTCGACCACCGCGACCTGCGCCTTCGCGGTCTGGGCCTTCGACTCGGCCAGCGCCGCCCGGGCGTTCTCGACATCGGCGCGCGCCCGCTCGATCTGGGCTTCCTGGTTGAGCACGGTCGCGCGGGCTGAGTCGAGATCGGCCTTCGCCTGGTTGACCTTCGCCACGAAGATGTCCGGGTCGATCCGCGCGATGACCTGGTTCTTCTTCACGATCGAATTGAAATCGACCATGAGCTCTTTGATCTGACCGGACACCTGGCTGCCGACCTGGACCGTGATGACGGCGTTGAGATTGCCCGTCGCGGAGACCGCCGCAGTGAGCGGGCCGCGCTCGACGCGGACCAGGCGGTACTTGGGCACGTTGCCGCGGCTCTGAGCGTAGAGGTAGCCCCAGACCGCGCCGCCAACCACCACGGCGACGACGACGAGAGAAACGACCCGCTTCATCAACTTGTTAGACGCAGTCGCGGGCGAACCGTTTCCTCGGGATCAGCGGCGACCGACGGCACGATCCAGCCTCGCGAGGGCGATCCGGTAGTCCGCCAGGGCCTGGCTCTCGGTGTTCTGGGCCTGGGTGAGGGCCAGCTGAGCGTCGGTGAGCTCGAGGATCGTTCCGACGCCGGCGTCGAATCGACCCTGGGCGAGCCGGAAATTTTCCTGGGCCGAGGCCACGAGGGTCTGGGCCGCCTGGATCCGCTCCTGGGCTTCCTCGACGGCGATCTCGGCCTGCTCGAGGTTCTGCACGATGTCGAGCTCGGTGGACTTCACCCGCGCTCTCGCGCCCTCGACGTTCGCCTTGGCTTCCTGATAACGCGCGATCCGGTTTCCTCCGTCGAAGAGGGACCAGTTCAGAGACAGGGTGGCCGACCATGACTCGTTGAACTGAGGCTGCGCGCCACCGTAGGCGCCGCTGCCCGTGACATCCGGAAAGAAATTGCGGAAGGTCTGCCGCTCCAGGGCCTCGGCCGCGGCCGCGCGCAGCTTGGCTTGCCGGTACTCGGGGCGCTGGCGCAGCGAATCGGCCCGGAGCAGCTGGCGGTCCAAGGTCACCGGCTGGTAGATCAGGTTGTCGACGATCTGGGTCGGCGAATCGACGTCGATCGCCATCGCGATGTTGAGTGCGACGATCGCCGTGCGCAGGGCGTTCCGGGCCCGGATCAGGTCGACGCGCGCGTTGGCCACGTCGACTTCGGCGCGCGCGACGTCGGATTTGGGACGCGTGCCTACGTCGAAGAAGCCCCTCGCGGATCGAAGGTTCAGCTCGGCGCGCTCGACCGCCTGCTCCTGCACGCGAATGAGACGCTGGCTGAAGAGTGTGTTCGTGTACGCCTCTTTCACTGTCAACGAGATCAGCTGGCGCTGCAGCTCGACGTCTTCGACCGCGACCTCGGCGAGCTTCCGCGCCGCGTCGGTGGCCGCCAGATTCTTGCCGAAGTCGAAGAGGAGCTGCGAGAGCTGGACCTGGGCGAGGAACGTATCGCCGAACGCCCGCGTCTGCACGGAGCCTATGTTCGCGCCCGAGCCGGTGGTGGTGACGGTCGGGATGTTGCTCTTGGTCGCGCTGACGAGTCCGGAGAACTGGGGCAGCAGCGGCGCGAAGGCCTGATTCACCCGATAGCGCGCCGCGGCATAATCGGCGAGCGTCGCCTGGATTCGCGGCTGAGCTTCGAGCGCGATCGCGATGCATTCCTCGAGCGTCAAGACGCGGCCCGCGACCTGCGTCGACGGAGGCGCCGGCGCCGGAACCGGTGCAGGAGCCGCGGGAGGTGCCGGCGCCTGGGCACCCGCGGCGCTCGTCAAGACGATGGAAACGAGGAAAGCGATCGAGGTTGGCGCCGCGAGCATACGAGGGCTGGACATGGGCACAAAAGAATACCACGCGGTGTGGGCGGCGTTGGGCGCCGCGCACGCTCGTCGGTGGACAGCCGGTGGATGCACGGTGGATACGTTTTTTCTTGACGGCCCCTAGATTCAGCGTGCTAGATTCGCGGACACCACAAGATGTAGTGACCCCGTAGGATTCTGTCGTTATCATTGAGGAGGAGGTCCGGCATGCTGTCTGAGACTCGCCCAGCGAAAGTCGGGAAGTGGACCGAGCCTGCGTTGCGGGTTCTGCGGGAGCGCTATCTGACCAGGCAGGGGGGCGAGGTGGTCGAGACCCCGGAGGAGATGTGCTGGCGGGTCGCGCTCACCATCGCGCGCGGTGAGGCGCGATACGGGCGGAGCGAGGCCGCGGTCAGGGAGATCGCCGAGGCGTTCTACGACATCATGATCGAGGGGAACTTCCTGCCGAACTCGCCAACCCTCATGAACGCCGGCAAGGGAAACGGCCTTCAGTACTCCGCGTGCTACGTCCTGCCGGTCGGCGACTCGATGGAAGAGATCTTCGACTCGGTGAAGGCCGCGGCGATCATCCACAAGTCGGGCGGTGGAACCGGCTTCGCGTTCTCGCGGCTGCGCCCAAAGGATGACATCGTCGCCTCGACCGGCGGCCGCGCGTCGGGCCCGGTGTCCTTTCTGCGCGTCTTCAACAGCGCCACCGAGGCGGTGAAGCAGGTTGGAACGCGTCGAGGCGCGAACATGGGGATCCTCCGGGTCGACCACCCGGACATCCTCGAGTTCATCGACTGCAAGCTCGATGGCGGCATCACCAACTTCAACATCTCGGTGGCGGCGACCGACCGCTTCATGGACGCGCTCGCCTCGGGCGGTGAGTACGAGCTGATCAATCCGCACAGCGTAGCGGTCACGGGCCGACTCCTGGCGAAGGAGGTCTTCGACCGCATGGTTCGGGCCGCCTGGCGCACCGGTGATCCGGGCATGGTGTTCATCGACCGGATCAACGCGAGCCCGGCGAATCCCACACCGGCGATCGGGGTGGTCGAGGCGACCAACCCGTGCGGCGAGCAGCCGCTGCTGCCCAACGAGGCGTGCAATCTCGGCTCGCTCAACGTCTCGAAGTTCGCCCGCCGGAGCGACGCGGGCGAGTGGTCGGTCGACTGGGACGAGATGGAACGCGTCGTGCGCCTCGCGGTGCGCTTCCTCGACGACGTGATCGAGATGAACCCGTATCCGCTGCCGGTGATCGACGCGACCGTCAAGGCCAATCGTCGGATCGGCCTGGGCATCATGGGCTGGGCCGATCTCCTCTTCACGATGGGGATTCCGTACGACTCGCAGGACGCGATCGACCTCGCCGACCGGCTGATGACGTTCGTCAAGGAAAAGTCACACGACCAGTCGGCGAAGCTGGCCGAAGAGCGCGGTCCCTTCACGAACTGGGATCGGTCGATCTACCGCAACGACCGGCCGATGCGCAACTCGACGGTCACGACGATCGCCCCGACCGGGACGATCTCGATGATCGCCGGCTGCTCGTCCGGCGTCGAGCCGATCTTCGCGCTGGCCTTCGAGCATCGCGTGAAGCAGCCGGATGGCGAACGCGTCCTGACCTTCGTGAACGAGACCTTCGAGCGGCTCGCGAAGGAGCAGGGGTTCTACTCGGACGCGCTCATGCAGGAGATCGCCAAGCGCGGCTCGCTCCACGGGATCCGCGGCCTCTCGGAGCACGCGGCGACCGTGTTCAAGACCTCGCACGAGATCGGCTTCGAGTGGCACGTGCGGCATCAGGCCGCGTTCCAGCGCTCCACCGACAACGGCGTCTCGAAGACGATCAACCTGCCGAACAACGCGACCGAGGAAGACGTGGCGCGCGCCTACCGCCTCGCGTGGGAGCTGGGGTGCCTGGGCATCACGGTGTTCCGCGACGGGTGCAAGGGCGAGCAGGTCCTGAACATCGGCGTCTCGGCCAAGAAGGACAAGAGCCCGGCCGTCGCCGCATCGACGGGGCCGGCCGTCATCAAGCCGCGCCCCCGCGGCCTCAAGGGCTCGACCTATCGGACCGAGACACCGATCGGGACGGCGTGGATCACCATCACCGAAAACAACGAGCACGAGCCCTTCGAAGTCTTCGTCCAGGTCGGCAAGGGCGGCTCGGACACGATGGCCGTCGCGGAAGCCCTGGGGCGTTTGATTTCGCTCATCCTGAGGCTACCTTCACCGTTCTCGGCTCAGCGTCGGCTCGAGGAGGTCATCAGCCAGCTCGCTCGAATCGGAGGCGGCCAGCCGACCGGCTTCGGCCCCACCAAGATTCTCTCGCTTCCGGACGCGCTCTCGCGGACCCTCGCCGAGCACATCGGCGAGCTGAAGGCGGCGCCGGAGGCCCAGGCGGCCGTCGATACGCGAAAGCAGATCGGGGACCTCTGCAAGGAGTGCGGCCAGGCGACGTTCGTCTACGAGGAAGGCTGCAAGAAGTGCCTCTCGTGCGGCTTCAACGAGTGCTGATCGATCGAGACGGAGGGGCCGGCGGCCGGCCCCTCCAGGATTCAGAGGCGCGCCTCGGCCGGCGGGGCCCCAGCCCCGCGACGACCCACGGCGCGCACCCCTGTTAGAATTGCCGGCGTGTTCTCGGGCGGAACCTACCCGGAAGTCGCTCGCTGGCTCTGGAATTTCCTGACCGCGCACGCCAAGCGCGTCGATCCGCGCTTCGAGGTCGAGGTGGACGCCGACGACGAGCGTGAAGGAAAGTCGTACGGCGCGCGATTGAGGTTCCTCCACCACCTCGGCCCGACCATGGAGTTCGAGTTCCGCGACGTCGCCGACAATCGCGGGAGCCTCGCGTGGTGCTCGGCCCTCGCCGAACGGACCAAGCGCTCCGCCCTCGAGCTGATGAGCGCCCATCGGGGGACCGCCGACGTCCGCAAGCTCTAGCACCCCGCGCTGGATCCGGCCGGGGGACCTCAACGGGTTCCTCGGTCTCGCCCTCGACAACGTCACGCAGCTCGTCATCCTCTCGTCGCTCCTGATCGGCGTCTTCAAGTTCCCCGTCGACCTGGTGCTCCAGCGAATGGTCCCGGGGACGGCGCTCGGCGTGCTCCTCGGCGATCTGGCCTACACGTGGCTCGCGGTGCGACTCATGCGCCGGACGGGACGCGAGGACGTGACCGCGATGCCGTTTGGGATCGACACGCCGACCCTGTTCGCGATGGTGTTCGGCGTGCTCGGTCCGGTGATGCTCGCGACCGGGAATCCGGTGCTCGCGTGGAAGGTCGGCATGGCGGCGACGATCGCCATCGGCCTGGCGAAGCTCGGCCTCGCCTTCGCCGGGGACTGGGCCAGACGCGTGGTGCCCAGCGCCGCGCTGCTCGGATCGATCGGCGGAATCTCGATTCTCCTGATCGCCTTCCTCCCTACGCTCAAGATCCTTCGCGATCCGCTGATCGGCCTGGTCTCTCTGATTCTCCTGCTGCTCGCGCTTTTCGGTCGCGTGCGGATGCCGTTGGGGCTTCCCGGGGCCTTCGTCGCGGTCCTCGCGGGCACCGTGATCTTCTGGGGGCGCGCGTCGCTCGGGCTGGGACCGAGCGGGGCGATCGCCGTGGCTCCGCTCCGTCTGTCGCTGCCCTGGCCGACCCTTGGCTGGCTCGAGGCGCTGCCGGAGACATTGCCGTATCTCTCGATGGCGCTGCCGTTCGCGCTCGTCACGATCATCGGCGGGATCGACAACACCGAGAGCGCCGCGGCCGCCGGTGACGAGTACCGCACGCGCGACATCCTCCTGATCGAGGCCGCCGCGACCGCGCTCGCCGGCTGCTGCGGCGGTGTCGTGCAAAACACACCCTACATCGGCCACCCGGCCTACAAGGCGATGGGCGCGTGCGCAGGGTACACCGTGGCTACGGGCCTCGTGATCGGGGCCGGCGCCGCGACGGGCGTGCTCTCGCTCCTCGTCGCGCTGCTCCCCGAGGCCGCCATCGCCCCGATCCTCGTCTTCATCGGACTCGAGATCACCGCGCAGGGCTTCCTCGCGACACCGCCACGCCACGGCGCCGCGGTCGCGCTGACCTTCGTGCCGGTCGCGGCCGCGGTGGTGCTGATCGAGACGGGCGGCCTGCTCGCGGCCCTCGGCACAGCTCCCAGCGCCCTCGGCGGCGACGCCGCCCTGGGCTATCAGGCGCTCGTCGTGCTCGGCAACGGCTTCATTCTCACCGCCGTGCTCTGGGGCTGGGCGCTGGCGGCGATCATCGACCACCGATTGGTGCTCGCGGGGCTCCTCTTCGCGGTCGCGAGCGCCGCGTCGATGTTCGGCGTGATCCATTCGCCACTGATCAGCGGCGCGCTCTTCTGGCCATGGGCGCCGCCGTCGGCGATCCCGGGCCATCTGGGCGGAGCCTACGGCGCTCTCGCGGCGATCTGCTGGCTGGCCTCGGCGCGAAACCGCCGAATAACTGCTTGACCTCTTTCGTCGTAGGAGTGTTAAATGGATTCCGTTTTGTGAACATGGTCACGATCGTACGAGAGGAGGCTTCATGAGCGCGTTCGAGAAGTCGCTGAACATCGTCGTTGCCGCGATTGTTTTCGTGGTCTCGGCCGGCGCGGCGGTGGTCTCGGCCCAGGGGCCCTGGGTGGCGCCGCCCGAAGCGAAGACGGTGAAGAATCCAGTGAAGGGTATCGGCAACGCGAAGAAGACGGTCGAGACGAACTGCGTCTCGTGCCACGGTCCCGGGGGCAAGGGTGACGGCCCGGCCGCCGCGGCGTTGCCTCCGCCCAAGCCGGCGAACTGGACTTCCGAAGCCGTCCAGAAGGAGACCGACGGTGAGATCTTCTGGAAGATGTCGAACGGCCGCGGCGCGATGCCGCCGTGGAAGCACCTCCCGGAAAAGGACCGCTGGGAGGTCGTGAACTACATTCGCACCCTGAAGGGGAAGTAACCGACCCCGTTCAGATGTCCACACGCCCCGCCGGACGTTCCGGCGGGGCGTTGTCGCTTTCGGCCATGCGCCTCTGCGCGATCGACGTCGGCAGCAACACGGTGCGCCTGCTCGTCGCCGACGTGGTCGGCGTCGGGGCGTGGCGCATCGCCGACCAGGACCAGACCATCACCCGGCTCGGCGAGAACCTCGCGCACACCGGCGCGCTGGGCGAGGCGCCGATGGCGCGAACGCTCGCGGCCGTTTTGACGTACGTCGAGCGCGGTGCCCGCCTCGGCGCGAGCGACATGCGTATCGTGGCCACCAGCGCCGTGCGCGAAGCGTCGAACGGTCGCGCGTTCACGGCGGCGGTCGAGCGCGCGACCGGCCACCGGGTCGACGTGGTGAGCGGCGAGGTCGAGGCCCATCTCACGCTCCGCGGCGTACGACACGGGCTCGGCCCCCTGTCGGGCCTGGTGCTGACGTTCGATATCGGCGGAGGGAGCACCGAATACGTGCTGTCCGAGGGCGACGCGGTCCTCTCGATGATCAGTCTGCGGCTGGGCGTCGTCCCGCTCGCCGAGCGCTTCCCGTTTCCCGGCATCGTCGAGCGATCGCGCTATCGCGAGCTCCAGGACGCGGTGCGCCAGCGCCTCGACCGCGAGCTCCCGGAAGCGATTCGCACGGCCCGCGTGGCCCATCTGGTCGGAACCGCGGGGACGGTGACCGCCCTGGCGGCCCTCGACCTCGGTCTGGTCCGCTACGATCCGGACCGCGTGCAGGGGCACGTTCTGAGCCGCGCCGCGGTCGAGCGGCTTCTGGACCAGCTGTGCGGGCTGACGGTCGAGGAGCGGGCGGTGCTCCCGTGTCTCGAGCCGGGCCGAGCCGATCTCATCATTCCCGGCACGGCCATCGTGATGGCCACCCTTGACCAGATCGGGATCGACGAGCTTCGAGTCAGCGAATACGGGCTGCGAGAAGGCGTCCTCGTGGACGCGATCGAGGGCCACCACGGATCTCGGCCGGGCGCTGCTCCTTAGGCTCTCGACGCATCGGCGGATCGGCGATGCGATGGACCGCCTCCCGGCGGCGCGGCGGTTCGTCAGGCGCTTCGTCGCGGGTCCGGCGCTCGAGGACGCCCTCGGGGTCGCCGCGCGCTTGAACGCCGCCGGCGTCGACGCCGCGATCACTCACCTCGGCGAGAATGTCGCGACGACCGACGACGCCGCGCGCGCGGCCGACGCATACCTCGAGGTGCTCGCCGAGATCGGGCGGAGGCGGCTCCGGGCCGTCCCATCGCTCAAGCTGACCCACCTCGGCCTCGATCTCGGCGACGCGGTGTGCCGCGAGAACCTCGAGCGGGTCGCGGCGCGCGGGCTCGCGACCCGGACGCTCGTGTGGGTCGACATGGAGTCCTCGGCCTACACCGACCGCACGCTCGAGCTGTACCGGCGCCTCCACCCAACGTATTCCAACCTGGCCTGCGTCGTTCAGTCGTATCTCAGACGCACCGCGCAGGACGTCGAGCGTCTGATCGAGATCGGCGCGACCGTTCGCCTGTGCAAGGGCGCGTACCGCGAGCCTCCTGCGATCGCGTTTCCCGACAAGCGCGACGTCGACGCGAGCTACGCCCGCTTGCTGGATCGGCTGCTGTCGGCCGACGCGCTGGCGCGGGGCGTGTACCCGGCGTTCGCCACCCACGACGAGCGCCTGATCGCGCGGGCCCGCGAGAAAGCGAAGGCGGGAGGGGTAACGGCCGACCGGTACGAGATCCAGATGCTCTACGGAATCCGCCACGATCTGCACGCGACGCTCGGCGCGGCGGGCAGCCGGCTCCGCGTGCTGATCCCGTACGGGGAGGACTGGTACGGCTACTTCGTGCGGCGCCTCGCCGAGCGGCCGGCGAACCTCGCGTTCCTCTTCCGGCAGCTTCTCCGGGGGTGAGGTCGTGATTTGACACCCCGCGACGCGCCGACTAGACTAACTCGGTAAGTATGGATGAAATTGCGGTATTAGTGCTCAACTACACCTTTGAGCCGCTGCATTTCACCAACGCCCGCCGCGCGATCACCTTGCTCCTGGCCGGCAAGGCGGAAGCCGTCGAAGCGTCGCCGCGCGTGGTCCGGTCGCCCTCGGTGACGTTCGCCCTGCCGGCGGTGATCCGGCTCGCCATGTACATCCGCAAGCCGTTCCTGGACCGCGTGGCCTTCAACAAGAAGAACATCCTGCGCCGCGACGGCTACACCTGCCAGTATTGCAACCGCCGCGGCGAGCGGCTCACGGTCGACCACGTCGTGCCGCGCTCGCGCGGGGGCGAGACGAGCTGGGTGAACGTGGTCGCGGCCTGTCTCCGCTGCAATCTGCGCAAGGGCAACCGCCTCGCCGACGAGGTCGGGATGCGGCTCATCCGGGAGCCGGTGCATCCCAAGTTCGTGTTCTCGACGCACATGCTCCGGCATCCGCATGCGCACTCGCTCCTGGATTCTTGGCGAAAATACCTCCTCGCCGTTCCGACACCCTCCTGACGTAGCTCGACACCGTGTTCCAGCTGTCGTCAGAGTACTCGCCCCGCGGCGACCAGCCGCAGGCCATCGCCGCCCTCACGGGCTTCGTGCGCGAGAACCGCCGGCACATGGTGCTCCGCGGCGTGACGGGCTCGGGCAAGACCTACTCGATCGCCAACGTAGTCGCGAGCGTCGACCGGCCGACGCTGGTCATCTCGCCGAACAAGACCCTGGCCGCCCAGCTCTTCAGCGAGTTCCGGGCCTTCTTCCCGTCGAACGCGGTCGAGTACTTCGTGTCGTACTACGACTACTACCAGCCCGAGGCCTACATCCCGCAGTCGGACACGTACATCGAGAAGGACGCGCTGATCAACGACGAGATCGATCGGATGCGCCACTCGGCGACCAAGTCGCTGCTGGAGCGGCGCGACGTCCTCGTGGTCGCCTCGGTCTCGTGCATCTACGGCATCGGCGAGCCCGACACCTATCAGGGGCTCCATCTCGAGCTCGGCCAGGGCGAGCGGATGGACCGAGACGAGATCATCCGCCGCCTCGTCGCGGTCCAGTACGAGCGGAACGACTACGACTTCCATCGCGGGACCTTTCGCGTCCGCGGCGACGTCGTCGAGGTCTTCCCGGCCAACGAGGAGTCGATCGCGCTCCGCATCGAGCTCTTCGGCGACGTGATCGACGCGATCTCGCGCATCGACCCGCTGCGGGGCGCGGTGCTCGAGCGCATCGACCGGGTCCACATCTATCCGGCGAGCCACTACGTCACCGAGGCGGCGCAGCTCGAGCGCGCGTTCTCGACGATCCAGGAAGAGCTCGGCGAGCGGCTGGCCTTCCTGCGCCAGAAGAACCGGCTGCTCGAGGCCCAGCGACTCGAGCAGCGCACGATCTTCGACATGGAGATGCTGCGGGAGCTCGGCTTCTGTCACGGTATCGAGAACTACTCGCGCCACCTCACCGGGCACCGCCCGGGCGAGGCGCCGCCGACCCTGATCGACTACCTGCCGAAGGACGCCCTGATCATCATCGACGAGAGCCACGTCGCGGTGCCCCAGATCCGCGGCATGTATTACGGCGATCGGTCGCGCAAGGAGGCGCTCGTCGAGTACGGGTTTCGGCTGCCCTCCGCGTTCGACAACCGGCCGCTGACGTTCGACGAGTTTACGCGACGCACCCGTCAGACGATCTACGTTTCCGCGACACCTAGCGCCTACGAGCTCGATCTCGCGGCCGACGCGCTCGCCGAGCAGGTGATCCGACCGACCGGGCTCACCGATCCCAAGATCACCGTACGGCCGGCCAAGGACCAGGTCGACGATCTCCTCGCCGAGCTGCGGGCGCGCGCCGACCGGAACGAGCGCGTCCTGGTGACGACCCTCACCAAGCGGATGGCGGAGGACCTCACCGAGTACTATCAGCAGCTCGGGCTGCGCGTGCGCTACCTCCATTCCGACATCGACACCCTGGACCGGGTCGCGGTCATCCGCGACCTCCGGCTGGGCAAGTTCGACGGCCTCATCGGCATCAACCTCCTGCGCGAGGGGCTCGACATTCCCGAGGTGTCCCTGGTGGCGATCCTGGACGCCGACAAGGAAGGCTACCTGCGCTCCTCGACCTCGCTCATCCAGACATCCGGGCGCGCGGCGCGCAACGTCAACGGCGAGGTCATCATGTATGCCGACCACGTCACGGACTCGATGGCGGCGACGATCCAAGAGACCGAGCGGAGACGCGAGCTGCAGCGCGCCTACAACGACGCGCACGACATCACGCCGGAGTCGATCAAGTCCTCGATCCGCGAGTTGCTCCAGACGGTCTACGAGCGCGACTACTACACGGTGCCGGTCGAGGAGCCGACCGCCGAGACCTTCGAGTCACCGGCGGCGCTCCAGGCGCGCATCGGCGAGCTCGAGGCGCGGATGAAGGAGGCGGCCAAGCGCCTCGACTTCGAGCAGGCGGCCGAGCTGCGCGACCGGCTCAAGGCGCTGCGCAAGCAGCAGATCAAGTGAGCCGCGCGGGTGGCCTTGCGAGCCGCCGGCGAAGCGAGCCGGTAATCTAGTCGCTATGGACCTCGACGAGAAGATCGCCCGGGTGCCGGACCGGCCGGGAGTCTACCTCTACCGCGACGGCAAGCAGCAGGTCCTGTACGTCGGCAAGGCCGCGTCCCTCAGGAGCCGCGTCCGGTCCTACTTCCAGGAGTCGCGCCCGCGTGATCCCAAGACCGACGCGCTCGTGCGCCAGGTCCGCGACCTCGAGTACATCGTGACCGACAACGAGCTCGAGGCCCTGATGCTCGAGGCCAACCTGGTGCGGCGCCACCGGCCGCGCTACAACATCATTCTCAGGGACGACAAGCACTACCCGTTTCTGAAGCTCACAACGAACGAAGAGTTCCCGCGCCTCGTGGTGGCCCGTCGCGTCCAGCGCGACGGCGCCCGCTACTACGGCCCCTTCTATCCGGCCACCGCGATGCGCGAGACCCTCCGACTCACGCGCCAGCTGTTTCCGCTGCGCACGTGCTCGATCACGATCGACGGCTCGCTCGAGCGGCCGTGCATCCAGTACGCCATCCATCGCTGCAACGCGCCGTGCACGGGCTGGGAGACCCGGGAGGGCTACGCGCGGACCGTGGAGGACGTCGCGCATTTCCTGGAGGGCCGCGACGAGGAGCTGGCGCGGCGGCTCACCAAGGAGATGGAAGAAGCCGCCGCCGAGCTGAAGTTCGAGCGCGCGACCGTGCTCCGCGATCAGATCCAGTCGCTCAACAAGGTCCGCGAGCGCCAGAAGATCATCTCGACGGAAGACGTCGACCAGGACGTAGTCGGCGTCGTCCGCCAGGGGAGCGACGCGTGCGTCGAGCTCTTCTTCGTGCGCAAGGGCCGGCTCGTCGGCCAGGAGCCGTTCTTCTTCGACAAGGTCGCCGGCTGGAGCGACGGGGAGATCCTCTCGGCGTTCGTGCGCCAGTTCTACGGCAAGGCCGTCGCGCCCGCTCCCGAGATCCTCCTGTCCGAAGAGCTGCCCGAGGCCGAGCTCACGACCGAGTGGCTCTCGACCTTGGCCGGGCGCCGGGTGCAGGTGCTGGCGCCTCAGCGCGGAACCAAGCGGCAGTTCGTCGCCATGGCCGAGGCGAACGCCGCCATCGCGCTCCAGAATCGCCTGCTTTCGCGCGACAACCGCCAGCAGCTCGTCCTCGAGGAGCTCCAGCGGTCGCTCGGCCTGCCCGGGCTGCCGAATCGCATCGAGGGCTACGACATCTCCAACATCCAGGGGACCGAGCAGGTAGGCTCGATGGTCGTCTGGGAAAACGGCGGGATGAAGAAGGACGACTACAAGCGCTTCCGGATCCGGACCGTCGCCGGCGCCGACGACTTCGCGTCGATGGCCGAGGTGCTCTCCCGGCGCTTCGCGAAGGCGCTGGAGCAGGGGAGCGTGCTTCCCGATCTCATCCTGATCGACGGCGGCCGCGGCCAGCTCAACGCCGCGCTGAAGGTGCTCCAGGATCTCGGCCTCGACTACATTCCGGCCGTCGGGCTCGCGAAGCAGGCCGAAGAGGTCTACCAGGCCGACAGCCTGCATCCGCTCGTGCTCGATCAGACGTCGCCGGCGCTCCACACCCTGCAACGGATTCGGGACGAGGCGCATCGCTTCGCGATCACGTATCACAAGAAGCTCCGGGCGAAGCGCACGATCCAGTCCGTGCTCGACACGATCCCCGGGGTGGGACCGACGATCCGTACGAGCCTCCTGAAGACGCTCGGCTCGGCGCGCCGGGTGCGGGAGTCCTCGGTCGCGGAGCTGGCCGCGGTGCCGAAGGTCACCCCGAAGCTCGCCCAGCGGATCTTCGACCACTTCCACCCCTCGACCGAGATGGAACCGGAGCCCACGACCGACTGTTACAATGACGCGAGCCAACCGGGCTCAAAGGGAGGTGACAGCCCATGAGAAAGCTCATGGCAGTCACGGCAGTCACCGTCGCGCTGGCCTTCACCGCGGGTGCGGCATTCGCGAGCTCGTGCCCGAAGGTGATCAAGGAGGGCCGCGAAGCGGCCGCGAAGATGAAGGCTGATGATCCGAAGGTGAAGGCGGCGGTCGCCAAGCTCGACGAGGCGCAGAAGCTCCACGACGGGGGCCAGCACGCCGAATCGCTCAAGCTGGCCAACGAAGCTGCTGCTGATCTGAAGAAGTAGAGCGACACCGGTTTGGGCGTGGCGCGGCGGCCGAAATGGCCGCGTCACGCCGGAGCCTCTCAGCGAGGTGTCACGATGCGATTCCGACTCGGCTGCGCGACCGTGCTGGCCCTGACGCTCGTCTCGTCGGCGGCCTCCGCGTCCATGTGTCCCGTCCTCATCAAGCAGGGCCGCGACGCCGCGGCGACGATGAACCAGAGCGATCCGAACGTGAAGAACGCGCTGGCCAAGCTCGACCGCGCCGCGGCTCTCCACAAGGAAGGCAAGCACGTCGACTCCATGCGCGAGGCCAACGAGGCGCTCGGCATGCTCGGCGTGAAGAAGTAGACGCGACCCCTCGACCGCCCGAGGCGCCAGACACCGCCGATCGCCGTCAGCAACGCTTGCCCCTGCTGGCTAAGTATGTTAAAAATCTAGCGTAATCATGTCGACCGACCGGTATCCTTTCCGCGAGATCGAAGCGAAGTGGCAGCGGATCTGGGAAGAGACCAAGCAGTTCAGGGTCCACGAAGATCCGAGCCGGCCGAAGTTCTACTGCCTCGAGATGTTCCCGTACCCGTCGGGCCGGATCCACATGGGCCACGTGCGCGTCTACGCGATCGGCGACCTCCTGGCGCGCTTCAAGTGGATGCGCGGGTACAACGTCCTCCACCCGATGGGCTGGGACGCGTTCGGCCTTCCCGCCGAGAACGCCGCCATCGAGCACGGCGTGCATCCCGTGATCTGGACCTACGAGAACATCGACTACATGCGCTCGCAGCTCCAGAAGATGGGGATCTCCTACGACTGGGACCGCGAGCTCGCGACCTGCGACCCGACGTACTACAAATGGGAACAGCTCATCTTCATCAAGATGCTCGAGCGCGGTCTCGCGTATCGGAAGCGCTCGACGGTGAACTGGTGCCCGTCCTGCCAGACGGTCCTCGCGAACGAGCAGGTGGAAGACGGCCGCTGCTGGCGCTGCGACTCCGAAGTGACGCTGCGCGAGATCGACGGCTGGTTCTTCAAGATCACCAGCTACGCGGAGGAGCTGCTCGCCTGGTGCGATCGGCTCCCGGGCTGGCCCGAGCGCGTGTTGACCATGCAGCGCAACTGGATCGGCAAGAGCGAGGGCGCCGAGTTCGACCTGCGGGTCGACGGCCAGCCGGATCTCGCGATCCGCGTCTTCACGACGCGGCCGGACACCGTCTTCGGCATGACGTACGCGGTGCTGGCCCCCGAGCACCCGCTCGTCGACCGCGTGGTGCGCGACGGAGCCGAGCGCGAGGCCGTCGCGCGATTTCGCGCCGAGGTCTCTCGCCAGTCGGAGATCGAGCGAACCGCGGCGGATCGACCCAAGCGCGGGCTCCGCCTCTCGGCCAAGGTCGTCAATCCGTTCAACAACACGCCGGTCCCGCTGTTCATCGCCGACTACGTCCTCATGGGCTACGGCACCGGCGCCATCATGGCCGTCCCCGGCGAGGACGAGCGCGACTGGGAGTTCGCGGAGCAGCACGGTCTGCCGATCATCGAGACGGTCACGCGCCCGGAGGGATGGACCGGGAAGGCCTACACCGCCGATGGCGTCAAGATCAACTCCGGCTTCCTCGACGGACTCTCGGTCGCCGAGGCCAAGCGCCGCGCCACCGATTGGCTCGTCTCGCGCGGCCTCGGCGCCGCCAGGGTCAACTACCGCCTCCGCGACTGGGGCATCAGCCGCCAGCGCTACTGGGGCGCGCCGATCCCGGTGCTCTACTGCGACGTCGACGGCATGGTGCCCGAGGCCGAGAAGAACCTCCCGGTGACGTTGCCGCGCGACGTGCAGCTCTCCGGCAAGGGCGGCTCGCCGCTGGCGAGCGTGGCGAGCTTCGTCAACGCGACCTGCCCGCGCTGCGGGGGACCGGCGAAGCGCGAGACCGACACGATGGACACCTTCGTGGAGTCGTCGTGGTATTTCCTCCGCTACTGCTCGCCCCGTCACGACACCGGGATGTTCGAGCCGAACGCCGCCGCGTACTGGATGCCGGTCGACCAGTACATCGGCGGGATCGAGCACGCGGTGCTCCACCTCCTGTACGCGCGCTTCTACACGAAGGTGCTGCGCGACCTCGGGCTCACGAAGATCGACGAGCCGTTCATGGCGCTGCTCAGCCAGGGCATGGTCATCAAGGACGGCGCGAAGATGTCGAAGTCGAAGGGCAACGTGGTCTCGGACGATTTCGTGCGCGAGAAGTACGGCGCCGACACCGGACGGCTCTTCGAGCTCTTCGCGGCGCCGCCGGAGAAGGACCTGGAGTGGAACGACCAGGGGATCGAGGGCGCCTCGCGATTCCTCAATCGCGTCTGGCGGTTCGTGATCGCACATGTGTCTGAGCTCGGAGCGGGCGCGGCCCCCCCCTCGGGCGCCCCCCCGGATCGGTCGAGGGCGGCCACCGTTCCGACGACGGAGCAGGGGCGCGCATTCCGTCGCACAATCCACGAGACGATCCAGCGCGTGACCGACGACATCGAGCGCGAGTTCCACTTCAACACCGCGATCGCCGCGATCATGGAGCTCGTCAACGCGCTCCAGGCCTTCGAGGCCGCCGGCGACGGCGCCACCCCCGAGCGCGTCGCGCTCATGCGCGAAGCGGTCGAGACGACCTTGCTGCTGCTCGGCCCCTTCTGTCCGCACGTGACCGAGGAGCTCTGGTCGCAGCTCGGCCACCGCGAGAGCCTCTTCAAGCAGCGCTGGCCCGTCGTCGATCCAGCAGCGCTCCAGAAGACGGAGGTCACGGTCGTCGTCCAGGTCGACGGCAAGGTGCGCGGCCGCCTGCTCGTCGATGTCGACGCGGCCGACGATCGGGTCCGCCAGATGGCCCTCGGCGACGAGCGCGTGAGGCCCTGGGTCGAGCGTCGCCGCGTCGAGAAGGTGGTCGTCGTTCCCAATCGCCTCGTCAACATCGTGACGCGCGCGTGACACGGACCGGGCGGGCGCCGGCCCTCGGCCTCGCGCTGCTCGCCATCGGCCTCGCGGGCTGCGGCTATTCGTTCCGCGGCAATCTTCCCGATCACATCAAGACCATCGCGGTACCCGTCTTCGCGAACCGGACCGCCGAGCCGGCGGTCGAGACCCTCCTGACCAGCGCGGTCGTCGCGGCCTTCGCCTCGAACGGTCGGCTCCGGGTGGTCAAGCCGGAGGACGCCGACGCGATCCTCGACGGCGAGGTCGTCGGCTACAGCGTCCAGTCCACCGCGTTCGACAACCAGGCCAACGTGCGCCAGTACCGGCTGCTCGTGACGATGAATCTCAAACTGCGCGACGTGCGCCGCAACTCGGTCCTGTTCGAGCAGCAAAGCCTCAGGGAGAAAGCCGACTTCCAGGTTCTCGGGGCCGTGTCGCAGACCATCGGGGCCGAAGAGGGCGCGGTACGCTCGGCGGCGATCGAGATCGCCCGCTCGATCGTCAGCCTGACCATCGACAGGTTTTGACCCCGCAGATCTTCCCGCGATCCACGCCGAAGCCCGGGCGAGTCGAACCACCAGACCTCAAGGAATGTCTCAAGGTCTCGGCCGTGCGGTCACGCTCCCCACATCGGATTGTCGGCCCTCGGGCCGTCGATACGCCAACCCGGGCCGAGCAACGCCAACGAAATGAACGGGCGTAGCGGAGCCACCCGCGCCCACAGCAGGCCACCCTCGTGGGTTGCGGCCTAAAACTACTCGATAAATGGACTACGCGACGTTCATGAAGCAGGTCGACCGTGGCGAGGCGCCGGCGCTGATCCTGCTCCACGGCGGCGACGTCCAGCTCCTCGATGACGCGCTGGACGCCGCGACCCGCGCGCTGTTCCCGGATCGCGCGCTCGCCGCCTGGGGCCGCGAGGTTTTCGACGCGCGAGAGAGCACCGCCGACGAGATCGTGCGTGCGGCGTCGACCTTGCCGCTCGGCGTCGATCGCCGGCTCGTGGCCGTCCGCCGCGCGCAGGTGCTCGCCGCGAAGGGCGCGGACGCGCTCGTCGGCTACGCGAAGAGCCCGAACCCGGCGACCTGTCTCCTGCTTCTGGCCGACGAGCCGCTTCGCGCCTCGCGCGAGCGCCGCACCGATCACTGGCTGCTCTCGGCCCTGCCGGCCGCGGCGATCGTCGAGCTCCCGACGCGCGGCGCTCGCGATCTTGCGGGATGGATCCGCCAGCGTGCGGCGCTCGAAGGCTTGACGCTCACCGACGAGGCCGCGCGGCTCCTGGTCGAGCTGACGGGTGAGGACACCGCGACCCTGCTGGGCGAGGCGCGTAAGGCCGCACTCGCGGGCGGGGCCGACAACCGGAACGTCGGCGTCAAGGACGTCGGCGCGATCGTCGGCGAGCAGCGGCTCGACGACATCTTCGACCTGACGCGCGCCGTCGAGCGCCGCGACCGGGCCGGTGCGCTCAAGACACTCGACCGCCTGCTGGCGACCGAGGACGCGATGCTCCTGCTCACGGTCCTCGCGCGTGACGTGCGGACGGCGTGGACCGCGGTCGCGCTGCGGCGGCGCGGACGGTCGGTCGAAGAGATCGCCCGGGCGCTCCGCCGGCCGCCCGTCGTGATCGAGACACTCACCGGCTCCACCAGCGGCTCCGAGGCCCACTTCGCGTGGAAGCTCCGTCGGTGCTGGGACGCCGAGCGCCGGCTCAAGAGCAGTGGAGAGCCGCGGGCGGAGATGGTCGCGCTGGTGGCCGACCTGTGCGCGGAGAGGTGATCGGCCGCTCGCTCGCCCTGGCCCTCCTCCTGGCCGGCGCCGGCGTCACGGGAATCGCGACCGCCGCCGTGCCCTGCGCGGAGTGCGTGACCGCCGGCGCGGCGTCCGACACCCTGCGCGTCCCGTCCGGAACACCGCTGGCCGGCTACGGCTCGATGAAGCGGCGCCTCCTGTTGCCCGACGTCTTCGACCGCCACGCCCACGCGTTCTGGTTCAAGCCCTCGATCGGGGAGCGCGATCCGTTGATGACGCGCGCGCTCGTGCTCGAAGCGGGAGCGACTCGGCTCGCGTGGGTCACGCTCGACCTCATCGCCGTGGACCGTGCATTCGTCGACATGGTCCGGGACCGGCTCACCCGCTCGGGCGTTCCCGCCACGGCTCTCGTCGTCTCGGCCTCCCATACCCATTCGGGACCCGGCGCCTTCATGGGCTCGGGACTCGTGGGCTTCGTCGCCGTGGACCGGCTCGACCCTGAGGTGCGCGACGCGCTCGTGGCGAGCGCCGTGTCGGCGATCCAGCGGGCGGACCGCGCGCGGGCCCCGGCGCTCGTGGCGGCGACCAGCGTCTCGGCGCCCGCGGTGACCGTAAGCCGGCTGGGCAAGCCGCTCGACCTGGAGATCGTCGTGCTGAAGCTCACGGCTCTCAGCGGATCGCCGCTCGCGCTGGTGTGGAACTTCACGATTCACGGGACCATGCTCTCGGCGAGCAACCTGCGCCTGTCGGGCGACGTCATGGGCATCGCGTCCGCGCGGCTCGAGCAGAAGCTCGGGGTGCCGGCTCTCTTCGTCAACGGCGCGGTCGGCGACGTAAGCCCCGCCCGCCACGGCGAGGCCGCGATGATCGAGACGGCCGCCGCACTGGCCGCGGCGGTCGAGGTCGGCTGGACGCAAGCACGGCCGGGGCCCGTCACGACCTTGCGGGTCGCGGAACGACGGGTCCAGCTGCCGGCGGCGGCCGTGTCGCTCGAGCGCTGCTTCGGCAGCTGGGTGCCCCGCTTCTTCGCGGTGCCGCTCGGCCGAGCGATGCCGCGCGCCGTGTCGCTCGTCGCGGGCGCGCTCGGGGACACCGCGTGGGTGACGGTTCCGGGCGAGCTGCAGACGGCGCTCGGCCAGACGATCAAGCGCGAGGCGCACGCGCGCTTCGCGTCGGTCGTCGTGGCGGGGCTCTCGAACGACTACCTCGGGTATTTCACGACACCCGAGGACGCGCGCGGCGGCAAGTACGTCGCGTGCGCGACAGTCTACGGCCGATCGGCCGGCCGCTGTCTCACGGAGGCGGCGATCGACCTGCTGCGTGGGCTCGGCCCGAAGTCGGGCTCGGCGACGCGCGCGGCCGCGACGTGCGAGCCGGGAACCGGGTCGCGATGAGCGGCGCGGGGCGCCCCGGCCGGGGCCGAGGCGCGTGAAGAGGACCGGGGTGCTAGGTCGCGGCGACGAGGCGGCGGGCGAGCGCGGACTTCTTGCGCGCGGCCGTGTTGCGATGGACCACACCCTTGCTGACGGCTTTGTCGAGCGCGCGGATCGCCTCGAGGACGGCGGCGGGCTTCGCGGCGCCCTCGGCGCCGCGCGCCGTCTTGATCGCGCCGCGGAGCTTCGAGCGCGTGGCCCGGTTGCGCAGGCGCCGGCGCTCGCTCTGTCGAATCCGCTTCTTTGCCGACTTCGTGTTCGCCAAATCAGAGCTCCTCGTCGTTCGGGTCGATGTCGAGTCCGCGTTGCATCATGCCGCAGGGGCCGAGGAATTTCAAGGTGAGCGCGAGCGAGGGGCAGGTCGTCCAGGCGCTCGGCGGCATCGCCGGCGCGACCCTGCTGAGCCGGCTCCTCGGGTTCGTGCGAGACATGGTCGTCGCGAGGGCCTTCGGCGCCGGGCCCGTCACCGACGCGTTCTTCGTGGCCTTCCGCATCCCCAACATCCTCCGGCGGCTCCTCGCCGAAGGCGCGCTGTCCACCGCGATGATCCCGGTCTTCACCGACTACATGGCGCGCGAGGATCGGCCCGAGCTCCATCGCATGCTGCGCGCCGTCCTCGGGCTTTCGCTCCTGGCGCTGACGGTGACCACGGTGCTCGGCATCCTGTTCGCGCCCGCCATCCTCCAGGCGATCGCGCCGGGCTTCATGAACGATCCGGCGCAGGCCTCGCTGGCGGTGTCGCTGACGCGGATCATGTTTCCGTACTTGATCCTCGTCGGGCTCGCCGCGATGGCCACGGGCGTCCTCAACTCGCAGGGGCGGTTTTTCGCGAGCGCGATCGGCCCGGCGGTGCTCAACGTCGGGATGATCGTCGCCGTCGTGCTGCTCCCGCGTTATCTCGATCAGCCGATCGTCTCGCTGGCGATCGGCGTGCTCGCGGGCGGCGTCGGGCAGCTCGTCGTGCAGGTGCCGACCCTCTCGGCGTGCGGGCTCCTGGTGATGCCCTCGCGCGACCTCCGCCACCCGGCGATCAGGAGGATCACGCGGCTCCTGCTGCCGGCGGTCTTCGGCCTGGCGGCGGTGCAGCTGATGGTGTTCGTCAACACCTTGCTCGCCTCGCTGCTACCGCTGGGCTCGATCTCGTATCTCTACTACGCCGACCGCGTGATGGAGTTCCCGCTCGGCGTGTTCGGGATCGCGCTCGCTTCGGCCTCGCTGCCGGTGATGTCGCGCCACGCGGCGGCCCGGGACGACCGCGCGCTGGCGGACACGTTGAACTTCGCCCTCCGCCTCGCGCTCTACGTGTCGGTGCCGGCCACCGTCGGCCTGGTGGCGCTGCGCACGCCGATCGTGCGCGTGCTGTTCGAGCGCGGCCGGTTCGGTCCGGCGGAGACCGCGGCCACTGCGGAGGCGCTCGCGTGGTACGCGGTCGGCCTCGCCGGCTTCGCCGGCTCGCGCATCGTGGCGCAGACCTTCTACGCGCGGAGCGAGGCCGCCACGGCCGTCCGATGGGGGATCGTCTCGATCGTCGCCAACGTCGTGGCGGCCCTCGCGCTGATGGGACCGCTCGGCCACGCCGGCCTCGCCGGCGCCGCATCGGTCGGCGCCTACGTGAATCTGCTGGCGCTCCTGGTGATCGCGCGGCTGCGGCTCGGCCGACTCGGCGGGCGCGCGCTCGTCGACGGCGCGGCGAGAACGCTGCTGGCATCGGCGCCGCTCGCGGCGCTGTGCTGGCTCGCGCTCGCGTGGTGGCCGCCGCACCCGTCATTCGTGGTCGACGCGGCGTGGCTCGCGGCGACGATCGCGGCCGGCACCGCAGCTTTCTGGGCCGCCAGCGCGGCGCTCGGCATCTCCGAGCGCACCGCGCTCCTCGGCCTCGCCCGTCGGCGCGAGCGCGACGCCGCGCTCTGACGCGACGCGATCCACGACGCGCGTCGCACTCGCGCGCGCCCTTCTCGATTGCCGAGCGTCGTGATAGAATCCGACGTGGTCACTCTATGACCGATGCGGTAGTCGAGTATCTCGGCGCCCTCCAGGCAGAGAGGGGGGCCTCCCGAAATACTCTCAGTGCCTACCGCCGCGATCTCGCCGACTTCACCCAGTTCCTCCACGATCACCACCGCAGTCTGCGCCGCGCCGGGCCCGACGACATCGTCGGATACCTGGAGCGTCTGCGCACCCGCGGCCTGCGCCCGGCGAGCGTCGCGCGACGTATCTCGGCGCTCCGCGGTCTCTACCGGCATCTGGTTCGCGAGGGCGCGCTGCGACGCGATCCCACCGAGCATCTCGAAACACCGCGGCGCGCGCGGGCGCTTCCGCGGACGCTGTCGCGCGAGGTCATCGCGGCGCTCGTCGAGTCGCCGGACCTGAGCGGGCCGCGCGGCGTGCGGGACCGCGCCGTGCTCGAGCTCCTGTACGCCACGGGCATGCGCGCTTCCGAGTGTCTCGGCCTGACCCTGGACGACGTCAACCTGAGCGCGGGCTACGTGGTGTGCACGGGAAAGGGCCAGAAGCAGCGCCTCGTTCCCGTCGGCGGCGAAGCGACGCAGTGGGTGAGCCGCTACCTCCGGGACGTCCGCGCCCTGTACACGCGCGTCCGCGACAGCGGCCGCCTGTTCGTGAACCCGCGCGGGGGGCGCCTCTCGCGCCAGTCGCTGTGGACGATCGTGCGGCACGCCGCCACGCGGGCCGGTCTCCGCCAGCGCATCTCGCCTCACGTCCTGCGGCATTCGTTCGCGAGCCATCTGCTCGAAGGCGGCGCCGATCTGCGCTCGATCCAGGCCATGCTCGGTCACGCCGACATCGCGACGACGCAGATCTACACGCACCTGCCGTCGGCGACCCTGCTGCAAATGTACCGGCGCTTCCACCCACGGGCGTGAGCATGGCAAAGCGGGCTCACGTGTACCCCCAGGTCAGTCTTGCGGCGACCGACCTCGTCGACGTCGCGGTCGCGGCGGCGCCCGCCGGCGTCGGCGTGGCCGAGGCGCTCGTGCTCGCGCGCAAGCGGAACGCCGGCGTGATCGCGGCCGGCGCGGCGTACGTGCTGCGGGACGACCTCGTCCGCGCGACGTCGCTCGGTCTCGGCGCGCTCCGGGCGGCGCAGCTCTCGCGTGCGTTGCCCGGCGTCGACCCGGCGGCGAGCGAGGCGAAGGTCCGCCGCCTGCTCGCGGCCGGCGCGCCGCTCGTCGTGGTACGAGGCTCGCGAGGCGCCGCGGGCGCCGTCAGCGGCCGCGCCGCCGGCGTCCGGCTCGCCGACGCCTCGGCGGCCGGCCGCGTCACCCGTGGCCTGCCGGGAGAGGTCCAAGAGCTGCTCGAGACGATCGGCCGCATCGCCGAGGAGCAGGATGGCCGCGCGTACCTGGTCGGCGGGCTCGTCCGCGATCTGTGGCGCGGCGCCACGCCTGCTCGGCGCGATCTCGACATCGTCGTCGAGGGCGACGGCCGCGTGCTCGCGCGCGATCTCGCTCGAGCGCTCGGCGGCTCCGTCGTCGAGCACCACCGATTCCTGACCGCGTCGGTCGACACGCCGAGGTTTGGTCGGATCGACGTGGCCACGTCACGCTCGGAGCGCTACGAGGCTCCGGGCGCGCTGCCGCGCGTGCTGCCCGCGGGGATCGCCGCGGATCTGCGGCGGCGCGACTTCACGGTCAACGCGATGGCGATCGAGCTCGCCTCCCGCGATTTCGGCTTGATCGATCCGCTCGGGGGCCGGCTCGACCTGGCGCGACGCCGGCTCCGCGTGCTGCACCCGCTCTCCTACGTCGAGGATCCGACTCGCATCTTCCGGGCGGCGCGATACGCCGCGCGGCTCGGGCTCTCGCCCGACGGCGCCACGACCCGCGCGCAGGCGCTGGCCCTGCGCCTCGTTCCCTACGCGGCGCTCTCCGGTCAGCGAATCGCCGCCGAGCTCGAGCTGATCCTGAGCGAATCCCAGGCCGGACCCATCCTCCTCCGGCTCGGGCGCTCGGGTGCCTTCCGGCTGCTGGACCCGGGCTACCGGTTCACCACGCCGAGCCGGCGCCGCCTCGGCGCGCTGCCCGAGGCGCTCGCCTGGGCCCGCGGTCGCGGGCTCGACGTCGACGCCGTCGGGCTCGCGGCGCTCGCCCTGGCGGACTCGCCGCCGGCGGCCGGTGCGCTCTTCACGAGGCTCGGGTTCGCGGGCGGGCCGCTGGCCGTCCTCGAGCGCGCGCACGCCCACGGCGGGGCGCTCGCCGCGCGCCTGGCGGCCGCCGGAGCGCCCAGCGAGCGCGCGCGCGAGCTTCGAGCCTGCGCGCCCCTCGAGCTCGCGTGGCTCTGGCTCACCGGCGAGCGCGAGGTCCGCGAAGCGGTCGACTGGTTCGCCGGCCTCGATCCGCGCATCGTCTCCCTGAGCGGCGACGACGTCGTCGCGCTCGGGGTCCCGCGCGGCCCCGCCGTCGCGCGCGTCCTGGCGGAGATGCGGGACGCGCGGCTGGACGGGAGGCTCGCGAGCCGGGCCATGGAAGAAGCGCACGTCCGACAATGGATCGCGAGAGGAGGATGAGTTTGGCGCCGAAATACATCTTCGTGACCGGCGGCGTCGTGTCGTCCCTTGGCAAGGGTCTGGCGGCGGCCTCGATCGGCGCGCTGCTGGAGGCACGCGGCTTCCGCGTGACGCTGCAGAAGATGGATCCGTACATCAACGTGGACGCGGGGACCATGAGCCCCTACCAGCACGGCGAGGTCTTCGTGACCGACGACGGGGGCGAGACCGACCTGGATCTGGGCCACTACGAGCGGTTCACCTCGAGCCGGGTGACGCGCGACCACAACGTGACGACCGGCAAGGTCTACTACTCGGTCATCCAGAAGGAGCGCCGCGGGGACTACCTCGGACGGACCGTCCAGGTGATTCCTCACATCACCGACGAGATCAAGGCGTCCATCCGCAAGGTCTCGCGCGACACCGACGTGGTCATCGTCGAGGTCGGCGGCACCGTCGGCGACATCGAGGGGCTCCCGTTCCTGGAGGCCGTCCGCCAGTTCAGGAAGGACGTCGGACGCGAGAACGTCATCTACGTGCACCTGACCCTCGTGCCGTACATGCAGGCGGCCTCCGAGCTGAAGACCAAGGCCACGCAGCACTCGGTCAAGGAGCTGCGGGCGATCGGGATCCAGCCGGACGTCCTGCTCTGTCGCACGGACCGCTATCTGCCGCCCGGCATCAAGTCGAAGATCGCGCTCTTCTGCGACGTCGAGGAAGAGGCCGTCATCACCGCCAAGGACGTCGAGACGATCTACGAGGTGCCGCTGAACTTCCACCGCGAGGGGCTCGACGAGATCATCGTGAAGCTCCTCGGCCTCGAGCCGAGGCGAATCGACCTGTCGCGCTGGGAGGCCGTGGTGCGTCGGGTGAAGTCGCCGCTGCTCGAGACGCGCATCGCGGTGGTCGGTAAGTACGTCGAGCTGAAGGATTCCTACAAGAGCCTCGTGGAAGCGCTCGCCCACGGCGGCATCGCCAACGAGGCGCGCGTGGACGTGCAGTGGGTCGACGCCGAGCACATCGAGCGCGACGGCGCCGAGGCGCAGTTCACGGGCGTCCACGGCATCCTTGTGCCCGGCGGCTTCGGCGACCGGGGAATCCAGGGCAAGATCGAGGCGGTCCGCTACGCGCGCGAGCAGCGCGTGCCGTACCTCGGGATCTGCCTGGGCATGCAGTGCGCGGTCATCGAATACGCCCGCAACGTCTGCGGTCTGCGCGGCGCGAGCTCCTCGGAGTTCGACTCGTCGGCGCCGCATCTGGTGATCGACCTCCTTCCCGAGCAGCGCGGGCTCGCCGACAAGGGCGGCACGATGCGACTGGGGCTCTATCCGATCGTCCTGGGCGAGGGCAGCCTGGCCTCGCGGCTCTACGGGCAGGGGATCATCCAGGAGCGTCATCGCCACCGGTACGAGGTGAACAACGACTATCTCCCGCGCCTCGAGAAGACGGGCCTGCGCATCTCCGGGATCTGGGCCGAGAAGCAGCTGGTCGAGATCATCGAGATCCCCGAGCATCCGTACTTCGTCGCCGGTCAGTTCCATCCCGAGTTCCGCTCGCGGCCGTGGGAGCCGCATCCGCTCTTCGCCGGGTTCGTCAAGGCCGCGCTCGAGCACGCCGCGCCATGACCACGCGTGCGGTCGCGGTCGGCTCCCTCACGATCGGCGGCGGCGGGCCGCTCGTCCTCATCGGGGGCCCCTGCGCCATCGAGAACGAGCGGCACGCGTTGATGACCGCCGAGCGTCTGGCCACGATCGCGGCCGACTGTCGGGTGCCGTTCATCTACAAATCGTCCTACGACAAGGCGAACCGCTCGTCGGTCAACAGCTACCGCGGGCCGGGGCTCGTCGAAGGGCTCCGGATCCTCCGCAGGGTGCGTGACACGCTCCGCGTTCCGGTGCTCTCGGACGTCCACCAGGTCAGCGAGGTGGATCCCGCCGCCGAGGTTCTCGACGTGATCCAGATTCCGGCGTTCCTCTGCCGCCAGACCGACCTGATCCTCGCGGCGGCGGCGACGGGCAAGCCCGTGAACGTCAAGAAGGGGCAGTTCGTGGCCCCCCGCGACATGAAGAACGTCGTCGACAAGATCCTCTCGAAGGGCAACGAGGCCATTCTGTTGACCGAGCGGGGCACGAGCTTCGGCTACAATAATCTCGTCGTCGATATGCGCGGTCTCGCCATCATGCGTGCCTTCGGATACCCGATCGTCTTCGATGCGACGCACTCCGTGCAGCTGCCCGGCGGAGCCGGAGACCGCTCCGGCGGCGAGCGCGAGTACGTGCCCGCGCTGGCGCGCGCCGCGGTCGCGTTCGGCGTCGACGCGCTCTTCATGGAGATGCACGAGGATCCCGATCGCACCTTGCCCGACGGGCGTTCGCTCTCGGATGGGCCGAACATGCTGCGCATCGACGATCTGCCGCGACTCCTGGGACAGCTCGGCGCCATCGGCGCGGCGGCTCATTCGTGAGCGCAGAGAAGAAACCGGACCTCCGGCGCCTGGCCGAGCGGGTGCTGCGCATCGAGGCCGAGGCGATCCTCGGGCTCATCCCCAGGCTCGACGAGCGCTTCGAGCGCGCGGTCGAGCTCCTGCGCGGCTGCAGCGGGCGAGTGATCGTCACCGGGATGGGCAAGTCGGGGCTGATCGGCCGCAAGATCGCCGCGACGCTCGCCTCGACCGGAACCCCCGCCCACTTCCTCCATCCGGCCGAAGGGGTCCACGGCGATCTCGGGATGGTCGCGCGCGGCGACGTCGTGCTGGCGCTGTCGAACTCCGGAGAGACGGACGAGGTGCTGGCGATCCTTCCGCCGCTCAAGCGACTGGGGGTGCCCATCGTGCTGCTGACGGGCAATCCCACCTCGTCCCTGGCGCGTCAGTGCGAGGTCGTGCTCGACGTCAGCGTACCCGAAGAGGCGTGCCCGATGAATCTGGCGCCCACGTCGAGCACCACGGCCGCGCTGGCCGTCGGCGATGCTCTGGCGCTGGCGCTCCTCGAGCTCCGTGGGCTCCGCCCGGAGGACTACGCGGCGCTGCACCCCCGCGGCTCGCTCGGCTGGCGCGCCCTCTTCCGCGTCTCGGATCTCATGCTCACCGGGGACGCCGTCCCCGTGGTCCCGGAGAGCACACCGCTCCGGGAGGTCATCGTCGAGATGACACAGAAACGCAAGGGCATGACCACGGTCATCGACGGGGCCGGCCGGCTCGCCGGGGTCATCACCGACGGCGACCTCCGGAGGCTCCACCTGACCGGTCGATCCATCGACGATCTCTCCGCGGGCCAGATGGCGAGCGCCGAGCCCAAAACGATCCGCGCCGAGGACCTGGCTTCCAAGGCACTAGAGGTGATGGAAACCTGGCAAATAACCAGCTTGGTCATCGTGGACGAGGCCCGTCGGCCCGTCGGCCTGATCCACCTGCACGACATACTCAGGGCGAAGATCGTATAGTTTTCAGGGTGTTTCCCCTTTTTCGAGCCCGGAGTCTGTGGTAGCGTGGTATCGAAATTGCACTCCGGTCCGACTTCCCTTTAGAATCGATGGAGTGATGAGAACGCGATTCGCGGCGGCGGCGATTCTAGGAATGGTCGTCGTCTTCGTCCTGGCGGTTGCCGGCACCTTGATCGCGAAGAGCCGGATGCCGCCTACCGAGACGGCCGGCTCGGTCGCCTCGAGCGCCGACCTCCGGATCAAGGAAGCCCAGATCGAAGAGGTGACCGCCGGCGTGCGCTGGAGGCTCAAGGCTGCGCAGGCCCTGATCTTCGAGGCCGAGGGGCGCACGGCGCTCCGCGCGATCGCGGTCGACGTGTTCGAGCGCGATCGCTCCTGGACGATCGTGGGCGAAGAAGGCGACCTGTTCCAGGCCACGAAGAATCTGGAAATCCGGAAAAACGTCGTGCTCACCTCGAGCGACGGCGTGCGCCTGGAAACGAACGTCCTCCGCTGGACGGGCTCCGAGAAGCGACTCTGGACGGACGAGCCGGTGCGGCTCTCGCGCGGGGGCGCCGTCGCCGATGGCTCGGCGCTCGAGGTGCGAATGGCCGAGGAGTACACGACCTTGAGCGGACGCGTCCACGCAGTTTTCACCGAGGACCGCCGGTGACGTGGCGGCCGCTGCTTGCCGCGCTGCTGCTCGTGCTGGCGCCCGCGGTGTCGGGCGGCCAGTCGGCGCCGAAGACTTCGGCAGCCCCCGCCGTCCAGCCGCCGCCCGCGTCGTCCCTCACTCCGAAGGCGAAGGACGCCAAGACCGACGGCGCGCTGCCGCTGACCGTGGACG
>Ga0066710_100000228_pt1 | contig 30192 bp, 28 predicted proteins | sample GraSoiAngelo_159_FD_79666 | JGI IMG/M metagenome (GOLD analysis project Ga0066710, IMG submission 79666) | Grasslands soil microbial communities from the Angelo Coastal Reserve, California, USA - 14_1009_16_40cm | ecosystem: Environmental > Terrestrial > Soil > Grasslands | place: USA... | reverse complement strand
CGCGGTGTACGCGAAGATCTTCGGTACCGGAATGAGGAAGACGAGAGCCGCAAGACGCGGTCGCCCTCACGTAGTGGCTGGCCCGCGGAGTCCGCGGTGACGCCGGCGCCGAGACGCTCGACTCGGCCGCACATCTCGTGGCCGAAGGTGAGGTCGCGTGGGGGCGAGCCGTAGATCTCCTTCATCTCGCCGCGCCAGATGTGGAGGTCGGAGCCGCAGACGCCGGCGCGCGTGAGCTTGACGAGGATGGCGCCCGGCTCCGGATCCGGCACCGGGTATTCGCGCAGCTCGAACTTGCCGCCGTACGCGGGAAGCACCGCAACCCGACCCTTCATGGACGCCTCCCGATTTTCGTCGTGGCCGGGATCATACAGCGTGTGCTCATCGTCCAGGCAGGGCTCCCAGAAACACCACGGGCGCCGGGGTCACCGGCGCCCGCACACCATGAGGAAAAGAATTACCTAGTCGCTGTCGTGGTCGAGATCGGGAATACCTGCGGCGAACCACGCGCCGCCGCCATTGATGATCAGAAGAACCGGTGACCCGCACGGGTTGGGCGGCGTCGCCCCGCCAGCCGATCTCAAGACATCGTCGATGCGAAAGTCGCCGTTGGGCTGCAGCGCGACGAGATTCGCAGAGTCGAATGCGGTGGTGGCGTCGCAGAACAGCCGGGCACGCACGCGCTGATTTGCATTCGTCCCGATGTTGTTCCCGCCGGCCAAGAGCAGGCCGCGTCCATCGACCCTGATCCGACCATCGGTCTTCACCTCGGCACTCAGGGCAGCGATCCTCCAGATTTGGCCGGGCGGCGGGGTGCCGCGAACGAAGTTGCGGTTCACAGCCTCAGTGGTTAGTGGTTGCTGGTTTGCTGGTGGCGGTGGAATAACACCGCTTGAGACCGGGTCCACCCCGATCCCGCCCTCGAACCTGGCCAGGGAGTTCCCGGAATCTCGGGAATCCTTGGAGTCTTTCGCGGCGAGGGCGACAGGAAGGAGCAAAACAACCAGAGTGGCAAGCACGAACGCTCTTTTCATGTAGGACCTCCACGTTGGCCTGAGGAACCGACTGCAACCCGAGCCTCGGCAGCCGGGAAACTCGTGAGGTGGTCGGATGGTTCCCTTCGGCGCTACCGCGCCGACAACCCTTCGGTGGTTCGACTGCGCGTTGCCTCTCGGAGCGTCACGTGCTCGCGGAGCAGGAAGAGCCAGCCGACCAGCGTGACGGGCACGATCTGGGCCGCATGGAAGACGAGCGCGTACCCGACCGCCGTCGCGCGCGTCACGCCGAAGATCTCGAGGGCGAGCACCGCGGCGTAATGAAAGATGCCGACATAGCCCGGCGCCGATGGAATGCTGACGCTCAGTCCAACGAACGCCAATACCGTCCACCCCGCCGTGAGCGGCAGGTGAAGATCCATCGCCTGGAGCATCATCCATGCGGCGAGGGCCGGAGCCAGCCACACGAGGATCGTCCACACGATCAGCGGCAGGATATGCGCGGGTGAACGCACGCCGTCCAACCCCTGGACGAACGTGCCAAAGATCCGGCTCGATCGGTCCTCGATTCGCGGCCACCGCCGGGTGAGGCGTGCGAGCAGCCGAGCGGCGGCAGCCGGAGCCACGGCCAGCGCGACGAGCGCAGCCACCGCCACGACGTCGATCGCCAGTATCGTCAGCGCGGTGTACGCGAAGATCTTCGGTACCGGAATGAGGAAGACGAGAGCCGCCAGGATGCCGACGATGGCGAGGCTGTCCAGCACACGTTCGACGACCAGCGTGCCGAGCACCGCCCAGAATCCGCGCCCCCACCGGCGCGAGACGACGTAGACGCGCACGAGCTCGCCGGCGCGCAGCGGCAGGATGTTGTTGGCCATGTAGCCGATCATGACCGCGGGCACCAGCCCCGGCGGTTGATCGCTGCGCGCAAAGAGATAGCGCCATCGCTTGGCGCGAATCCAGAGGCCGATCGGTGCGAGCAGGACACTGACGACCGTCCAGCCCGGGTGCATGTGGCGCAGGCGTTCGGCCACCTGGCCGAGGTCCACCGTGGTCAGCAGGTAGCCGAGGAGCGCCACGCTGATCGCGACGCCGAGCGCGAGCCGGAGGCGGCTCAACCGCGAGAAGACCGGACGGTCAGAGTCCCAACTGGGCGAGCACCGCGTCGATGGCCGGCGGCACCGTCGTGGGCCGCGACGCCGACTCGAGCGCGGTGTCGGGATCCTTCAACCCGTGTCCGGTGAGCGTCAGCACGAGCGTACCGCCCGGCTCGAAGCGCCCCGCCTTCACGTTCTTGATGAGGCCGGCCACCGTGGCCGCCGACGCGGGCTCCATGAAGATTCCTTCTTCGCGGGCAAGGAGACGATAGGCGTGCAGGATCTCCTCGTCGGTGACGATGTCGATCCAACCCTTGGAGTCCTTCAGCGCTTCCAGCGCGGGCCCCCAGCTCGCCGGATTGCCGATCTTGATCGCGGTCGCGACGGTGCGCGGCTCTTCGATCACCCGATTCTCGTAGATCGGCGCCGCGCCGGCGGCCTGGAATCCCACCATGCGCGGCAGCTCCGACATTCGACCGGCCCGGTGATACTCGCGATAGCCGCGCCAGTAGGCGGTGATGTTGCCGGCATTGCCGACGGGGATCAGATGGTAGTCGGGCGCGCGCCCGAGCTGATCGACGACCTCGAAGGAGCCGGTCTTCTGACCTTCCAGCCGGAACGGATTCACCGAGTTCACGAGCGTCACCGGGTGTGACTCGGAGATCTGGCGGACGATCGAGAGCGCCTGATCGAAGTTGCCGTCGACCATCAAGACTTTCGCGCCGTGGATCGCGGCCTGCGAGAGCTTGCCCAGCGCGATGGCGCCCTTGGGCACCATCACGAACGCCTTCAGCCCGGCGCGGGCGGCATAGGCGGCCGCCGACGCCGACGTGTTCCCGGTGGACGCGCAGATGACCGCGCGCGAGCCGGATTCGAGCGCCTTGGACATCGCCATCGTCATCCCGCGGTCCTTGAACGAGCCCGTCGGGTTGAACCCCTCGCACTTGAGATAGATCGAGAGCGAGGGATCGGTCGCCTCGGCCAGTCGCGGCGCCGGTACCAGGGGCGTGTTGCCTTCGCGCAGCGTGACGATCGGCGTCTTGTCGCTCACGGCCAGGAACTCGCGATACTGCTCGATCACGCCCGGCCAAGCCTTCATGCCGGGCCGCCTTCCACGCGGATCATCGTCGTCGGCATGGCCACGACGCGCAGGCGATCGATGGCCGCCAGCGCCGCCCGCATGTCCTTTTCCTGGGCCTCGTGGGTCATCATCACGACCGGCACCGCTTCCTTGGCGGCTCGCTCCTTCTGGAGCACCGACGCGATCGAGATGTTGTTCTCGCCGAGGATGCCGGCCACGCGCGACAGCACGCCCGGACGATCCTGGGCCATCACGCGCAGGTAGTAGCAGGATCGGATCGAGTCCATCGGCCGGAGCGGGACGCCGCCAGCCGACGTCGAGGGCAGGTCGAGGGCGAGCGCCGGCACGCCGTGAGCGATGCGCCGCGCGATCTCGACGATGTCCGACCACACCGCCGACGCGGTGGGGAGCTGGCCGGCGCCCCGGCCGTAGAACATCAGGTCGCCGACCGCGTGGCCGGTGATGAAGACGCCGTTGAAGACACCGGAGACGGCGGCCAGCGGCGAGTCGGCCGGAATCATCGTCGGATGCACGCGCACTTCGACGCCGCCGCCACCGGCGGCGGAATCAGTCGCCTTGGCGATGGCGAGAAGCTTCACCCGGTAGCCGAGCTCGCGCGCGTAGGCGATGTCCTGCTGGGTCACGCGCGTGATGCCCTCGGTGTGGATGTCCTTGAGGTCCACGAGCGTGCGGAAGGCGAGCGTGACCAGGATCTGCAGCTTGTGGGCGGAGTCCATGCCTTCGATGTCGAGGGTCGGGTCGGCTTCCGCGTAGCCGTGCGCCTGGGCTTCCTTCAGGACGACACCGAAGTCCAGGCCTTCTCCGCTCATCTTCGACAGGATGTAGTTGCAGGTCCCGTTGACGATGCCGAAGACGGACAGGACGCGGTTGGCGACCAGCCCTTCCTTGACGGCGCGGATCAGCGGAATGCCGCCGGCCACCGACGCTTCGAAGCCGAGCATCACGCCGCGGCGCCGCGCCTCGTCGTAGATCTCGGCGCCGTGGTGGGCGAGCAGCGCTTTGTTGGCGGTGACCACGTGCTTGCCGCCGCCGAGCGCCTTCAGGATGAACGAGCGCGCCGGCTCCAGACCGCCGACCAGCTCGACGACGATGTCCACGCTGCGATCGCCGAGGACGCGATTGGCGTCCGTGGTCATCGGCAGGCGGGTGACGTCGAGGCCCTCGCGGGGACGGGTGACGTCGAGATCGGCGATGGCGGCGAGACCGAGGCGGCAGCCTGCGCGCTCCTCGAGCATCGCTCGCTCCGACTCCAGCAGCTTCACGACCCCGGCCCCGACCGTGCCGAGGCCGAGCAATCCGATGCGGACGTCCTTCACGACGGTGCGATCAGCGCCCGAGCCGCTTCAGGCCGCGCAGCGCCTGACGGATGCGCTGCTCGTTTTCCACCAGGGCGAACCGCACGTACCCCTCGCCGTACTCGCCGAAGCCGATGCCCGGCGACACCGCGACCTTGGCTTCCTGGATGAGGAGCTTCGAGAACTCGAGCGAGCCGATGCCGCGGAGGGCCTCGGGGATCGGCGCCCACACGAACATGGTCCCCTTCGGCTTCTCCACCGACCAGCCGATCTTGTTGAGCCCGTCCACCAGCACGTCGCGACGCTTGCGGTGGACCTCCACGATGTCGTGCACGACGGTCGGATCACCCTCCAGCGCCACGATGCCGGCGATCTGGATGGGCTGGAAGGCCCCGTAGTCGAGGTAGGACTTGATGCGGGCCAGCGCGTGCACCATCTTCGCGTTGCCGCAGACGAAGCCGAGCCGCCAGCCCGGCATGTTGTAGGACTTCGAGGTCGAGAAGATCTCGACGCCGACGTCCTTGGCGCCCGGCACCTCGAGGAACGACGGCGGCTGGTAGCCGTCGAAGGTGAAGTCGGCGTAGGCGAAGTCGTGGACGACCATGAGCCGGTGCTCACGGGCGAAGGCCACGACCTTCTCGAAGAAGCTGCGGTCCACACATAAAGTGGTTGGGTTGTGCGGGAACGAAAGAATCAAGAGCTTCGCTTTAGGCCAAGCGAGCTTTGCTGTTTCTTCCAATCGCGCGAAGAAATCGCCGTCCGGCGTGAGCGGGACCGACCGCAGATCACCGTCGGCGATCACCACCGAGTAGGCGTGGATCGGATAGGTCGGGTTCGGCACCAGCGCGCCGTCGCCGGGCTGGAGCACCGCCAGCGCAAGGTGGGCGAGACCCTCCTTGGCGCCGAGCGTCGCGATGACTTCGCTGTCAGCGTCGAGGTGGACGCCGTAGCGGTCCTTGTACCACTTCGTCATCGCCACGCGTAGCCGCGTGATTCCGCGCGACGCCGAGTAGCGGTGGTTCTTCGGGTTCTGCGCGGCCTCGACGAGCTTGTCCACGATGTGCTTGGGCGTCGGCATGTCGGGATTGCCCATGCCGAGATCGACGATGTCCTCGCCTCGCGCGCGCGCTTTGCTCTTGAGGTCGTTGACTATCGCGAACACGTACGGCGGAAGTCGCTTGATCCGGTAGAACTCGTCCATGAGCTCCTCGAGCTCCTCGCGGGTGTTGTCCCGTGATGATACCGAGAGCCCGACTGGAGTGTCAATAAATCGAAGTCTGACGGGGAGTTACGTCACACGTCGCAGATGATTGCGGCGCGCTTCTCTGTCGTCCATCTGACGCCGTCGTGGCGCAGACGTGCCGTGATGGCAGCGTCCCTATTTGTAACTCGTTGATTCCATTTGCTACACGGTCGGCACGCCCTTTGCCCTTTCGACGGGGGCATGAGCACGCGGGAAACATCCACCGCTGGCAGCGCCGACTCGGTTGACAGCTTCAGCGAGCCAATGCTAGAAACCACCCAGGATCTGGGGCGCCCGCTCACCCGGAGGAGATCCAAGAGGTTGAACCACAAGAAGCAGTTCAGCCTACTGGTAGTACGGGGCGACGGTGTCAGGGTCCTTCGCCTCTCGTTCCCGAAGCGACTTCCCACGATGATCGTCGTGCTCCTCGGCCTGTTCGCTTCCGGCGTCGGCATCGTCGTGGGCGACTGGTGGCACGTCCGTCAGCGCGTTCGGGACTCCGCCTCGCTCTATCAGCAGATCGACGAGCAGCGCACCACGATCGACAAGTTCAATCGTCGCGTCAGCGAGCTGCGCCAGGAGATCACGGGCTGGCGCGACGTCCACGGGCACATCTGGGAGGCGTTCGGTCCAGACATGGCCCCCAAGGGAGCCGGTACGGGCATCGGCGGTCGCGCCACTCCGAACGAGCGGCCTACCGGCCGGCTGTCGGCGACGGTACAGCTCGATCTCCTGGCCGAGAACGTGATCGAGGAAGGCGAAAATCTGCGGGCTCTCGATCGGCTCATCACGCGGGCCCGGAAGGCGTTGGCCGCACTGCCGTCCCGCTGGCCCGTGCGCGGCGCCGTGAACTCGGAATTCGGCAACCGTCTGAGCCCGTGGACGAAGGCTCCAGAGTTCCACTCGGGGTTGGACATCTCTGCCGATCGCGGGACCCTGGTGCGGTCGCCGGCCGGTGGCACGGTCATTCACGCCGGGCCGCATCTCGAGTACGGCTTGGCCGTGATCATCGACCACGGCCAGGACGTCCGCTCACTCTATGGCCATCTCTCGAAAATCAACGTGAGGCCGGGGCAAGCGGTCGAGCGCGGCACTGAGCTGGCGCTGACCGGTAACACCGGCCGCTCCTCCGGCCCGCACCTGCATTACGAAGTCATGGTGAAGGGCCAGGCCGTGAATCCGCGCGCGTATCTCTGGGATTGATCGTATCGGAGGGGGCGAGACGCCCTCTCCGATACCTCCCCACCTCGGTGAGTTGCGGCGTCTGACCCGCCGCTCGAAAATGCGCTCGATGAATCGCGCGTGGCTCGTCGTCTCGCTTCCACTGATCGCCGGCTGTGCGAGCGGCGAATGGGTCTACAACAAGCCGAACGCCACCGCCGCCCAGGTCGACCACGATCTGAGCCTCTGCCGCAGAGAGTCCACGCGTAACACCGCGATCGCGATCACGTCGGCCCAGCGTATCGACCGTGACGCGTTCAATCGCTGCATGGAGCGCAAGGGCTACACCGTCACGCGCGAGTGACGGTCAGTGCTTGCCGGCAAAGTCGAGACAGAGAGCGTTGAACTCCTCGGGGGACTCCCAGAAGTAGACGTGCCCGGCCCCGACGACGGCCCGCAGCGTGGCGCTCGGGATGCAAGCCGCCAGCTCGCGGGAGAACCGCGGCGGGACCAGGAGGTCGTCCTCGGCCACGGTCACCAGCGTGGGGCAGCGAATGGCGGACAGGCGCCCGAGTGCGTCGTGGCTCTCGATGGCGGCGGCCTGGCCGAGGAAGCCGGCCATCGATTGCGGATTCGGACTCGCGAGTGCGGTCTGGATCACCGCCTCCACGAACTCCGGGCGCGCGTCGTAGGTCCGGAACGAAAACAGCCAGAGCGCCATCGCCCGCACCAGCGCCTCCTGGCTCAGTGCTGTTCGCATGCCTCGCCACGCCGCGAGCAGCGCCCGCAGGTGAGCGTCCGGCCGCGCCATCGTGCAGGCGAGGTGGAGTGAGCGCACGCGCGAAGGATGGGCCAGCGCCAGCTCCTGGGCGATCATGCCGCCCATGGAGGCGCCGATCACGTGCGCACGCTCGATGCCGAGCGCGTCCAGAAGGCCGATGGTGTCTTCGGCCATCTCGCGCGTCGTGTAGACGCGCTCGGGCGCGTCGGTCTGGCCGGCGCCGCGATTGTCGAATGTCACGACGCGATATCGCTCGGCGAAGGCGCGGGCCTGGAACGCCCACGCCAGGTGATCGCCGCCGAAACCCATGATCAGGGCCAGAGGCTCCCCGGCCCCCACCTCCTCGTAGTACATCTCGATCCCGTTCACCCGAGCGCTGGGCATGCGACGGGTGATTACGCGATCGCGACGCCGGTCCGGACCTGGCAGGCGACCCAGTGGCCGGGCGAGATCTCCTTGAGGACCTGATCGTTCGTCGAGCAGGACGGGACGCGGAGCGCGCACCGCGTATGGAAGCGACAGCCCGAAGGCGGATTGATCGGGCTCGGCACGTCGCCCTCCAGGATGATGCGCTTGCGCTTCACGGTGGGGTCGGGGATCGGCACTGCCGAGAGCAGCGCCTCCGTGTAGGGATGGCGCGGATTCGTGTACAGCTCCCTGGCCGGCGCGATCTCCACGATCTTGCCCAGGTACATGACGGCCACGCGCGTCGAGATGTGCTCGACGACCGAGAGGTCGTGAGCGATGAAGAGATACGTAAGGCCGAACTTCTGCTGAAGGTCCTCGAGCAGGTTCACGACCTGCGCTTGGACCGACACATCGAGGGCGGAGACCGGCTCGTCGCACACGATCAGCTTCGGACTCACCGCGAGCGCGCGAGCGATGCCAATGCGCTGGCGCTGGCCGCCCGAGAACTCGTGCGGGTACCTTCGCAAGTGGTCGGCCGAGAGGCCGACGGTCTCCAGGAGCTGCACCACGCGCTCCTCGCGGGCCCGGCGGTTGGGCGCCAGCTTGTGGATCACCAGGGCTTCCCCGATGATCGAGCCCACCGTCATGCGCGGATTCAGCGAGGCATACGGGTCCTGGAAGATGATCTGCATCTCCTTCCGGAGGGCCCGCAGCGACCGCTTGTCGAGGGTAGTGACGTTCTTGTTCTCGAACCACACCTCGCCCGAGGTCGGCTCGATCAGGCGCAGGATCGACCGCCCGGACGTGGACTTGCCGCAGCCCGACTCGCCGACGAGCCCGAGGGTCTCCCCGCGCATGATGTCGAACGACACGTCGTCGACGGCGTGGACCCGCGCCACCTCGCGCGAGAAGAGACCGCCGCGGATCGGGAAGTACTTCCGAAGGTTGCGGACGCGGAGAAGAGTTTCGGCCATCGTCGCGCTCCTCAGTAGAGGAAGCAGGCCACTTTGTGGCCGGGTCGCACTTCCTTGAGCTGCGGCGTGCTCTCGTAGAACTGCGGCTTCACGAACTGGCAGCGCGGCGCGAACCGGCAACCCGGCTTCACCTCGCCCCGCAGTGTCGGCACCGTGCCCGGAATCGTGTCGAGCTTGCGGCGCTGGGTGGCCGCCAGGTCGATGCGCGGGATCGAGCGCAGGAGGCCCTGCGTGTAGGGGTGAAGCGGCTCCTTGAACAGCTCACCCACCGGCGCCTCCTCCACCACCTGAGCGGCGTACATGACAACCACGCGCTGGGCGGTCTCGGCGATGACGCCCATGTCGTGCGTGATCAGCATCACGGCCATGTTGAAGCGCGACTTCAGCTCGTTGAGCAGCTCCAGGATCTGGGCCTGGATGGTCACGTCGAGCGCCGTGGTCGGCTCGTCGGCGATCAACAGCTTGGGGTTGCAGGACAGCGCCATCGCGATCATGATCCGCTGGCGCATGCCGCCCGAGAGCTGATGCGGATACTCCTTCACCCGGCGCTCGGCATTCGGGATGTGGACCACCCTCAGCATCTCCACCGTCTTGTCCATGGCGTCACGCCGCCCGAGGCCCTCGTGCAGCCGGATGGCCTCGGCGATCTGCTCGCCCACGGTGAAGACCGGGTTGAGCGAGGTCATCGGCTCCTGGAAGATCATCGCGATCTCTTTGCCGCGGATCTTCCGCATCTGGGCCGGCGGCAGGTCCAGCAGGTTCCGGCCGTTGTACAGGATCTGGCCCTCGACGATGCGGCCGGGCGGCTGCGCGATCAGCCGCATTACGCTGAGCGCGGTCACGCTCTTGCCGCAGCCCGACTCGCCGACCACGCCCAGCGTCTCGCCGGGCTTGATGTAGAGGTCGATGCCGTCCACCGCGCGGATCACGCCCTCGTCGGTGAAGAAGTATGTCTTGAGGCCTTTGACGTCCAACAGTCGCTCGGCGGCCATGGGTTCTCCTACCAGCCCCTGGTGATCTCGGCGATGGCGTCGACGGTGCGGCGGATGTCGTCGGCGTCCACGTCCTTGTGGGTCACGCAGCGGATGGCTGCCGGACCGATGGCGTGGACCTTCACCTTGCGGGCGGCGCAGCCCTGCACGATCTCCTGCGTCGCCGTTTCGGCCGAACGGGTGCCGACGGCGCCCACCCGGAAGATGACGATGTTCGTCTGCACGGTGGCGAGGTCGATGCCGATCCCCGGCAGCTTGGCCACCCCCTCGGCCAGCGTCCGCGCGTTGGCATGATCCTCGGCGAGGCGAGCGACCATCCGGTCCAGCGCGACGATCCCGGCCGCGGCAATGATGCCGGCCTGCCGCATGCCGCCGCCGAGCATCTTGCGGATGCGCCGGGCGCGCGTGATAACATCGGGGCGGCCGCAGATCACCGAGCCCACCGGCGCCGCCAGGCCCTTGGACAGGCAGAAGGTGACGGTGTCGACGTGGCGGGTGAAGTCGCGCGCGTCACGTCCGAGGGCAACGGCCGCATTGAAGAGCCGGGCGCCGTCCAGGTGGACGGGAACTCCGGCGCCGTGGGCGACCGCGGCCACGGCAGCGATCTCGTCCGGGCTGCAGCACGTCCCGCCGTGGCGATTGTGGGTATTCTCGATGCACACCAATGCGGTGGGCGGGACGTGGATGTTGGCCGGCCGCAGCGACTCGCGGACCTGCTCCGGGCTCAAGAAGCCGCGGGCGGTCTTCACCGCGCGCATCTGCACGGCGCCGATGACCGAAGTGCCGGCGACCTCGTAGTTGAAGATGTGCGAGTCGAGGTCGAGCACGACTTCCCGCCCCGGCTCGGTCTGGCTCAACACCGAGATGAGATTGCCCTGCGTTCCCGACGCCACGAACAGGCCGGCGTCCTTGCCCGTGCGCTCCGCGGCCATGGCTTCGAGCCGCTTGACGGTGGGATCTTCCTCCCACACGTCGTCGCCGACCTCGGCGCGCGCCATCGCCTCGCGCATCTCGGGTGTCGGCAGCGTCAGCGTATCGGAGCGAAGATCGACGACGTCGTGCACGGCCGTTCTCCTCGCGGCTAGCGTTGCGCCGCCAGCCGCTGGGCGGCCCGGCGTCCAAAATCGGTGTAGGGAAACTCGGCGGCGAGGCGATCGAGCAACTCCCGGGCCGCGGCGGCCTTGCCCTCGGACACGTTGACGTCGGCGAGGAGCCAGAGCGCCTCGGGATAGACGAGCGTGCGCGGATACTCCTTGAGCACCAGCTCGAGCCGCTGGCGGGCGCCGCTCGGGTTGCCCTGGTTGATGTAGTACGCCGCCACCCAGACTTCCTTCTGGGCGAGGCGACCGCGGCAGATGTCGATCTTGGCCAGGCTGTCGGTGGCGTAGCGACTCTCCGGGTACTCCTTCACCACCTTCTTGAACGCTTCGAGCGCCTTCTTGGCCAGGGTCTGATCCTGCTCGATCGGCTTCAACTGATCGTAGTAGGCCATCGCGAGCCGATACTGCACGAGATCGGCGATCTGATGCCGCGGGTAGAAGGAGAGGAAGGTCTGGAACTCGGCGATCGCCTTGTCGAAATCGGCGTCGCGGTAATACGCCTCGCCGAGCAGGAATCGTGCGCGCGGCGCGAACGAGGAGTTCGGGTGGCGCTCGACGATCTTCACGAAGGCCTTGCGCGCATCCTCGTAGCGTCGTCGCTCGAGCTCGGTCTCACCCTGCTGGTAGAGCTCCTCGGCGGGCAGGATAGGAACAGGCTGCGGCTTGAGCCAGCCGCAGCCGGCGGCGGCCAGGAGCACGATGACAAGAGCGATTCGTCGGCAAGCGGCAGGCATCGAAACTGCCCCTATATACCACAATTGCCAGGGCGAAATCCCCGCCCCCTACTTCACTTCGACCTGACCCTTCATGTTCGGGTGCAGCCCGCACACGTAGTCGTACGTTCCCGGGGCGGTGAACGTGTGCGAGTACGCCTGCCCTTTCGTCATGATCGGGCCGCGCGCCTGGCCGGCACCGAGCAGCGTGATCTGGTGAGGCGAGTCGTCGCCGTTGATCCACGTCACCGCTTGACCTGGTGTCGTGCTGAGCTTGTTCGGCCCGAACGCGAAGCCGGCGATGCGAACGTCGGGCGTTCCCGATCCGGCCGCGCCGGCGCCGCCCTTCAGGCTCGCCAGCGAGATCACGAAGTCCTGCTTCTCGTGGGGCTTGTGACACTGGAAGCAGCCCCGGTAGTTGGCGTTCGCGTTGAACCGACCGTCGGTGCTGAACGCCGAATATTCCCACTCGCCGTTACGGATGTCGTCCGCATACTCCGTCCCCCAGCCCTGGCGCTTCTCCATTACGGTGAAGCCGGTGCGATCGCCTTTGAGGAACCTTCCGTTGGCATCCTTGAGGGGATTGCCCTGGGCGTCCGCCTGGGCCTTGTACTGGATCAGGACCAGGACCGTGCGGTCGGGAAGGGGCCGGCCCTGCTTCATCGCGTCTACCGCTGCCTGCGAGGAGGCGTAGAGCTCCCGGTACTGCTTGACGTCGTAGCGATCGACGATCGTGTAGAGGACGTACTTTTCCCAGTTTGCCGGGAACTCGATCTTCTCGGGCCCCGCGCTGCTGGGTTTGACGGTCAAAAATCCGAGACCGATGACAAGTGCGAGACTGGAGATCGCGGCAACAAATCGCGTCATGATCGCCTCCTGTCAGATGTTCGGGGTGTCAGGGTATACGACGAGGCTCGAGTCCGAAAGGCCCGCCACGGGCCCGGCCAAGATAGGCGCGAGCCACGCGCTCGTCCCGTAGCAATTCGCTCGCCGCGCCGGCGAGCACAATGCGCCCCTGCTCCAGCACGTAGCCACGATCGGCCGTCTCCAGCGCGACCTCCGCCATCTGCTCGACGACGAGGAGCGTCAGGCCTTCGTCCCTGAGCGCGGCGAGGGACGCCCAGACGTCGCTGACGAGCCGGGGCGCCAGGCCGAGCGACGGCTCGTCCAGCAGCAGCAGCCGCGGCCGCGCCATGAGCCCGCGCGCGATCGCCAGCATCTGCTGCTCGCCGCCCGACAACGTTCCGGCGAGCTGGGCTCGGCGCTCGTGAAGCACCGGGAACCGGGCGACGACGCGTTCGAGGTCGCCAGCGACGTCACCGGCGCGTCGGCCGTAGGCTCCGAGGCGAAGGTTGTCGAGGACCGTCTGCTCCGAAAAGACCATGCGGCCTTCGGGCACGAGCGCGACACCGTGGCGCGCGACCCAGTGCGCGGGCCGCGCGGTGATGTCGCGTCCCTCGAAGACGATGGCGCCGCGTCGCGGCGCCAGCAGGCCGGCGATGGTCTTGAGCGTGGTCGTCTTGCCGCTTCCGTTGGCGCCGATGACGACGACCAGCTCGCCGCGTTGCACCTCGACGCCGACATCGCTCACCACCTCCATCCGGTCGTAAGCCACCGCCAGATTCTGGACCTGGAGCACGGTCTCGCGCGGTGTGGAAGAAGGCGTCTCGCTACGCGGCGCGACCTCAGCGTGGCGGGACTGGCCCAGGTACGCTTCGATCACGGCGGGATCGCGCTGGACGTCGGCCGGCGTGCCGACCGCCAGCCGCCGCCCGTGGTTGAGCACCGTCACCCGGTCGGAGATTCCCATGACGAGATCCATGTGATGGCCGACCAGGAGCACGGCCGCCCCGGCGTCCCGGATGCGCGCGATCAGCGCCGCGAGGCGTTCGATTTCGGTCTGAGCCAGGCCGGCGGCCGGCTCGTCGAGCAGCAGCACCGCTGGTCGCCGCGCGACGGCGCGCGCGATCTCGACCAGCCGCTTGACGCCGAAGGGCAAGTTGCGCGCCGCCTCGTTCGGATCGCCGTCGTAGCCCACGAAGACGAGCAGCGCGAGCGCTTCCTTGCGAAGATCACGCTCGCGTCGTCGCACGGCGCTCACGCGGAGCAGTGCCCCCAGCATGCGACCGGTGGTTTCGCCGGCGAGCCCGACGCGGACGTTGTCGGCGACGGACATGGATTCGAAAAGCTGGGTGGTCTGGAACGTCCGCGCGATTCCGGCGCGCGCGATGCCGTAGGGCGTCAGGCCATCGAGCCGACGCTCGCCGATGCTGACCGAGCCCGTCGTCGGCCGGTAGTAACCGGACAGGATGTTGAGCAGCGTGGTCTTGCCCGCTCCGTTCGGGCCGATCAAACCGTGCACCGCGCGGGGAGTGAGCGTGAGGTCGGCGTCGGCGAGAGCGACGAGCCCGCCAAACCGCATGTGCAGATTGCTCGCGACCAAAGTACTGAGGGGGGACCCTTCGTCCCCCCTCAGACTCCCCTTTTTGCGCTGTGAGCTACCAAGCGGGTCGTCTGCGCGAGGTAGGTCCGGGGTTGGCCCGCCGGCAACAGTGACATCGCGCGCATCACTTCCTCGCTTTCGCCGCCGCGCGACTGCGCCGACCACGCCTTGGGGCAGGAAATAGATGCTTCCCAACAGCAGCAGGCCGTACATGACGAGACGATAGTCCGAGAACCGGTTGAGCAGCTCGGGCAGCACGATGAGGACGAGCGATCCGACGACGGGCCCTGCGACGCTTCCGAGCCCACCGAAGAGGACGATCAAGAGGAACAGGATCGACGCCTGCATCGTGAACGAGTCGGGACTGACGAAGCCGGCGAGATGGGCGTACAGGCAGCCGCCGGCGCCGGCGAACGCCGCCGAGAGCGTGAAGGCGACGGTGCGCACCCAGTACGGATTGAGCCCGACCGACTCCGCGGCGATCTCGCTGTCGCGGACGGCAACGAGCGCGCGGCCCCACGGCGAGCGCTCCAAATTGCGGGCGAGGAGCAGGCTCATCACGACGGCCAGCGCGACGACGTAGTAGTAGAGGGGCAGCGTCAGCTCGAGTGCGCCGAGCCGCGGCCGCGGAATGTTGGCGATCCCGCCGAAGCCCAGGGTGAGGGCATCCCACTCGATGAGCGCGTGCTCGACGATGATCCCGAACGCAATCGTCACCATCGCCAGGTACGGCCCACTCACGCGCAGCGAGGCGAGCGCCAGCACCACGCCGACGAGAGCGCCGAGAGCGATCGCCACCGGCAGCCCCGACCAGAAGCCGAGGCCGAGCCGCGTCGTGAGGATGGCCGACGCGTAGGCACCCAGCGCATAGAAGCCGGCCTGGCCGAGCGAGACCTGTCCCGAGGCGCCGGCGAGGATGTTGAGGCCGGTCGTGACGACGATGCTGATCCCGATCAGCATCGCGACGAACAGGTAGTAGGTGTTCGACGTCGCGAGCGGGACGGCCGCGGCGACGAGCAGCGAGAGTGTGCCGGGGATCACACGCGTCTGAGCTTCGGCACGCCGAAGAGCCCCCACGGCCGCAGCAGCAGCACGACGATCACGAGACCGAAGCCGAGGATCTCGCGCACGCCGGTGCCGAGGTAGCCGGCCACGATCGCCTCGAAGATCCCGTAGAGGATGCCGGCCACGATGATGCCGCGCGGGCTCTCCATCCCGCCGATGATCGCGACGGCGAACGCCTTGAGCCCGATCGTCGTGCCCATCGTGGCCGAGACGTTCAGCAGCGGGGCCAGCAGCATGCCGGCCACGCCGGCGAGGAGCGACGAGAGCGCGTAGGCAGCTGTGATCGTGCGGTTGACGTCGATGCCCATGAGCTCGGCCGCCTCGTGGCTGAAGGCGACGGCGCGCAGCGCCTTGCCGGCGAGCGTGCGGCGAAAGCCCAGCTCGACCGCCGCCATCAGCGCGATGCCGATCATGGGCACCAGCAGCTCGTGAGGATAGACGCCGGCGCCGAGAATCATCCAGGGCGTGGTCGCCAGCTTCGAGGGAAACGCGCGCGCGTCCTTGCCGAAGGCGAGCATGACGACGTTCTCGGCGATGATGCCGAGCGCGATCGTCGCGAGCAGCCAGGCGATCGACGCCGAGCGGAGAAACGGACGGACGGCGATGCGCTCGACGATGACGCCGACGACCGCCAGCGCGATCAGCGTGACGGCGAGGGCGAGTGGGAAGGGCCAGCCGGCGCCGACGTAGAGCGCGTAGGCGACGACCGCACCCACCATCACGGACTGCCCCTGCGAGAAGTTGACGGTCTGACTGGTGGCGTAGGTGATGTTGTAGCCGAGCGCGACCAGGGCATACATGCTGCCGAGGGCCAGGCCGCTGAAGAAGAGCTGCGCGAGCATGTCAGTCGGGGGGAACCAGCGGCTGGTTCCCCCCGAACCCCGAGCGCTGGCCTACTTCATCGCCACGGGAACGATCTTGCCCTGCTTCCACGTGACGAGAATGTAGTCGTTCTCGTTGAGCGCGTCGTGCTCCTCGGCCGTGAACGGATGCTTGTAGGTCTTGATGAGACCGCGGTACTCCCCGACGCTCTCCAGCGCGTCGCGGATCTTCGCACCGTCGGCCGCGCCAGCCTTCTCGATGGCCAGCGCGACGATGTGCATGGCGTCGTAGGCGTTGGCGGTGCCGACCGGGGCCAGGATGTCCTCGGGGCCCTTGACGCCGAACTTCGCCTTCAGCGCGGAGATCACGCGATCGCCGACCTCGCTCTGCTTGCCGAAGAACGAGTACGTCTGCACGAAGACGACCGATTCGGACAGCTCGCCGGTCAGCTCGGCGAAGCGCCCGCCGCTGATTCCCCAGTGCGAGATGGTGGGGACGTTCCAGCCGATCTTGGCCCGGCTCTTGACGACCTGAGCGCCCTCGGGAGCGTTGGCCACCATGACGATCGCGTCGGCGCCACCGCTCCTCAGGCGCAGGAGTTGCGGGCTCATGTCGGGATCGCCCCAGTTGAACTTCTCGAAGCCCACGGGCTGGGCCCCGAGCTTGGTCAACCACTTGCTGAGCCCTTCGTGATTGCTGGCGCCCCACGGCGTGTTCTCGAGGATCACGCCGGGCTTCTGCTTACCGAGTTTCTCGACGACGTGCTTGGCCAGGAAATGGTCGACGATGTCGTCGTTGGCGGAGACGCGGAACATGAAGTTGGGGCTCTTGCCGTTCCGCGTGATCGCCGTCGCGGCCGCCCACGTCCCGACGTACGGCACCTTCAGCTCGTGGAAGACGGGCAGCATCGCCAGGCCGACCGGCGAGTGGAGTCCGCCGAAGACGGCGACGGCCTTCTCGCGCTCGATGACGTCACGAGCCGCCGTGACGCCCTTCGAGGGGTTGCCTTCCTCGTCGCGGATGACCAGCTCGATCTTGCGCCCGCCGAGCACGCCGCCTTTGGCGTTGATCTCGTCGATGGCCACGGCGAGGCCGCGCTTGATCGCCTCGCCGGAGAGCGCCGAGCCACCCGACGTGGCGGCGACCATCGCGACGACGACGGGCGGCTTGGCCTGCTGGGCCGGGACCGTGGTCGCGGTCAGCGTGACGGCGAGCGTGAGAGCGAGAACGATGCGAAGAACGGCGGAGCGCCACATAGAGCCTCCTCTCGGTAGCACGAGCTTCTACAGCAGTTTCTCCATGACGATCGTGTCGACCCAGCGGCCGTCGAGCTGGCCCTGTTCTTTGTAGATGCCCACGGTCCGAAAGCCGAGCTTGTCGTAGAGGGCCATGCCGCCGGCATTGGTGGGGAAGGCCGAGAGCACGAGCTTGTGGAAGCCGTGCTGGCGACCCAGCTCGATCAGGCGTGACAGGAGCGCGCGACCCACCCCTTTGCCGCGAGAGCCGCGCTCGGCGTACACGGAAAAGTCGGCCACGTGGCGGTAGGCATCGCGCGCGTTGAAGGCGTTCAAGCTGCCCCAGCCGACGACCTCGCCGCGCTCGTTCTCAGCGACGATCACCGGATGCCGCGGGCCCTTGCCGGCCATCCACGCTCTCCGCTCGTCGGGCGTGCGCACCTCGGTCTCGAGCGTCGCCACGCGATCTTCGATGCCCTGGTTGTAGATCCGGCAGATGGCCTCGGCGTCAGAAGGCGTGGCGAGACGTACCCGGTACTCGCTCACGCCAGCTCCCGGGTATCGAGCCGGCCTTCCTTCGCGAGCCGCGCGAGCTCCTCGAGCGTCTGCCGCACGCCGGCCTCGAGCGACGTCACCGGCGCGGGCCCGAGGTCCTTCTGTAGCGCGCGTCGTCGAGCGCATCAGGGAAGCAGCCGAAGGCTCCGGTGACGAGCGTGCTCATGACCGCACACCATATCACAAGGGCCGCGGCTATAATCGCGGGCGCCCATGTTCCAGAGCGAGCGTTTCTTTCGCGAAGCGTGGCCGACGATCTCGCAGGCCGTCGAGTCGCCGGCCGACGCCGCCCGCGCGGTGCAGTGGATCCTCGGTCGCACGCGTCTGGCGCCGGGCACGGCGGTGCTCGACGCCCCCTGCGGGTTCGGAAGGCACTCGGTCGAGTTCGCCCGCCGCGGCTACGCCGTCACCGGCGTCGACTTCAACGAGACAGAGCTCGAGCGCGCGCGGTCCGCGGCCAAGAGCGCTCGGGTGCCGCTGCGACTGATCAGCCAGGACATGCGGGACATGGAGTTTTCCGGCGAGTTCGATCTCGCCGTGAATCTCTTCTCCAGCATCGGCTATTTCTCCGACGACGAGGATCGCCTGCTCATCGATCGCTTCTGGCACGCGCTCAAGCCGGACGGGTTGTTCGTCCTCGACACGCGCAACCGCGACCAGTGCGTGCGCGCGATGCCGCCCGAGGACCGCCTGCCCGTGGACGACGGCACGCTTCGCATCGAAAACCGCTTCGATCCCACCACGAGCCGATGGCACGCTCGCTGGTGGCTCCTGGCCAGCGACGTCGCCGACGCGTCGTCGGGCACGCTGGTGGGCGAGAGCGAGATCCGTCTCTACGCCGCCCACGAGCTTCGGGCCATGCTGCGGCCGGAGCGCTGGAGTCAGGTCGACCTCTACGGCGCGCTCGATGGCACGCCGTTCTCGCTCGACGCGCCGCGCCTGGTCTTCATCGCCCGCAAGTAGAGCCGCAGACGCAGAGAAAGGAGACGTCGTCCATGTCCACCGCTCCCCGGCCTCTCGTCGTCGTGAGCGCCCCGCTCCACAAGGACGCCCTCGTCATGCTCGAGCGCGAGTGCCGCGTGATCGTCACCGACGATCCGACCGAGGCGGGCATGATCAGGACGGCGGCCGACGCCCAGGGCATCCTGTTCCGGGGACGCCCGAGCTCCACGGCCTCGCTGATGGAAGCGTGCACGCGGCTCAAGGTCGTGGGTCGCCACGGTGTCGGGCTCGACAGCGTCGACATTCCCGCCGCCACGCGTCTCGGCGTCGCCGTCGTGCACGCGCCCGGATCGAACTCACAGGCGGTGGCCGAGCACGCGCTGACGCTCATGCTGGCGTGCACCAAGCGCGTGCTCACCATCGACAAGGCGACGCGCGCGGGTGACTGGGGCGCTCGAGGTCACGGAGGCGACCGCGCCGGCGGCAACACCGAGTTGGGCGGCAAGACGCTCGGCATCGTCGGCATCGGCAACGTTGGCCGGCGCGTGGCGAAGTTCGCGGGCGCCATCGGCATGACGGTGCTCGCCTACGACAAGTACGTTCCGGCCGACGAGGTGAGGCGGCGCGGCGCCGAGCCGGTGTCGAGCCTGGAGGCCCTGGTTCCTCAGGTAGATTACTTGACCTGCCACACGCCGCTCACGCCCGAGACGAAGCACATGATCAATGCCAGGACGCTCGGGCTCATGAAGGACGGCGCCATCTACGTGAACACGTCGCGGGGCGGCGTGCAGGACGAGCGCGCGGTGTTCGAGGCCCTCACGCGCGGCAAGCTCGGCGCCGCCGGCATCGACGTGTTCGAGGAGGAGCCGACCCCGCTCGACAACCCGATCCTGAATCTTCCCAACGTGGTCGTCTCGTGTCACGTGGCCGGCGTCACCAACGAGGCCAATCGCCAGATGGGTGTTCAGGTGGCGGGCGAGATGCTTCGTGTGCTGCGCGGCGAGCGCCCCAACGTTCTCGTCAATCCGGATGTGTGGCCGCGCCTCGGCCAGAGGTAGAATGCTGCATGCCGATCGACACTCGTCATCCGCGGGAGATCCGGGCCGACATCCGGAGCGGCAAGATCAGCGGGATCACGGCCGGGCTCGGGCAGAATTTCGTGCAGGCCAACCTCGCGGTCCTGCCGCGGGACCACGCGTACGACTTCCTGCTCTTCTGCCAGCGCAACCCGCGGCCCTGTCCCCTGATCGAAGTCACCGACGTCGGATCGCCGGAACCCGTCGGTGTGGCCCCGGGTGCCGACCTCCGGACCGACATCCCCCGCTACCGTATATATAAGGATGGCGCCCTGGCCGACGAGGTGACGGACATCACGCCGTACTGGCGTGATGACCTGGTCGCGTTCCTGCTGGGCTGCTCGTTCACCTTCGAGTGGGCGTTGCTGGATGCCGGGATCCGTCTCTGGCACGTCGAGCAGGGCAAGAACGTCGCGATGTGGCGGACGAATATCGAGTGCCGGCCTGCCGGGGTCTTCCACGGCCCGATGGTCGTGTCGATGCGGCCCATCGCGAGCAGCCAGCTCTCGAAGGCGGTAACGGCGAGCGCGCGCTTTCCCAACGCCCACGGCGCGCCGGTGCACATCGGTGATCCCGCGGCCATCGGCGTCAAGGACATCGCCAGACCGGACTGGGGCGATCCGCAGCCGTTCAAGCCGGGCGACGTGCCGGTGTTCTGGGCCTGCGGGGTGACCCCGCAAGCGGTGGCGCTCGCCTCGCGGCCGCCCTTCGTGATCACGCACAGCCCCGGGCACATGTTCATCACCGACGTGCCCAACGCTCAGCTCGCGGCGCTGTAGTCCGAGGGGTTGCTGCGCTTCTCTCCCGCAGGTGATCTCGCCGTCTCCGTCGTCGTCGGCGAGGAGATCAGCGTGGAGCTGAACACGCGTGTCCGCGCCCTCGAGTACCTGATCCAGCAGAAAGGGCTGACCGGCATCACCGAGACGACGCCGGCCTTCTGTGCGCTCCTCGTCTACTACGATCCCGCCGTGACGACCTACGACGCGCTGTGCGCGGCGATCGCCGATGTCGCCGCCCAGGCCGACACGGCGGTGCTGCCACCCTCGCGCACGGTGGAGCTGCCGTGCTGTTACGACGATCCCACGCTCGGCTTCGACCTCGAGGCGGCAGCGAAGCGGCTCGGCCTCTCCGCCGACGAAGTGGTCCGGCTCCACGCGGGCGCCGAGCATCTCGTCTACTTCATCGGCTTCACGCCCGGGCTTCCGTACATGGGCCTGCCCGAGAAGCTTCGCATTCCTCGCCTGGAGACGCCGCGCACGAAGGTGCCGGCCGGCAGCGTCGGCATCGGCGGCATCCAGTGCTGCATCTACTCCGTGGACAGCCCGGGCGGCTACTGGATTCTCGGTCGCACGCCGCTGCGCCTCTACGATCCCGGCGCGCCGGAGCCGATTCTCCTCAAGCCCGGTGATCGCGTACGCTTCAAAAGAATCGACCGCCGCGAGTTCGATGAAATCGAGAGTCGCGACTCTCACCGCGCGATCGATCAATCTCCGACGGTGAACGCGGCGGGGCACGCCGAGGGAGAGCGAGGGGGGCGTAGCCCTTTTCACTCGAACGATTGCGATAGCCCGGGTGCCCGTGCCCTGTTGAAAATCCTCGAGCCCGGGGCGCAGACGACGGTGCAGGACCTCGGGCGCCCGGGCCAGCTTCGGTATGGCATCCCACCCTCGGGGCCCATCGACCGCGCCTCGTTCATCCTCGCCAATCGCCTCGTCGGCAACGCCGACACCGCGGCCGGGCTCGAATGCACGGTGCTCGGACCGCGCTTCGAGGTCGCCGCGCCGTGCGCGATCGCGATCACGGGGGCCGACATGCCGCTCACGATCAACGGCGCCGAGGCTCCGGCGTGGAGGACGCTCGTGCTCGCGGCCGGCGACGTCGTGAAGCTCGGCGCCGCGCGCTCAGGAGTGCGCGCCTACGTCGCGTTCTCCGGTGGCATCGACGTGCCACTGGTGCTCGGCTCGCGCTCGACGTACCTTCGGGGGCGCCTGGGTGGGATGGACGGCCGCGCGCTGAAGAAGGACGATGTCGTAACGTTGCTGCCGGCGGCGATGCCCGCGCGCCGGCGCGTCAAGCCGTGCGCCGTGCCCGACCTGACGTCGCTTCCCACGATTCGTATCGTGCTCGGCCCGGAAGCGGACCGGTTCACGGAGGAGGGAGTCGCCGCATTGCTCGGCGGTGAGTACGAGATGCTGCCCCAGTCCGATCGCATGGGCGCCCGCTTGCGCGGGCCGCGCATCGCGCACCGGCGCGGGCACGATATCGTCTCGGACGGCATCGCGCTCGGCAGCATTCAGGTTCCCGGCGACGGCCAGCCGATCGCGCTCCTCGTCGACCGCCAGTCCACCGGCGGCTACACGAAGGTCGCGACGGTCTGCTCGTTCGACATCGGCCGCCTGGGGCAGGTGAAACCAGGCCAGCGACTGCGCTTTCGCGCGCTGACGCTGGCCGACGCGCATCGCTCGCTCGGAGCGTGGCCGGCGTCCCTGGCGGACGCCCTGGCCGCGGAGTGACGGAGGCCGCATGGCCATCGACAAGGAGCTGCACGAGTACCTGGCGAAGACCGGCCGATCGCGGTCGCTCCACGAGGAAGCGTGCGCCGTCATGCCCGGCGGCAACAGCCGGACGACGACGTTCTTCGATCCGTATCCGTTCTACATCCAGCGCGCCCAGGGCGCCCACGTGTGGGACGCCGACGGCGTGGATCGGCTAGACTTCAACGGCAATTACACGAGCCTGATTCTCGGCCACGCGTCGCCCGACGTCGTGAAGGCGAGCTACGAGGCGATGTTGCTCGGCATGTCGTTCCCCGGCCCGACCGAGCACGAGATCCGGCTGGCCGAGGCGCTCACGCGGCGCATCCCCTCGATGGAGTCGCTGCGCTTCACGAACTCCGGCACCGAGGCGACGATGAACGCGGTGCGCGTCGCCCGCGCCTTCACGGACCGGCCGAAGGTGGCCAAGTTCGAGGGCGCCTACCACGGCACACACGACGCCGTGCTCGTGAGCGTGGCGCCCGACGTGAAGGCCGCCGGGGGACGGCGACATCCCAAAGCGGTCGCCGCGTCGGCGGGCGTGCAGCCGGCCGCCCTCAAGCAGACGGTCGTGTTGCCGTGGAACGACGGCGAGGCGTGCGAGGAGATCCTCACCAAGGACGGCGAGCAGATCGCGTGCCTGCTCGTCGACCCACTGCTGGGGATCGGCGGTATCCTGCCGCCGGCGCCCGGCTTTCTGGAGCAGCTTCGGGCGGTGACCACACGCCTCGGCATCGTGCTGATCTTCGACGAGGTCATCTCGTTCCGCGTGGCGTGGGGCGGCGCCCAGGAGCGTTTCGGGATCCGGCCCGATCTCACGACACTCGGCAAGATCATCGGCGGCGGGCTGCCCGTCGGCGCTTTCGGCGGGCGCAGCGACATCATGAACGCCTACGACCCGCGGCGCGGCGGCGCCCGTATCAGCCACGGCGGGACGTTCAATGCCAACCCGGTGACGATGGCGGCCGGCCTGGCGACCATGAACGCGCTCTCGCCCGAGGCCTACAGCCGGCTGGAGTCGCTGGGCGAACGCTTGCGCGGCGGCGTGGCGCGCCTGCTGCAAGCGACGCGGCGAAAGGGCCAGATCACCGGCGTCGGCTCGCTCTTCTGCCTGCACTGGGCGGCGGGGCCGCTCACCGATTATCGATCGAGCCGGCCGAAGGACCCTGAGGCTCCGCTGCGCGTGTTCCTCGGGCTGCTCAACGAGGGCATCCTCCTCTCCCAGCGCGGGCTGGGCGCCTGCTCGCTGGCGATGACCGAGGAGGACACCGACCGTTTCGTGAACGCGCTGGCCCGCGTGCTGGCCAGGGAATAGGGGGACTCGTGATGGCGACGACGTTCATCGATCTCAACTGCGACATGGGCGAGAGCTATGGGCGCTGGACCCTCGGCGCCGACGCCGAGATCATGCCGTTCATCACGTCGGCCAACGTGGCCTGCGGCTATCACGGCGGCGATCCTCACGTCATGCGCAAGACCGTCGAGCTGGCCCTGAAGCACAACGTCGCTGTCGGCTCGCACCCCGGGCTGCCCGACCTCATGGGATTCGGACGCCGGGTGATGGACGTCTCGCCGCGCGAGATCAAGGATTACATGTGCTACCAGACGGGGGCGCTCCGCGAGTTCCTGCGCTCGGCCGGCGTCGAGCTCCAGCACGTCAAGCCGCACGGCATTCTCTACAACATGATGGAGAAGGACGAGACGCTCGCCCACGCCGCGGGCGAAGCCGTGATGGAGTCGGGCAAGACGACGCTGATTCTCATGGCGGCCGCGGGCAGCAAATACGAGAGCACGTGCCGGAAGATGGGCGCGCGGGTGGCTGCCGAGGGCTTCGCCGATCGCGCGTACAACGTCGATCTCACCCTGGTCTCGCGCAAGATCCCCGGCTCGCTCATCACCGATCCCCAGAAGGCGGCCGCCCAGGCGGTGAAGATGGCCACCCAGCGCAAGGTCACCACGATGGATGGCGTGGACGTCGACATGGTCGTGCACACGATCTGCTGTCACGGCGACACGCCGGGCTCGGACAAGATCGTGCGCACGGTGCGCGAAGCGCTCGAGAAGGCGGGCTGCCAGGTGAAGTCGTTGGGCGACTGGCTGCCGGAGGCGTGACCGAGCGCTGCCCCAGGTCCGTGAGCAAGACGTCGGCCGTTGGATACCGCCCGAACGCTGACGACTTCTGACGGTGCGCGGCTGACCTACCGGCTGTGGCGGCCGGACCGTTCTCGCCGCGTGCTCGTCCTGCTGCACGGGCTGGCCAGCAACCTGACGCGCTGGTCGGAGTTCGTGGCGGAAACGTCCCTGAAGCGCGACTGGGATCTCCTGCGGCTCGACCTGCGTGGTCAGGGCGATTCCGTTCATCGCGGCCGGATGGGGATGGACGTCTGGTGCAACGACATGGCGGCGGTGCTCGAAGCGGAGCCTCACGAGACCGTGGTGGTCGCCGGCCATTGTTTTGGAGCCAACATCGCGCTCGAGTTCGGTCGTCGCCGGCCAGACGCCCTGGCGGGGCTCGTTCTCATTGAGCCGATCTTCGCCGAGGCGCTGAGGGGAAACCTCAGGCACGCCGCACGGGCCCGAGCGCTGCTGACGCCGCTGGCCGCCGTCGTCCGTGGGCTCAACGCCCTCGGGCTCCACCGACGTCGCCTTCGTCCGCTGGATCTCGAAGCGCTGGATCGCGAGACTCGCGCCGCCATTGCGGCCGGCCGCAGCGAGGCGTTGCTGGAGCGCTACGCCTCCCCGCGGGATGACCTCGCCTCGATCCCGGTGGGTGTGTACCTCCAGGCCCTGATCGCGCTGCTCGGCGGCGTGGGCGATCTCTCCGACCTTCGGACGCCGACGCTCACGCTACTGTCCACGGGCGCCGCGTATGGCGAGCCCGCCATCGTGGAGCGCCGGCTCGCCGAGCTGCCTCGCGGCGAGATCGTGTGGATCGACGCCGAGCACTGGATCCCGATGGAACGTCCGGTGGAAATGCGCCACGCGATCGAGGCGTGGCTTGACCGTCATCCGGGGCAATGATTAACTGAGGCGCCCCGATGGACACTCCGCTCAAGCGAACTCCGCTCTTCGAGGCGCACGTCGCGGCCGGGGCGCGCATCGTCCCGTTCGGTGGATGGGAAATGCCGGTGCAGTATTCCGGCATCGTCGAGGAGCATCGCACCGTCCGCGCCGACGTCGGGCTCTTCGACGTCAGCCACATGGGCGAGTTCGAGGTGAGCGGGCCGCAAGCGCTGGCCGCGCTCCAGTCCTTGACCACCAACGACGTCGCCGCGCTCGAGATCGGACAGGTCCAGTACTCGCTCCTCTGCCTGCCCGACGGCGGCATCGTCGACGACCTCACGCTCTACCGTCTCGACCGCGAGCGTTTCATGCTCACCGTCAACGCCGCCAACATCGACAAAGACTGGACGTGGGTCACCGAGCAGTCGCGAGCGCTTCGCGGCGCGGTCTGGCGCAACGTCTCGGCCGAGACCGCGCTGATCGCGGTGCAGGGCCCGAAAGCCGAGGCGCTCGTGGGCCGGCTGACCAAGAGCAACGTGACCTCGATCGGCTACTACCGGTTTGCCTCAGGACGCGTGGCCGGAGCCGAGACGATCATCTCGCGCACCGGCTACACCGGGGAAGACGGGTTCGAGCTGTACCTGCCGGCCGGCGACGCGCCGAGAGTGTGGCGAGCGCTGCTGGACAACGGCATGGGCGACCGCGTGAAGCCCATCGGCCTCGGGGCGCGCGACACGCTGCGGCTCGAGATGCGCTACGCGCTCTACGGCAACGACATCGACGAGACCACGAACGCGGTCGAGGCCGGACTGGGCTGGGTGGTGAAGACGGCCAAGGGGCCGTTCATCGGTCGCGACGCGATCGAGAAGGTCCGTGTCGCCGGCGCGCGGCGCAAGCTGGTCGGCATCGAGATGGCCGATCGCGCGGCCGCCCGTCACGGCTATCCGGTCGTCAAGGACGGCGGCGCGCTCGGTGTCGTCACGTCTGGTTCCTACGGGCCGTCGGTCGACAAGTCGATCGCGCTCGCCTACGTCGAGACCGCCCACGCCGCGATCGGCACCGAGCTGGGCGTCGAGATCCGCGGCCTGGCCCGGCCGGCGTGCGTCGTGAAGACGCCGTTTCATCCGTCTCGCGTGAAGAAATAGCGAGGACAGCGAATGGCCAACGTTCCGGCGGACCTCAAGTACACGAAAGAGCACGAGTGGGCCAAGCGGGAGGGCGACCGCGTCCGCGTCGGCATCACGCACTTCGCCCAGGAGCAGCTCGGCGACGTCGTCTTCGTCGAGCTGCCGAAAGCCGGCCACAAAGTGACGTCGCACAAGACGTTCGGCGTCGTCGAGTCGGTGAAGGCGGTCTCCGATCTCTACGCGCCCATTTCCGGCGAGGTGGTCGAGGTCAACGGCGCGCTCACGAAGACGCCCGAGCTGGTGAACCGCGATCCCTACGGCCAGGGCTGGATGTTGATCGTGAAGCCCGCGAGCGGCGGCGACTGGGATCAGCTCTTGACTGCCCAGCAGTACGAGCAGTTCCTGGCCGAGGGCGCCCACTGATGCGCTACCTGCCCACGACGGAGCGGGATCAGCGCGCCATGCTCGACGCCATCGGTGTCCGTGCGATCGAGGATCTGCTGGTCAAGATCCCGTCGAAGTCCCGGCTCGAGCGGCCGCTCGCGCTACCGCCCGCGCTGGCCGAGACCGAGCTGATCGGCCACATGCGCGCGCTGGCCGCCACCAACGCCGACAGCGACAGTCACGTCTGCTTCCTCGGCGCCGGCGCCTATGATCACTACGTGCCGAGCCCGATCGATCACCTGGTCCGCCGCGGCGAGTTCCTCACGGCCTACACGCCCTATCAGCCGGAGGCGAGCCAGGGCACGCTCCGCTCGATCTACGAATACCAGACGATGATCGCGGAGCTGACGGGAATGGACGTGGCCAACGCGTCCATCTACGACGGCGCGTCGTCGCTGGCCGAGGCCGCGCTGATGGCTCACGCGGTGACCGGCCGCGGTGAGGTCGTGCTGGCCGGCGGCGTCCATCCGCTCTACCGCCGCGTCGTCGCGACGTACTGCGACGGCCCCGGAGTCAAGCTGCGCGACGTCGCCGCGCCCGAGGGCGTGCTCGACGCGGCGGCTGCGAGGAAGGCCGTCGGGGCGAAGAGCGCCGCGCTCGTCGTCCAGTCGCCGAACTTCTACGGCTGCCTGGAAGACATCGCGGCCGCTGCCGAGATCGCGCACGGCGCGGGAGCGCTGCTCGTCGTCGTCAGCGACCCGGTGAATCTCGGCGTGCTCGAGGCTCCCGGCCGGCTGGGCGCCGACATCGTCGTGGGCGACGGCCAGGGGCTCGGCGTGCCGCTGTCGTACGGCGGGCCCTACCTCGGCGTGTTCGCCGCCAAGAGCGACTTCGTGCGCCGCATGCCCGGGCGACTCGTGGGTGCCACCGTCGATCACGACGGCCGGCGCGGCTTCGTCCTGACGCTCCAGACGCGCGAGCAGCACATCCGCCGCGCCAAGGCCACGTCGAACATCTGCACCAACGTGGCGCTGTGCGCGCTGATGGCGACGATCTATCTCTCCACGCTCGGCAAACAGGGGCTGGTACGCGTCGGCGAGCTATCGATGGCCGGGGCGCATTACGCGGCCGATCGGCTGGCCAAGATTCCGGGTGTGTCGCTGCGCTTCGCCGCGCCGTTCTTCAAGGAGTTCACGCTGAAGCTGTCGAAGCCGCCGGAGCGGATCGTCGGCAAGCTCGTGAAGCAGAAAATCCTCGCCGGCGTGCCGCTCAAGGCCTTCGACCGAAAGCTCGGCGACTGTCTGCTCGTCGCCGTCACCGAGAAGCGCACGCGGCAGGAGATCGATCACTTCGCCGAGGCGCTGGCCAAGGCGGTGGCGTGATGCCGTACGATAATCAGTCCCGGTACGACCGCCTGGCCTTCGAGCTGTCCTCGCCCGGCCGCATCGCCTACTCGCTGCCCGAGTCCGACGCCGATGTCGCCACCGCGCGGGGACAGATTCCGGCGGCGTATCTACGGAGCGAGCCGGCCGAGCTGCCCGAGCTGTCGGAGCTGGACGTGGTGCGCCATTACTCGCGGCTCAGCCAGATGAACTACGGCGTGGACACCCACTTCTATCCGCTCGGCTCGTGCACGATGAAGTACAACCCGAAGATCAACGAGGACATGGCGCGGCTGGCAGGGTTTGGCCGGTTGCACCCGCTGGCGCCGGAAGCGGCTAGTCAGGGCGCTCTCCAGCTGCTCCACGAGCTGGCCGGGATGCTGTCGGAGATCGCCGGCATGGACGCGGTCTCGCTCCAGCCGGCGGCCGGAGCCCAGGGCGAGCTGGCCGGCGTGCTGATGATCCGTACCTATCACGCCTCGCGCGGAGAGAAGCGGACGAAGGTGCTCATTCCCGACTCCGCTCATGGCACCAATCCCGCCTCGACGGCGATCGCCGGCTACGAGGTGATCGAGGTGAAGTCGGACGCCAACGGCGAGGTGGACCTCGGCGACCTGGCCCGCCATCTCGGCGACGACGTGGCCGCGTTCATGATTACGGTGCCGAACACGCTCGGCAACTTCGAGCCGCGCGTCGTCGACATCACCGAGATGTGCCACGCTCGCGGCGTGCAGGTCTACATGGACGGCGCGAACCTCAACGCTATCCTCGGCATCACGCGCCCGGGCGACCTCGGCTTCGACGTTTGCCACTTCAACCTGCACAAGACGTTCACGACGCCGCACGGCGGCGGCGGGCCCGGCGCCGGGCCGGTCGGCGTGAAGGCGCATCTCGAGCCCTTCCTGCCCACGCCCGTCGTCGTGAAGAGCGGCGAGCGTTACGCGCTCGACTGGAAGCGGCCGAAGTCCATCGGCAAGCTCGAGGCCTTCTGGGGCAACTTCGGCATGCACGTGCGCGCCTATACGTACATCCGCACGATGGGCGCGGCCGGGCTGCGCGGCGTCAGCGAGAACGCCGTCCTCAACGCCAACTACATCATGAAGCGGCTGGAGCAGTATTTTGATATCGCCGCACCCGGCCCGTGCATGCATGAGTGCGTTCTCTCTGCTCATCGACAAAAGAAACATGGCGTGACGGCGATGGATATTGCAAAACGCCTCCTTGACCTTGGTTTTTACGCGCCCTCGACCTATTTCCCGCTGATCGTCGAGGAAGCGCTGATGATCGAGCCGACCGAGACGGAGTCGAAGGAGACGCTCGATCAGTTCTGCGAGGCGATGATCACCATCGCGAAGGAAGCCGAGACAAACCCGCAAGCCGTGCTCGACGCGCCGCGGACAACGCCCGTCTCGCGCCTGGACCAGACGAAGGCCGCGCGCGAGCCGAATCTCCGCTGGAGGCCGAGCTCGTAGGCTACGCGTCCATCCACACGTTCCAGAGCACGGCAGCCGGGAAGTTCAGCACGCCCTTGACCTGCTTGCGGTAGAGCGACGGGGCGAGGTATTGGCCCCACGACACGTAGGGCACCTCGTCGTAAGCCAGAAGCTGGATCTGCTCGGCGATGCGCTTGCGCTGGCCCGCGTCGGCCGCCTGGAGCCAGTCACCGCGTAATTTCTCCATCTGCTCGCTGCACGACCAGCCGAACCACGCCTTGTCGCACGCGCCCGAGAGCCCGATGTTCACCGCCGGGTTGTTGACGTCGG
>Ga0066710_100000227_pt1 | contig 30252 bp, 30 predicted proteins | sample GraSoiAngelo_159_FD_79666 | JGI IMG/M metagenome (GOLD analysis project Ga0066710, IMG submission 79666) | Grasslands soil microbial communities from the Angelo Coastal Reserve, California, USA - 14_1009_16_40cm | ecosystem: Environmental > Terrestrial > Soil > Grasslands | place: USA... | reverse complement strand
GGCAAACGAACTCATGCCCAGCACCTGCTCGCTCCGACTGCGGACAATGGAAAAACCGAGCAAAAGTATGGGTGTGACGCCGACAGCCACGGCTCCGAACATCCCGCCCGGGACACGGAAGACGCGAGGCAATTCAGGCTCGCGGATGCGCAAGACGACCAGCGCGACAAATTCCAGAGCTAGACTGGATCCGTAAAGCAGGATGTCAATGGTCACCAGTCGTTCAAACCCCAGGCCGAGACACATGGCCCAACCCATCGCACAAACTACGATCGCCACCCACGGAGCACGGGTGCGCGGGTGCAGCTTGGCAAACACGCGCGGTAGCATGCCGTCCTGAGCCATGGCCAGCGGAAGGCGGGAGTAGCTCATCACAAGTGCGTTGAACATGCCGAAAGCACTGATCATGCCACCCAGTACGAGAGCCACTCGTAGTAGCGGCCCACCGAGCATGCTAGCGATCTCCGCCCATGAACCGGTTTCCCACGCACTGGGCGCGAGTCCTGTCATCCACACCGCGGCTACCGGCACAATATACGTGAGAGCGACGATAGCCACTGCCACCAACATGGCACGAGGATAAGTACGTTGCGGGCGCTCCACTTCAGCTGCGATGGTGGAGGCGTTGTCCCAGCCCATGTAGTTCCACATGGCGATAAGCAAGCCGCCGATCATATCCACTTTTGACGAGGTCGGCGTAGTGACGGCGTGCAGGAGCGCCGCATACTTGAATGGCGCCAATACCACCATGAGCGCAAAAGGCGCGGACAATGCAAAAAAAGCCAGAGCGATGTGGTCGAAACCACGCGGACGCCGGCGATGTTAAGCAGAACGCAAACGACAACCACGGCGAGGCCAACCATGACGCCGCGATGTCCCTGGGCAAACCACGGAAACATCCGCGTGAGATAGGCGACAAACAAGGTCGGGTAGATTGCCATGTCAAAGATCGAGGCCACCAGCGAGAGCCACGCTTCCTGAAATCCCCAAAAGTTTCCCATGGCGCGCCGAACCCAGGCGTAGTAACCGCCTTCGAAGGGCAGAGCGCTGGAGAGCTCGCCGATCATAAACGCAGTAGGGAGGCTCCAGAGAAGCGGGGTCAGCAGCAAGATGAGGATGGCGCGACCGTAGCCTGCGCCATGAACGATGTCTTCCGTTCCATAGGTTCCGCCAGACACCATGAAAAAAGTGGCGGCGACGAGCGGCCAGAGCGTGAGGCGGACGGATTTTTTCTTTGCAGGGACAGCGAAAGGCTGATGGGGCTGGCTGGGCGCGTTAGTTGTTGCCAATTTCGATGGCTACCTCCGTGGGCGATCCTCGCGCTCTCTGCATGCGACTGCGGAGCGAGTTCGCATGCGAGAGAATAAGACAAATTGGATGCGCTGTGTGGAAAAAGTGAAATATTTTTTTGAGGAACGTACAGAGGTAACCGGAGACGAGGATCTGAACCGCAAGGGAAGATAGGGGAAAGGAATCAACCCCGAAGGGATGTCAGACGCTTTTCCAGAGATCCGCGCGGGGATCCTCGGGATTGAGCTTCGCCAATTCGCGTAGCAACTCCTTGGTCTTTTCGTCGCGAGGCATGGGGACGGTGACCTTGACCTCGACGATCTCGTCGCCGCGCGCGCCCTCTTTGCTTGCCGAGGGTACGCCTTTTCCGCGCAGTCGCAGTTTCTGCCCGGACTGGGTACCTGGCGGAATTTTGAGAAGAGTGCGGCCGTCGATGGTCGGCACTTCAATCTTAGCGCCCAAGGCTGCCTCCGTCGCGGTAATGGGGACAGTCAGATAGATATCGTCGCCCTCACGGCGGAAGATTGGGTGGTCTCCGCTTCGGATGATTACGTAAAGGTCTCCGGCGGGTCCGCCTCGCAGTCCGGCATTGCCTTTGCCGGGAATACGAATGCGTTGACCATCTCGCGTGCCCGGTTTGATACGGACCTCAAGGGGCTCCGTGCGTTCGATGCTGCCTTCACCGTGGCACGTCGGACAAGTCGAGATGTTCTTGCCGGTGCCGTGGCAACGCGGACAGGTCACGTTGAACTTCATGCGACCGCCGGTTTGCTCGATGGTGCCCTTGCCCTTGCACTGGGGGCAGACACCCGGGGCTTCTACATAACCGTGGCCAGAGCATGTCGAGCAGGCATCCCGGCGCGTGATATTCAGCCGCAGCACGCCGCCACGAATGGCGGTCCAGAACGGCACGTTGACCTGATATTCGAGGTCATTGCCAGGCTCGGGGCCTTCGTCGGCCACGCCACCACCGCCGCTGAACATGCTGGAGAAAATGTCGCGGAAGCCCCCGCCGGAGGAAGCCTTCTTTCCGCGGCCTCCTTCAAACATGTCAGAGAAATCGAAGCCCCCGAAATCGAAATGCGTCCCCTGGTTTCCGGCGCCACTTCCCGGTTGTGCTCCAGGGAATCCGCCGAACCCGCCGGCACCTGTGGGGCCGCCGCGAGCGTAGGCTTCGGCTGCCGCGGGATCAATATTGTCGGAGTAAAAGCCTAGCTGATCGTAAATCTTGCGCTTCTTGGGGTCGCTGAGAACGTCATTGGCCTCGGAAATGGCCTTGAATTTCTCTTCTGCGCCCTTATCACCGGGGTTTACATCGGGGTGATACTTGCGCGCGAGTTTGCGGAAAGCCTTGCGGATCTCATCTGCCGAAGCAGACTTCTTTACTCCGAGCAGGCCGTAATAGTCTTTGGTTTGAGTCGCCATGGCTTACGAGAGCGCAACTTCAGACAATCTTTCTCCCCGAGTTTACCGCGTCCTTCTCGACACACGCCTGGCTTCCCGAATCGCAGCCCGAGCAGCCCGTTTGCCGTACATCGCGGTCAGCGCCTGGACGGCTATGTGCTTCACGCTGAGTCTGGCGCTGATCGTGGCCCATTTGTACCCGTACTCCGCCAACGCCTGGCCACCGGTTGCTCGCGGATGATTTATGCGCTTCATTGTGTCTCCCCAAAACACACGATTCGCTTAATGCTTTGCCACTTCCCCGGGCAGGCTGAATCGCTCGTGCGTCGCCGCGTCCACGTAGACCGGGATGCGGCGCATCCCCGATGCCGTGGGCGCAAAGACACACCAGCATCTTTCATCCTCTACAAAAGTTAAAAAATAAGATTGACCGTTTACTTCGAATTGCAATTTAAATCTCCCTTGTTCTAAATCTAATAAGAATAAAAAATGTAGCCACGGATTTGGGCGGAGCCGCGGATTCCCTTCCCGCGTTCATCCGTCTGATCCGTGGCCAGTCAGTCCTTCTTGCGGGCGAGGGCGCCCGCATAACACGAATCCTTACTTCTTATCTTCGACGTCTACGTATTCGGCGTCGATTACACCCTCGTCTTTCTTTGGCTGTCCATTGGCGTTTGGAGCCGGACCTGCTCCCGCTCCCGGGCCAGCGCCTGGTTCCGCGCCCGGGGCGCCCTGCGCCTGCGTAGCCTTATACATCTGCTCCGCCAGTTTGTGCGAGGCCTGGGTCAGACGTTCCCGCGCCTGATCCATGGCAGCCTTGTCGGTGCCTTCGAGCGCCTTCTTGGCATCGGCGATGGCGTTTTCGACGTCACCACGCTCGGAACCGGAGATCTTATCGCCCGATTCGCGCAGCATCTTGTCCAACTGATAAACCATGGAGTCGAGCTGGTTACGCGAGTCGATCTCTTCCCGCTTGGCCTTATCTTCTGCCGAATGCGCGTCGGCTTCCTTCGCCATGCGCTCGACTTCCTCTTTGCTCAGACCCGAAGACGACGTGATCGTGATCTTCTGGTCCTTCTGGGTGGCCGTATCTTTGGCGGTCACGTTGAGAATGCCGTTGGCGTCGATGTCAAATGTCACCTCGATTTGCGGCATACCACGCGGCGCCATGGGAATTCCCGTCAGGTGGAACTTGCCCAGCGTGCGATTGTCGCGTGCCAGAGGACGCTCGCCCTGCAGTACATGGACTTCAACCGAGGTCTGATTGTCAGCCGCGGTCGAGAACGTCTCCGTTTTGCGAGTCGGAATGGTCGTGTTGCGCGGAATCATTGGGGTAGCCACCCCGCCCAGGGTCTCGATCGCCAGGGTCAGCGGGGTCACGTCGAGCAAGAGCAGGTCTTTGACCTCGCCCTTGAGCACGCCACCCTGTATAGCCGCGCCGATAGCGACGACCTCATCCGGATTCACTCCCTTGTGCGGCTCCTTGCCGAACAGCTCCTTTACCAATGCTTGAATCCGCGGCATGCGGGTCTGGCCGCCGACCAGCACAACTTCGTTAATCTTGGTGGCGTCCACGCCCGCGTCTTTCATGCACTGTTTGCAGGGGCCGACAGAACGCTGAATGATGTCCTCGACCATGGATTCCAACTTGGCCCGGGTCAGTCTCTTGACCAAGTGCTTCGGACCGCTGGCATCAGCCGTTATAAACGGCAGGTTGATCTCATGCTCCATGGTGGTGGAGAGTTCGATCTTGGCGCGCTCCGCCGCGTCGCGTAGACGCTGCAGGGCCATCTCATTGCCTTTGCCACGAAGGTCGAGACCTTCGTCTTTTTTGAACTCGTCAATCAGCCAGTCGACAATGCGCTGGTCAATATTGTCGCCGCCGAGGTGGGTGTCACCATTGGTAGCCTTTACTTCGATCACACCTTCGCCCACCTCGAGGATCGAAATATCGAAGGTCCCGCCGCCGAAGTCATAGACGGCAATGGTTTCGTCCTTACCTTTATCCAGGCCGTAGGCCAGTGCTGCCGCCGTAGGTTCATTGATGATGCGCTTCACGTCTAATCCCGCGATTTTGCCAGCATCCTTAGTGGCCTGGCGTTGCGCATCGTTGAAGTAAGCAGGAACCGTGATAACGGCGTCGGTAACTTTCTCCCCGAGGTAGTCTTCTGCTGCTTTCTTCAGCTTTTGCAGAATCATCGCCGAGATCTCAGGCGGAGTGTACTTCTTGCCCTGCGCAACTATGGCGACGTTATCGCCGTCTCGCTCCACCTTGTACGGCACCATCTTCATTTCTTCGCTAACTTCGTCGTAGCGGCGTCCCATGAACCGCTTGATGGAATAAATTGTGTTCTCCGGGTTAGTGATGGCTTGCCGCTTGGCCACCTGGCCGACTAGACGCTCTCCGGTCTTGGTAAAGCCAACCACCGATGGCGTAGTGCGACCGCCTTCTTCATTGGGAATGACCTTGGGCTCGCCACCCTCCATCACCGCGACGCAGGAATTGGTGGTCCCGAGATCAATTCCGATCGTTTTGCTCATAAACTGCCTCCTGATCCTTTAAGTGCTTTATAAATAGTAGCTTGGAGTACTGAATCCGCTATCAACGGCGGTATGATAGAACTTGAGTACATCGTTGTCAAGGTTTAGATGAGTCTGCAAGCCTCGCGGTTGCAGTGATTTAGATATGATCAGCGGTCGGCAATTCCTTCAAACTCTGTGGGTTGCAGCCGATACGCTTTTGAGGGGCGGAGCCAGATTGCAGACCGATCTGACGAGGGCGACGGATGAAGAACTAAAAGCTGGGCAAGTTGAGAGCTACTCTACTGTGACTGACTTCGCCAGATTTCTGGGTTGATCGACATCACAACCTCGACGCACCGCGATGTGGTACGCCAAAAGCTGCAGTGGGACGACTTCCAGAATTGGCAGTAATTCCTCGGGTGCGGGTGGAATAAAGATCACGTGATCGGCAGCCTCTTTGATTTCCTCATCGCCTTCGGTCGCCAGCGCGATCACGATACCGGAACGGGCCTTCACTTCCTTTAAGTTGGACAGCGTCTTTTCATAGCGGACGACTGACCCTGAATCGTTGGGGTCGCGTGTAGCTATAATGACGACCGGAAGGTTCTCGTCAATGAGGGCGTTCGGGCCATGCTTCATTTCGCCCGCCGGATAGCCCTCGGCGTGAATGTAAGAGACCTCTTTCAACTTCAGCGCCCCTTCCAGTGCGATGGGATAGTGAATGCCACGTCCGAGAAATAGAAAATCCTGCGCACGTATGTATTCCTTTGCGAGGTCTTCACATTCTTCTTCGTGCGTGAGCAAATGCTCGAGCTTGCCAGGAATACGAGTCAGTTCCTGCACCGCGGCCTTCCCCTGCTCGGGAGTCATGGCGCCGCGCAGTTGCGCCAGGTACAGCGCGAACAGGTAAAGGGCAGTGAGTTGTGCGGTGAAGGCCTTGGTTGAGGCCACACCAATCTCTGGTCCGGCATGGGTATAGATGGTTCCCGCTGACTCACGAGTGATCATCGAACCGACGACGTTGCAGATGGCGAGCGTCTTGGAGCCTTTGGCTTTGGCTTCACGCTGCGCGGCGATGGTGTCTGCGGTTTCGCCCGACTGCGAGATGAGCAACGTGATCGTATCTTGGCCGAGAATCGGGTCACGATACCGCCATTCGCTGGCGTAATCCACTTCAACCGGAACACGAGCCAGGCTCTCGATCATGAACTTACCTGCCTGCCCGGCGTGCCAACTCGTACCGCAGGCCGCAATGTTGATCTTCTTCACCGCGCAGAATTCGGCTTCAGTGATTTCCATTTCGTCGAGGAATACGTGGCCGGTGTCTTGTGAGACCCGTCCGAGCGTGGTGTCCCTGACGGCGCGCGGCTGCTCGTAGATTTCCTTGAGCATGAAGTGCTTGAAGCCGCCCTTTTCGGCCATGATCGGGTCCCAGGTCACGTGCTGCACTTGGCGCACGATCGGTTGGCCGTTGAAGTCGCTGAGTTGGACACCTTCCGGCGTAATTACGGCCAGATCACCGTCGGCAAGGAAGAACAGATCACGCGTGTGGTAGAGAATGGCCGGCACGTCGGAAGCAACAAAGTACTCGTCTTTCCCGAGACCGATTACTGCGGGCGGACCGTTGCGCGCAGCCACGATCTTGTTTGGCTCCTCGACGGCAATTACCGCCAGGGCGAAAACGCCCGTGAGTTCCCGCACCGCCTTGCGCACGGCTTCTTCGAGGGCCGGCCGGTGTCCGTTGCCGGTCTTGAGGAAATACTTTTCAACGAGGTGGGCGATAACCTCGGTATCCGTCTCGGTCGTGAACTTATGGCCTTCTTCGATCAGTTTTTTCTTCAGAAACAGGTAGTTCTCGATGATACCGTTATGTACGACGACGACTTGCCCGGTGCAGTCACGGTGAGGGTGCGCGTTCTCCTCGGTAGGCCGTCCGTGGGTAGCCCAGCGGGTATGTCCAATGCCATAGGTTCCATCGAGAGGCTTCAGCCGGATAACTTCTTCCAGGTTGCGCAGCTTGCCTTCGGCGCGGCGGATTTGCAAGCCGGCGCCATTCCCCGCAACTGCAATGCCGGCCGAGTCATAACCACGGTACTCGAGCCGCTTCAAGCCATCAATGATCACCGGAACAACGCGCTTTTTACCAACGTATCCCACGATTCCGCACATAGCGACGACTCCTCATTTTCGGCTGGGTCTAGCGAAAGCTTCCTTGCTAATGAAGGATGCGTCTTACCCGAGCAAGGGTAAATCACTCACCAGCAACCGGAGAGTTAATCTTCGAGGGAGAAACGAAACTCTTCAATAACTGGGTTGGTGAGGACCTCTCGGGCCATGCGTTCGACTTCCGCCTGGGCTTCCGTCCGAGTCAAGTCGCCATCCAAAGCGATCTCAAAATATTTGCCCTGGCGAACGTCCTCCAGACCCTTGTAGCCCATCTTTTTCAGGGCGCCTTGGATGGTCTTACCTTGGGGATCCAAAACGCTCTTCTTGAGCGAAACGTACACATAGGCTTTCATAGGGACTTTATTATACGTCAGGTGGAAACACTCTTTCAGAGAGTCAGCGTCTCTGAAGTAGTTGCACTTTGGGTAGTTCACCCGCGGCTTCAGCGAATTTGAAAATCTAAAGAGAGGCCAGGAGAAAGAGCTTTGTTCAGGCGGCACCGGTCCGAATCCGTTATCTCCCGTCGTCAAACTAATTTCTCCAGTTGATGGTCGATATCCGCCAAAGCCTGTTCCAGCATCTGGCGATGCCTGGGATTATGGCTGGCTTGAAGTTGTTGCAGCACGTGCTTGCGCGAAAGAAGCAGACCGTCTTTACGATGCAGTGTCGCCACTGCTTCGGGGCTCAGAGGTGTTTTGCGAGGCAGCGTGATCTCGGCCGCAGCTTCCATTTGTGCTTCGACGGACTTGCTTTCCCACCCGCGGGCCATGACTCACATTGTACGCGCTCGCTAAAGCGACTTTCGACACCGAAGAACTCGTCGAAATTGGGTTGCGGCGTTAACAGTTCTCTAGCTAGACGTACCCCGAATGAAATTGCGAAACCGGCCCCTCAGGGTGACGACGAGTGCCAAAGCTGGAACAATGTCGTGAATTATTGCCGAAATATCGGCAGAATTAACGTTTTTCGGAATTCCGCTGACAAAAGCCTTGCAAAAAGACTGTAAAGAATTATGATCGTGCAACAATCCATGAACGAAAGCGCGCCATCCCCCCACGTCTTCATATTCGGAAAGTTTGTTGCGAATGCGCTCGGCTTCGAAGAGCCACTTGGATCTCGTAGTAGATTCTAGCCCTTATGAGAGTCCGGCTGAGATAGTAGACTTCATAGCGGTTCACGTTGGTCCCAAACGCCTGTTTCGCGAATCTGTGGAACACCTGTGTAAACCCTGGTCGCATTCGAAGTCGCCAGCTCCTTCCTCGACGATGTCGAAAGGGACAAAGGAATAGCTTTGCATTACGCCTTTTCTTTATTCATCGATTAAATCAGATGACGCCTGGTTTTGAGGAGCATCAGTATGACGAATAAGGCGGCTCAACTCGCATGCGATTGGGGACAGTTCGCCGCATCCGAGGTTTTCAGCGAGCCTGAACAGCTGTTGGCCGCCTTTTCCAGTACTCCGACCGTGGGGTTTGCCATCTTCGACAACCAGCTACGGTATCAAGCCGTCAACCAGGCTCTCGTCGAAATCAATGGTATCCCGGCCGATGCCCATCTGGGCAAGACAGTCCGCCAAGTCTTCGGAGATGCCATCGCCGAAAGAGTGGAACCTGCTTTTGAGCACGTGTTGACTACCGGACAAAGGTTGCAGTTCGAAATTACTGCGAAGCTGCCGTCCCGAACCGAAGTTGGTCACTGGATTGACAACTGCGTTCCCCTGAGGGATGCCACCGGTACGGTGAGGCAACTTGGAGTCGTTGTTGTAGAAGTCACTAATCGGAAAAGGCTGGAACAATCAGCTCCTAGTCTGAGTAGTAGGCTACTTCGCATAAGAGACACAGAACAACGCCGGGTTGCACGCGAGCTGCACGATTCCGTCAACCAAAATCATGCCGCCCTAAAAATGAATTTGGGACTTCTTAGCCGGCCCCGCTGTAAGCCAGCTGACCGGGAGTCGCTCTTAGCACAATCAGTTGACCTGCTGGAACAATGCATCTCGAAAACACGGACGATCTCCCATCTGCTGCACCCCCCTTGCTGGACGAGAAAGGATTTGCGTCAGCAGCTCGGTGGTATGTGAAGGGTTTCAGTCAGCGCAGCGGTATTCAGGTGAACGTGAATTGCACCCCAGAGCAGGAACGGATGCCGGTGCGTGTTGAAATTGCGCTGTTTCGTATCTTACAGGAGGCCTTGAGCAACGCTTACCGTCATGCTCACACCTCAGTAGTGGACGTTTACCTGGAGCGGAAGAGCGATCGGGTATCGCTGGTGGTTCAGGACCACGGCCAAGGTATACCTGCTGAAGAGTTACAACGGCTCCAGACTAACATTGGTGGAGGCGTCGGAGTATCGAGCATGCGAGAACGTATTCACGAATTGCGTGGGGTGTTCGAGATTCAATCTGATAGTAGCGGCACTGTGGTTAGTGCCCGAGTACCTCTGTATCAGAAGTTCGTCAGGCCAAGTCGCAATGGGAAGTTATGAACTATGGAAACAAATGATATTTGCAACGGGCCAATTCATTCGATTGTCTGACTGGAAAGCTAAGTCCCACGACCAGGAGTACCGCAATGGCGGATCCCGAACGTCAAAATTCCCAGCCCGAGCATGACGGTCAGCTTCAGGAACCACGATCCTCAGCCGCGACCAGTAACAATTGGTGGGCGGCACTGTACCAGGCCGCTCTTGGGGAGGTCGATCCCGGTGAGCGCCGGCAACGGATTGACGAGGCGCAGAAAGCTATTTTAAGGCGAGTACAAGAATTGCCGCCCGATCCCAATGTAGCGAAGGACGAGCGTCGTCTTCTAACCGATGCTTTACAAGAATTGACGGCCCTCGGAGAAAGCGGCCCCAGGCGATGAGGATGTCGCGTTAGAAAACGTTGTGAAGGTTCGAAAAGGCGAGTCGCGATGTGCTTGAAGCATCGCCAGGGGGCTAGTTGCGATTCAGAGCCCGAACAATTCACGTAACCGCCGAGTTTGGGCGCGGCTAACCGGGATCTCCGTCTGCTTCTTATCATCCATACGCAACTGATACGAGCTCTTGAACCACGGGACCACTTCCTTGATGCGATTGATGTTGACCAAGTAGGAGCGATGAGCACGCCAGAACAAGTTCGGATCAAGACTGTCCAATAACTCTTCAAGGGTGCGGCAGTTGGACTGGCCTTCCATACCGGCTGGACCACTAGTGGCCACGCTGATCACGCCATCTTCGATGGAGGCATAACAGATATCCTTCTGGTCCACCAGAAAAAGCCTTCCGGTAGCCTTGATGAGGATTTTCGAGGTCTGCGGCTTCTGGGATTCCAGCATGCGTACCAGCGTTTCCAACTTGTCGCTGGACGTGGCGCTCGATTCCAGCTTAGCCCGAGACTTTTGCACTGATTGCAGCACTCGCTTCTTATCGAAAGGTTTTAAGAGATAATCAACCGCATTCACTTCGAATGCCTTTACCGCGTATTGATCGAAAGCGGTGGCGAATACGATTTTCGGAAGCGGTACTTTCCTGTCGAGCAACTTCTTGATGACCCCGAATCCGTCGAGGCCCGGCATCTGGACGTCAAGAAATACCAGATCGGGGTTATGCTCGCGAATGAGGTTAACCGCTTCGACGCCATTCTTTCCCTGGGCGACGACGTTGATGTCGCCGACATCCTTCAGTAGATATGCAAGCTCGTCACGGGCCAACTGTTCGTCGTCCACAATTACGGCAGATAAAGGCATCAGAGCTCCGCCAACAATGCGTGAGACTACCAAAGTATAGCGGCTGGCAGCCCTGGGCTACCAATGTCGGCAATTTACGTTACATTCTCCAGCGCCAAAGCCATCCCCATCCCGCCGCTCACGCAAAGGGTTGCCACCCCCCGCTTCGACTTGCGCTTCAGCATTTCGTGAAGCAGTGTAACCGTAATGCGGGTACCGGTGCAGCCAATCGGATGTCCCAGTGCGATTGCCCCCCCGTTTACGTTAAGCTTGTCGCGATCCATGTGGAGTTCTCTATCGCAGGCGAGGACTTGTGCCGCGAACGCCTCGTTGAGTTCGATGAGATCGAAGTCCGTGAGTTTGAGATTGTGTCTTTTCTCCATTTTTCGCAGGGCAGGAACGGGACCAATACCCATCACGAGCGGATCTACACCGGCCGAAGTAACGGCTAAAATGTGGGCCAGCGGTTTGAGATTATTGTTCTTCACAAACTCTGCGCTGGCGACGATCACGGCTGCGGCACCGTCCGTAATGCCTGAAGAATTACCCGCCGTGATAGTCCCGGTCTCGGAAAATACCGGCGGAAGCTTGGCCAGTTTCTCCACACTAGCGCCGTCGAATGGATGTTCATCACGACCAAAAATGTGCGTGCCCTTCTTGCTTTCAAGCATTAGGGGAACGAGTTCCGCTTCGAAGCGACCGCTCGCGAGAGCACGAGCAGTGCGGGTCTGAGAGCACAAAGCGAACTGGTCCTGTTCATCGCGAGTGAGCTTGTATTGCTCCGCCAACACCTCGGCGGTTTCCCCCATCACCATTTTGGCCAGCGGGCAGAAAAACCCATCACGGTACATGCCGTCCACTAGTTCCTGATTGCCGAGGCGATAACCCCACCGCGCCCCGTCGAGGTAGTAGGGCAGCCGAGACATAGACTCCGCGCCGCCGGCCAGCACGCAATCCAGATTGCCAGTCGCAATTTCCTGGTAAGCCAGGGCGATTGACTTCATCCCTGAGGCGCACGCCTTGTTCACGGTGTATGCGGGAACTTCCCGGGGAATGCCACTGCGGACGGAAATCTGGCGCGCGGGATTCGGGCCGCCGCCAGCTTGGCGAGCGTTGCCAAAAATGGTTTCTTCGATCTGGGGCGGTTGCACTCCGGCACGCTCCATCGCGGCTTTGGCAGCGACCACACCCATATCAGCGGCAGTCATGGAGCCCAGCGAGCCTCCGAACTTGCCGATGGGTGTGCGCACCGCAGAGAGGATGTAGACGTCCTGCAAAGTCGCCTCCGAAACTCTTCAGTCTAGCATTTGATGAGAGAACATCGATCATTGGCTCATGATGACAACTGCCTCTTTCAGGACGCCTGCTGGCTTCGCATTGCGGAGGCGTCAGGCAGTAAACTGATCAGCAATGAATTTTATCTACGGCATTAACGCTGTCGCTGAAGCTTTGAAAGCACGCGGGCGAGCATTCCAATGGGTCGGCGTGGCCAAGGAGCGGCATGACTTGCGGCTGCAGCGAGTTGTGGATGAATGCCGCAAGGTTGGTATTGCGGTGCGTTTTCTGCCACGGCCGGAATTAGATCGCATGGCGGGAAACGGAGCGCACCAGGGCGTGGTGGCGGTCACGTCTGCGAAACAATACAACGACCTTGAAGATGTCATTGAGGCAAAGCGGGGGCAACATTCACTGATCGTGGTGCTCGACGGAGTAGAAGATCCGCACAATCTTGGAGCGGTTCTTCGGACTGCCGATGCCGCAGGAGCAGATGGAGTCGTCATTCCTGAGCGCCGCGCTGCAGGAGTCACGTCGATCGTCGCCAAATCTTCTGCGGGAGCCAGCGAACACCTGCCGATCGCGAGAGTAACGAACATTGCGCGTACCGTCGAGGAATTGAAGGCGAAGAACCTCTGGATCGTGGGACTGGATGAGCGCGGCTCACAGACCTATGACACTCTCGACTACAACATGGATTGTGCCGTCGTCCTGGGCGCCGAAGGCAAGGGCATACACGATCTGGTGCGGAGAAAGTGCGACTTCCTGGTTTCAATTCCAATGTTGGGCAAAGTGGCGTCGTTAAACGTATCGGTGGCAGCGGGAGTCATGCTCTATGAGATAGTGCGGCAGAGACGTAAGGCGGGCGCGCAGGTTTGAGGATGAAGTTTCTTTACGTTTTCTGGGCTTTCTGTGTTTGTGCCGTTAGTTGTTGCGGTCTCGATCGTGAAGCGTTCACCTTCACCCAGTACGACCTGAATGTGCGAATCGAGCCGGAGCAGCAGCGGCTGGCCGTCCGAGGGAATGTCATTCTGCGGAACGATTCCACTTCGCCGCAGAAGCATGCGGTCCTGCAGATTTCTTCAACTCTTTCGTGGCGGTCCATACAGTCACAGGAGAAGGCGCTTCAGTTTGTGGCACAACCTTACGCGTCAGACATAGACCACACGGGAGAACTTTCGGAAGCGATCGTCACGTTGCCCGCGGAGATCCCACCAAAGGGTACTTTAGCGTTAGAGATTGCCTACGAAGGCACCATTCCTTTAGACACTACACGTCTGACGCGTATTGGCACGCCCAAAGAAGTCGCCAGCCACACCGATTGGGACCAGATCAACCAATCATTTACCGCGGTGCGCGGCGTGGGGTACGTGGCGTGGTACCCGTTGGCGATGGAGTCGGCGAATTTATCGGAAGGAAACAGCGTGTTTGAGGCTATCGGAAGATGGAAGGCGCGCGAGCGTGAATCGGACATGCAGCTTGAAATTAATTACTCGCCTGCAAACGTCGAAGGTTCACCCATCCTGCTATGTAATGGGAAGTCCCCGACGAGGGGCAAAAAAGAAAACCCGAACGAATTTCTCGTCACCAATTGTTCATTCGAACCGATAGGAGCGACAGTCCCCGCCTTTGCAGCTTCCAACTACAATACTTTTGCGGGACCCGCACTTCGGGTCTATCACCTTCCTCAGCACGCATCTGAAGCAGAGAGTTATTCCAAGATGGCGGAGACGGTGGTGCCTCTGGTGACGGATTGGTTCGGCGCACCGCGGGAAAAAGCGGAGGTCATGGAATTGCCCGATGCCGGCGAGGCACCTTTCGAAAGCGGCCGTCTGCTGCTGACGCCACTTCGCGACGATGATCCGAAATTCGTGCAAATGACGCTGGCCCACGAATTGACGCACGCGGCATTCCTCTCACCCCGACCATGGATTTACGAAGGATTGGCGCATTTCGCGCAGGCGCTTTATCGAGAGCGGCAAGATGGCCGGCAAGCAGCGCTGGATTATATGGGCCTGCACTGCGCGGCGCTGTTGCAGTCCGAGACGCCTTCGGCGCCCACTACGGTTTCTTCTTCATCGTCATCCAAAGCTGCTTCGCCCGACCCGCATAGCCTTCAACCTCTGGTTACTACGTTCGAAGAAGTGTTTTACCGAAGCAAGGCTGTGTATGTCTGGTGGATGTTGCGCGACATGATCGGGGACGACGCATTGAAAAAAGCATTGGCCGCATACCAGCCTGAGCACGATCGTGAGCCTACTTACATGCAGCACCTGATAGAAGCTCATGCAAAGCGCGATGTGGGATGGTTCTTCGATGACTGGATATACCGCGATCGCGGACTGCCGGACTTCCGCGTGCTATCGGTGTATCCCAGCAAGACATCGCAGGCCGGCTATCTCGTCACCATTACGGTGGAGAATCTCGGCGGCGCGGGAACGGAGGTACCGGTCACCTTACACATCGAGGGCGGTGAAGTCACCAAGCGCGTTGTGGTTCATGGCCACGCAACTGGCGTGATCCGAATCACGGTCCCTTCGACACCTCAGGAAGTGGTTGTGAATGATGGCAGCGTGCCAGAGATTGATATGACAAACAATACATTTAAGATCACCGGATTGAGTAAGTAGCATCCGCGCATGGAGGGTGAGGATTCTTGACCTACATTCAATTTCTCGGCGCCGCCGGCACGGTCACAGGTTCGAAACACTTGATCAACACGCGGGTAGATGGCAGCGGAAAGAATGGCCTTCAGGTTCTTATTGATTGTGGGTTGTTTCAGGGTCACAAAGAATGGCGCGAGCGCAACTGGCAGAACGCGCCGGTACCGGCGCCCGAGATTGACGCAGTCGTCCTGACCCACGCGCATTTGGACCATAGCGGCTGGATTCCCCGGCTGGTGAAAGGAGGTTTCCGCGGACCGATCTACGCTACCCAGGCCACGATTGATCTGTGTTCGATTCTCCTTCCGGATTCTGGGCACCTCCAGGAAGAAGATGCGGCTTTTTACAACAAAAAGAAGGCATCAAAACATTCCCCTGCGCTACCCCTGTACACCTTAGAGGAAGCGCAAGACTCGCTGAAATATTTTCACCCGGTGCCGTATCACCAGACTACGCGACTCAGCCCGGAGCTTGCCTTCCGTTTCGTGCGAGCAGCACACATTCTGGGATCATGCATGGCAGAGATCGAGCTCACCACCGACAGCGGCACGCGGCGCTTGCTTTTTACGGGGGACATTGGGCGCCTGCGCAATGAGACCGTAGCTCCGGGCAAGGTAGTTCACTCGGGACCGGTGGAAGGGGAAACTGCGGATCTGCTGGTCATGGAGTCGACCTACGGGAACCGGGTACACCCGACAAATGATCCGCGACCGCAACTAGCGGCCTTGATCCGGCAGACGGTGGAGCGAGGCGGCAGCGTGATCGTACCCGCTTTTGCGGTGGAACGCACGCAAAAGTTCCTTTTTCTCCTCAAGCAGCTGATGCTAACGGGACAGCTTCCAACTGTTCCCGTGTACTGCGACAGTCCGATGGCGATCAAGGCGGTGGAAGTTTTCTTGAAGCACACCGAGGAGTACAGCGAAGAAACACGCCAGCTTATTGAAACGTGCGGATTTCCCCTGCAGTGGCGGGAATTCACTTTTGCTTCGACGGCAGAAGAGTCGAAGAAGATCAATGCGACGCACTATCCGCCCACTATCCTTTCGTCGAGTGGGCTGGTAACTGGCGGACGCATCCTGCATCATCTGGCACAGCGGCTGCCGGATCCAAGAAACCTGGTGATCTTCATCGGATTCCAGGCGCCTGGCACGCGTGGTTTTACCATTCAAAGCGGAGCACGTGAAGTGAAGATCTTTGGCGAGATGGTCCCCATTCGCGCGCAGGTAGCCTCACTCGAGCAGTTCAGCGATCATGCCGACACACCGGAACTCCTGCAGTGGTTGCATACTTTTCCCAGAAGTCCGGAGGTCAGCTATCTGGTGCACGGCGAACCAGCGGCATCGTCACAGTTACGGGACGCCATGATCAAAGAGTTGGGCTGGAAAGTTCAGGTGGCGCAATGGATGCAGAAGGTGGACGTCGAGTGAGAGTCTGTCGTCGGGGCACCCCACCACGCGTTTCCACAGCTTTCTTTGTAAGGAGTGGCCATGACAGAAGCGGAGTTGAAAAAACATTTGGATGCCGCAGAGATCAGTCCGAGGAAGATTGCGGCGGCAGTCTCCGGATTATCCGACAAGGCGCTGCGCTACAAGCCGGCTCCGAACAGGTGGTCCATTCTTGAGATACTCGGCCATTTGGCGGACATAGAAATTGTTTACGGATACCGCATGCGACAAATTTTGGCTGATAAAAAACCTGTCATTGCGCCGATTGATCAAGACGACTGGGCCCGGAATCTCGGTTACATGGAAGCTGCTCCTGCCGAACTGGTCGCGGTTTACGGATTGAACCGCCATAACAACCTGCGGCTCTTGCGGCGACTCAGGCCAGGCGATTTGGACAAATCTGCTTTTCATCCGGAGCGCAACAGGAATGTGACGCTGGCTGAACTGGTCGAAATGATGGCCGGGCATGGCACGAATCACCTGGAACAAATTGAGAGATTGACGAAAGAGGCGTCGTAAGTCCTAATGCCGAGCATTGGTGAAGCGCACGAGTGCGTCCAATTTCTTTCCTGCAGCACCCGAGTCAATCGAGCCCGCCGCGAGCGGCAGCGCATCGCCCAGATGCTCCGCCTTTCCGGCCGCCACCAGGGCGGCGGCGGAGTTGAGCAGAACGACATCGCGCCTGGGCGATTTTTTGCCGGCGAGAACCTCGCGGACGATTGCGGCATTCTCAACTGCGTCGCCACCAGAGATCTCTTCGACCGAGGCGCGCTCCATTCCAAACTCCTCTGGGGTCACTTCATAACTGCGAACCTGGCCATCACGCACTTCGCCGATGCGGGTAGGGCCGGTAATGGTAATTTCGTCCAGACCGTCAGCCCCGTGCACGACCAGTGCCCGGCGCGCGCCGAGCATGCTCAGCGCCTCTGCTAATTTCTCTACCAGATCGGCCGAGTAAACTCCGACCACCTGCGCGGACGCGCGCGCCGGATTAGTCAACGGGCCAAGCAAATTGAAAACAGTGCGCAGCCGTAGTTCGCGGCGGGCCGTCTGCACGTGCTTCATCGCCGAGTGCATTGCCGGAGCAAATAGGAAGGCAATGCCAACTTCCTCCAAACAGGTAGCCAGTTGGGCGGGTGGCAGCGTGATGTTTACACCCAGCGCCTCCATTACATCCGCCGAGCCACATTTTGAAGTGACACTGCGATTGCCATGCTTGGCAACGCGGACACCCGCCCCTGCCACCACCAAAGCCGTAGCGGTTGAAATGTTGAACGTACCGCTGGCGTCTCCGCCGGTGCCGCAAGTGTCAACCAGTGCATCGCGCCCGGTGCCGCTTACGTCAAGGGTGGAATTGCGCGAAAGTTCGAGGGGAACGGCAGCGGCACGGATGGCCTCGGCGAAGCCCACGATCTCTTCCACGGTCTCGCCCTTCATGTGTAGTGCGACGAGCAGGGCTGCGATTTGAGCGTCCGTGCATTTTCCAGACAGTATTTCAGACATGACGCTGCGCGCCTCTTCCCGCGACAGCGACTGGCGTTGATTGGCAATACAGTGGAGAACGTCAGTGATCATGCGCCGTACAGATTAGCATCGTTTTGCGGCAGGGACGTGGCGCAATGGAAGCGCAGGTTTGCCCAATATCAGTCCCTTCTATAAAATCAAAGGTTTGCTGCCTGCAATTGAAGCTGCAAGCTGAACCCTGCCCAATTTATTGGTAGTTAGAATCGTTATGAAAATTCACGAATACCAGGCCAAAGGAATCCTGAAGAAATATGGTGTGGCAGTACCGCGCGGCGAGATGGCCACGACCCGCGAGGAAGCAGAGCGCGCTGCCGGGAATTTGTTCAGTGCGGGCGCGAGTGGAGTGGTAGTCAAAGCTCAGATCCATGCGGGCGGACGCGGCAAGGGCGGAGGAGTGAAAATCGCCAAATCAGTGGAGGAAGCAGTTGAACTCGCTGGGAAAATGCTGGGTATGCGGCTGGTGACACATCAGACGGGACCCGAAGGCCGCATCGTGCAACGTTTGCTCATCGAAGAGACTTTGCCCATTGAAAAAGAGCTATACATTGGAATCCTTGTCGACCGCGAAGAAGGCAAGCCAGTCTTCATGGCGTCGGCCGCAGGCGGTATGGAAATCGAGCAAGTTGCCGCACAGAATCCGCAGGCCATATTGAAGGAATACATCGATCCCGGCATGGGACTGGAGCCCTTTCAGGCGCGCAAGCTGGCGTTTCAACTTGGGCTCAAGCCGCAACAGGTCAACCAGGCCGTGCAATTCATGACAGGGCTCTACAAGGCATTCGAGGATACGGACGCTTCGCTTCTGGAGATTAATCCTTTCATCACTACCACTGATGGGCGGCTGTTCGCGCTCGATGCCAAGATCAATTTCGATGACAATGCGTTGTTTCGGCATCCAGACATTCGCGAACTGCGCGACGTTGACGAGGAAGATCCGCTCGAAGTCGAAGCCTCTAAATACAACCTCAATTACATCAAGCTCGACGGGAACGTTGGCTGCATGGTCAATGGCGCGCGGCTGACCATTTCGACCATGGACATCGTCAAATACGCTGGTGGCATGCCGGCAAACTTTCTTGACGTGGGTGGCGGCGCCAATGCTGAGCAGGTGACGCATGCTTTTGAAATCCTGCTCAGTGATAAAAGCGTAAAGGCCGTCCTGATTAATATTTTTGGTGGCATTCTGCGAGTAGACACGCTGGCTACTGGCGTGGTCGAAGCCGCGCGAAAGACCAACATTCAGTTACCCATCGTGCTTCGTCTCGAAGGTACCAATGTGGAGGAAGGCCGCGAGATACTCAAACAATCGGGGCTGAACTTCATTGTGGCTGAAACCATGAAGGATGCAGCTGAGCAGGTCGTGGCTGCGGCGAACGCCGCGTAGGGCATCGAAGAGGGCGTCATTAAGTTATGGCAATTTTGGTCGATAAACGAACGCGAGTAATTGTGCAAGGCCTGACCGGGCGCGAGGGCACCTTTCACGCCAAAGCTTGCGCCGAGTATGGCACCAGGATCGTCGGTGGGGTGACCCCGGGCAAGGGTGGCACCACACACGAGGGTTGGCCGATTTTCAATACCGTGCAGGAGGCGGTGGATAAGACCGACGCCGACGCTTCGGTTATTTTTGTCCCGCCACCATTCGCTGCCGACGCCATCATGGAAGCGGCCGACGCGGAGGTGGAGTTGATTGTCTGCATCACGGAAGGAATTCCGACTCTCGACATGGTTCGGGCCTGGGAGTTCCTGCAGAATCGCCGCTCGCGCCTGATTGGCCCGAATTGTCCGGGCATTATTTCACCGAGCAAGTGCAAAATCGGCATCATGCCGGGCCGTATCCACAAAGAAGGGCCAGTCGGGATTGTGTCGCGCTCCGGGACGTTGACCTACGAAGCTGTGTATCAACTCACCACCCGCGGCATTGGTCAGTCCACCGCGATCGGAATAGGTGGGGACCCGATCATTGGAACCAATTTTGTGGATGCGCTTGAGTTGTTCAATAGAGATCCACAGACTGAAGCGGTAGTAATGATCGGCGAAATTGGCGGCAACGCGGAGGAAAGCGCGGCCGAGTATGTGAAGAATCACATGCGAAAGCCGGTGGTCGGCTTCATTGCCGGACAAACCGCCCCTCCGGGACGCCGCATGGGACACGCCGGAGCGATCATTTCGGGCGGCAGGGGCACAGCGGCTGAGAAGATCAAAGTCATGCAGGCTGCCGGTATTAAGATCGCCACTTCGCCGGCGGCGATTGGCGAAACGCTGCTTTCGGTGTTGCCTGCGGTTGCCAAGGCCTAGCGCCAGAGTACGTCAGAGTCTGCGGCAAGATAAACACTAAAGCGGAGATCAAACAACTTCATACATGAAAACCCTGCAACGCACCCTCACCATCGTCAAACCCGATGCAGTTCGTAAGAATGCGATCGGAGATATTATTGAACAGTTTGAGAAAAACAATTTCCGAATTCTCTGCCTGAAGATGCTGGAGATTTCCAAGCACGAGGCAGAGCAGTTTTACGCGGTACACGCGGCCAAGCCTTTTTACAATTCGCTGACGGACTTTATGTCCAGCGGCCCTATCGTCGCGCTGGCTTTAGAAAAAGAAAATGCAATTGCTGACCTGCGAAAGCTGATGGGCGCGACGAACCCTGCCAATGCCGAGGAAGGAACCATCCGCAAGAAATGGGGTGCTAGCATCGAGCACAATGCGATTCACGGATCTGACGCCGAGGATACCGCCGGTTTCGAGTTGAGCTTTTTTTTCGCAGGATACGAGCTGGCAAAATAAAGTTGGACAGGTTTCAAGCTGAGTAGCCAGGAGCGAACTACCATGCCGATGGTTCAAATCACAATGCTCGAAGGCCGCAGCGCCGAGCAGAAACGAAAAATGGCGCAGCGCATCACCGATGTTTTGGTTGAAGAAGCAGCCGCACGTCGCGAAGCAATTGTGGTGGCTTTTCACGAAGTGTCGAAGGAAAGTTACGCCTCAGGCGGCGTCCTGATGGTTGATAAGGGAAAATAGCTTCCCTATTTACGGCTTCGAAGCCTCGTCGAGAGGGACAAACAGATGGCCGTCCACTCGGTCGGCGATCTTGCTTAGGGCCTTGCGAGCATATTGAAGAAAGTGCGGGGCGGCACGATGGGCCTCAAGCGCAGCATCGTCCTTGTACTGCTCGTATATGAAGAAGCGGCGCGGTTCGGTCTTGTGGCGATGCACTTGGTACAGGAGGCATCCAGACTCTTTGCGAGATTCCTCTGTCAGCTTACCGAAAATTTCCGAGACTTCGGCTTCATGTCCTTGCTTCGCCATCCACGTTACCGCCAAAACAACCATCTTCCGCTCCGTTTCTTTCTACTGAACTCGAGCCTTCGCCTGTCTGCCCTTTCCAGCCGCACCGTTTAGCCAAATGAGGAATTCATCCACGAAAATGGTCTGTTCCCGTCCTGGCCCCGTGGAAACCATACCGATCCTTGCTCCACTCTCGCGCTCAACGAATGCGAGGTATTCACGCGCCGGCTTGGGCAACTTGTCCATACTGGTGATTCCTAACGTAGAAGTGCGCCAGCCCGGCCAGTTCTTGTAAATGCATTCAATCTTGCGGTAACCACTGTCCTGTGCGGGTATAGTCCCCATCCTTTTGCCGTCAATCTTGTAACCAACACAGACGGGGATTTCAGGAAGTTCATCCAGCACATCCAGCTTCGTGACCACGAGCCATGAGATGCCGTTAATCATGCCTGCGTAGCGGAGAAGTGGCAAATCGAGCCAGCCGCAGCGACGCGGGCGGCCAGTGACAGCGCCATATTCGTTTCCGCGGGCGCGCAACAAGTCACCATTTGGACCCTCAACTTCACTTGGAAACGGCCCGCCACCCACTCGCGTGCAATACGCCTTGGTCACGCCAATCACCAAGTCAATCGCCGTGGGCGCCACGCCGGTCCCTGTAACCGCACCGCCCGAAGTAGCGCTTGAGGAAGTCACGAAGGGATAGGTGCCATGGTCGATATCGAGCATAGTACCTTGAGCGCCTTCGAAAACAATGGATTCGCCATTCACCAGTGCCTGGTTGAGCAGGACTGCAGTATCACAGACGAACGGCGAAATCTTTTCGGCAGCATCGGCATACTCGTGGTACATCTTGTCGGCATCGAGCGGCTCCGAGTTGAACAACGCGTGCGCGATCATATTTTTCTCGCGGCAGGCGTTCTCGATGTGAGTCTTGAGCAACTTCAGGTCGAGCAGGTCAGCGACGCGCAGCCCGCGACGACCCATCTTATCTTCATACGCTGGTCCAATTCCGCGCGAGGTTGTTCCAATCTTGACCCGCCCAGGCGCGTTTTCCGCGGCCAATTCGATCATGCGGTGGTAAGGCAGGATGACATGGGCACGGTTGCTCACAGAAATCGTGCCGTCCACTTTGACGCCGGCATCGCGCAGGGCAGCAACCTCCTTGAGGAAAGCCATGGGATCAAGCACTACCCCGTTTCCGATGACGCTTCGGCAGCCAGAGCGCAGCACTCCGCACGGAACCAATTGCAGAATGAACTTTTTGTTGTTGATGATGACGGTGTGCCCCGCATTGTGTCCGCCGGCATAGCGCGCCACTATGGAGAAATTTTCGGAGAGGACGTCAACTATTTTGCCCTTGCCTTCATCGCCCCATTGCGCACCTACGATGATCGCCGTCTTGCCCTTTTTCAAATTCCACCCCATGGGAGTAAGTCGCGCAGCCGCCCCGGCCGCATTGCGGGGTCGCACACACTTGTCGCACCCACGTGGGAAGTGCTAGCGCTGAATTCTTGGAATGTAGGGCGAGCAGGTGTGTACTGAACATGATACATTGCCGTGCTCGGGATGGGCAATTGGAACTTCCTCCTGGAGAATCCAATCACACCGTATCCGCAATTACCCGTTGACGCAAAAGCGAGAAAGGAGGACGGAGCGGCTGTCGCGCCATTCGGCCACCTGACGACTAACTGCCAGCAACGGTAGACTGTTTTAATGCCTGAGCTTCCGGAAGTCGAAACCATTGCGCGAGGGCTGGCAAGTCGAGTCACGGGCGACCTTATTGAGTCTGTCTGGCTGGGCTCAAAGCCAGAACCTCTGAAGTCTCCAGCGGCGGCTATCGTGGACACTCTGGGGGGCAAGCGGATCGCGGGTGTACGACGAGTAGGGAAGCATATTGTTGTTGATCTGGCAACAGATCGACGGCGCTCAAGGCCCTCTCGATCGTCCCGCAAGAGACATAGCGCATTTGTCGATCAGGGTCGTTCCACACAGACAGAGTCTCAGTGGATCGTGCACCTCGGGATGACGGGGCAGTTCGTCGTCTGTTCCGCCGCGGCGGAGATCGCCAAGCATACTCACGCTATTGTGAAACTGGCGTCGGGCAGGGAATTGCGTTTCGTCGATCCACGCCGGTTTGGACGTTTGAGCGTATCAGCGGGCCGCGAGTTCGCCGCAGCGGGTTCTGAGCCGTTGGAAGTTGTACTCGAGCGTTTCCTCGATCTTTTCCGCGGACGCAAGACTCCAATCAAAAGTGCTTTGCTGAACCAGAGGCTCCTGAGCGGGGTCGGTAACATTTACGCGGATGAGTCGCTGTTTCGCGCTGGCATTCGGCCGCGACGGCGAGTGGCGTCACTCTCGCGTGACCAATTGCGTCGTTTATATCGATCTGTCCAGCAAGTGCTGAACGAGGCGATTTCACTGGGTGGCTCGTCTATCTCCGACTATGTGGATGCGGACGGTGCCGAGGGCTTTTTTCAGCTGCAACATCGGGTGTATGGCCGTGAAGGCGAACCCTGCCTCGTATGCCGGACTCCGGTCAAGCGCGTAGTCATCGCTGGGCGAAGCAGCCACTACTGCCCTAAATGCCAGAAATGAAGTGTCACTGGCCATTTGCCCTCGCTCCGCTTGAATCGGACGCAGCAGATTGGTAATCGAAAATCCCGAATGATACTCTGATTCGCGAACATGCCTAACTTTTCAATCGGTGTTGATCTCGGGGGGACTAACCTTCGCATCGCGGCGGTTGAGGAACAGGGTTCCTTGTTGGAAAAGATCAGCTTGGGCACACGAGTGACGCTTGGCCGCGACCACGTCATCAATGATATGTGCGATGCCGTCCAGCACTTGACTGCAAAGTATAAGGACTTGGCCACATTAGAGGGCATCGGCATTGGTGTGCCGGGGATCATTGACATGCGGACCGGAATGATTCGCGAATCTCCGAATTTGCCTGGATGGGCTGATTCTCCGGTGCGGTCGGAGATTGAAAAACGATTGGGCACGCGGGTCATCCTGGATAACGATGCGAATGTCGCAGCCTTTGGCGAGAAGTGGTTGGGAGCGGCACGCAACTTTGATGACGTAGCCATGTTGACTCTGGGTACCGGCGTTGGTGGGGGAATCGTGCTCGACGGGCGCATTTGGCACGGCATGGTTGGAATGGCCGGCGAATTCGGACATATTACGGTAGAGCCCGAAGGTCAGCTCTGCGGATGTGGCAACCGCGGTTGCCTGGAGCAATACGCCTCTGCGACCGCTGTCGTACGAATGGCGCACGAAGCAATTGCCAATGGCGAGGCTGTCGAGTTGGCGGCTGCGGCGAGTAATAATCCTGAATTCAGCGCTAAGGCCGTGTACAACCTTGCCATTCAAGGGGACGAATCCGCACGCCGAATTTTCCGCCACGTCGGACGGTCTCTGGGAATCGTTCTCGCTGCTCTGGTGAACTCGCTGAACCTGCCCATTTACGTGATAGGAGGCGGCGTTTCGAGCGCGTGGGATGCATTCTCCCCCAGCATCTTTGAAGAACTGCGGCAGCGATCAATGGTGTACGCGGCCACCGCGCCCTCTGATCCGCTGAGTGACGCAACCGGCGCGTCGGCAAAAGTCGATCCGGGCGCGGGAAGAAAGACAATCATTACTCGGGCTTTGTTAGGGAGCGATGCGGGATTATATGGCGCGGCGCGATTGCCCATGGTTGCTAGATAATATCCAACCCGGGATATAGATAAAATTTAGCCTCACGCCATGAAAGATTGACCAAAACAATCCGATAAAGTGGATTACCTGACCGGCGTGCCGTCCATCACTTTCTTGAAAGCCTTCAGAAAAATCTGATTTTGGTCCGGCGTCCCGACGGTGACACGAATCGCTGTCGGTGCGCCCCACGCCCCCAGCGGCCTGATAATTACTCCTTCCACCTGTAGGGCCGAGGCGATCGCACCTGCGTCCCCGCCGAGCTCGCAATAAAGAAAATTTCCCCAGGTTGTAGATACGTGATATCCCATCGAGAAAATGGCATTGCTCAGCAGCGCCGACTGCTCCGCATTGTTTTCCAATGCTTGTTGAATGTGGCCTGCGTCTTCAAGGGCGGCCGACGCGGCTGCCTGCGCCATTACCGACACCGAGAACGTGGTCCGCATACGCCTGAAATATCCCATCAGTTCGGCTGGACCCAACCCGTACCCTACGCGCACTCCCGCCAAGCCATGTGCTTTCGAGAAGGTACGCAAGACCACTACATTGCGGCCTTGGCGGACATATTCGAGTGCGCGCGAATATTCCACGCCGCGAGCCACAGCAAAGTATTGTGCAAAGTCGTAATAAGCCTCGTCCAATACAACGATGACATGATCTGGGATACGAGTCCGGAAACGGTCGAGAGCGTCCGGACCCACAATTGTGCCCGTTGGATTATTTGGATTGGCCACGAAAATAATTCGCGTGTTCTGATCGATCGCGTCGGCAATGGCGTCAAGATCGAAGCCATCGTGGCGCATCGGCACCTCGATTAAACGCCCCCCGGCGGCCTTAGTGGCGATGGAATATACGATGAAGGAACGTTCGCTGCTGACTGCATTGCGACCTGGCGAAAGTAAAGTGCGCGCAATGATGCCAAGAAGTGACGTAGAACCCGCAGTGACCAGGACGCTCTCAATCGCCAGCAGGTGACGCTCCGCAATTTTCCGGCGTAACTCAGCAACGTTATTGTCGGGGTAAAAGTTAGATTCCTCCGCCACGGCCTGCATAGCTTCGATGGCCAGCGGAGATGGGCCAAAGGGGTTTTCATTGGAGGCCATTCTGATGCAGTTCAGAGCGCCATCCCGTTCCGCGTAGCGCTTAGGTTTGCCGGGGGTGCCTCTTCCCAAAGTTCGCACATGTTCCGTAACCAGATCGTAGAATCGGCTCATGTTCGATGCCTATGATGACAGGCTGCGATGGCTTCGTACTAGGGGGGAACCCGTCTGCGACAGGGATTTTAGTTTGGCGATTTCTTGCAGCGTGAGCAGACGAAATTTTCCAGGTTCGACGTCCAGTTCCAAGGGACCATAACGCACACGCCTGATCTTCTCTACGTGATGCCCAATCTCTTCGAACATGCGCCGGATTTGTCGGTTGCGGCCCTCAATCAATGTAATTTCATACCACGGATTCGGCGCGTCGCGCACCAGACGGATTCTCGCGGGCGAGGTCTTGACTCGTTTCTGATCCGTACCGATCGAAAGTCCCGCCCGCAGGCGCACAAGTTTCTCCTCCGCCGGTTTGCCGCTCACTTTGACGACGTAGGTCTTGGCGACGTGCGATGCTGCCTTCATTAGCCGATGAGCCAGGTCTCCGTCATTGGTAAGTAATAGCAAGCCTTCGCTAGCGTAATCCAGGCGGCCGACCGGGTACACTCTGCTGCCCACACCGCGTACCAAATCCATGACCGTGGGCCGTCGCTCGGGGTCGCTCATTGTCGTCACGAAACCCTTGGGCTTGTTCAATAAAAGATAGACAGGGCGCTGGGAACCATGTAGAAGCTTGCCATCCACTCGGATGTGATCATGCTCCGGGTCGGCTTTTGAACCGAGCTCGGTCACCACGTTTCCGTTAACTACCACACGACCCGCGGTGATGAGTTCTTCAGCCTTGCGACGAGAAGCGACTCCGGCAGCGGCAATTATTTTTTGGAGGCGTTCCGCAGGCATTAGCGGCTACTCCTGCGAGCGGCTGGTGGACGTTTCAGCCTGGTGCACAGATTCATTCTCACGGTCGCCCCGGCTGGCATCGTCTTCTCGTTCGCCGTGTTGCGGTTCCACGGCCCCGTTGTCCGGTACACCGGTTGCATCAGAAGGGCCCTCAAGGGCGGCAGGCAGGTCTGCTTCAAAGGATTGCGCCACTAGTTTCTCAAATTCTTCCATGCTGGGTAGTTCGCCAACGTCCTTCAAACCGAAACGAAGCAAGAATTCCTTACTGGTTTTGTAGAGGATGGGGCGCCCAATGACTGCTTTTCGTCCGGCGGTCGTAATCAGCTTGCGATCCAGCAGGGTGGCAATCACGCCACTGGAATCGACCCCGCGAATTTCGCTGATTTCAGGGACCGTGACCGGCTGCTTGTAAGCGATTACCGCCAGAGTTTCAAGCGCCGGAAGTGAAAGTCGGATTGGCGGTTTCAAGCTCTTGGCAAATGCCCGCACCACGTCATGGTGCTCAGGCTTCGTAGACATGCGGTATCCGCCGGCGATCTGGCGGATCTCAACCCCGTGATCGGGAGAGCTGTAGTCGGCTATCAACCCTTCGATAGCATCACGAACCTGGAGCTTGATCCCAGCATCATCGGCGGGGGCAGTCTCGTTCGCAACAGAATCGTTCACCAACTGGACCATGTGATCCAAAGTAATCGGCGTTTCCGCTGCATAGATGATGGCTTCAAGTTTGGCTTTAAGACTCATGTGAGGATTGTCATTTCAATTATTGCGCCGCTCTACGCGTCCGGCCGTAACCTGACCACTTTCTGTCGCGCTACCGCCAATCGTCCCGCACCGCGGCCTGCTCTGCCATAATAGCCTCGAATCCGGTGTGCTTGCGCAGGAGGACTTCGCCGAACAAGCGATCCTGCCGCAGTTGAATCGCTTGCAGCCTAACCATTTCGAGTAGCGCGAGGAACATGCACACCAGTGTCTGCCGCGAGTTAACATTGCGCAGCAATTGCTTCAGCCGAACCGGACGGTCTTCCAACATAAGCCGCCGCCGCAAATAGTCGATCATCTGGCCGACCGTCACTCCTTCCTCATCTATCTGGAGAATCGGACGCGACCGCGCTCGATCCAGGATCTGTTGGAATGTCTTGACCAGATCAATTACATCGGCTGCCATCTCAGGGTCGGTGCCCTCCGCATCCATGAACTCCTTGATGGCCGGGTTAGACCAAACCGCGTTCTCAATCTGTTGCTTCTGAAAGAGCATTTGAGCGGCGGATTTGAATTTCTCATGTTCCAGCAGGCGGTTCAGTAGTTCGTTCCGCGGATCCTCTTCGCTCTCCGCTGACGCAAACGGATCGCGTGGCAGAAGCATCTTCGATTTGATATGGATGAGCACGGCGGCCATGTAGATAAAATCCGCAGCCACGTTCACATCCAGCTCCCGCAATTTTTCCACATAGGCCAGGTACTGCGCGGTGATCTCGGCGATGGGGATATCGTAAATATCGATATCCTGTTTGCGGATCAGATCGAGCAGCAGATCGAGTGGACCTTCATACACCGCGCCGACGCTGACCGCGAACGGTGACTCACCCTGGTCATGCCCGGCTTTTTCGATGCCCGGCGGATTTACGGGTGAAGAAACCGGTCTCGCGGCGGGATCGGGCCTTCTCGAAACAATCTTCAAAGGTTCAGGCATTTTTCCTAGTGCGTTCGAACGGTTTATTTAGCGAGCGCGTCGGGGCGCTCGTACTGCAATGAGATGCCCATGGCCTCACGCACTTCATCCATGGTGTTGCCGGCCACTTTCCGTGCCCGGGATGAACCTGCTTCAAGAATATCCCATGCCAGCCGCGGATTCTCCTCGTATTTTCTCCGGCGTTCCTGCATAGGCGTGAGGATGTTCACTAAGGCGTCTGCCGCCCAGCTTTTGCACTCGATACAGCCGATTCCAGCCGAGCGGCAACCCTCATCAACCTTGGCGATAGTTGAGCGGTCGCTAAAAATCTTGTGCAGATCGCCCACCGGGCACACATCCGGATTACCTGGATCGGTGCGGCGCACCCGTGCTGGGTCGGTGACCATGGTCTTGAGTTTCTGCCGAACCACTGGCTCCGGATCGGTCAGTAGAATCGTGTTTCCATAGGATTTCGACATCTTGCGGCCATCGGTGCCCGGCAGCTTTGCGGCAGGTGTCAGCAGCGGCTGTGGCTCAGGAAAAACACAGTAAAGACGGTTGGCCTCCTCACGGTTGATGCCAAAAGCTTCGTGACCGCGGTTCCGGCGGGGATAAAACATGTTAAAACGGCGGGCGATTTCCCGTGTCAACTCCACATGCGGCACTTGGTCTTCGCCGACCGGAACGAAGTCGCCTTTGTAGATCAGAATGTCCGCCGCTTGCAGAACTGGGTAACCGAGAAATCCGTAAGTTCCCAGATCCTTCTCCGCAATGTTTTCTCTTTGCTCCTTGTAGCTAGGTACACGCTCCAGCCAACCTAACGGTGTGATCATCGAGAACAATAGGTGCAATTCGGCGTGTGCGGGAACGTGTGACTGAATGAACATGGTACAACGCTCCGGATCGAGTCCGGCAGCCAGCCAGTCGAGGAGTACCTCCAGCGAATTCTCCTTTATGCGCGAGGTATCAGCGTAGTCGGTGGTGAGAGCGTGCCAATCTGCGACAAAGAAGAAGCACTCGTACTGATCCTGCATGCGCACCCAGTTGTCGAGCGCGCCGACAAAATTGCCCAGGTGCAGCTTACCGGTAGAACGCATGCCGCTTAGCACCCGTTTGCGGTGATTGGAACGTGAAGTCATCAGAATCGGATCAAGAAAGAGTCAAATAGATCTTTTACAGGATAGATCAAACGCGCTAGTAACCCCCCTCCAAGATAGACCAGCGCCATCAAGCCAAAAATACCAACTGTGTCGTAGACCCGCAGTATTGGATCCGGCAGAAAATGTCGTATTACGTGGCTTCCATCCAGCGGTGGAATCGGGATCAGATTAAAGACTCCGAGAACTATATTGATGACCATCAATTCATACGCCAACAAGCTCAGTGGCATAAGGGCGGAACCTGTTTGCGCGGCCAATAGTTCAAGACGATTCGGATATACGAACGGGATGGCGTGGACAATCTGGTGCCCCAGAGGCGACACAAATGAAATAAGCGCGAGCACGCAGAGCGCGCCACCGGCCACCAGAAAATTGCTAATAGGCCCCGCCACGGAAGTAAGGATGTCATCCCGCACTGGGTTTTTGAAATTCTGCGGGTTCACCGGAGTT